>VFQM010002252.1_pt1 | contig 14719 bp, 10 predicted proteins | sample 3512391 | NCBI WGS metagenome assembly VFQM01 (sample SAMN10412369, study PRJNA504923) | tailings metagenome | isolation source: Replicate 1 from Balatoc abandoned mine | place: Philippines
CGGAAGGACCGCTCTTGGCCGGGTGAGTGAGACCACGAACGTCCGCTTCATGGTGGTGAGACCGCAAGAGCGATGGCCTGCCGGCCGACCGCTTTGGAGCAGCGCGTCCGGCCGGTTTGGGTCGAAAGCGGTCATCGCCTAGCACCATTGCGAATGACTGAGATCAGTCTGAAGCGGTCGATCCCCAAGTGGCCGCGGACTATTCTCGACTGACATCCTAGTTTTTTGGAGCCCGGCAAAGACCGCCAACGCAGTTAGCCCTGTTTAGGCTGCAACAGAGCTTTACGCGCAGCGGCCACAACCTGTGAAGTGAGCCCTTCAAGCAACGCAGATGCGGCGCGAGCCTGTTGCCAGTGCAAAGGCACGTCCAGCGCGGTGTCGGGCACCAGCTCCACCAACGCCCCTGACTTCAGGTGGTCGCGGATCAGTACCTCCGGTTGCAGGCCCCAACCCATGCCCGCGACCGCCGCAACGACAAAAGCGCATGCAGATGGCAGGGTGTGCCGGGGCAGCTCCACATGCCGGTGGCACAGGCGCCGTACCCAGCGCGACTGCAACTCGTCTTTGGCATTGAACTGGAGGCTGGGCGCTTGCGCGAGGCTCCCGGCACCTACGCCGCTGGAGAAATGGCGCTCGATATAGGCGGGGCTGGCCACCGCTAGGTAGCGAATGGAACCCAAAGGCTGGGCGTTGCAGCCAACGGCTGGCCGGGCTGAGGCGGTGACCGCAGCCAATACCGCGCCCGTGCGCAACCATTCAGCGGTGTGGTCCTGGTCGTCCACCGCCACTTCCATCAGCACGGGAGCTTGCGCAGCGAACTTGGCCACCGCCGGGGCGAACCAGGTCGCCAGGCTGTCGGCATTCACTGCCACGGGCAGCGCCACGCGAGCAACGCCCTCTGGCGCAAACGCGGGCAGCGCGCCCTGGAGTTCCTGTTCGAGCAGTCGGACTCGATCCACATGCTGACAGAGGCGCCGACCCGTCTCCGTCGCATGGCAGGGTTGGCCGCGCACCACCAGCGCGCAACCGACGCGCTCTTCCAGCAAGCGAATGCGTTGGGAAATCGCAGATGGGGTCACGTTCAGTGCACGGGCGGCGCGCTCGAAACTGCCTTCGCGCACCACTGCAGCCAGAGCCGACAGCGACGAATAGTCCAACATGGATTCAGTTTTTCTTAATCGGATGAAGAAGAGATAGTTTGCCTTCACAAGATCGGACTGGCAATCTCGCCACATGACAACGCTTCCATCCACCCTGACCCACACCGGGTCTGTCTTCATCCAGGGCTTGTTTCTGAGCCTGGGACTTATCGTGGCCATCGGCGCGCAGAACGCCTTTGTGTTGCGGCAAGGGCTGCGTCGTGAGCACGCGGGCAGTGTGGTGATGTTCTGTGCGGTGGCTGACGCCGTGCTCATCGCGGCTGGCGTTTTTGGCATGGCGCAAGCCCTCGCCAACAGCCCAGGCATCGCGCGCACTTTGGCGCTCGCCGGCGCCGCCTTCCTCGCTGTATATGGCTGGCGCGCCCTGAGCCGTGCGCGCCAGCCGCAGCCCTTGGTGGCGACCGAAGGTAGTCAGACGTTCAGCCGAGGTGGAGCACTGGCGCAGGCCGCGGCCTTCACGCTGCTCAACCCGCACGTCTATCTGGACACAGTGCTGCTGGTGGGCAGCATCGGCGCCCAGCAACCCTCCGCGCTGCGCGTCTGGTTTGTGATGGGTGCCAGCACGGCCAGCCTGCTGTGGTTCGGGTTGCTGGGCTTTGGTGCGCGCTGGCTGGCGCCCTGGTTTGCGCGGCCCGGAGCCTGGCAGGTGCTCGATGCACTGATCGGCGTGACCATGTGGGTGCAGGCCGCCTTGCTTCTGCGCCACGCCCTGCCCGGCGCCTGAGGAAAAGCCATGTACGTTTCAAAGCACCACCAGCTCACCGACAAGGAAACGCTCTTCGCGTTGATGGAGTCGAATCCGCTCGCGACTTGGGTCTGTCATGTCGCCAGCGGGCTCACTGCGAACCATGTCCCTTTCTTTCTGGATCGCCAACGCGGCGAGCTTGGCGCCCTGATGGGCCATGTGTCCCGGGCCAACCCAGTGTGGCGTGAACTGGCTTCTCAAACCCCAACTGTCGTGACCTTCCAGGGTCCGCAGGCCTACATCTCGCCCAACGCCTATCCCGGCAAGACAACGCACGGCAAGGTGGTGCCGACGTGGAACTACGTCGTGGCGCATGTGCACGGTGCGGCGCGCGCGGTGCACGACCGGAGCTGGCTGCTCGACATGCTCAACCGTCTCACAAACGCGAACGAAGTTCGGCAGACAACGCCATGGCAAGTGAGCGACGCGCCGGCGCCTTACATCGATCGGATGATGAACGCCATCGTGGGCATCGAAATTCCCATAGAACGGCTCGAAGGAAAGCTCAAGGCCAGTCAGGACGAGGATCTGCAGGACAGGATGGGGACCGTCAACGCACTGCGCATGGATGCGCGGCAAGAGGCTCAGGCGATGGGCGATCTGGTCATGAAAGCCATTGGGCTCTAAGGCGTCGGCTTCAGACTGATCAGAGTCATTCAGAGCACGGCGTCTGACCGACCGCTGCCGCAAGTACAGGTCGCTGGCCGCGCTGACAGCAGCCGATTGCCCGAAAAGGCGGTGGTCGATACTCCGGCAGCCTCAACTGGACCTTCCGTCACCCTCGCCAGCCACCGGCCTCCCGCCGCGCCCGCCCCAGCGCCTCCAATGTTTCCAGAATGCGCGGCAGGCCTTTCTTCCACGGACCTTTGCCTTTGAAGCCGGTTTCTATGGCCGCCAGCGGTAGCGGCGACGGGCTGGCGGCGAGAAGTTGCGCCACGGCGCGGACCTGTTCGGGCAGGGTAGACGGCCAGGGCTGGGCCGTGGGCGCGGCGGCAAATTTGGGCGCGGCTGCTGCATCGCTCTCCCCGTCGTCGCCCTCCGTACTGATAGCCGCTTCGGCGGCGGCGGCTTGCGACTCCATGCCTTCGATGTCGCTTTGCTGAGCCAGGGGTCTTGTGGCGTCTGTTGCGGTTGCGTTCCGCCTTGACCGCTCGGCGGGGTCCTGGAACTCGGGGCGCAGCCAGCGAACAGTGCCCGCCGCTTCTTCGGAGGCGCGTTTCGCGTTCAGCGCCACCAGGCGTTCGAGCAGGGTTTCAATCCACGCGGCGCGGGCGGTTTCGTCGCTCCACGGCAACAGGCCGAGGTCGCTCCAGCCGTATGCCTGCAGCACGGCGGCGTCTAGCTCGTCGTGCAGGCTCCGCAGCACGCTCACCAGACCCTGCTCGTGCAGCATCTTGTCCTTAGGATTGAGCGCTTCGCCGCGGCGCAGCTTGTCGAGTACGTTGTATAGGCCCGTGAGGGTGACCGACTTGTGCGCCGCCTGCCGCGCCTTGCGATGCGCGTCGAGCTGTTCGGCGAGCTGGCGGATGCGCTCGACGAGTGCGGGCGTAAGGCCCGTGTCATCGCTCGGGAAGGGGAAGGGCAAGAAACAAGTTGAATTGATCCAAGTCGGACGATCCTCCAACGTACTTCCAGCTCTCAGCATCCATTGCACATGCAACTGCGATGAAAGAACACCGAGCACCAATGCATCATCCTCTCCGATCAGGTACATGTTGTGATCAAGAGCCGTCGTTGGAGCTTCAAAGACAAAGTAGCGATGCTTCGCCGCGAAATTAGTAACGATGATTCGAGAGAGGCCTGCCGTCGCAGCTCGGAGCCCAGGCCTTGCCTCGCCCCAGATCCACCAGCGCTCCCTATGTCCTTTCCGCGCTACTTGATCACGATGAGGTTTCACCCGGTCTAGGAGATGTTGGTAAAGATGCGGATATCGAGATCGTGATTCGTCTTCGGAGAGCGGGAACAGATCGATCACAAAGTGACCTCGACTTCCCTGGGAAAGATCGCGGCCGTTTTTCCATGGGCGAACCGCCGACATTTCCTGTGGAGCAACGTTTGCCAAATGCTCTCGCTGCTCATCCGATATAACAAAACCCTCACCAACAAGAACAAACCCTTGGTAGCAAATTCCTGCATTCGCTGCCAGTTTCTTCGCAGCAGCTACGTTTGCACCGATCGCTAGATCAGAGTGGATCAGTCCTTGGTCAGCGACAAAGGTCACAACTGAATCGCCTTCTTCCTGCGCCTGCTCGTCGACCACTTTCAGCACCATACCAGCGTTGTTTCCGCGAGCACCGACAGTCATAGCGATCCGAACTGCCGCACCGTTTGTGCTGTCTACCCAAGGATGATCGGCAATCGCAAAACGTAACCCTAGAGGCGGCTTGGCCGAAAGGTGTCGGTCTACCACCTTCCGATTGAACACTTGCTTCAAGCTGTTTGTCGTGATGAAGCCGAACTGCCGCGTTGACCCTTGGCGTGTAACCTCGGCCGCACGTTCCCACCAAAACATAACGAAGTCAGCGGTGTCTGGCATGCTTTTCCATGCTCCGCGAAGAGCTTCAACATACCCATTTCCCAACGCACCTCGCATCCGCTTGTTGCCAATAAACGGCGGATTCCCCACGATGAAATCCGCCACAGGCCATTCGGCCGGGCGCGGGTTCAGGTATTTCCACTGCGGCACATGCGCCGCCTCGTCAGGAACGTCTTCGCCTGTAATCGGGTGACTCCGGAAGGTTTCGCCGTCCCAGCGGGTTATCGGCTTACCGTCCGCGTCAAGCGCCGGCTCCATCGCGTCGTAGGCCAGTACGGCGTCGCGGTGTTCGATATTCCCGTAGTCGTGAACGACTGGCTCAGCCACACTGCCCAGCCCGCGGGTGCGCACGTGCCACTGCAGCCAGCCTATCCACAGCACGAGTTCGGCCAAGGCGGAGGCGCGGCCGTTGAGTTCGATGCCGCGCAGCTGCTGCAGCGTGACGGTTTCTCCTTCGAGGCCGAGCCTGTCCTGCGTCTCGCCGAGCTGTTCGAGCTGGTCGAGCACCTCGCCTTCGAGGCGCTTGAGGTGTTCAAGCGTGACGTAGAGGAAGTTGCCACTGCCGCAGGCAGGGTCGAGCACGCGCGTGGTGCAGAGCTGGTGGTGGAAGCGCCTCACTTCAGCGCGGGCTTCCTCGAGCTTGGCTTCGCGCTTTTTACCGTCGAGCGTGTCGGCCTCGCGCGCAAGCAGTACGGCGGCGGCCTGGGCGTGGGCCCAGTCGGCGCGCAGAGGTTCTACCACGGTCGGCAGCACTAGGCGCTCGACGTAGGCGCGGGGCGTGTAGTGGGCGCCGAGGGCGTGCCGCTCGGTTGGATCGAGTGCGCGTTCGAGCAAGGTGCCAAAGATGGCGGGTTCAACTTCTTGCCAGTTAGACCGGGCGGCGCGCAGCAGGCCGTCGATCTGCGCGGTGGTCAGCGGCAGCACGTAGCCGTCGGCAGCGGCGCCTTTGAAGAGCTTGCCGTTAAAGCGCAGCACGTCCTGCGCGATGGCGGGGTTGAAGCCGCCGGCGTCCATCGAGGTCCAGAACACCTTGAGCATCTGCCCCAGGGTGGCGGGCTGCTCTCTGTATGTATGCAGGAGATGGACAAAGCTGCCCTGTCCCTCGGAGCCGGCTTTGGGCAGCAAGCCCACATCTTCCGCGAACATGCTGAACAGACAGCGGGTCAGGAAGGCCGCGACCTGTTGCGGCGCGTAGCCAACGGCTTCGAGGCTGCGAGCTAGCTCAGCAAGTTCGGCCGCGACACGGCGGGTGACTCTAGCGCTGATACGTGAGGGGTCGAGACTGAGCGGGTCGGTCCACAGGGCCTTTAGGCGTTCCCGGATCGCAGTGTCAGCCAGCTGATCGAGGCGGATGCGGTGGCTTCGCGGGTCCGGAAACGGCGTGTATGTGGCGCCGCTTCGGGTGAACTCGGCATAGAGCTCGATGACGTGGCCGACGTCGACGACTACAACAAAGGGTGGGCGGCCTTCTGAGGCGGGCAGCGCGCGGGCGTAGTCCTCTGCCTGCTGGCGGGCGCGCAGGAGGGCGTCGTCGAACGCTTTCGTAGTAGTTCCTGTCTGCTTCGCCGTGTGGCCAGCCTTGAGCTTCTTGCTTTCCCAGACGAAGTGGCCTCGGCGGTAGCAGTCGACGCGACCCGGGCTGGTGGAGCCGTCGCCGTGTCGAAAGATGATGGGGCGCTCGAACTGGTAGTGTGGCTCGTGCGCTGGGGGGTCAACACCGAGCAGCGCGCACAGCTCGATGAAAAAGCTTTGCGCGGTGGCCAACTCGGAGGCGGTGACGCCTTGCCAGCGGGCGATGAAGGCTTGCGCGGCGGCATCCGAGGAGTGCGTGGTGCCTGATTTGTTGTTGTGCTGCATGCACCGGATGATAGAAGCCGCCGGCTCAAGAATGGACTGAGTCCTGCGCCGTCTGCGATTCGCTGGCTGCTCCCCAACCTAAGTGGGCGCTGTCTGCCGATAGCGCGGCGGCAGCGATGGCATGAGAAAGCTGCAGCAGTTCCGGATTACTTTGCGGCGCTAGTGGCGGAAACATCATAGACGTCCTGAGCGCACCTATGGCACCACCCACTAACTGCCGGAAGCTTGCTCAGCATGACGAAGGCTCGGCCCACCAACGTCCGCTTCTTGGCCGAGATGGGCAGTTGGGGACTGAAAAATCTGCGTCCAGGAACGCTGCAAGCAAGCCCTAGCAGTCACTTGCCGCGTGCATCGCGAGAATCGCCTCGCGCTAGCCGACGAGTGACTCACTCCAAGGTGAGTGTTCAGATGGTGGTGCACTCGGGCTCGAGCGCATTTAAAGCGTGTCCATCAGTTCTTGAGCCAGTCCGATACGCAGCTGCCTCAATAGCTCCCATGGTCTTCGCACCATTGGGCGCTTGTCGGCCGTTAGGGTGCGACTCCATTGGCCGGCTTGATCTGCATACAGGTGTACTTGGTTTGCCTTGCGCGCTGCATGCACAAGCGCGGCTTCCGGGGGAAGCAAGATTCTTTGTAGTCGCGGGAGCTTTGCGGACATGCCCAGACCTGCAGGGTCGAAGTCAAAGTAGGCCCAGACGGTTGCGCCACTGCTTTCGATGAAGCGCGCGACAATGTCGGCCCTAAAAGTCCGGTCCCCGCGGAATACCGCCAGTACAGCCTTGCCCTCGTAGTCGATCCAGCGGTTTCGCTCGAGAAAGCGCAGGCTCTCCAGGTTCTCCACCACGAGCAGTACGTCGGCGCGCACTCTGAGTGCCTGCACCAACGTGAGTACCTGGTAACCCTGGGTGGCCACGGGAAGGCCCTCGAGGTCGCAGTGGCCGTGGACGGCCTTTACGGCGATGGAGTCCTCGTGAGGGGCCAGAGTGCCGGCCTTCTCTCTGGCTGGGTTGTGCCGCACGGCCTCTGCTCGTCGTAGTCCAGTGCTCGGTGGCACGATCGGGATATTGGCGTTGACCAGCATCAGGCGCGCCCGGGCGGCGTCCGCCTCGGTGAAGGTGAACCGGCTTCCAATGTGCTGGCCCATGCCGTAGTGCTGGCCGAGGGACCTTGAGGTAGAGGAGGCGGCCTTCTGCCCCGAACCCTTGGCCACCAGGTCCTGCAGGAAGGCGATCTCGTGGGAGGTGTAACTCATGAACTCAGCTTGGCCGCGCCTGAAGTCAGGGGGGTGGTTGCGTGAGGATTGGTCACGATATGGGCGTAGGCGTCTGTGAAGAAGTCGTTGAACTCGCCGGGTGCACGAGCTCGAGCGAGGACGTCGACTTGCAGCCCGGCGGATGCGATCTGCGCGCAGGCGTAGAGCAACCATTCCTCATCCGTCACCGAGTCTTCCAGGTTGTAGGCCTCCGCATGGCGCTCACGCCATTGCAGGAGAGACACGACTTGAGGGTCGCTGATTGCAGGGTTGGCCCGTATAAAGTGAACGTATGCATCGATGAGTTCATCGATCGGCTCGACGACAGGCTCGACCATCGCCTGCGAGGTGGCGATCACCTCGGGCGACTCAAGGTGCTCGGATTTGGGCGCTGTGGTGACAGGTGGAAGTCGCTTTGCTGCAGAGAGCACGCCATCGGTGACCACGGGGTCGTTGTCCGCGACGTCCACGTTCCAGGTGGTGAGCAGACCTTCCGGGGTGGCCAGCTTGGCAGCGACCTCCGGCTTCACGTCGAGCTCAAAGCCGTCACTCATCCGGTTCTTGGACAGCCACAAGGCCACGTTGGCCAGGTTTTGCTGGCGCTGCTCCATCTGGCGTAGCGAGAACAGGTTCTTGGAGACAACACGCTGGATGTCGCCGATGCGGGCGGTCCAGTCGGCCAAGCGGGAGAGGATGCGCACGTTGAGCAGACGTCTTACCTCGGGCAGGTGCAGGCCGATCGCTTCGTTCGCCATCTCCTGGACCCGTGCGTCCAACGTCACGATCTGGCGGCTGAAGCGGCCGATCTCTTTGTAGTAGAAGCTGTTCTCACGGATCTTGCCTGCGACGGACTCGACGTCACCGAAGTTCGTCGTCACCTTGGCGCCCAGCATCAGCAGGTTCTGGTCCATGAGGAAGCCGATTCGCACCACCGCCTGGTCCAGCCTGTCCATTGCTCGGTCCGCATCGCGCACCGAGCCTTCACGACGGAAGTCGCGCAGGCTATCAAAGTCTTGGCGCAGCTGCCGGATGGGCGTATCCAGTTGCGCGAGCTGGCGGAAAGCCCCGTAGCTGCTGACTACGTAGTCGCCGATGAACTCACGAAGCAGTGGGTTGAGGTAGTAGGTGTCCTCGTCCACCGGCATGAGCGCGCGCATGCGGATGAGGGTCTCTACCCCCTTGTTGCGCTTGCCACCGGTAGAGACTGGACCACGGATTGCCTCGCTCACCAAGTCGCTGTGGTCCGACAGCGCCTTAAGCAGCTGCTGGATCGGGTTGAGCGGCTCACTCACCCGAGGCTCCCCTGCGGCCACCATCTGCCGCGGCTGCGCGAAGCAGATCCACCTGGCGATCCTCGTCGTCATCCTCGTCGGCCTCCGCATCGGACAGAGCGGTGTCGGTGAGTTCGGGTACGTTTTCCACCAGGTACTGCATGACGGCATGCAGATGATCGACCTTGCCCGTGATCTGGTAGGTCTCCGTGGAGGCGTTGGAGACGATCAAGTAACCCTCGGCGCGCAGGCGCTCGAGCATCTTGCGCAGCAATTCGTTGTTGGAGAGCCGGGCATCCGCCCCCGGGATGCGCAGCTCACGCAGGCGGCTCACCAGGGTGGTGTCCTCGTTGACCTTCAGCAGAATCTCGGCGAGCTGCACATATTCGCCAGGAACCCCGCGAAACCCGTCCTTGGTCAGGCGAACCAGGTTGAGCATCTCCACGAGGAGTCCGTAGACGTCCCGAAAACGCGCCAGGTCGGTCTTGACCTTGGCCACCTGCTCATTGGTGTGCACCTGTAGTGGTGCTACGAAGAAGGCCCCGTCATCGCCCAGGCGCGCCAGGCGCCGGTCCAGGCTCTGCAACCACTGATCAACCTTCTCGGCCTCGCCAGGCTCCACCAGGTCCGCGTAGGCCTCCGGGAAGGCGTACTGGCACACGAAGTTGCCAGCGAGCAAGGTGGCGAGGGTCTCAGGCTTCATGGCCGGCTTCCGACGTCGCAACTGCAGCTTTGGGCGCGGGGCGCGCCGCCGGCGCAAAGAGCCCGATCGAGCCGCGGTCCTTGAAGACATAGCGCCGGGCGAAGTGCCGGAACTCGGCGTGGGTGAGGGTGGGGGAGGCCGTCACGGGATCGATGCGGTTCTCGCGCAAGGTGTCCATAAGGCCTTTGAAGTTGCCCGGGTCGAACTTGCCCACCTCGTCACTGATCCAGGGGATGTAGAGGTCGTTGTCGCCCCGGATCATGTTGAGCATGCCCACCAGGAGGCTGATCAGGATGATCGCGTTGATGCCGGTGGAGGAGATGTGCTCCAGGTCGGCCGGCCGGCTGAAATGACGCGTTTGCCCGTTGACAGTTACGCTGCCCTTCAAGTCCACGTGGGCGGCCAGGTCGAGCTCGACTGTCGAGTCCTGGCGCAGCAGCTGCAGGAACTTGGTGAGCGCGGCCGCCGTGTCAGCCGACGGCAGCTGGGAGCGGTCGTTGACCGCCAGACTCGTCTCGTGTTCACGCGCGACCCGGTCGATAGCATCGATCTCCCGCATGAAGGAGATTTCCCCGAAGTTGGAGACGATCTCAACCTTCAGACTCTCTATCCGGTGGAACTGGGCAACGTTGAGGCCCCTCTGGAACTCCTTGTTGAAGCTCCGAACCTCACTTTCGAAGCGCGAAATCACCCCGCGGAACTGGCGCACTTGGTTCAGGATGGTGGTGACATCATTGATGACGTTGGGCAGCACTTGGCGGCGCAGGCCGGCGTAGATGGTGCAGAGCTCGGCCGCACGCCCCATGGGTGTCATGTCAGCAGGCAAGGCGTCCAGGCTTTGCTGGACGTACTCGGCAACAGAGCTGGCTTGGCCAATGAGCTGATCGCGGATGGGGCCGTGACGCCGGCGCACCAAGATCTCGCTTTCTTCGACATGCGCTCGTGCGCGATTCAGGCGTGAGCGCAGCTCATCCAGGCGCAAGTCGGGCTCGGGCTCCCGGGAGGTCGTCTCGCTAAGGCCGAGCTCCTCCAGGATGACCACCAGGGCGCTGACTTCTTCGTTTAGCAGGCGCTCGAGCGACTCCAAGCGGCCAACCTCCGCGGCGAGCGCAGCCCCCTCGTGCTTGGCCTTCTTCTCGTGGGCCGACAGGTCGGCCTGGGCCTTGATCCGTGCCACTTCCGTCTTGGTGGCGGCCGTTCTGAGGTTGGCGAGGATCTGGTCGCCGCCTTCATTGAGCCACTGGCGCCACAGTTCAACCGTGGGGCGTCGCTCGAGGATGCGGTTGATCTCCTCCTTGAGCGCCCTAGCGTCACTTCGACGTGCGGCAAGCACAACAGGATCGACGCCCTCCGCCTTCAGATCGGCATCACGCTGCGCCTGCAGCGCGTCGACGCTTACCTTGCCTTTGGCAAGCGCTTCAAGTGCGCGCTCTTCTATGGAATCTATGGCCTGCGTGGTGCGGGCCCTGAGCTGGGTAAGTTGGGCATCGAGGTCCTTTCCCACCTGCTCACGATCCGAGCGATTCCCCTTCTGGGAACTCTCGAGTTGAAGGCGCAGGGCGGCGAGCTTGTTGCCAACCTCTTTGACGAGGGCCGCTCCATTTCTTTTGATCTCAGCGATCTCCTGATCGCATCTATCGCTGGCCGCCTTGGCTTCCTGTTTCACCTTGTCGAGTCGGTTCTGTGCAACGGCCAATTCACCTTCGGCCTCGCTCCTGGCCTTCCTCTTCGCTTCCAGAGTCTGGGCTGCCGCGCCGAGTGCCCGTTTGGCTTCTGAAAGCCGGGCCTTTGCCGCAGAGTGAACCCCTTCAGCGTGCGCGAGGGCCTCGCGAAGCTGTTCGTCGTCAGACCAATCTGGCTGGGAGATTGGGGTGGTGTTGAGCTGCCAGCCATACGCCACCTCCTGATCTGCGCCAGCGTTGTGCGTGGGTGAGAGGTCGGTGCGCGAGAGCAAGGCTGGGTCAAGGATCTTGGCGATGCCTCTTTTCCAGGCATCGTCTGGGGTTGCTCGCAAAACGCTCAGCAGCGTGCCGTCGGCGGGGGTTAGGCGCGCCTGGGCTTGCGTCGCGCGTGCCGCGGCCTCGCTGAGGCGTTGCTGCGCCTCATCGACGCTGCGCTCAGCATCTTGCTGCTCGCGCAAGGCGCGTTCCCACGCCGTTTCGGCTGATGCACGTGCGCTTCCAACATCGGTGAGCCACTGCATTGCATTGATCTGGACGTCCTGGGCTGCCTTGAGCTCCTGTCCGGCCGCTTGACTTGGCTGGGCAGCCGCGACCTGGGCCTGAAGTGTCGCCCGCTCGTCTACCAGCTCTTCGATCCGGGGCTTGAGTTCAGCCTCAATGTCACTGAGTTCAGCGGCCAAGGCGGCCTGCTGGTCCGCTGCTGCCTTTCGAAGGCCATCTGCCTCGACGTCCGATCGGGACCTCACATCTTCTTTCGACGCACGGATCTTCTCTGCCGCATCCCTGGCCGCGTCGTTCGCCTCGCCGATCAACTCGGCGAATTTTCGCTCGATACTGGAGGACTTGCCCGACATCTCGTCCGCGCTGGCCTCGAGGTGGCGCAGATCCACCTGCATCTGCTCCACACGTTCGAGGGCATTGGCCCAGTCCTTCACCTCGCTCAGATGCAATGAGTTCCTGCGTGCCTCTTCAGCACGAACCTTGTTGAGTGCATCGTTGTGTGCGAAGGTGGCCTGCTCGGCCGCGGCCAGAAGGGAATCGTTAGCCTTCTGGCTCCTGGTGTTGTGCTCGTTCAGTGCCCCTCGCGCCCCTTTCAGCGCGTCATTGGTGACCAAGAGCTTTTCCCGACGCAACTTCAGAGCCGGCGCCACCTCCTGTCGCACGGCCCGAAGCGATGCCTCGGCATTGCTGAGCTGCTCCAGGGCCTCACGAAGCAGGTCTACTTCCTTCTCCATGCTGAAGGCCTTTTCCAGGGCACCGCGATCACGCAACCAGTTGGCGATCTGATCTTTACTCTGCCGCAGGGTGACCTTCTGGCGGCTAGGGGCGTCCCCATGGGTGCTCAACCGCTCCTGCACGATGGTGATGGCCAGGCGTACGAAGTCCTTGAAGTCCAGCTTTTCCTTGGCCACAGCTGCGATAAGGCGATCCAGGTTGGTCAGGCGCGAGCCAAAGCCATAGAAAGTGCTCAGGCGTCGCAGCTCCTTGGCGTCCTGCGTGCGAGCCTCGGTCCCCAGGATCACCGCTCGGTACTCGGCGATGTCGAGCAGCTTGGAGCACTGAGCCCCCATGGCGATGTAGGCGTCGCGCATCTGTCCGTCGTCGCAGAAGATCTGCCGTCCCTCTTCGTTGGTGCGCAGGAAAGCCTCTTCGCGAAACCCGCGGTTTATGAAGCGGTAGACCGGACGGTGGTCGTTGTCACCCCGGCGAAGCACGGCACAACGCACGTCGTGCTCTTCATCGCTGCCACGCTGGTACTCGAAGACGATCGCGCTGTAGGGCATAGGCAGCACGAACTTGAGCATCGGCTCTCGACCGCCCACGGTTTCTGTAATCTGGCTGGGCAGTGTCCCGAAGAACAAGGGGAAGAGTTCTAGCGTCGTGGTCTTGCCCACCGCGTTCTCGCCGGTGATGGACGCTCCATCCCGTGGATCGATCTGGTTGATGCTGGCCGAAGTGGCGTTACCGCTGGTGCGTGTGTTGACCAGCAGCATGCGGCGTAGACGTGACGTCAAACTAGCTCCCTCCCCCTTGCGTTGTCTACCGGCTTCTTGCTCCTGAATTCGATCTCGCTTACGCGTCGTCCGGAACGTACTCAAACAGATCAGCGACACCGACGCTGAAGTACTTGCAGAGCGCGTTGACGGCGTCGAGATCGACCCTGGTCGCAGTCTCCTGATACAGCAGCGTAATGGTGTTCCGGTGAAGGCCGGTGTCCCGCGCAACATCGCTGATCTTGAGCTTTCGCTCCCCCATCACGCGGGACAGGTGGCACTTAATCACATCACTCTCCGTGTCTTTTTTTCACTCAGGATGCAAAAAAGCACTTGACAGTGGCATTTAGGCGTCCATAATGTCGTCCAAGATGGCAAAAAGCGATCCATCGAGCGTTTTTGACATCTGAATTGTCGCATTGGATGAAAGGAGTGACCAGTGTCTACAGCGACCTACCTCACCACGGACGAGCTTTCCGCTCGGATCAAGTACGACAGCCGAACGATCCGCGATCGGCTCAAGGACAGCGTTCTCATCGAAGGGCGGCACTACATTCGCCCCTTCGGTGGTCGGAAGACGCTCTACATCTGGGAGCACATCGAGGCCGATATGGCGATGGCGTCATCTGGCGGCTCCGCCACAATTCCGCTGGCCAATGGAGGCATGCTCCATGGGTAGTATTCGCCGCCTCGACAGCAAGGGCACGCTGTTCCTTGACTTCCGATATGCCGGACAACGTCTGCGCGAGTACACCGCTCTCGCGGACACGCCGATGAACCGCAAGCGCCTGCAAAAGGCCCTTGAGCGCATCGAAGGCGAAATCGCCCTCGGCACGTTCGACTACGAGAAGACCTTCGGCAAGCCGCTTCCGGCCAAGTCTGGCCAGACGGACTCCGAAGCTTCGAGCAATGACGCTGAAGCTTCTCAGCCCACCACGCGCAGCGGCACACCCCTGTTCAAGGACTTCGCCGACATGTGGTTCGCCGAGTCAGAGGTGTCTTGGCGCCGCAGCTACCGCGTCACGCAACGGGGATCGCTGGACCAGTACCTGATCCCGTACTTCGGGGACAAAGAGGTCGGCCACATCACCAAGGCAGACGTTCTGGCTTTTCGGGCATCACTCGCCAAAGTACCCGCCCGAAAAAGCCTCTCCACGCTGTCCAACCGTCGCATCAACTCCGTGATGAAGCCGCTGCGCCAGATCCTCAACGAGGCGGCCGACCGGCTGGAGTTTACGTCCGCGTTTCGCAACATCAAGCCGCTGAAGATGAAGAGGAGCGACGTCATGCCCTTCACCCTCGAGGAGGTTCAGCAGATCCTCACGACCGTGCGAGCCGACTTTCGCAACTACTTCACCGTGCGCTTCTTCACCGGCATGCGCACGGGGGAAGTGCACGGTCTGAAGTGGAAGTACATCGACTTCGAGCGCCGCCTGATCCTGGTTCGCGAGGCCATCGTGATGAAGGAGGAGGATGAGCTCAAGACCGATGGCAGCGTGCGCGACATCCAGATGACGGA
>VFQM010002253.1_pt1 | contig 14718 bp, 13 predicted proteins | sample 3512391 | NCBI WGS metagenome assembly VFQM01 (sample SAMN10412369, study PRJNA504923) | tailings metagenome | isolation source: Replicate 1 from Balatoc abandoned mine | place: Philippines
CCGCCACCCGGGTTTCTTCCGGGTGGCGCGCATCGATAAGCATGCGCGTTGCCATCTAGTAATCTCCAAGCGCCCGGCCTTGCCCGCGAGGGGCTGTGAAGGGGGCGCGCATATTGTGGTGAACCGGCTTCCCCGAAGGATCTGCCGGAAGGGATGATCGCGCAGTCGCCGCCAGCGGCGCGCAGCGCGAAGCTCGTGTCTGCAATGGCGGACGTGCGGCCGGTCGCCGCGTCTTGACCCGCGACAGCACGCAGGCGTTGATCACGCTTCGTGCTGGTCTGCCGGGAAAAACGTATCGTCACTGCATCAACCTGTACTGGACCGGGTCGCGAAAGAAGATATGCCCCGGTGCAAGAGGCGGGTGACAGCGGCGCATCGGCGCCTTTGTCCAGCCTCTCGGCAGCACTGCTAGCACTGTGGGGCAAACCCCGCAACTCTATTGCGTTTCCGGGCGCCAAGAACGTAAGCCGCAAGGAGCAATGAGTTATCGCACCCTCCTGCTGATCGTTCTCCTTGTGCCCGCAGCGCTGCTGGGCGGGGCCAAGGCGCTCGGTCTCGTGGTGCCGGTGCCGGTCTGGGGCCGCGACTATGTGCTCCATTTCCCGATCACCAGGGAAGGCGAGGCGCGGATCGAGTTGCCGCCGGTCGAGGGTCCGGACGATCCCTCGCGCCCGCTGGTGGTGATCGATGCCGGCCACGGCGGCCGCGATCCCGGGGCGGTCGGCACCGACCCTGACGGCAAGCGCGTCGAGGAGAAGGCGATCACTCTGGCGCTGGCGCTGGCGCTGCGCGACGAACTGCTCCGGCAGGGCGGCATCCGCGTTGCCCTGACCCGCTCGGACGACCGCATCCTGCCGCTTCCGCACCGCCCGGAAATCGCGCGGGCGATGGGAGCAGACCTGTTCATCTCGATCCATGCGGACTCGGCCGGCGACCGGAATGCCGAGATAAGCGGGGCGAGCATCTACACCCTCTCCGACGATGCCTCGAGCGAGGCGGCGGCACGCTTTGCCGCGCGCGAAAACGATGCCGATCGCCTGAACGGCATCACCATCGAGGGAGCCAGCGCCGCGGTGAGCACGATCCTCGTCGAACTCTCCCAGCAGCGCACGCAGGAAGATGCGCTCGCCTTTGCCGGGCTGGTGCTGCGCGAGGGAGACGGAAAGCTCGCCTTCATTCCGGACCCGCGGCGCGCCGCCGCACTCGCGGTGCTGCGCGCGCCCGATGTGCCCTCGGTGCTGTTCGAGAGCGGCTTCGTTACCAACCGCTCCGACCGCGCGAGGCTGGCCACTCCCGAGGGGCGGGGGCAATATGCGGCGGTTCTCGCCACTGCGGTCCGCGTGTTCTTCGCGCGTCGCGGCGATGCGGCCGCGAGCGGGGAATAGGGACGCAAAGCGGCTAGCCTTGGCGAGCCTGCGCGTGCTAGTTGCCGCCCGTCCATGACCGAGCCTGCCCCCGCCTCCGCGCCCGACCGGATTTCGACCTGGGCCTATCTGCGCTTTCGCGTGAACCGCGATATCGGCGCGGCGCTGGCGTGGTTCAGGGCGCGTTGGCAGGAGAGCCGGCTGTTCAAGCTGGCGGCGAGTGCGCTCGGCCTGTTCCTTGTCCTGTGGATCGCCCTGTTCGTATGGCTGGCGAGCGATCTGCCCGAGGCCGAGGCGCTGCTCACCTACCAGACCCCGCTGCCGACCGTTGTGCGCGGCGTCGATGGCGAGATCGTCCACTCCTATGCCCGCGAGCGGCGGGTGCAGTTGCAATATGCCGATTTTCCGCAAAAGCTGATCGAGGCCTATCTCGCCGCCGAGGACAAGACCTTCTTCAGTCACGGCGGCATCGATTTCCTCGGCACGGCCAATGCCGTGTTCGACTATGCGCGCAAGGCCGGCACGGGCGAGCGCGCGGTGGGGGGATCGACGATCACCCAGCAGGTCGCCAAGAACCTGCTGCTGGGCGATGAGTATTCGGTCACCCGCAAGCTCAAGGAAATGATCCTAGCCGGGCGTATCGAACAGGTGCTGACCAAGCAGGAAATTCTCGAACTCTATCTCAACGAGATCCCGCTCGGGCGACGCTCCTTCGGGGTGCAGGCGGCCGCGCGCGCCTATTTCGACAAGGATGTCGACCAGCTCCAGTTGCACGAGATGGCGTTTCTCGCGATCCTCCCCAAGGCGCCCGAGCGTTACGGGCGCAAGGGGCAGGAGGAGGCCGCACTCGAGCGTCGCAATTTCGTGCTCGACCAGATGGAGGTTAACGGCTTCATCACCGCTGCCCAGCGCAACGCGGCAGCCGCGCAGCCGCTCGGCCTCGTCACCCAGCGCCGCGAGCGCAGCGTGGATGCGGGCTATTTCCTCGAAGAGGTGCGCCGCGAGCTGATCGAACGCTTCGGCGAGAATGCCGAGGACGGGCCGAATTCGGTCTATGCCGGCGGCCTGTGGGTGCGCACCAGCCTTGATCCGGCGATCCAGCTCGCTGCGCGCGATGCGCTGCGCGAAGGCCTTTTGCGCTACCACGGCGGGCGCGCATGGACCGGCCCGATCGCCACGATCGACATCGGCGAGGGCAACTGGGCGAGCCAACTCCAGTCCTCCCCGCTCGGCATCAGCTACAAGGACTGGCGCATCGGTGTCGTCACGCGCCGCTCGGGCACCTCGGCGCGCATCGGTTTCGCCGACGGCACCGAGGCGCCGCTGGGCGGTCTGCCCGATGGCCTCAAGCCGGGCCATGTCATCGCGGCCAGCCCCTCGGGCGGGGGCGGCTATAATGTCCGCACGATCCCGGAGGCGCAGGGTGCGCTGGTGGTCGAGAGCGCGCAGACCGGCCGGGTGCTGGCGATGCAGGGCGGCTTCGACAACCGCCTGTCGGACTTCAACCGCGCGACCCAGGCGATGCGCCAGCCGGGCTCGACCATCAAGCCCTTCGTCTATGCCGCGGGCCTCGACAGCGGCATGACCCCCTCGACCCAGGTCGATAACAACCGGTTCTGCTATTATCAGGGCGCAGGGCTCGGCGAGAAGTGCATCCGCGGGACCGGCAGCGGCGGGCAGCACCCGATGCGCTACGGGCTCGAGCAGTCGCAGAACATCATGACTGTCCAGATCGGCATGAGCGCAGGCATGAACAATGTCGTGCGCGAGATCGAGAAGCTCGGCATCGGCAAGTTCCCCGCCTATCCTTCGACCGCGCTCGGGGCGGGGGAGACGACGCTGGTGAAGATGGTCGCCGCCTACAGCGCGCTGGCCAATCACGGGCGGCTCAATCCGCCCACGGTCATCGACTATGTGCAGGACCGCAACGGCAAGGTGGTATGGCGCGCCGACCAGCGCGAGTGCCGCGGCTGCAACATGGCCAAGTGGGACGGCAAGCCGATGCCGCGCTTCGGGGTGATGGGCGTGCAGGCGATGGATGCGCGCACCGCCTTCCAGGTCATGCATATGCTGCGCGGCGCGGTCAGCCGCGGGACGGCGACTGTGCTCAACCCGCTCGGCCTGCCGCTGTTCGGCAAGACCGGCACCACCACCGGTCCCAAGGACGTGTGGTTCATCGGCGGAACCCAGCAATTGATCGCCGGTGCCTATGTGGGCTTCGACCAGCCGCGCAACATGGGCGGTTATGCCTATGGCGGCACGATCGCCGCGCCGATCATCAGGAGCCTGATCGAGAAGACCCGCGCCAAGTGGTCCGATCTTCCTCCCGTGGCGCCGGCGGGCGTGCGGATGGTGCGGATCGACCGCCGCTCGGGCAAGCGCGTGTTCGATGGCTGGCCGACCGACGATCCCAAGTCGGCGATCATCTGGGAGGCGTTCAAGCCGGATACCGAGCCAGAGCGCTATACCCGCCAGGACGCGATCGCCGCGCGGCGCAACGAGATTCTCGCGCTGATCCGTGCCGGGCGCCAGAGCGCCGAGAGCGCGGTGGTTGATACGCCGCCGGATGAAGGCGGGTTCGTGGAGGAGGGCGGCATTGACTGACGCCGTCCGGAACCGCGCGAGGGGCTAGGGGGTTTGGAATACATGACACGCAAAGTTCTCACCCCCCTCGCTGCGGCGGTCTCGCTCGGGCTCGCCGCTATCTTCGCCACCAGCGCCTCGGCCGAGCTGGAGCGCGGCGCCAAGGCCCCGGCCTTCACTACGCGTGCAGCGCTCGCGGGAAAGGAGTTCGGCTTCACGCTGCGGGCGGCGCTGGCGAAAGGCCCGGTGGTGCTCTATTTCTATCCCAAGGCTTTCACCCAGGGCTGCACGCTTGAAGCCAACGCCTTCGCGGCCGCCATGCCACAGTTCAAGGCAGCCGGCGCCAGCGTGATCGGCATGTCGGCGGACGACATCGCGACGCTCAAGGATTTCAGCCGCAAGGAATGCCGCGACGCCTTCCCGGTCGGCGTCGCCTCGCCGAAGATTGCGGCGGCCTATGATGTGGCGAGCGGCTCGGGCTACACGCGCCGCACCTCCTATGTGATTGCGCAGGACGGGCGGATCGTGGCGGTCCATTCCGACGCCGATTATCGCGGCCATGTCGACAAGACGCTTGCTGCGGTGCGCGCGCTCAAGAAGTAGCGAAGCGCGCCGCCGCACCGCTTTACAATCGCGCCGCCCGCGCTAAGCGCGTCGGCCACATCACCTTTTCGCCATGAAGGATTACCCATGCGGGCCGAGGGTCAGGCTTACATCAACCGGATCGAGGCGGCGCTGGCGCTGGTGCGTCTGTCGCTCGACTGGGAGCGCGCACTGCGCCGGCTCGACGAGCTGAACGCGCGGGTGCAGGACCCGAACCTCTGGGACAATCCCAAGCAGGCGCAGGCGATCAGCCGCGAGCAGAAGACCCTCGAAACGGCGGTCAACACCGTCAACGAGATCGCGGCTGAAATGGCCGACGCGGTCGAGTTCATCGAGATGGGCGAGGCCGAGGGCGAAGAGGCGATCGTCGAGGACGGCCTTGCCACGCTCGCAGCGCTCGCCGACCGCGCCGATGCCGACAAGGTGCAGGCGCTGCTTTCGGGCGAGGCGGACGGCAACGATACCTACCTCGAAATCCACGCAGGCGCAGGTGGCACCGAAAGCCAGGACTGGGCCGAGATGCTCTTCCGCATGTATGGCCGCTGGGCCGAGCGCCGCGGCTTCAAGGTCGAGACGGTCGAATATCAGGCGGGCGAGCAGGCCGGGATCAAGTCGGCGACCCTGCTGATCAAGGGTGACGGCGCCTATGGCTATGCCAAGACCGAGAGCGGCGTGCACCGCCTGGTCCGCATCAGCCCTTATGACAGCTCGGCGCGCCGCCATACCAGCTTCTCGAGCGTCTGGGTGTTCCCGGTGATCGACGATTCCTTCGAGATCGAGATCAATCCGGCTGACCTCAAGATCGACACCTACCGTGCCTCGGGTGCGGGCGGTCAGCACGTCAACACCACCGATTCCGCCGTCCGCATCACCCACCAGCCGACCGGCATCGTGGTGGCCAGCCAGCAGGACCGCAGCCAGCACAAGAACCGCGAAATCGCGATGAACATGCTGAAAGCGCGGCTTTACGAGGCCGAGATGCGGTCGCGCGAGGAAGCCGCCAGCGCCGAGCATTCCGCCAAGAGCGACATTGGCTGGGGCCACCAGATCCGCTCCTACGTCTTGCAGCCCTACCAGATGGTCAAGGACCTGCGAACGGGCGTGGTCTCGACCTCGCCCGACGCGGTGCTCGACGGCGCGATCGATCCCTTCATCTCGGCCGCGCTCGCCCAGCGCGTGACGGGCGAGAAGGTTGAGATCGAGGACGTGGAGTAGGGTGCGGATGAGGGGCTTTCGCCTTCTCCTCCTTGGCGCCGGGCTGCTTCTGACAGCTTGCGACGGTTTGGTTCCGACCGCCGGGGAGCGCCCGGAAAGCGCACAGGATTTCCCGGCGCCAGACCGGCCCGTCGTCGAGGTGGTCTCCAACCAGTTCTCGAACGAGGATGACCGCGACGAGCGCGGCGAGGCGAAGGTGGTGATGGACCTTGCCGACATCCGCCCCGGCATGACCGTTGCCGACATCGGTGCGGGCGAGGGCTACTATACCGTCCGCCTTGCCGAGCGGGTCGGCAAGGATGGCCGCGTGCTCGCGCAGGACATCAGCCGCGAGGCACTGGACCGCCTCGGCCGGCGCGTCGAGAAGGAGCGGCTCGAGAACATCTCGATCAAGTTCGGCGCTGCCGACAATCCGCAGCTCCCGCCCGACAGCTTCGACCGGATCTTCATGGTGCACATGTATCATGAAGTGACCGAGCCCTATGCCTTCCTGTGGAACATGTGGCCTGCGCTGAACGCCGGCGGGCAGATCGTCGTGGTGGAAAGCGACAGCCCGGTGGGCCGTCACGGCCTGCCGCACACCCTGCTGTTCTGCGAGTTCGAGGCGGTCGGCTATGTGCTCGTCGAATATATCGAGCGCCCCGACATCAAGGGCTATTTCGCCCGGTTCGAGCGCGGCCCGGAGCGTACCGCGCCCGAAGCGATCAAGGCGTGCGCCGCGGGGTGATCTCCATGTCTCGCAAGGTTGCGGGACGGACCGAGCCGCACTATGTCCACATCACCAAGTCAGGCGCGGGATTGGCCCGCGCATCAGGGGATTTTCATTGTTCAAGGGATTGAGCCCGATCGTCTATGGCGGGCGTGAAGTTTGGCCGCTGGTCGAAGGCGGCAAGGGTGTTTCGGCAACCAACCACGCCAGTTCGGGCGCATGGGCGGCGGCAGGCGGTATCGGCACCGTCAGCGCGGTCAATGCCGACAGCTATGACGCCGATGGCAATGTCATCCCCCAGATTTATCACGGCCGCACCCGCGAGGAGCGCCATCAGGAGTTGATCCGCTACGCCATCGACGGTGCGACGACGCAGGTGAAGAAGGCCTACGAGATCGCGAACGGCAAGGGCGCGATCAACATCAACGTCTTGTGGGAAATGGGCGGGGCGCAAGCCGTGCTCGAAGGCGTGCTCGAAAACACCCGCGGCATGGTGACGGGCGTCACTTGCGGGGCAGGGATGCCCTACAAGCTCGCCGAGATCGCGGCGCGCTTCAACGTCTGCTACCTGCCCATCGTCAGTTCGGGCCGCGCCTTCCGTGCGCTGTGGAAGCGCTCTTATAACAAGGTCCCCGATCTGATGGCGGCGGTGGTCTACGAGGACCCCTGGCTGGCGGGCGGCCACAATGGCCTCTCCAACGCTGAAGATCCGACCAAGCCCGAGGACCCCTACCCCCGCGTCAAGGCGCTGCGCGATGTGATGCGCGCGGAGGGCGTGCCGGATTCCGTGCCGATCGTGATGGCGGGCGGCGTGTGGTATCTGCGCGACTGGAATGACTGGATCGACAATCCCGAGCTTGGGCAGATCGCCTTCCAGTTCGGCACGCGGCCCTTGCTCACGCAGGAAAGCCCGATCCCGCAGATCTGGAAAGACATGCTTCGCACGGTCGAACCGGGCGACGTGCTGCTTCACAAGTTCTCTCCAACCGGCTTCTATTCGAGCGCGGTGAAGACCCCGTTCCTCTACGACCTCATGCACCGCAGCGAGCGCCAGATCGCCTTCTTCAAGCGCGGCGAGGAAGAGGGCACCGTTCAGCTCGGCGAGGATGGCAAGGCGCGCAGTTTCTGGGTGAAGCCCGAGGACAAGGTCAAGGCGGACATGTGGATGCGGGCCGGGCATACCGAGCCGCTCAAGACCCCGGACAACACCATCGTCTTCGTCACGCCCGAAGCGCGCGAGACGATCCGCAAGGACCAGCAGGACTGCATGGGCTGCCTGTCGCACTGCGGGTTCTCCTCGTGGAAGGACCACGACGACTACACCACCGGGCGCTTGGCGGACCCGCGCAGCTTCTGCATCCAGAAGACCTTGCAGGACATCGCCCATGGCGACGATCCCGACAGGAACCTCGCCTTTGCGGGCCATGCGGCCTACAATTTCAAGACCGACCCCTTCTACTCGAACGGCTACACCCCGAGCGTGGGCGAGCTGGTCGAGCGGATTTTGACGGGGGACTGACGGGAGTTGGCGCGGGCGGGGAGCCTATCCCCGCACCAGCGCGTCCAGCACCTGATCGGGCGGGCGGTGGCCGTCTGCCCACATGCGGATATTGGCGATCACCTTGTGGCCGGATTCCTCGCGGCCTTCGGCAGTCGCACTGCCGATGTGTGGGAGGGTCATGACATTGGGGTGGGCGATGAGGCGCGGATCGACATGGGGCTCGTCGGGGTAGACGTCGAGCCCGGCGCCCGCGAGGTGACCCGATTGCAGCGCGGCGATCAGCGCCTCCTGGTCGATCAGTTCCCCGCGGGCGGTGTTCACAATGCTGCTGCCCGGCTTCATCAGCGCGATCCGCCGTGCATCGACGAGGTGGCGGGTTTCCTCGGTCAGCGGGCAGTGGAGGGTGAGAATGTCGGCCTCGGCCATCAGCGCATCGACACTGTCGACGAAGCGGGCGCCGAGCATCCGCTCGAGGGCTTCGGGAAGACGCTTGCGGTTGGTATAGGCGATTTCCAGCCCGAAGGCGCGGGCGCGGTGGGCGACGGCCTGGCCGATGCGGCCCATGCCGACGATGCCGAGAACTTTGCCTGCGAGCTTGCGGCCCAGCAGCCCCGAGGGTGCCCAGCCGGTCCACTCGCCGCGCCGGATCAGGGCGGTGCCTTCGCGGATACGCCGCGGCACGCCGATGATCCCTGCCATGGCGAGGTCGGCGGTGTCGTCGGTGAAGACGCCGGGGGTGTTGGTGACGATGATCTTGCGCGCCGCCGCGGCAGCGAGGTCGATATGCTCGGTGCCCGCCCCGAAGCTGGCAATGAGGCCGAGCCGCTCGCCTGCGCCCGCGATCAGATCGGCATCGATCCTGTCGGTGACGGTCGGCACCAGCACGTCGCAATCCTGCATCGCGGCGGCGAGCTGGTCGCGGGTCATGGGCACATCCGCCTCGTTCAGCACGACATCGAACAGCTCGCGCATCCGCGCCTCGACCGCCGGCATCAGGTGGCGGGTGACGATCACGCGCGCGGGCGCAGCGAGCGGGCGAGGGGGGCGTTGTGTCATGGCATGGGGGCTAATCCCTGAGGGCGGTAGCGGTCAAGGCACGGATCGCCACGCGCGGCTTGAATCCGCCGGTGTTAAGCGGCTATCGGATCGCACATGTTGGGACTGCGTTTCTTGTTCGCCTGCTGCCTTGCGCTGGTGCTTGCCGCCGGGGCCATCGTCTCGCCGCTCAGCGCACAGGACAAGGAGCTGCCCTATTGGGCGGCGCTCCGCTACGAGAAGGTCAATATGCGGACCGGCCCGAGCCGGGAATATCCGGTCTCCTGGGTCTATCTGCGAAAGGGGCTGCCGGTGAAGGTGGTCCGTATCCGCGAGGGCTGGCGCCTGGTCGAGGATCACGAGGGCACGCAGGGCTGGATATCGGCGAGCCAGCTCGATCTGGCGCGGGCGGGGCTGGTGATCGGCAGCGGCCTTGCCGAGGTGCGAGCAGAGCCCAAGGCAGGGTCCGCGATCAAGTGGCGCGCAGAGCCCGGTGTCGTCGCCGCCATGAAGCCGTGCCGCGACGGGTGGTGCGAGGTTGATATTGCCGGCCGCAAGGGATGGATCAGCGCCGACCGGCTGTGGGGCTCGCAGCACTTGCCGGGCGACGAGTAACGCCGCCCGGCCTTTCGGATCAGACCAGTTCGACGGCGATGGCGGTTGCCTCGCCGCCGCCGATGCACAGCGAGGCGACGCCGCGCTTTTTTTCCTGCTGCTTGAGTGCATTGATCAGCGTGACGACGATCCGCGCGCCGCTCGCCCCGATCGGGTGGCCAAGCGCGGTGCCGCCGCCGTTCACGTTGATCTTGTCGTGCGGGATGCCGAGATCGCGCATCGCGAACATGGCGACGCAGGCGAAGGCCTCGTTGACCTCGAACAGGTCGACGTCCTCGACGCTCCAGCCGGCACGGGCGAGAACCTTCTGGATCGCCGGAATTGGCGCGGTGGTGAACTGCGCCGGCGCCTGGGCATGGGCGGCGGTGGCGACCAAACGGGCAACGGGTGCAAGGCCCTTGGCCGCGGCCACGCTTTCGCGGGTCAGCACCAGCGCGGCCGCCCCGTCCGAGATCGAGGAGGAGGTCGCCGCGGTGATCGTCCCGTCCTTGGCGAAGGCGGGCTTCAGTTGCGGGATCTTGTCGGGCCGGCCCTTGGAGGGCGCCTCGTCATGTTCGACCACCACCTCGCCGGCGCGGGTCGAGACGGTCACCGGCACGACCTCGTCGGCAAAGGCACCGTTAGCGATCGCCTTGTTAGCGCGCGCGAGGCTCTCGATGGAATAGGCGTCCATTTCCTCGCGGGTCATCTGGTAGGCGTTGGCGGTGTCCTGCGCGAAGGTGCCCATCGCCCGGCCCGGCTCGTAGGCGTCCTCAAGTCCGTCGAGGAACATGTGGTCATAGGCCGTATCATGCCCGAGCCGCGCGCCCGAGCGGTGCTTCTTGAGGAGGTAGGGCGCATTGGTCATGCTCTCCATGCCGCCGGCGACTACCAAATCGATGGAGCCGCTCGCGAGCGCCTCCGCGCCCATGATGACCGTCTGCATCCCCGAGCCGCAGACCTTGTTGACGGTGGTCGCCTCGACCGAAAGCGGCAGGCCGGCCTTGATTGCGGCCTGACGGGCAGGGGCCTGCCCGAGGCCCGCGGGCAGCACGCAGCCGATATAGGCGCGGTCGATATCCTCGCCCGAAACGCCCGCGCGCTCGACCGCGGCCTTGACCGCAATCGCACCGAGATCGGTCGCGCTCACCTCGGCCAAGGCGCCCTGCATCGCCCCCATCGGGGTGCGGGCATAGGAGAGGATCACAACCGGATCGGCGGGGGAAAGCTGGGTCATGGCAAAGTCCTTGCGTGACGGGAAAAGTGCGGCGCGATGTAATGCTGCATTGCGGCAAAGGCAATCTCCGCTCCGCCGGCTGCCCAAGCGCCTTGCACCCTGACCGCGATTGGGCAAGAACACGTCGCAAATAAAAACGCATGTCCAAACGGGAGAAAGACATGGCCGACGATCGCCGCGCCGAACTCGAAGCTCTTCTGGCGCGTCAGCGCGCTGCCTTCACCGCCTCGCGGCCGGAACCGATGAGCCAGCGCAAGGACCGCGTCCGCCGCGCCATGGCGCTGGTCAAGGACCACGGCGAGGAATTCGCCAAGGCGATGAGCGCCGATTTCGGCAGCCGCTCGGCGCAGCAGTCGATGCTCACCGATATCGCCGCGACCGTCGGCGCAGGCGCGCATGCGCTCAAGCACATGGATGGCTGGGCCAAGACGGAAAAGCGGAAAGTCCAGTTCCCGCTCGGCCTGCTCGGCGCCAGGGCGGAGCTGCGCTACGAGCCCAAAGGCGTGATCGGCATCCTGTCGCCCTGGAACTTCCCGGTGCAGCTTGCCTTCGGTCCGCTGATGCAGGTGCTGGCCGCCGGCAACCGGGCGATGATCAAGCCGTCCGAATTCACCGAGCGCACCAGCGAGCTGATGGCGCAGCTCACGGCAGAATATTTCGCGCCCGAGGAAGTCGCCGTCATCACCGGCGGGCCCGAAGTGGCGGCAGCGTTTTCCTCGCTGCCCTTTGATCACCTCGTCTTTACCGGCTCGACCGCGACCGGTCGGCGGGTGATGCAGGCCGCTGCCGCCAACCTGGTGCCGGTGACGCTGGAACTTGGCGGCAAGTCGCCCGTCGTCATGGGCCGCAGCGCCGACTTCGCCAAGGCGGGTGAGCGCATTGCGATCGGCAAGATGCTGAACGCCGGGCAAATCTGCCTCGCGCCCGACTATCTCATGGTCCCCGAGGACAAGGCCGACGAGGCGGTAGCCGGCGTAACCAATGCCGCCGCCGCGATGTATCCGCGGGTGCTCGACAATGACGACTATGCCTCGATCGTCTCGGACCGCCACTTCGAGCGCCTTCAGGGCCTTGTCGCCGATGCACGTGACAAGGGGGCCGAGGTGATCGAGGTCAATCCGGCGGGCGAGGACTTCGCCAATGCCAACCAGCGCAAGATGCCGCTGACGGTGCTGCGCGGGGTCAATGACAGCATGACCGTGATGCAGGAGGAGATCTTCGGACCCGTGCTCCCGGTGATGACCTACAAGGCGGTCGATCAGGCGGTCGACTACATCAACGAGCATGACCGCCCGCTCGGGCTCTACTATTTCGGCGAGGACAAGGCCGAGCAGGAGCGCGTTCTGACCCGCACCATCTCGGGCGGGGTGACCACAAATGACGTGATCTTCCACGTCTCGATGGAGGATCTGCCGTTCGGCGGGGTCGGGCCTTCGGGGATGGGCAGCTATCACGCGATCGAGGGCTTCCGCGAGTTCAGCCATGCCCGCGCGGTCTACCACCAGCCCAAGATTGACATCGCCAAGCTGGGCGGCCTCAAGCCGCCCTATGGCAAGGCGACCGAGGCAGCGGCGGCGCGCATGCTTAAATAAGCGGTACAGGCGGGCGTCCAAGCGGCGCTCGCCAGTTCTCCGCAACGTTTGTTCGATTTCCCGCAACACCCATAGGGGGTTTTCCCCGAGTCGAAGGCTTGCGCCATGCGCGCGACGGGCTTAGGGCGGCGCTCGGGATTAATAGCTTGGACATCGCTGTGATCGATCTCAGCCAGTATCTGCCGATACTGTTATTCGTGCTGGTCGCCCTCGGGCTGTCGGTGCTTTTCGTCGTGGCTCCGATGGCGGTGTCGCGCCTGACCGGCGTGCACAATCCGGATGCGGAAAAGCTCTCCGAATATGAGTGCGGCTTCCCCGCCTTCGAGGATGCGCGCAGCCAGTTCGACGTGCGCTTCTATCTCGTCGCGATCAGCTTCATCGTCTTCGATCTCGAGGCCGCTTTCCTGTTCCCCTGGGCGGTGAGCCTCGATGTGACGGGCTGGACAGGATGGACGGGCATGATGGTGTTCCTGTTCATCCTTGCGGTCGGGCTTGCCTATGAATGGAAGAAAGGGGCGTTGGACTGGGAATGACAAATATCGTTTCTCCTCCCCAGGGACTGCCCGACATTTCCGCTCTCACCGCTGCTGCTGGCGGTGCAGTGCAGGCGCCTGACGCGGACTTCTTCAGGTCGCTCCAGACCGAGGTCAGCGACAAGGGTTTCCTCGTCACCTCGACCGAGGAGCTGTTCCAGTGGGCGCGCACCGGTTCGCTGTGGTGGATGACCTTCGGTCTTGCGTGTTGCGCGGTCGAGATGATCCACGCCAACATGCCGCGTTTCGACATGGAGCGTTTCGGCGCCGCGCCGCGTGCGTCCCCGCGCCAGTCGGACGTGATGATCGTCGCCGGCACGCTGTGCAACAAGATGGCTCCGGCGCTCCGCAAGGTCTACGACCAGATGTCTGATCCCAAATATGTGATCAGCATGGGTAGCTGCGCCAATGGCGGCGGCTATTACCACTATTCCTATTCCGTCGTGCGCGGCTGCGACCGCATCGTGCCGGTCGATATCTATGTCCCCGGCTGCCCGCCGACTGCCGAGGCGCTGCTCTACGGCGTCATGCAATTGCAGCGGAAAATCCGCCGCGTCGGCACCATCGAGCGGTAAGGGCAAGGCACTATGGCTGTTCTCCACTCCGCCCCGAAGTTCGCTTCCAACGAGGGCGTGATCGACGCCATCAGCGAGACCATCTCGGTCTGGCTGATCGAGGCACACGAAGCCCACGGCGAGGTCATCTTCCGCGTCGAGCGCGAGGCTGTCGCGCGGGTGCTCCAGACCTTGCGCGATGACCACGCCTACCAGCAGCTCATGGAAATCGCCGGGGCCGACTACCCCTCGCGGCCCGAGCGCTTCGAGGTCGTCTACATGCTCCAGAGCCTCACCAAGAACCACCGCGTGATGGTCAAGTGCTCGGCCAGCGAGGACACCCCCGTGCCCACCGTCACCACGCTGTGGCCCAATGCCGGTTGGCTCGAGCGCGAGGTGTTCGACATGTACGGCGTGACCTTCGCCGGCAACCCGGACCTGCGCCGCATCCTCACCGATTACGGCTTCGAGGGGCACCCGTTCCGCAAGGACTTCCCGATGACGGGCTACACCGAACTGCGCTATTCCGAGGAGGAAAAGCGCGTGGTCTACGAACCCGTCGTCCTGCCGCAGGAAATGCGGACCTTCGACTTCCTCAGCCCGTGGGAAGGCGCGGACTACGTGCTGCCGGGTGACGAGAAGTCCCGCGGCACGCCGCCGGTGGCCGAGGCCAAGACGACCGACAGTCCGGCCCAGACCGGCGCTGGCAAGGACGCAGACAAGGCCGCAGCCAAGCGCGTGTCCGACGCGCCGCCCGCGCAGAAGGACACGGACAAGCCGGCCCCCGGCGCGCCCAACCCCACCTCGAAGGAGGGTGGCCGATGAGCATGACCCGCGAGGACTCGCTGACCACCACCGGCGAGGTGATCACCAACTACACCATCAACTTCGGCCCCCAGCACCCGGCCGCGCACGGCGTGCTGCGCATGGTGATGGAGCTCGACGGCGAGGTGATCGAGCGGATCGACCCGCATGTCGGCCTGCTCCACCGCGGCACCGAAAAGCTGATCGAGCAGAAGACCTATCTTCAGGCGCTCCCTTATTTCGACCGGCTCGACTACTGTTCGCCGCTGTGCATGGAGCACTCCTATGTGCTCGCAATCGAAAAGCTGCTGAACCTCGAAGTGCCGCTGCGCGCGCAATATCTGCGCGTGCTGTTCGCCGAGCTGACCCGCATCTGCAACCACATGCTCAACAT
>VFQM010002254.1_pt1 | contig 14709 bp, 11 predicted proteins | sample 3512391 | NCBI WGS metagenome assembly VFQM01 (sample SAMN10412369, study PRJNA504923) | tailings metagenome | isolation source: Replicate 1 from Balatoc abandoned mine | place: Philippines
CCAGCCGACCTTCTATTCGGTGGGCCACCTGATGATCCCCGGCGGCGGCACGCGGAAGCCCTACGGCCGCTACGCGCTCGCCATGAACAAGATCACCAAGGACCGCTATCTCCCGACCGGGCCGGAGCTCGCCCACTCGGCGCAGCTCTATGACATCAGCGGGGAGCGGATGGAGCTGCTCCTCGACTTCCCGACGCACGGCGAGCCGCACTACGCCAATGCGATCGAAGCGTCGAAGGTCCGCGAGAACCAGAAGCGCTTCTACGCACTGGCCGAGAACCGGCATCCGCGCGTGATCCGCGCCGAGCGCGAGAGCGGCATCGAGCGTCGCGGCAACGTGGTGCACGTCCGCATGGCGAGCATCCGCTCGCACTTCACGCCGGACAACATCGAAGGCGTGCAGCTCGGCGACACGGTGCTCTTCCACGTGACGAACCTCGAGCAGGACTGGGACGTGCCGCACGGCTTCGCCATCCTGGGCGCGCAGAACGCCGAGTTGCTGATCATGCCGGGTGAGACGCGCACGCTGCGCTGGGTCCCGCTGAAGGTCGGGGTCTACCCCTTCTACTGCACGGACTTCTGCTCGGCGCTGCACCAGGAGATGCAAGGCTACGTGCGCGTCTCGGCGCGCGGCTCGAACGTCGCCCTGAGCGCCACCACGAACAACAAGGCGCCGCAGCGCGCCGGAGGGAACTGAGATGACGTCCCGGGCCCGCTGGATGGTGCTCGTCGCCTCGCTGGTGATGGCGGCTGCCTATGTACTCCCGCTGTGGCGCGTGGATCTCATCGCGCCGCAGTATCCGGAGGGCCTCGGGATGTACATCAAGATCAACGGCGTGGAAGGACTCAAGCCGCAGGATCTGAATTCCATCAACAACCTCAACCATTACATCGGAATGAAGGCGATCGTGCCCGAGTCCATCCCGGAGCTGCGGTATATGCCCTGGATCCTCGCGGCACTGATCGCCGGTGGCATCGGTGTCGCCGCCAGCGGCAAGCGTCTCGCCCTGCACGTCTGGGGCGGGGCGCTGGCCCTGCTGTTGGTCGCCGGCCTCGCGGACTTCTACCGCTGGGGCTACGACTACGGTCACGACCTCGACGAAGAGATGGCGATCATCAAGGTCCCGGGGATGTCGTACCAACCGCCGCTGATCGGCTCCAAGAAGCTGCTCAACTTCCGCGCGACCTCCTGGCCCTCGGGCGGAGGCATCGCCCTCGGTCTCGCGGCCGGCCTCGTGTTCCTCGCGATCGTGGACACGCGCCGCCGCGGTGGGCAGGCGGCGCGTGCGGAGTCCTTCGTCGGCTCCGGCAGCGCGCGCTCCGCCGGCGTGGCGGCGATCGCCGCGCTCTCGCTGGCCGTCGCAGGCTGCGCGAGCGTCTCGCCGCGCGACCTCGTCGTGAACGAGGACGCCTGTGAGTTCTGCAAGATGCAGATCAGCGACCCGCGCTTCGGGTCGCAGGTCATCACGACGACCGGCCGGCAGCTGGTGTTCGATTCGCCGGAATGCCTGGCCGAGTTCCTCAAGACGATGCCCGTCGAGAAGGTGGCCAGCGTCTGGGTGCTCGACGTCGAGAATCCCGGTCGGTGGGTGAACGCGGAGACCGCAGGCTACCTGGTCGATGCCAGCCTCCGCAGCCCGATGGGTCGCGTGACGGCCTTCGCCTCGCGCGCGGCGGCGGAAGCGGCGCAAGCGCGGCTCGGCGGGCAGTTGATCGGCTGGGATGTCGTCCGCACGGCCACCGGGCACTGAGATGCGCCCGCGCGCTCTCCGCCTCGCCATCAGGATCCTCGCCGCCGCGCTCGTCGCGTCGCTCGCGACGGCGATGGGCGCGCCGCTGCAGGCGCAGGAGCTGGTCGTCGGCGAGGGCGCGCGGTACGCGAGCGTCTCGGCCGCGGTCGCGGCGGCGGCCCCCGGCAGCACGATCCGCGTGCGCCCCGGGACCTATCGCGAGCCGACCATCGTCATCCGCACGCCTGGCCTGCGGCTGGTCGGGGACGGCTGGCCGGTGCTCGACGGCGAGGGTGCGCACGAGATCGTCAACGTCCGCGCCGACGGCGTGACGGTGCAGGGCTTCGTGTTCGTGAACACCGGCGTCGCGCATATGGAAGACCGCGCAGCCCTGCGCGTGATCGAATCCGCCCGCTGCACCGTGGCCGAGAACCGCTTCCGCGAGACGCTCTTCGCCATCTACCTGCAGCGCGCGCGCGACTGCACGATCCGCGACAACGACATCATCGGCGCCGGAAGCGGCGAGTCGAGCAACGGCAACGGCGTGCATCTCTGGCACTCCACCGGCATCCGCGTCATCGGCAATCGCATCCGCGGCCAGCGCGACGGCATCTACTTCGAGTTCTCGCGAGGGGCCATCGCCGAGGACAACCGCAGCGAGGGCAACGTGCGCTACGGCCTGCACTTTATGTTCTCGGACTCCTGCACCTACTCGCGCAACGCCTTCGTCGGCAACGGCGCCGGGGTCGCGGTGATGTACAGCAAGGGCATCACGATGCGGCGCAACGAGTTTCGTGATGCCGTGGGCTCCGCGGCCTACGCGCTGCTGCTCAAGGAGATCACGGACGGCGCGCTCGTCGAGAACCAGTTCGTCGGCAGCTCGACGGGGCTGTACCTCGAGGGCGCCTCGCGCCTGGAGATCCGTGGCAACGAGTTCCGCGCCAACGGCTGGGCGGTGCGCCTGATGGCCGACGCCCTGGACAACCGCTTCACGGAGAATCGCTTCGTCGGCAACGCCTTCGACGTGGCCACCAACAGCCGCACCGTGCGCTCGACCTTCGACGGCAACTGGTGGGACGCTTACCGAGGCTACGACCTCGACCGCGATGGGCGCGGCGACGTGCCCTTCCGCCCGGTGCGCTTCTTCGCGCTGGTGGTGGAGAAGCACCCCGAAGCCCTGTTGATGCTGCGCTCGCCGGTCACGTCGGTGCTCGATGCCGCCGAGCGCGTGTTCCCTGTGCTCACCCCTGCGCTGGCGGACGAGCGTCCGCTGATGAGGCCGCCCCGATGATCACGCTCGATACGGTCCGAAAGGCCTACGGTTCCCGTCCGGTGCTCGACGGCGTCTCGCTCGCGCTCGAGCCCGGGCGCATCACGGCCCTCGTGGGGCCGAACGGCTCCGGCAAGACGACACTCATCAAGTGCATCCTCGGCCTCGCGCGCGCCGACGCCGGCCGACTCCTGCTCGACGGCGTCCCGGCCGATGCGGACGGCGCGTACCGTGCGCGCATCGGCTACGCGCCGCAGGCGCCTCACTTTCCCGCGAACCTCGGCGTGGGTGAGGTCTTCGCGATGCTGCGCGCGCTGCGTCCCGCGGCCCGCGTCGATGAATCCCTGCTCGAGGAGTTCTCGCTGCGTGCCGAGTGGGAGACGCCGGTCGGTACGCTCAGCGGTGGTTGGCGGCAGAAGGTCTCGCTGGCTGCGGCTTGGTTGTTCACGCCCGACGTGCTCATCCTCGACGAACCCACGGCGGGCCTCGATCCCATCGCGGCCGGCCTCCTCAAGCACGCCATCCGCGCGGTCCGCGCCGAGGGCCGCACGGTGCTCATCACCTCGCACATCCTGAGTGAGCTCGAAGAGCTCGCGGACGACGTGGCGTTCCTGACGGACGGACGCTTGCGCTTCGCCGGCTCGGTGCAGGCGCTGCTCGCCGAGACCGGGACGCGCCGCTTGGAGCCGGCGATCGCGGCACTCCTGCGCGGGCTCAAGGTGTCGACCGGAGGTGCCCGATGAATGCCACGATGGCCGTCGCAACGCCGCCGCGCGCGGCCAGCCCACTCGGGCTCGTGCTGCGCGCCGGCCTGCGCGATCTTGCGCGCAACCGCTGGCTGCTCGCCTACGGCCTCACGCTGGCGGGCATCGCCGAGCTGCTGTTCGTGTTCGGCGGGGCGGGGCAGCAAGTGCTGCTCTCGCTGCTCAACGCGACCCTGCTGCTGGTGCCATTGGTGGCACTGGTGTTCGGCACGATGCACATCTACGCCTCGCGCGAGTTCATCGAGCTACTGCTCGCCCAGCCACTGCCGCGCCGCGCCATCTTCACGGGCCTGTATCTCGGCCTCACGCTCCCCTTGGCCGCGGCCTTCCTGCTCGGGGTCGGCATTCCGCTCGCGGTGCACGGCACGCTGTCGCAGTCCGCGCCGACGGCCGCGCTCGCACTCGCCGCCGTCGGCGTGCTGCTCACCGCGACGTTCTCCGCCTTGGCGATGGCCATTGCGCTTGGCAGCGACGACCGGCTCAAGGGGATGTCGCTCGCCCTCGGCGCGTGGTTCCTCTTCACCATCGGCTACGACGCCGCGGTGCTCGCCGTGGTGTCGATCTTCGGCGACTGGCCGCTCGAGAAGCCGCTCTTGCTGCTGATGCTCGGCAATCCGGTGGACCTGGCGCGGGTCCTCGTGCTCACCGGCCTCGATACCGCCGCGCTGCTCGGCTACACCGGCGCCCTGTTCCGCCGGCTCTTCGACGGGGCCCTCGGCCCTAGCGTCGCGCTCACGGCACTTGCAGTATGGATAGTGCTGCCCGTGTCCGTCGCGCGCCGCCGCTTCCTGCGACGCGATTTCTGATCACTTCCCCCTCACGGAGCACCACGATGTCCACTGTTCGCATTCGCACGATGACCTTCGCCGCGCTGGTCGCGACCCTGGCCTGCGGGGGCGGTGGTGATTCCGCACCGGCGGCCTCGTCGAGCGCGGCGCCCGCCACTCCGGTCGCGACCGCGTCTTTCGATCCGGCCTCGATCACGCCGGCGCAGGTCGCGCTTGGCGATTCCATCTTCCACGGCAAGATCGGCGCGAGTTCCTGCCAGGCCTGTCACGGCCCCGGCGGCAAGGCAGGTGCCGCCGCGCCGGACCTCACGGACGGCGAGTGGCTGCACAGCGACGGCTCGTACGAGGGCATCGCCAACACCATCAAGGCGGGCGTGATGGCCCCCAAGCAGTTCAGCAGCGTGATGCCGCCCTACGGCGGCGTGATGCTCACGGACGAACGCTGGCGCGCGGTGTCGGCGTACGTGTACAGCATTAGCCACAAACAGTAGCGAGACGGAAGACTGAAGACGGAAGGAGCGGAGCCAAGCAGCTCGCTCCTTCCGTCTTCAGTCTTCCGTCAGCAGTCACGCCTTCGCGTACTCTCGCTTCCAGATCGCAACCTTCTCCAGCACCTGGCTCACGCTGATGCGCTCCATCCGCCCTGGCCGGTTCTCCATACTCACGGCGTAGTCCTCGCCTGGCTCGGCGTAGGCGTCGATCATCAGCTCGGAGAACTTGCGGTATGGCCCCACGCGCTTGGGGTTGGTGTAACCGAGGAGCGAGATCACGGGCGTGCCCAGCGCGACGCTCAGGTGCAGCGGACCGGTGTCCGGCGAGAGCACGAGCGCGCTCTTCTCGATGATCGCCGCGAGTCCGCGCAGGCCACCGTCGCCGAGGGCCGACGCCGGCTTCACGTGGGCCTTCTCGAAGATCACGCGCTCGGCCTCGACCTCGCGCGGCGATCGGCCGCCCACCAACAGCGGCTGCAGGCCGAAGTCGCTCCACAGCGCGTCGCAGACCTCGGCCCAGCGCTCGGCGGGCCAGTCCTTGGCCGCCTTGCTGGTGGCCACGACGATCGGCGCCACCGGACGATCGAAGCGCGCGAAGAACTGCCGCTGCCATTCGCGCTCGGCGTCGTTCCAGGGGCCGATCTTCCATTCCAGCGGCTGTGACGGCAGGCCGAGCGCGGCGAGGAACTCGAGGTACTGATCCTGCATATGCTGCAGGGGCCGCGCGGGAATGCGCGCGCTGCTGAAGAGCCACGAGGCATCGCGTGCACGCGCGCGGTCGAAGCCGAGCCGCAGCGGCGACGGCGCGAAGCTCGCCACGACGCCGCTCTTGAGGTAGGGCTGCAGGATCAGCACCGCATCGTAGCGATCCTGCCGCAGGCGCCGGCGCACATCGGCGAAGCCGCGCCAACCGTCCTTGCGCGCAAAGGGAATCACCGCGTCGATGCTCGGATGGCCCGTGAGCAACTGCGTGAGCGCACCGGTCTGCATCACCCACGAGATGCGGGCGCGGGGGTTGAAGCGCTTGATGGCGGTGATCACCGGCAGCGCGTGCACGGCGTCGCCGACGGCGGCGAGCATCACGATCAACACGTGGTCCAGCGCGGCAGACGCAAAGGGCGCGCGCGGGTCGCGCAGCAGCGCTGCCGTCGATGCTGCGGCGGAGTCGGCCGGGCTCATCGGGCGCCCGCCTTCCAGCGCGCGACACGCTCCAGCACCTCGTCCACCGTGATGCGTCCCATTCGGCCGCGCCGCCGCATCCAGAGCACCTCGTCCGGCGGATCGCTGGGCTCCGCGAAGGCGTTCACCACGAGTTCCATCGAGCGCCCGTAGGGCCCGGTGCGCTTGGGGTCGGCCTGCGACATCAGCGCGATGACCGGCTTGCCGAGCGCCACCGAGATGTGCAGCGGCGCGGTATCGAGCGAGAGCACCAGCTCTGCGGCGTGTAGGATGCCCACGAGGCCGCGCAGTCCACCTTCACCAAGCGCGCTCAACGGCTTCGCGGCCTTCGCCGCCGCGATGATCTGTGCCGCCGTGGCCCGCTCGCGCTCGCTTGGGCCCCCGACCAGCACCGGCTGCAATCCGTACTGCGAGTGGAGGGCATCGCAGACGGCGGCCCAGCGCTCCGGCATCCAGTCGCGGTCGGCATCGCTGGTCCCGCAGACGATCGCCGCGTAGGGCCGCCCGACCTTCTCGACGAAGGCCTGCTGTGCGGCGCGCTCCGACGCCCAAGGCCCGAGGTTCCAGGTCACCGGCGCGTGCTCAACGCCGAGGTGCGCGAGGAACTCGAAGTACTGGTCCTGCACGTGGCGGCGCGGGCCGGGCGGGATCTTGTGCGTCGTGAACAGCCAGTTCATATCGCGCGCCCGAGCGCGATCGAAGCCCAGCTTCACCGGCGCACGCGTAAAGCTCGCGACGATGCCGGCCTTGAGCGACACCTGCAGTGCGAGCACGAGGTCGAACTCTCGCTGCGCCAGCGCGCGACGCACTTCCGTGTACGCGCCGATCCCCGCTCCGTAGCGGAAGGGGATGATCTCGTCCACGTCGGGATGCCCGCGCACCAGCGATGCCGGCCCCGGCTGCAGCAGCCAACTCAGGCGCATCGCCGGCTGCGCACGCTTGAGCGCGGTGATCACGGGCAGCACGTGCACGGTGTCGCCCACCGCCGACATCATCACGATGCAGGTGCGATCCATCGGCACGCGCAGCGTCACGGCGCGGCTCCCGCGCCCGGTGCCCCGAGCGACCGACGCTCGAGCGCCACGAGATGCTCGTCGCCGATCACCAGCCCCAGGCGCTCCCGGCTCTTGCGCAGCGAGCGCAGCAGGCGCGCGAGGTTGAGCCCAGTCGCGCGTGAATCGCCGCTTGGGAGGAAGCGCACGCGGTCCACGTCCAGTGCGAACGCGCGCCAGCCGCGGCCCTCGCGCGCGAGGTACACGTTCTTGGCGTTGAGGTCTTCGTGCTGCGCGCCGACGGCGCCGAGTGCGCGCACCAACGACGCGACCGCCGTGATGATGCCGTCGCGATCCGCATCGGGGACCTCGCTCCAGACCTGCGGCAGATCTCCGCCCTCGGGCAGTCGCGCCGTGGCGACGTCGCAGCGGCAGAACCCCGGCCCGGCGGGATACAGCACGTAGGCCACCACCGCGGGTGTCGGCACGCCGGCGGCACGCAGCCGTTCGCTAGCCTCCAACTCCCAAGGCGCGCGACCCGGCCAGAGGAAGCGATCGCCGGTGAAGGCGGCGAAGAGTCCGCCGTGCCGCGCGTGGCGCACCACCACGGCCGGGCCTCCGCGCGGCAGCGTCGTGCCCCAGGCCGTCGCGCGTCCCTGGAAGGCCTTCGCACCGGGCACCGTCGCGGCCCAGCAATGCAGCGTGCGCGTTTCCTTGAGCGCCTCGCCCACGCCGTTCACGGCATCGTGCCGCGCCACGACGGTGGCCTCGCCCACCGCGAACCGCGAGTAGCCCGACGGTGCGCTGGGCCCCGCGTCACTCACCGACGGACGCGGAAGACGGGAAGCGGCTGACTCTTCCCCTTGAGTTCCATCGGCGGCAGCGCCTCCACCGGCGGCGGGCTGCCCAGCGCCGCACGGAAGTCGTCGCTGATGAGGATCTCGCCCGCCGCCGCCGCGCCGCAGAGGCGGCTCGACACGTTCACCGGATCGCCGATCACGGTGTACTCGAGGCGGCGGTCGGAGCCGATGTTGCCGGCGAACACGTCGCCGACGTTGAGGCCGATGCCGATCTGCAGCGTGGGCCGGCCCTCGCTGCGCCAGCGCGCATTCAGCCGCTCGAGTTCGTCCATCATATCCATCGCCGCGGCCATCGCGCGGTCGCAGTCGTCGCTCTCGCCGATCGGCGCGCCCCACTGCGCCATCACCGAGTCGCCGATGAACTTGTCGAGCGTGCCGCCGTGACGGAACACGCACTCCACCATCTCGGTGAAGTACTCGGTGAGCAGCCGCGCCATCGCGTTGGCGCTCATCGTCTCGGACAGCGCCGTGAACCCGCGGATGTCGGAGAACAGCACCGCGACGCGCCGCTTGTCGCCGCCGAGCTTCACGGCGTCGGGGCTCGACGCGATGCGCGCGGCCAAGTGTGGCGTGAAGAAGCGCTCGAAGTTGCTGCGCGCCAGCATCTCGGCCTTGATGCGCTCGGCGAACTGCCCGTTCTCCAGCGCCACCGCGGCGATGCCCGAGAAGGCGATCAGGAAGTCGAGGTCGGTCTCGCCGAAGCGCTTGAGCGAGAAGTTGTCGACGTAGAGCACGCCCAGCGGCTTGTTCTCGCTGCCGATGAGCGGCACGCACATCGCCGAGCGCACCTTCTGCAGGACGATGGACTGGCCCGTGAAGCGCTGGTCGTCGCCGGCGTCGTCGGTGAGGATGGCGACCTTGTCGGCCGCGGCCTGCGTCGCGATGGACTGCGGGACGTCGCCGCTGGCCGCGGCACCGCGGCGGTCGCGCGAGATCTGCGGATGCAGATGGCCGTCGCGGTCCATCAGCAGGATCGCGCAGCGATCGGCCTCGAGCGTCTGGAAGGCGTACTCAGCGATCTTCACGAGCAGCCCGTGCACGTCCGTGGCCTTGGTGAGGCCCTTCGCGACCTCGAGCAGGATCGCCAGCTTGCGCCGGTCCTTCTCGGCGGGATCGGCCTGGCCGGCGAGCTGCTTCTGCACGCTGCCGGAGTCGCCGGAGAGCGCGCCCTGCTCGCCCGTCTTCGGGATCTGCCGCACGATTGTCTGGCCCGCCGGCTTCGGCGGCAGCGTCGCCGCCGACGAGGGCTTGGGCGCCTCGACCTTCTCCAGCCGGAACACGACCTTGCCGAACGTGATCTCGGCACCGGGCGAGGCGTGCGAGGTGTCGATCTTCACGCCGTTCACGTAGGTGCCGTTGCTCGAGCCCGCGTCGGTGATCTCGATGCCGTTCTCGGTCAGCCGCAGCTCGGCGTGCTTGCGCGAGATCGTCGGGTCCACCACCGCGCACTCGTTGGTGACGGCCCGGCCCACGTTGTGCGGACCGGGGCCCCGGAGCTCGAACTTGAAGTCGTTCCCGACGCCGATCAGGCGAAAGTGCATAGCCCTAAATATGGCGAACCCGGCCAATCGCCGTCAGCATCGCGCGCGCTTTCGCCTCGGTCTCCGCCCACTCGGCTGCGGGGTCCGAGTCCGCGACGATACCGGCGCCGGCTTGCACGTTGGCCTCGTCGCCCGCCAGCACGCAGGTGCGGATCGTGATGCACAGGTCCATCCGCGTGTCGCCCCAGCCGATATGGCCCACGGCGCCGGCGTAGGGGCCGCGGCGCTCCGGCTCCAGCGTGTCGATGATCTCCATCGCCCGCACCTTGGGCGCACCGGTCATCGTGCCCGCGGGGAACACCGCCTTGAAGACCGCCAGCGAGCTCTGCGCGTCGCGCAGGAGGCCTTCCACCGAACTCACCAAGTGCAGCACGTGCGAGTAGCGCTCGACGACCATCAGGTCCGGCACCGTGACCGTGCCATACTGCGCCACGCGCCCCACGTCGTTCCGCCCCAGGTCCACGAGCATAATGTGCTCGGCGCGTTCCTTCGGGTCGGCGAGCAACTCGGCGGCCTTCGCGGCGTCCTCCTCGGGCGTCGCGCCGCGGGGGCGCGTGCCGGCGATCGGGCGGACGACGACGCGGCCATCCGACACGCGCAGCAGCAGCTCCGGTGAGCTGCCCACGAGCTCGAGGTCCTCGAGCACGAGGTGGAACATATACGGCGACGGATTGAGCACGCGGATCGCGCGGTACAGCGAGGTCCCGTCGAAGTCCCGTGGTACGCTGATGCGCCGCGCCAGCAGGCATTGGAACACGTCGCCGGCGAGGATGTGCTCCTTGATGCGCGAGACGCCCTCGAGAAAGCGCTCGCGCGAGGTGTTCGAGCGCCCCGTCGCTGCCGGACGCGAGGCGTCGAGTTCCAGCGGCGGCAGCTGCGGTCCGTTTCGCATCCGCGCGACGGTCGCATCGATCTCGCTCTGCGCGTGCGACCACAGCCGCCGCAGCGTCGGCTCGTCAGACCCGGGCGGCACGATGGTCGTCGCGACCACGCGGGCCTGTGCCCGCAGGTTGTCGACGATCACCACGTTGCGCGTGAAGAGGAACAGCGCGTCGGGGCAGGGAATGCCGCGCGGCGGCGCATCGGGCAGTCGCTCGATGTGCCGCACGACGTCATAGCCGAAGAACCCCACGGCGCCGCCCCAGAACGGCCCCAGCTCCGGCACCTCGGCCACCGGTTGCTTCGTGAGGTTGGCGCGCAGGTCCGCGAAGGGATCCTCGGGACGACGCGCGCCGTGCCAGCCCTCGGCGGGCGACCAGTCTTCCACCAGCCCGTCGGTGAGGCGCCACGCCGCGCGCGGCGACGAGCCGAAGAACGAATAGCGTGCCCAGGTCTCGCTGCCGGCCGGCGCGCTTTCGAGCAGGAACGCGAAGGGCCCCTCGCGCAGCTTGTGGAAGGCGCCCACGGCCGTGTCGCCGTCGAGCAGCGTGTCGCGCCAGACGGGGACCAAGCCACCGCGCGCACCCTGCCGGCGTGCGCGCTCGAGGTAGGCGGCAAAGTCGCTCACGCGAGGCCTCGCCTGCGGTTGTTCCCGGTGGGTCCGACGGCAATCTTTGTCATATGCGAATCCTGCGCGCGGCACTCGCCGCGTCAGCTCTGGTCCTCGTCTGCGCCGCCCACGCGGCCGCGCAAGACCGCTGGAACGATGAGCGCACGATGACCTTGGTCAGCGCCGCCATCCAGCGTCGCAGCGTGCAACTCGCCGATACCGGCCTCCGCGACTACTCCGCCCGCGCCACCGGCACCCTGACCTTCCTCGCCCAGTTCGGCGATGGATTCCTCGCGCGGCCCGTCGTCGTGAAGTCCGACCAGCTCGAGCTCGAAGTCTATTGGGGCGCGCCCGATCGCAGCAAGCAACGCATCGTCGGCAGGCGCGACACGCTGCTGCTGCCGACCGATATGCAGTACCATCGCGACCATCTGGGCATCATCCAGAACAACTTTCCCGACATCATCCGCCTCGGCGACGGCGACGAGGTCTTGGACGTCGTCCACCCGCTGAGCCCCTTGGGCCCGCTCACTTACGACTACGCGATCGCCGATTCGCTGGCCATCCGCGGGCAGGGCGTGAGCATCGACGTGATGATGGTGAGCGTCCGCCCGCGCGATGCCGCGCGCCCGGCCGCCGTCGGCGCCCTGTACCTCGACCGTGCCTCCGGCAGCGTCGTGCGGATGACCTTTTCGTTCACGCGCTCGGCACTGCGCGATCGCCAGCTCGAGGACGTCTCGGTGATCCTCGAGAACGGTCTCGTGGACGGCCGCTTCTGGCTGCCGCGGCGCCAGGAGATCGAGATTCGCCGCTCCGCCTCGTGGATGGACTTCCCGGCGAAAGGCATCATCCGTGGTCGCTGGGAGATCTGCTGCGTCGAGACCAACCGCAGCCTCGCGAGCCCGATCTTCAACGGTCCCGAGATCATCGAGGCGGGCACGCCCGAGCAACTGCGCCGCCATCCCTCGTTCACGGGTGCCGTGCTCGATGCCCTGCCGGCCGACGTCCGCGCCCTCGATGACGACGACGTGCGGGCCGTGCAGGACGAGGCGCGCCGGCTCGTGCAGGAGTCGGCGCTGCGCCGTGTGCGCTCGGGCAACCTGATGGCGCGGCGCATCTCGGACTTCGTGCGTAGCGATCGCGTCGAGGGCTTCGCCCTTGGTGCGGGGGTCTCGCAGCGCCTGGGTGCCGGCTTCAGCAGCGCCGCGCAGGGGCGCTACGGCTTCGCCGATCATCGCTGGAAGGGCCGCGGGACCCTGGCCTGGCAGCGTGCGTCCGGATTGTCGATCTCGGCCATCGGCGTGGATGACTTCCGCCAGCTCGGGCAGGTCGCCGAGGTGAGCAGCCTGCGGAACACCATCGCGGCGCAGGAGTTCGGCAGCGACTGGACGCAGCCGATCGGGGTGGTCGGCGGCGCGTTGCGCCTGCAGTGGGCGCCCCCGTCGCGCTCGGCGTTCTCGTTGGAGATTGGCCGCCACGACGAGCGTGCGCTGGCGGTCAACGCCACGCCGGCCTCGGGGCGTTTCGCGCCGACCGTCCCTGCGCGGCCGATCGGCCGCGAGAGCCTGCGCCTCGGCTGGGGCCTTGCCTCGAGGCCGCCCGACGCGGGCGACGACGGCCGCTGGCCGCTGGACTGGCGGTTTGACCTGCGCGCGGAGGGCAGCCGCTGGGACGAGCGGCAGGGCAGCGCGTCGGGAGAGCTCCTGCACGTCGGACTCGACGCCGAGTACACGCTCGGCCGTGCGGCGACGCGACTCCGTGGGCGGACGATCGCGGCCGCCCTCAGTGCTGGCGCGTTGCCGGAGCAGGACCTGCTCCGCTTCGGCGGGCCGATCTCCGCGCCGGGCTATGACTTCCACGCCCTCGTGGGGCGGATGGGACTGAGCCAGCGCATCGAGCTGCAGCAGCGGCTGCCCTTCCTGCCGCTCAACCTCGGGCGCTTCGGCCGCGTGCCGGCGAGCATCGTGCTGGCGCCCTATGCGCAGGCCCTCTGGCTCGAGCCCGCGGTTCCGGGCGCCGAGCAGGGATGGTTCCCCTCGGTCGGGCTCGGGGCCATCGGCCTCTTCGACCTCCTCCGGGTGGACGTCGCCCGCGGCCTGCGGGACGGCCGCTGGACCTTCTCGGTGGACGTCTCGGCCAGCCTCTGGCCGGTGCTGTGATGCGGTACGACCGGCGTGCTGCGGGTGGTAGCTCTCGCCGTGCCACAGGGTATCTTTGTGACAGTGTCAACTCGTCACACAGCCTGAGGAGCGTGGATGGGCAGTAGTGCCAAGCCGGTGCGCGATGAGTGGATGTGGGCGACCCTCGAGGGGCTCTTGCAGCCCGAGCAGATCGAGGGGCTCCGCAGCGCACCGCCCGAGAGCCTCTGGGAAGATTCCGTCCGTCGCGGCTGGCTGACGGACGAGGCCATCGTGAAGGCCGTCGCGGCGCGCTTCCGGATGCGCGTGGCCGACGTGTCGAGCGTGTCGCAGCAGGCGCGCGAGCTCGTGCCCGAGGCCTTGGCCCGCAAGTTCAAGGTGCTGCCGCTGGCGATCTCCGATTCCATCCTCGACATCGCCACCGCCGACCCCCTCGACCTCGACTGCGAGCGCACGCTGGCCTTCGCGCTCGGTCGCCAGGTGCGGATGAGCATCGCCGCGCCGCGCAAGATCGCGGATCGCATCGAGGAGGTGTATCGGCCGGAGAACGTGATCGAGAAGATCCTCGAGCGCGTCGAAGGCACCTATGACGTGCAGACCGTGGACGAATCCACGGACGAGGCCGACCTCGACATCAGCGCGGCGCGCGCCGGTGAGCGCCCGGTCATCCAGTTGGTGGACCGCATCATCGCCGAGGGCATCCAGAGCCGCTGCTCGGACATCCACTTGGAGCCCGAGGAAGGCGGCGTCGCCGTGCGGTATCGCATCGACGGCGTGCTGCGGCAGGCGATGGTGCTGCCGAAGGCGGCGGGCATCCCGCTGGTGAGCCGCGTGAAGATTATGGCGCAGCTCGACATCGCCGACCGCCTGCGCCCGCAAGACGGCCGCGCCCGCGTGGCGATCGCCGGCAACCGCGTCGACCTCCGCGTCTCGACGCTTCCGGCCTCGCAGGGCGAGAAGGTCGTGATCCGCGTGCTCGACCAGCGCAGCACCATCCTCTCGCTCGACTCGCTGGGCCTGCTGCCCGACGAACTCACGCGCATCCACGAGCTGCTGCAGGCCCGCGAGGGCATCGTGCTCGTCACCGGGCCCACGGGCTCCGGCAAGACGACGACGCTCTACTCGATGCTCCGCAGCGTGCAGGGCCGCGGCGTGAACATCGTCACGGTCGAGGACCCGGTCGAATACCGCCTGCAGGGCATCGTGCAGGTGCAGGTGAACGAGAAGGCCGGCCTCACCTTCCCGGCGGCGCTGCGGTCCATCCTGCGCCAGGACCCGGACGTCATCCTCGTCGGCGAGATCCGCGACAAGGAAACCGCGAACATCGCCGTGCAGGCCTCGCTGACCGGCCACTTGGTGCTCTCGACGCTGCACACCAACGACGCCGCCAGCTCGGTGACGCGTCTCGTGGACATCGGCATCGAGAGTTACAAGATCGCCGCCGCGCTCAAGGGCGTGGTGGCGCAG
>VFQM010002255.1_pt1 | contig 14708 bp, 31 predicted proteins | sample 3512391 | NCBI WGS metagenome assembly VFQM01 (sample SAMN10412369, study PRJNA504923) | tailings metagenome | isolation source: Replicate 1 from Balatoc abandoned mine | place: Philippines
ATGCTGGCCTGCTGGTAGGGGCGCAGTTCGATCATGCTGCCTCCTTCACGCCGACCAACAGGCTGTTGGGCAGCGGCAGTTCAATACCGATCGGGCGCCACAGGTGCAGGCAGTTGGGGTGATTGTTGACGTACTCGCTCTTGGGCGGGTGGTATTGGATGACGCAATCATCTTCATCCCAGAACATCGCCTTGATCTGGCACATTTCGTCCCATGTCGGGCAGCGATCCTTGCGGGAGACGCTGACGTGCTCCCAGCCAAGGGCGTCTCCGGCGATCACGAATACCGTCTGGCTGTGACGCAACTTGATCTCGAAAGCGCCGTTGTTGCCGATGTCGTCTGTACTGCCGATGCGACCCGTGCGCACCCTGAATTTGTTTGGTACGTGGAAAGTCATTCCTCGCGCTCCTTGCAATAGCTCTTTGGGCGCTTGTTCCCGATGTGCCAGCCCGTGCAGGTCTGGCAGCGATAGACCACGACACGCGATTCCTCGCGGCGGCGTTGCTGCTTGGCTACGCTGTGCGCCAGAACGGCGCTGTCGTAGCGGTGTTTTCCAAAGCATTGGGCCGCCATCACTTCGTCGCTGGGTTTGCGTTTCTTGGCCATGATCGAGAAAAGCTGAATTGATGATTAACCTGCAATCGTTCCGCCGAACTCGATACGGAATTTCTCAATCTCGGGGTCGCAAATAGCCCGGTGATCCTTGGCCGCGCTGATCTCCTTGCTGGCGTAGATGAACTGCTGCAAGGGCAAGTCGGCTGGGAGTGACGTGGCTTCGTCGGTGACGATGAACTGCTTGGCATTGTCATCCTTGCGCCGGAACATGATCCAGCCATCGCCTGCGTCGATGGCCTCGGCGTAGGTGATGAGGAACGGCAGCGGCAGATGGTGGCCACACCCGGTACGCTGGGCATGCACCGGGATTTCCGGGCCGTGCTTTGCGCAAGACCAGCGCCCGTCGCCTTCGCGCTCCGGCGTGGCATGCACACACGTCCTGCACGACAGGGCCGGCGTCCGGTTGCCGTGGCACACGGCATTGTGCGAGCACCAGTTGCAGATGAAGAACTTGGGATCGTCGCTGATCTTGGGCGGCGGCTCGACGGCAAAGATGATGCTCTCGGCCTTGGCAAGAATCTTCTCGTACTCGACCTGATCGAACTCGATGCGCTCCGAGTAAAGCTCGTCGGTGTCCTTGTTCACGGCTAGATACAGGGCGCGATCCATGCCAGACTTGCCCATGTACCACATCATCTGGGCGTAGTGCTCGGGCTTGGCTTTCTTCACGCCATCCTTCTTGAGCGTGGCGAACGACTTGGCCGAATGGGTCTTGAATTCGAGGACGTGCCACTTCTGACCGCCCGTTGGGATGCCTTTGGCGCAGCCGTCCATGTGCCCGCGCATGTGCCCGCCAAAGTGGGCAAACCCGAATTGCTTGCCGGTGGCTGGATCAACGTCATGCACCGTGGCGCCGATGGCGCGAAGGTCTGCGACAAAGCGCGGCTCGGCCAGGTGTCCGGTCTGGAACAGGCGCAGCATGCGCCCGTCGAAGTTCTCGGTGCTGGCCCAACGGAAGGCGTACCACAGCGCCCGTTTGCATTCCTTGCCGATGATGGAGGCTCCCAGATAGGTGCGGGCCTTCTCGGTTTCGCCGCGCTTCTCGTACTGTTCGTAGATGGCCGCGACTACCGGATCGGTGAAGTCGGCGATGTCAGGCATTGGGCGCTCCCGGTGTGTAAACGTGCTTGAGGTAGTCGGCCTGTGAGCATCCGTTGTGGCGCGAGATGAACAGGTCTTTGGCTTCGCTTCTGATCGCTGCGAACAGGTTGTCCAGCAGTTCGGCCTGGGCGTCCATGCTATTGACTATGGAGCTTGCGGCAGCGATGCCCAGTGACAGGCTGCGCACCAGAGTCGTCATGTTCTCTGGCGTCTTGTTGGCCTCGACATGCTTGAGCATGTCAATGACCGTGATTCCGTAATCCATCGTTCAGTCCTTCATTCGTTGGTGCAATGGGCGGGTGGCGATTGTCTGGCCAGCCCGCCCATGCGGGTTACAGGCCAGCGTTGCCGTACAGGAGCATGAAGCCAGTGGCTTCGTGGATCTTCTCGATCTCGTCGGTGACGGCCTGCTTGAACACGCGATCAGGCCGGATCAACTCGAACCAGAACACCAGCTTGTCGGACTGCTGGCGGTATTTCAGACGGGCCTCGATGGGGTAGGCCGCCGTGCTGCCCTGAAAGACCGGGATGCCGATGGTGAATCGCTCGAAGAACCGCATCTTGGCGCTGGTGCTTTCGTCCTGCTGATCGACGTACTCCAGCGCGGCGCCGCCCGATTGCAGGTCGATGCGCTTCTTGAACCGCTTGTCGCTGTTCGCCTCGAAGGCCAGCGCCATTTGCAGCATGTCGGTGGCAGTGGGCATGCCGTCGATGCTGGCAATGTCACCCATGTTGTCCTCGATGAAGGCGGCGAACTTGGCCTGATCCTGTGCCTGCTTGTTGAGTTGAGTCCAGCATTTCCACTCATGCGACAGCTTGGACTGGAACGTGGCCGTGTGGTCGCGCCACTGGGCCTGATCGACATCGGAACCGTGGTCATTGACGACAGCGACGATGCTGCACTTGGCCGACTCGTAATCCACGTCGGCATACAGGGTGCAGTTGTCCAGGCTGCCGTGCTTCTTGGAGTAGGCGATGAAGCTGGGCGCGTCCAGCATCACCACCTTGGAACGCTTGCGGGCCGGTGTGGGCAGCAGGGATTCCAGGTCATTGACCGAGTAGCCGTCAGGCAGGGCGACATACGGGATGCCGCCATGTTCGCGCACGGGATCGACGAGGGACGCGCCAGCGTCCAGAATGACTTGAGCGTTGTTGGTGTCCATGTTGGTTCCTTATGCGGCGTTGACTTGCTTGAGTTCCTTCGTCTCGACGGCGATGGGCTTCAAGTCCAGTTTGGTTTGACGGGGATCTTCGGTCAGCAGGTTGCCCTCTGGCGTGGCGAACAGCAGCGACTCGATAGCCGGTTCAGCAGGCTTCTTGATTGAGACGTTGCCGGTGACAGCAAGGGCGCCAGCCGTGGCTTTGCGCAGCTTGATGGAGAGGGTCAGGGAGCCAGCCTTGCCGGTGGCATCTACTGCCTTGACCAGTTCGGCCAGCAATTCGCTGGCTTCTTCGATCAGGCAACCGGCTTCCAGATGGCGCAGGGTGTCAGTGATGGAGCGGGCCATGGTGATTCCTTTCATTCGATGATTTGCCAGTCGTCGGCGAGCATGTCCGTCTGGCTGGCAAGCCAGCCCATGAGGATTTCGCCGGTGTCGGTTTTCATGGTGATGCAGGGCAGCACGGTGGCGTCCCCGCCGTTGTCGGCGACGTATCTATGGATGGATTCCGACCAGATCTGAGCTTCCTGAGGAATGGTTATTGGGAATGGTGCGGACGCCGATAGCGCGATCCACATTCCTTTGCCGTTCCATCCGCGTCTGGCGACTTTTTTCCCAATCTTTAATAGATCAAGGGCTTGCCCAAAATCCAAAAAGTAATCGGTTTTTCTTATTGGAATCTTTATGTGCGAATGTTCGCCGCACCAGTCAGCGTCAGATACAACAGAAAATCCATGAATTCCAGGCGCTTTTCTATGGCATGTCCCAAAAGAATCCTCGCCAACCTTTTGCTTTAACACAAACCAAATGCATTGACTACATCTTCTGTTCATTGCTGGGCCTCCTGCTGATCGTCGGCGCCAGCTTCTTCGACCGGGCAGCCGGTGGCCACGAGCGAAACCAGATCGTCCTGACCGGCAACCTCGACGGAGAACTTGTTGCGTGAGGCGTGCCGCACGGCTTGCGGCTGGTTGGTGGCGCGGATCAGGCGTTGCTTGCCGGATTCGGTGTCCGTCACCAGATAGATGCGGGTCTGGGTGCTCATGCTTGCGCCTCCGTCGCTTCCGGTGGCAGGGCGCGGATGCGCTCGGCTTCGGCCTCGCGTTCAGCGGCTTCGTTGTGGGCCTGCTCGGCGTCCTGCAAGGTTTGCAGTGCCGCGCCACGCATGGCGCTGTAAAGCTGCTCCACGCGCTCGTAGGGCAGCTTGCCCAGCCCTTCCAGCAGCAGATTGACCTGCTGGAAATTCAGGGTGTAGTTGATCGGCACAGAGGCCGGGTTGAATGGTTGTTGCACGTCAATCTCCTATGGAAATGGGCGGCCTACTCGCTGATGACGACGGGCGGGCGCCCGATGCCAATACGGAACGCATTGACTGCTGCAATGGCTTCTGTTTCGCTTGGAAAGAAGCCAAGGCGATGCTGCTTGTAATTGACAGTGACTCGTGCAAACCACTTGCCGTCGCGCCGATAGACGCCTGGGCACTTGTTGCCTGCACGGGATTTCTGCCGATTTGCAACATTGGAAGGAACATCGACGATGCGCAGGTTTGCTCTGCGGTTGTCCAGCCCATTGCCGTTGATGTGGTCAACAACTTTTGAACCGTCCAAAACGCCAAGCACAAGCCTGTGCATCCCTGTGTTCTTCCCAGTCCTTGCGTACTGTGTGCCTCGTGACTTGATCGAATACCAGCTACGCGACAGCACAAGGCTGGCATCGCATTCATCAACCATGGCGAAACCGCCATTCGTCAGAGGCACATTTACCGTGTTCATGCTTTCGGCCTTGTCTGGGATTACTGCCAGGGCGCTTTGCCGGTGGCAGCGGCAGCCGGGGCAGCGGCGGGTGCGGCTTGCTGGCCGCCCCACGGCGCACCGCCAGACACGGCAGGCGCGGCAGCGGCAGCGCCGGCAGACACGGCTTCGTACTTCTTGATGATGTTGCTCTCGCGCTTGCGGTCGTCGATCTCGACGGCGACGGTGATGAGCATCGGCTTGTTGTGCAGTTCGGCCGAATCGCTGGGCTTGATGACGCCGACAGCGCGGCAAATCGCGCCCAGTTCGCGCTGGGCAATATCCACGGCGGTCTGGTTCGGATTGACGAGGTTCAGACGCGCCCAGAGCTTGCGCCCCTTCTGCGGGCCGTCCAGCACTTCAAAGGTGAATTGCAGGAACTGGCCGTTGCCTGACTTGGTGGGCTTCATTTCGGAAGCGGTGGCGATCACCACGTATTGCCCTTCGGGCAGCGCGGAGAACTCTTGTTGCTCGGGTACTTGGGAGGCGTCAAAGCCTGCGAGATTGGCCATCGTTCGATCCTTTCGTTATGGCAGTTGGTGAAAAGTTGAGAAAATCTCAATCATCAGGTCGTGAGTGTGGGCGCCGTCATTGCGGCAGACAGCCCCTGCTGGAACGCCGCCCACGACAGCGACGTATCGGCCATGCCGTAGCGGTTGCCCGCGACATAGGCCGGATGCGGATTGACGTGCAGCTTGCGGGCGCCCGTCGTGATTGCCTTGGTTTCCTTCTGGTTGAAACCAGACTCGACGGAACGAACCATGACCTCGTGCGATGCGAAGCCGATGATGTCGGCCCACTCGCTGATGATGGCCACGGCACGCTTGTTCAGCTTGAGGCTGTAGGCGTCGTAGTCCTCGGACAGTGTTGGGTTGCGCACCTTGTTGATCTGCTCGTGGGCAATGCACACAATGGTCATGCCACGGTTGTTGCGCAGGCCGTCCAGGTGGTCGAAGAACTTGCGCCACAGGTCGTCGGCCATGATGTAGCCCTTGCCGTAGCCAATCTTCTCGATGTTGTCCACGCCGTTCTCGCGGCAGATCTTCCCGAGAATCAGCGGCTCCAGCCAGTCCAGCGAATCCACGAACACGGAGTTGAACTCGTGCGGGTCGTTGGCCAGGGTGCCGATGGCGGCAAGCACGTCCTCGTAGGTCTTGGCCACGGGGAATGCTGCCACGTCGATGTTGTCCAGGCCTTCTTCGGTGAGGATGCCGACGGCGTTGGGGGCGCTGGCAGCAAAAGTGCTCTTGCCGATCTTGGGCGGGCCATAGACGACGATCTTGGGGGCGCGGAGGCGTTTGCCTCGGGTGATGCTGGATAGGTCGAATGCCATTTCAGTTTCTCCTTCGTTCAGTCGGTGGTGGTGATGATTCGGGACGGTTCCACATTGACCTCGGGGGCGGTGTCCTCGATGGTCTGGTATGTCTTGGCGTTTTTCAGGACGGACTCCAGCAACACCATGGCCATGCCGTGGGCTTGGCTGGCGTCGTCGATGGCGTCTCCGAAGTCGGCGCCAACCTGCAAGGTGCCGTCCTCGTTGTCCTCGATGAAGATAGTTGCGCGTGCCATTACTCGGCCCTCGCTTTCATCATCTCGTCGGCGATGGCGTAGGCTTCCTTGGCCATCAGATCGGCGCGGCCATGGTCGTAGTACGCACCGTTGCGGCAGGCGCCGCCCAGGTGCGGGCTGGCTTGCATGGCCAGCAGGCCGGTCATGGCATGGCAGGCGAAGTAATCGCGGATCGTCATGCCTTGCGAAGCGTTGGCAACCAGATCGCCCGTGTCTGCGGTGCGCACTTCCATGGACGGGAAGGCGGGGCCGCCTGTCTTGTCGGCGTCAAACACGGCCAGCCCCCAGAACGATGCCGGCCATGCCACGGCGCTTGACGGCCTGGTACTGACGGCGTGCGCCCGTGGCGGTCACGGTGCCGGTTACGACGTAGCGCGTCGGGCGGCCATTCACGATTGAGGTTTTCTCAATCATGCGGTCGTGCGAAAACTCCCGAGGGGCGCTCGGTTTGAATCCCATGGCGCGACGTAGCGCCTTGGCTTTGGTGGCTCTCATGCTTCCTCCTTGATGGATTCCTGATAACGGCGCTCGGCGGCAAGGTAGCCCTCCAGCGGCCAGAGCTTTTCGCGGGCTTTCTCGTGGGCGTACTGCTCGCCTTTTTCCTGATCGAAGTCAGCCGGATTGACGCAGGCCGATTCGCCCAGGACGGTAAAACCATTGACCATCTTGATCTGGCAGATGGTGACGGTCGTACCGGGTAGCCGGTAATAGCTCACGGTGTCAATGCGGTTGTCGATGCTCTGATTGGTGACGGCGCTCATGCTGCAACCTCCACGGGCTTGACCTCTACGGCAGTCTTGGCCGGCTTCACTTCAATCGGCAGCAGCTTGTAGATGTCGGGTTGGTTGTCGGCCAGCCACTTGACGCCCTTTTCGTCCAGTTCGGGCTTGAGTTTGACGGGGTGCATGTCTGGCGGGATTTGGGCCTTGATCGCCTCCCATGCCTTCCAGTCCATCTTGCGACTGATCTTGCCGGTGACGGTGATCTTGAAGCCGGTGGCATCGACGGTCTTGGCGCCTTCATCGCGCTTGCCGGTGAGGGCGACGATTTGATCCTCGATGGCAACACGCTCGGCGTTGGCCTTTTGCTCGGCCTTCTTGGCGGCCAGCCACTCGTTGCAAAGCTGTTCGATGGTCTGGCTCATAGCGTCATCCCCGCATTGCGCCAAGCAGTACGAACGCGCAGCTTCAACGGCATGGGCCGGAAGATGCGCAGGTAGTAAATGAAGTCGGTCAGAAACTTTCTCACTTTGGATCCTTCGGTAGTTGAGGGAATCTCAATCATACAGACGAATGAGAAAAACTCAACCACAAAAGCGAAAAATATTTTTGCTGTGTTGAGTGTTGTTGTTCAGGAAAGCGTCTTGCGGATCGTGATTTCCGTCACCCGGCCAATGATGCGCACGCCTTCATCCATGCGGTAGGTTGGGAACCGGGTGTCATCGGCCACCAGCAGATCGTCACCGCCTTCGCGCACGTACTTGCGCAGCACGGGGTCGCTGGCCTTGTTGATGACGGCCAGAACAACCTGCCCCGGTTCGGCCACATGGCCCTTGCTGATGACGGCGTAGCAGCCGGTCGGGCAAGCACTGGTCAAGGCATCGCTGGCAACCAGCATGGCGGCTGCGGTTTGTGGCGGGTACACAACAGCGGTTTGCAGCAGTTCGGCCACAACTTCCCAGTGCCAGCGGGCCATGGCAGAGGGCGGGACAACAGGAACGGCGTTGAATGGCGCCTCGCCCTTGCTGTTGATGGCAACCTGCTTGCCGCTTTCCACGCCCAGCAGCCAGTCGCAACTGACGTGATACCAGCGCGACAGTTCGGCCAGGGTCGAGGCGTTGGGTTCGGTCTTGCCGGCCTCCCACAGATTGACGGTGGAGGGCGAAAGGTTCAGGTGTTTGGCCACGTCGCGCTGAGTGATTTCCGGGGTGATGGCCTGACGTGCAGCACGCAGGCGCTGGGCAAGCAGAGGTTTCATGGCACGCTCCTTCGGTCGGTCGTTCAGTAAATTTAATGCGTTAGTCAAGTATAGAGAAATACTCAGCCCTTGGCGATACGGCGATTTGTGTATAACATTGAGTTTTTCTCAATCTCAAAACACGGCGATGACCAAGAAAATGAGTAATTCTGATGAGCCGGTGGGCTTCACCGTCGAGGGTGTGCTGGCGCTGGCGGGTGGGCGTGGCGCAGTTGCCAAGGAGCTTGGCGTGTCGGTGCAGTCCGTTGTGAAGTGGGGCCGCCGCATCCCGGCGCCGCACGCCCGCAAGGTGGCTGTCATGGCAGGCCTGCCGCTGGAGATCGTGCGCCCGGACATGGTGAAGCGTGGCCACGATGAGGCGAATGAGTACGTGAAGGCTGCCGGTAAATGAGGAAGCGCAGCAAGTACCGCCCAAAGGGGGTGAGGCTGGATGTGATGACATGGGTCATCAACGGCATGCGGCCAGTCACCGATGCAGCCGACGAAATTCTGACGCTGCGCATCAAGAACCACATGGCCATGGACACGCTGCGCAAGGGGGGGGGAACGAAGTCCGAAATGGATGTCGTGATCGCCGCCCTCAACATGACGGAGGCGCTGGCGCGTCTGCGCATCGGCAGCGAACTGTCGGACAAGATTCGCGCCGGTCAGGATGCACTCTACGGCTTGGCGCAGCGGGGCGCACGCCTCGGGCGCTTCATCTTCACCGGGCCGGAGTTGCAGGCCGTCAATCTGGCCATGGAAATTCATGATGCCCAGCTTGACGTATGCACCATCGCCGAACTGGAAAAGGCCGTCGAGATTGTCAAGCAGGAGCTTCGCCACAAGCGCATGCGTGTGGTGGAAGTGACGGAGGCTTGACCATGGCCCCACCACTGAACAAGGGACGGCGCATCGTCAAGGTCAATGCCATGTCGCAGGCCAAGCTGATCGCGCTCATGCTCGATGGCGTCTATACCTGCGAGCAACTGGCCGAAGAAACCGGCCTGCACTACGTCACCGTCCTCCAATACACCCGCGAACTGCACCGGGCCAAGGCCGCGCACATTTCGAGCTGGGAGAAGGATAGCCGGGGGCGCGATGCCATCAAGGTCTATCAGATCGGCAAGGGGCGTGATGCCAAGCGCGAGAAGCTGACCGCCGCCCAGCGGCAGGCGCGGTATCAGGCCAAAAAGAAAGCACACGCCATGTGCCAACTGTTCGCCGGAAAGCAGACAGCATGAACGAAGAAAAACAAGATCAATCCATCTTCGCCGAATTCGCATGGAAGTTTCTGGAGCGAGACATCAGTGTGGTGCCGATTGCACCAGGCAGCAAGAAACCCGGCCAGTGGTCGCAGGAACAGGGCTGGCGCGGCATGGGCGACTGGACGCGCTTTGCCCAGCGCATGCCCACCGACATCGAGATCGAGCACTGGGAGAAGTGGCCGGATGCCGGTATCGGCGTGGTGCTGGGCAAGCTGTCCGGGCTGGTGGCCTTGGACAAGGACTACGACTTGCCGGGGGGCGGCAATGACGCGCTGCAAGCCCTGATCCCCTACAGCCCTGTCGCCAAGAAGGGCGAGAAGGGTTGGACGAGGTTCTACCGCTGGAATGGCGAGAAGTCATGCAGCTTCGACGTTGGCGGCATGCGCGTGCTCGATGTGCTGTCGGATGGTCGGCAGACCGTGGTGCCGCCGACGATCCACCCCACCGGCCTGCATTACACCTGGATCACGGAGGACACGCTTGATTCTATGCTGTCGGTGTCTGAACTGCCGATGCTGCCCGATGACTTCCTCCAGCAAGTTGAAAAGGTGCTGGCGCCGTACCAGTCCGACAACGACAAGAAGCACCAGAAACGGCACGTCGCACCGAAGGAGGACGACGGCCACATCAACACCGATCTGTCGATTCAGGCCGAATACTTCCGTGACCTGAATGCCGCCGCGCTCTCTCGTCTGGACGACTGGGTGCCCAAGATCATCCCGACAGCCAAGGCAGACCACGACGGTTTCCGATGCATCGCCACATGGCGCAACTGCAAGAACCCGAACGTCGGCATCCACCCGCACGGCATCCGTGACTGGGGCGGGGGCTACGGCATGACCGCCGTCGATCTGGTGATGTACGCGAACGGGATGCCGTTCCAGCGGGCCGCCGAATCCTTGCGCAACTGCTTGGCGCTGTCGGAGCCGGAGCCAATCCAGATGACCGTGGGCGGCCAGCCCCAGCACCAGGCACACGCGCCAGCACCAGCGCCCGCCAAATTGCCGCCGCTGCCGTGGCAGAAGATGGTGGAGCAACCAGCGCCCGTGATGCTTCCGCCCACCACCAGCGATGAACCGGCAATGGCGATACCGCGCTTCATCACCAACCCACCCGGTATCCTGAACGACATCGCCGCATGGATCACGGCCACAGCACCGAAGGCCCAGCCGGAACTTTCGCTGGCCGCCGCCATCTCCCTGGGCGCAACCTGCACCCAGCGCATCTACCGCAGCAATCTGGCCAACTTCACCAGCCTGTACATGGTCATGGTGGCCAAGTCGACCGAAGGCAAGGAGCACCCGCAGTCTTGCGTGGAGCGTGTGCTGACGGCTGCCGGCCTGCAATCCCTAATCGCTGGCTCGGGCTACACATCGGCGGGCGCGGTGTTCTCGGCGCTGCTGCGCCAGCCCAGCCACATCGCCATCATTGACGAGATGGGCAAGCTGCTGAAACTCTCGCGCAGCAAGGGCAACGCCAACAGCGAGGCGGCCATCGACAAGCTGGTGGAGGCCTTCGGCAAGCTGAACGGCGTGATTCGCCCTCCTGTCTATTCGACCATGACGATGACCAAGGCGCAGGCCGGGGCAATGCAGGGGGCGGTACAGATGATCCACAACCCTGCCGTGTCGATTTTGGGGGCGACGACGCCATCCACGTTCTACGGCAACCTGACCGACGATCTGGTGCAGGACGGATTTCTCGGTCGCCTGATCGTGGTCGAATCCAGCCAGCCGCGCCAGTTGGCCCGCTTCGTCGATCAGACAGATCCACCGGCCCGCATTGTCGAGTGGTGCAAGAAGGTCAATGCACCCGCCCAGCGTACCGGCAACCTGTCGGACATCGCCATGGCAGAGATGCCGGCCAACACGGTCGGCATGGACATCCGTGACGAGTGCCAGGAGTTGATGCGGGCCTTTGAGACGGAACTGAACCAGTTGAAAGACCAGTTCGAGCCGGAGCATTTGGACGTGCTGCTGGGGCGGACGTTCGAGAAGGCGCTACGGCTGGCCATGATTGCGGCCAAGGCATGCGATCCCAACACCGTGACCGTGCGCCGGGAGCATCTGGAGTGGGCCATCAGCTACGTGCGCCACTACGACATGGCGATGATTCGCGCCGTGCGCAAGAACCGCATCGTGAATCAGATCGACACGGACATGAAGAAGGCTGTGGATTACATCAAGGGTGCCCGCAAGTACGCCAGCGATCCCAAGCTGGCGCATCTGGCCAGTGTGCTGGCGTCAGGCGCAATGCCGCGTCAGTTGCTCTTGAAGAAGATGCACATGAAGGCCAGCGAGTTCAACGCCATGATCGACACGGCCATCGAGGCGGGCATCATCACCCGGTCGCCCGGTGTGCATCTCAACTACGCGGGCGATGTGTATTACTGCGCGGATCACGACTGACGACGGGCTGCACGATCGTACTCGTCAGCCAGTCGTGACGCGCCGGCTTCTGCCTGCATTCGCTCGTTCTCGGTGCGCTCTTGCCATCGCCCCACCCGGTACGCAACGTACAGGGCCAGCAGTATCAGTATTCCAGTCATATCCATCGTTCGCTCCTTCGTTGCCGTCAGTCTGGCACAAAAAAGGCCGATTGCTCGGCCTGGGGTTAGGGATTCTTCTTCCTTGGGCGCCTGACGCCTTCGGGGTAGGGCTGTTTGTTGGGCGAACCGGGCGGCCTGCCACGGCCACGCCTACCGACGATCTGTTCCACCTTCCCGTTCGTGCGCAGCTTGTTGCCCACCACCGGCAGCGACGACATCATCAGATCAGACCAGCGAATCACCCAGCGGCCATTGAGCAACTCGGCATCGCCGATCATGTAGCCAGCACGGCACCAGGCTGTCACGCATTGCGGCGTGACGCCCAGCAGTTCGGCAAGCTGTTTCGGGGTCATCAGCATGGCTACGCACTCACAATCGGCTTGACGTGGCAGGCGTGGTGCAGCTTGGTTTCATGGCTGGCACCATCCATCTGGACGGTGATATGTGTCCATTGGCCTGGGTCGCGTCTCACTACCCGGTATTTCTGACCTGTGCGACACAGGACGAACCGCACGCCTTCACCAAGTTGGCGCAGGTAGATGGTCATGGCTGCACCCGCTTGAATTCAACCACCCAGACCCACGGGTTTGCATTCCAGCTTTCGGCGCCGTTGATGTACTTCCACAACGACCGAAAACTACGGCGGGCATCTCCGCACGGCGGCACGCCCACTTCCTCGCTGTCAGGGTCGCAGTACCGGCGCCAACCAGACCCTACGACAACGCGCTCCACGCCTTCGGCCTGGGCATCTGCCTCGCTGATCTCGTGCAGGCGCTCAACACGGACGCTGACGATCTCCAGCAGGATGCGACAACAAGACCTCGGCATGTGAATGGACGGGCAGCGCTGATTGATCTTGCCGTAGTTCTCGTCGATCACGTCCGCACCATCGGCGGAATATCTCCATCCTTGGTCTGGATCGAACAGCATTGATTCGCGCACCCACAGACGGTCGCCGGGCTGCCCGTGAGGGCAGATTTTCGACCATCCTTCGCTGCTCTTGTGAAGCTCAACATAATCCGGGTTGTATGGCCCCTTGAATTCTGGGATACCCGTGATGTTGTAGGCAGCCAGATTCAGGATGTTAGCCGGCATGTCGTTATTCTCGGTTTGCGGGAACGGAATCATCTGACATCCGGCCATAAAGCGCAATCGCTGGTTGATTCAGTCGATGCGCTTCATTTCGCCGCGAATAAAGGCGTCGATGCAGTCGCGGTAAGTTGCGCCTCTGGCGATGAAATGACCTGAAACACCCTCTGCATCGTCAAGATAGGCAATCGCATACGGCCCGCGCTGGTCATCGGAGAATTCCGCAGCCTGGTGCGTCAGCGTCCAGTCAAGGCGCTGCGCTTCGGTAATTGCGTCTTTATCATCGAAGCCAGCCAGAGCAACGCGGAAAGAATCCATGAGCCGTTTCGCTTCGTCATCACGGAGAAAAAGGCTCATTCTAGAGGCGTAGTTTTCAGTCTCCTTAATGACCACTGTCACAGTCTTAGCCTGCGTATTCGTTGCAACGTGGTCAATGCTGGCGCCGATAAGGTCCGCCTTGCGAATGCAAAATTTACGGTAGATGTCCATGATTTTTATCGCTTGCTCACAGAGAATTCGTCGTCTTCATAGATAGCGTCGCGCTTGCGCCCCGGATTTACACCACTGTTGCGCTCACCTTCCTCTCCGAACTTACTCAGAGCGGCGCAACGAGCCAATTCTTCGGTCTTTTCGCCGACAGTTCCAATGTATCCGACGCCTTCAACAACTACCTGCCATTCGTTCATGATGCCCTCCCATCAACCAGTAAATACGCTTTCACTATGCATGCGTGTATCTGATAAATCAACCATAAAATACGTTTTATTGACGCATGCGCGTCGTGGCGCCAGGAAGGGCAATCAACCACTAATTACGGATAGCCGAATTCTGTAGAGCCTTTCAAGACACGGCGCGTCATGGTCTTGCGGCCTTCGAGGATGGCGCGAACCATAGGGGCGCTGAACAGGATGGGACGCTCTTTCATGTCTGGCTCCATCCGCAGGATTCACACTTCATGCAGTCAATCACACGGCCAGGGCCGCCCGGTGACATGGTGATGCAGGTATCTTGGCCTGGAAAGTCAGGGATGCCGGCGCTCCATGTCTGGCCCATGGCAATGCCTGGGCGCATGATGCCGCCGCACCGCTTGCACAGGCGCAAGTCTGGATCGGTGGCAAGGATGGCACGCACGCGGGCAATGAATGCCTCCTTGCTCTCGTGCTCGTGCGTCACCGTGTCGCGCAACTCGATCAGGACGGCGGCCATGGCATTGGCTCGCTTGTTGGCGGCATCCAGTTCTTCGGTTTGCCGGTTCATGCGTGCCCGCATCTGGCGGGCTTCCTGTTCCAGCGTGGCAATATCGGTTTCGTGTTCGACGGTCATTCTTCCTCCGCTTCGGAGATGGTTTCGAGGGCCGCCAGCATGGGAGACATGAGGCGACAGAGGTCGCTGTGCTGGGGAGCCATCAGGGCCAGCAGTGCCGACATGGCTTCGGCCACGTTCTGCACGGTTTCTTTCGGGGTTTCGCCTACCAGTGGATTCACGCGCCAGCCCCTTCTGCTTGCGCGATTGCCTCGCGCACCTGTTCCATGGCTTCCCGACAAATGAAGCCGTCTCCGTCTTTGTCGGTTTCAATGAGATTCAGCGCGGCCAGCAGCTTGTCACGCTGTTC
>VFQM010002258.1_pt1 | contig 14691 bp, 25 predicted proteins | sample 3512391 | NCBI WGS metagenome assembly VFQM01 (sample SAMN10412369, study PRJNA504923) | tailings metagenome | isolation source: Replicate 1 from Balatoc abandoned mine | place: Philippines
GCGCTCTTCTGGATCGCTTCTTCCATCGCCTCGATGACGATCGACTTGTCGATCAGCTTCTCGTTCGCGACCGAGGTGGCGATTGCGAGCAGTTCGGCGCGGTTGGCGGAAATCGGACTGGCCATGTTCAGTCTTCCTGTTCTTCGACAATTTCATCGGCACCGCTGGTATCCAGCGGGCGAGTGGCGGCAATCAGCTTGTCCGTCAGGACCAGCTTGGCGGAATGGATATCGGCGCGCGGGAAGGAAACCCGGCCCGACTTCTTGTCTTCGATCGTCACGACATCATCGTCGATGCCGATCAGTTCGCCCTGCAGGCTCTTGCGGTTGCCCTCAACCGGGTTGGTCAGGGCAACGCGGGCTTCGTGCCCAGCCCAGTTGGCGAAATCCTTGGCGCGGGTCAGCGGCCGGTCGATCCCCGGCGAGCTGACTTCAAGCCGGTAGGCTTCCTCAATCAGCACTTCGCCCGCTTCTTCCAGCGCGTCGAGCGCATCGGAAATGCGGTGCGACAGCGCGGCGCAATCCTCGATCACCAGCTGGCCGGTCTCGGGCCGCTCGGCCATGATCTGCAGCGTGACTTCCTCGTCACCCACCTCGCTCTTGCCGAACACGATCACGCGCACGAGATCGAAGCCCAGGGCCTGGGCCTCGGGCTCAACAATCTCGATCAGGCGCGCGATATCCGCCAAGCGTGGTTCTCCGTGTGTGACCGGTCATGCAAAGCGGTTCGGCGCCGGCCCCTTGCGGCGCCAGCCCCTCGATCGCTTCACAATGTCGGGATGGCGGCCAGATAGGCCAAGCCGCCGCGCTTGGCAAGTGCTTAGCGCCGGGTCAGCGAATTAGGGGTACGCCATTGACGGGCGCAATGGGGCGATATCAGCCCGCCATCACGCTGCTCCGCTTTCACTCGCCGCAGAGTTCCTTGGCCTTGGCATCCAGCGTTTCGATCTGCTGCGCGTATCGTTCGGGAGCGCCGTCATCCAGCGACCGGTTCCACAGCAGCTGGGCATGGCGCTTGGCCTGCTCACAATTGGCCGCGCGCTCTCGGGCTACGGCATCCTTGATGCCCGTAGCGCTGACCGCCGCATCGGCGACCCTCTCCACTTTCCCGTTGAGCCAGGCCCCGGTCATCCAGAGCAGGATAACCAGCGTGATCGCTGCAATGGCAACCATTGCGATGCAGCCGCCGACTTTCGACATGGCAACAATCCCCCAATCGTACCGGCGTCCGCCCGCTATTCTTCGCCCAGGAATTCGCGCCGCTCTTCATCGGTCATCTGCGCTTCGAGGGCAAAGCGCTCGTCATCGGCAGCTTGCACTTCCTTCAGGAAATCACGCTGCTCGCGCGAATACTCGGGGCGCGATGGGTCGACACGCTGGCCAGCCTTGATCGAGGTGGCGGCCGCGTTGATTGCCTCCGCCGGCTCGCTCCAGCCTTCGCGCGTCGCCGGACCTTTGAGGTAGGCCGCCAGAAAGACGTTCAGATAGACCAGCGCCGCCAGCACGGCGGCGATGATCAGTGCCGCGCGCACCAGCATCCAGATCGGGCGAAGCAGCATCCTGGAGGTGACTCAGCAGCGGGCGGATCAGGCGACGATCAGAAATCGCTGCGCGGTTCCTGGCCATAGTCTTCGGGCGCCGGGTCACCCTCGGGCATCGTCGCGGGGACGTTGCGCTCCCTGAATTCCGGATCGACCTTTGGCTCTTCGGAATCGCTGCTGAAAGACTGCGAGCTGCTCGCTGCCGCTTCCTTGCTGTTCTGGATATTGGCATGCGACAGCATGCCGGCCTGGACGCACATATTGAGCATGAGCAACAGTCCCAGCCCACCGATGATCTGAATGATGTACTTCATGTGCGCCCCCAAAGTGGTCAGCAGCGGAAGTAATCGAGACCTTTGAAAAAAGGCTTAATTCATAAGCCCATGCTTCTTCATGCAGTGGCGCAGCTGGTCATAGCTGAGGCCCAGGGCCTTGGCGGTCTGGCGCTGGTTGTAGCGGTGGCGGGCCAGCGCCTGTTCGACAATCGCCTTCTCGTGCGCATCGACCGCGGCCTTGAGATCGGTCACGGCATCGAGCTGGACCGCAGGGGCCGGCACCGATGGGGCCGGCGCCGGTGCGCCGGGCGCGCGGCCGCTATCCGCCGCGAACAGCGGCGCGGGTTTCCACGGGCTGTCGAACGGATCGAACACGATGTGCGATACGGGCGTACCCCAGTCATCCCAACGATAGACCGCGCGTTCGATCACGTTGCGCAGTTCGCGAACGTTGCCGGGCCACTGGTAGTTTTCGAGCTGCTCCATCGCCGCGTCGCTGAACCCGGGCCAATCTTCCCAGCGCAGTTCGCTCGCCATGCGGCGGCCGAAATATTCGGCGAGGACGCGGATATCCCCCTCGCGCACCCGCAGCGGCGGCAGGGTGATCACCTCGAAGCTCAGCCGGTCGAGCAGGTCGGACCGGAACTTGCCCTCCTCCGCCAGGCGCGGCAGATCCTCGTTGGTGGCGGCGACGATGCGGACATCGACCCGCACCGGTTTGGATGCTCCGATCCGCGTCACCTCGCCATATTCGACCGCGCGCAGCAGGCGTTCCTGGGCACCCATGCTGAGGGTTGCCAGTTCGTCGAGGAATAGCGTGCCTTGGTCGGCTTCCTCGAACCGGCCGGCCCGCGCTCTGGTAGCGCCGGTGAAAGCACCCGCCTCATGACCGAACAGCTCCGCCTCGATCAATGTCTCCGGCAGCGCCGCGCAGTTCAGCGTGACGAGCGGTTCGGCCCAGCGTTTGCTCAGCTGATGCAGGCGTTCGGCGATCAGTTCCTTGCCGGTGCCGCGTTCACCGATCACCAGCACCGGGCGGCGCAATGGCGCGGCGCGGCTGGTGCGTTCCACCGCGTCGAGGAAGGCCCCGGACTGGCCAATGAACTGCACGTCCCGCTCCATTCCCAACACATAGCGAAAATTCCCAATATCGCGCAATCTCCACTACATGTCGTTCGTCGATTTGCCGAAAAGGCCGCAGAAATCAGCCCCTCGCGCAAATTGGCACGCAGCTTGCTGAAAGGTGAACAACACCAACGAAGGACACCTACCATGTTCGCCAAGCCCCTCTCCCAGCGTTCCAAGCTCGGCTCTTCCAAGCTTGATCGGGCCATCCTGGCTTCGGTCGCGGCCATGCTGGCGATGAATGTCTTCGTGCTGGCTCAGCAGATGGACCGCGCGCCGGTCCTGGCCGCCGCCGACCAGTCGGTCGCGGCGCAGCAGGCCTGACCCGGTGAGCGATCCCGTGAACGACCCCCTTTCCCCCCTTGGGCCGGATGCTTCCGATCCCCCCGCCGGCGGTTCCCAGTCCCCCCGCCGCGAGGCTCCGGCCCAAACCCTGTTCGGCACGGCGCAGCGCGCCTCCCGCTTCGACAGCGAAGTGGAGCGCCTGCGCCGTTCCCCCACCCCGACTGCATCGTCTTCTTCCTCCATCGGAGTTCCCTGGATGGGCATTTTCAGCCGCACCCGTGACATCATCGCCGCCAATTTCACCGACCTTCTGGATAAGGCGGACGATCCCGAAAAGATGATCCGGATGATCATCTTCGAGATGGAAGAAACCCTGGTCGAAGTGCGCGCCAGCGCGGCCCGCACCATCGCCGACCAGAAGGAGATGCACCGCCACACCGTCAAGCTTGACCGGCTGCAGGCCGATTGGGGCGAAAAGGCCCAGCTCGCGCTGTCGAAGGACCGCGAGGACCTGGCCCGTGCCGCGCTGGTCGAGAAGAAGAAGGCCGCCGACATGGCCGACCAGCTCAAGGCTGAGATCGCCGTGCTGGACGATGCGCTGCGCGCCTATGAACTGGACATCGAAAAGCTGCAGAACCGCCTGCGCGAAGCCCGCAGCCGCCAGACCGCGATCGCCGCGCGCCTCGAAAGCGCCGAAAACCGCGTCAAGCTGCGCACGCTGCTGGCCAGCGAGCGAGTGGACGAGGCGATGGCCCGCTTCGACCAGCTGGAACGCCGGGTCGATTACGCCGAAGGCCGCGCCGATGCACTGAGCCTGGCCGATGGCCGCAACCAGCCGAGCCTGGCCGACGAGATCGCTGCCCTGGCCGGGCAGGACAAGATCGACGAGGAACTGGAAGCCATGAAGCGGGCGCTTTCGGGTGGCGCTGACGACAGCAAGGAGGCCTGAGCCGTGGACTGGGATACCCTGATTATCGTTCCGTCGATCTTCATCGGCCTGCCCTGGCTGATCCTGCACTATGTCACCAAGTGGAAGACCGCCGCGACGCTGACCGTCGATGACGAAGCCATGCTGGATGAACTCTACCAGCTGGCCCGCCGGCTCGACGAGCGGATGGATACCGTCGAGCGGCTGGTCTCCAACGACCATGCCGATTTCAAGCCGACCCGGCTGATGCATGACCGCGCCGTCGATAACCAGCCACTCACCGAAGTTGAAAAGCTGCTCGCCAAGCGGGGGAGGAAGTAAGATGAACAGTCCGCGTACCACATTCTATCGCGATAGCGTGCAGGGCAAGATCATGGGCGTCTGCGCCGGGATCGCCGACTATACCGGGATCAACGCGATCTGGGTCCGCCTGGCTGCGATCGGCCTGGTCTTCATGACCGGCGGCGGGATCATCCCGTTCTACTTCCTGACCGGACTGCTGGCGAACAAGAAGCCGCCGCACCTTTACGTCGACCAGCAGGAGCAGAAGTTCTGGCAGCGCGTCCGCCAGAGTCCGGCCCGCACGGCCCGCGATGTCCGCGCCAGCTTCCGCGATATCGACCGCCGCCTGGCCGACGTCGAACTCTACTACGTCACCGCCAACCCGCGCCTGTCCGAGGAAATCGAACGCCTGCGCTGAACAGCTGACCCGGACTAACAGGAGCAAGAGACATGGGGGAATTGATTGGTCTGGTTGGGGTGATGATCCCGATCGTGGCGCTTACCATCCCGATCATGGCGATCTGGACCAGGCATCAACGCAAGATTGCCGAGATGCAGCTTAAGGCCACTGCCGAGCAGGCCGCGCAATACGCCGTCAACAACACCGAGCTGGAAGAGCGGGTGCGCGTGCTGGAACGGATTGTCACCGACCGGGGCTATGACGTGGCCCCCCAGATCGAGGCGCTGCGCGCTGCCCGCAAGGTCGAGGCGCTGCTTGAGAGCCGTGAAAAGGAGGTCCGCTGATGGAATTCGGGGGCCCAAGCTTTGTGATCCTGATCATCGCCATCTCCACCGGGGGCTGGCTGATCAACAACTGGATCCGCGCCAAGCACGGCTATGCGCTGGAAGACGAATGGGGCGGCAAGACTGCCCGCGCCGATACCAAGGCGACCGAAGCGCTGAAGGCCGAGAATGCCGAACTGCGCGAACAGCTGGCCCACTTCACCGACCGGGTGAAGGTGCTGGAACGGATCGTCACCGACAAGAGCATCTCCGTTGCCGCCCAGATCGAGGCGCTGCGCGATAGCGATACGAAGGAAAACAACTGATGGAATTCGGGGAGTTCATGGGCCTGGCCGTGGCGATGGGCAGCATTGTCGCGATTGTCGGCATCCTGACCAGGACATATCTGCGCCGGCTGGAGCACAAGGAACGGATTGCTGCGATCGGCGCCCAGGGCACCGCGCCGGGCCAGGCAGATCGCAGCGAGGTGATCGAACGGCTGGAACACCGCATCCGCGTGCTTGAGCGCATCGCCACCGACAAGAGCGAGAACGTCGCCGCCCAGATCGAGGCGCTGCGCGATGAGCGCAGTGCCCTCGCCGCCCCCGCTAAGGAGGCCGTGTGATGGATCCCGAAAAACTTGAAGTGATCCGGACTGTCCTGCCGATGATCTCGACCATTGCCATCGCCGGCGTAGGCGGCTGGGTGATCACCACCTGGCTGCGGATCAAGAACGGCTACCCGCTCGACGGAGCCTGGGGCCAGGCGGTCTACCCGCGCAAGAACGAAGAGGCGATGGAGCGGGTCAAGCTGCTCAGCCAGGAAAACGCGCAGCTGCGCGCCGAACTCGGCTCGATCAAGGACCGCCTCGCCAATGTCGAGCGGATCGTGACCGACAGTGGCTATGGCCTGACCAGCCAGATCGAGGCGCTACGGCAGTTGCCGGACGGCGCGAAAAACTGACTTCCGGGTAAGGGAAGGGGAAGATGGAAATGAGTTTCTGGACGGCCGTGGTGATCATTGTGGCGATCACCGCATTCGCCAACATCCGCATGGCCAAGTACCGCGCGCAAGGTGGCGGCTCCCAGCCGGCCGAGCCGGCGCGGCTGGTTCCCAGCCAGCGCGAAGGCGAACTGCTGCGCGAGGTCGAGGACCTGCGCGAACGGGTCAAGGTGCTGGAACGGATTGCCACCGACGGCCGCTCGACCGCGGCCCTGGCCGACGAGATTGAAAGCCTACGCGAGCGCAAGGACTGAAGGATAGCCCGAGGAGAACCGCCATGTTCACCGAAAACCTCATGATTGCTGCAAGCCTGCTGGTGGCCACGGCCATGGTCACGGCTGCCACGCTGAAGGGCTGGCAAGGCTGGCTGAGCCTCAAGGCCCGCGAGCTGGATGCCCAGCGCGGCTGGCCGGACCAGGGCCACCCGGCCGGCATGGCCCGAATCGAGATTGCCGATCTGAAGGAACGGATCCGCAAGCTTGAAGCCATTGCCGCGGGCGTCGATCTGTGAGCGAAGTCCGTAACCAGGCCGCCCGCGCCGGTATTGGCCTGGGCAGCGCCATTGCCGTCACCGTCTCGTGGAGCCTCCACAAGTCGCTGGTCTGGGCGATCATCCACGGCTTCTTCGGCTGGCTTTACGTGATCTATTACGCCCTCACCCGGCCCGGCGGCTGAGCGGCTGAACGCTCACTCCTCCCCGTCATCCCCGCGAAAGCGGGGACCCATCTCCTGACATTGCAGCCCGCGCGCCATCGGCCATCAAAGGTGATGGGCCCCCGCTTTGTTGCTCGGCAACTCTTCGATCCGCGGGGGTGACGGACTAGGGAACAAGGTCGGGCTTGTGTCAGGCCACCCAGCGCCTATATGCGCCCCATGCGCAGCCTGACCGACATCCTTGACGAATACGAGTTCCTCGAAGGCGATGAACGCTATCGCCTGCTGATCGAGCTGGGGCGCGAGCTGGAGCCGATGCCCGATGCGCTGAAGACCGACGCCACGCTGGTGCGCGGCTGTTCGGCTTCGGTCTGGGTCTATCCCACCCGCACGGATGATGGCCGGCTGCACTTCCTGGCTGACAGCAATGCCGCGATCACCAAGGGGATCATCGCCCTGGTGCTGTCCGCCGTGCAGGACCAACCGCCCGCCGCTGTGGCTGCCATGGATATGACTGCGGCACTTGAACCCTTTGACCTGAGGAACCAGCTGAGTTCCAACCGGACGCAAGGGATCCCCAACATGATCGCGCTGATTCAGGATACCGCCAGCCGCTTTACAGGCGCCTGAGGTGATCGCGCGCCCGCTGTACCTGACCGGCGGTCTTATCGCGCTCGGCCTCGGTCTGGTCGGCGTGGCGCTGCCAATCATGCCGACGGTGCCGTTCCTGTTGCTGGCGGCCTTCTGCTTTGCCCGCAGCCATCCCGAATGGGCCAAGCGGCTTTATGACCACCCCACCTATGGTCCGGGCCTGCGCGACTGGCGCGATCGCCGCGCGATCAGCCGCCGGGCCAAGGTCTCCGCCATCCTGGCGATGACCGCCGGGGTCGGCTTTACCTGGTTCACCGTGGGCTTTCCCTATGTGTGGATTTCGCTGGCCGTGCTGACCATTGCCGGCACCTGGATCTGGACCCGGGCGGAATAGCGCGGTCCTTCCCAATCCCGCTCAGGCTGAGCCTGTCGAAGGCCCCTGCGGCCTTATCCTGATGGACCCTTCGACAAGCTCAGGGTGAGCGGGAAGCGTGGAAATGTTGGATTTGCGCCTGCGGGCGCACGGGGACAGACAACGGGTGCGGCCGGTGCGTTGAACCCGTCTGGCCTGATCGGGCGAAGGCCGGCGTCTATTCAATGCGAACGGCAGCGGGGGGACAACCTGAAACCCGACTGCGCGGCCCTGCGGTCAGCGGAGCTGGCGGGTCGGGCTCGCTCCCCTGCCGCCTGGCTATTCATCCGCGATCCGGGGTGGTGCCTGATCGCACCGGCCCTTGCCGGGTTCGGGCGGCACGCGTTACCGATCCCGCACCCGTTGCTGGCGGGGCTTATAACCTATTTGGTGACAAATGTCAAGCTTACTAACCACACTTCGTCACCCCGGGCTTGACCCGGGGTCCCGCTGTTCTTGGAACGTCGCGCTGAAAGTTAAGCGGGACCCCGCATCAAGTGCGGGGTGACGAGCTTGTTTGGATGGCTACTTCAATCCACCAGCGCATCACGCACCACGGCGATCCCGGCCGCACGCTGCGCCTTCAGTTCCTGCTTCAACTTGGCCGGATCGCGCGCCAGGACGAAGCCGAAGCTCACCCCGCCTTCCTTGCCGATGGTCGCATGGTGCAGCTTGTGCGCCTGGACCAGCCGCTTGGCATAGCCGCGCTTGGGCACCCAGCGGAAATAGCGCTGATGGACCAGGCCATCGTGCACCAGGGTATAGATGATGCCGTAGAACAGGATCCCCAGGCCGATCCAGGTCCCGGGCCCCCATGCCTCGGCGCCCATGATCAGCGGGCTGCCAACCGCAAACATCGAGATCGACATGGCCGCGCCGACAATGGCATAAAGGTCGTTCTTCTCGAAGGTGTTGTCGTGCGGCTCGTGGTGGTCGCGGTGCCAGCCCCAGCCCCAGCCGTGCATGATGTACTTGTGGCTCGCCCAGGCTACCCATTCCATGGCGGCGACCGTGGCAATGACAATGGCGATGGCAGCAAGCGGATGCATGGCCGCCAGATAGTCGCTTGGCGAAGGAATTGACAGCCCCCGCCTTGCAAAACGCGAGGTCAGGCGTAAGGGCCTGTGCTTGTCATGACTGCACAGCCCCGCACCCTTTACCAGAAGATCTGGGACGCCCACACCGTCGAAACCCGTGATGATGGCACGGCGCTGATCTTCATCGATCGCCACCTTGTCCACGAAGTGACCAGCCCGCAGGCGTTCGAGGCGCTGCGCGTCGCGGGCCGCAAGGTGCGCCGCCCGGACCTAACCCTGGCCGTCCCCGATCACAACCTGCCGACCACCGCCCGCCGCACTGCCAGCGGCGCACGCGTGCCGATTGCCGACAAGGAAAGCGCCGCCCAGCTTGAAGCGCTGGAAAAGAACGCCCCGGCCTTTGGCATCCGCTATATCGGCGATGCCGATGTCGAGCAGGGAATCGTCCACGTGGTTGGCCCGGAACAGGGCTTCTCGCTGCCCGGTGCCACGATCGTCTGCGGCGATAGCCATACCGCCTGCCACGGCGGCCTCGGGGCGCTGGCCTTTGGCATCGGCACCAGCGAGGTTGAGCATGTGCTGGCCACGCAGACCCTGCTGCTCAAGCAGTCAAAGACCATGGAAGTGCGGGTCGAGGGCGATCTCGCCCCCGGCGTCAGCCCCAAGGACCTGATCCTGCACATCATCGGCGTGGTCGGCACGGCCGGCGGCACCGGCTACGTGATCGAATACCGCGGCAAGGTGTTCGAAGAAATGAGCATCGAGGGCCGCCTGACCGTCTGCAACATGTCAATCGAGGCAGGCGCCCGTGCCGGCCTGATCGCGCCGGACGAAAAGACCTTCGCCTTTTTGAAGGGCCGTCCCTATGCCCCCAAGGGGGCTGACTGGGACGCGGCGGTTGCCTGGTGGAAGAGCCTGGCGACCGATCCCGGCGCAAGCTTCGACAAGTCGGTCACGATCAATGCCGCCGATGTCCAGCCGACCGTCACCTGGGGCACCAGCCCCGAAGACGTCGTCGCGATTGGCGGGGTGGTGCCCGATCCGTCGAGCTTTGCCGAGCCGTCCAAGCAGGATGCCGCGCGCGCCAGTCTGGAATACATGGGCCTCGAACCCGGCCAGCGGATGGACGAGATCGAGATCCAGAACGTCTTCATCGGCTCGTGCACCAACAGCCGGATCGAAGACCTGCGCGCCGCCGCCGCCGTGCTGAAGGGCAAGACCAAGGCGCCGAACGTGCGCTGGGGGATCGTTGTTCCGGGCTCAGGCCTGGTCAAGCGCCAGGCCGAGGAAGAGGGCCTCGACCAGATCTTCACCGCCGCCGGCCTTGAATGGCGCGAACCGGGCTGCTCGGCCTGCCTCGGCATGAACCCGGACAAGATCCCTGCCGGTGAGCGCTGCGCCTCGACCAGCAACCGCAACTTCGTCGGGCGGCAAGGCCCAGGGGCGCGGACGCATCTGGTTTCACCGGCCATGGCCGCTGCTGCGGCGGTGACCGGGCGGCTGACGGACGTGCGGAAGCTTTAGTTTCGGTTGCAATCCAGCCGGTTACCGGCTTAGCTGCCGCCATGGCTTTCAGCGATCAGCCGCCGCCCTCGCTCCTGCGGATCTGGCCGTTGGTCCCGCTTGGACGCTGGGCAGCACGTCTGGTTCACCGGGCAAAGGACAGCGCCGACGGGGGCCTGATCACACGAAAGTATTTCATTCCGGAAGACGTCGCCTGGCGGCTTGGGCAGGCCTATCTGGGGATGCTGGGCCTGCTGGCCCTGCCGCTCACCTGGCAATATCTGGACGCGTTCCACCAGAACACCGGTACCATCCGCTATTCCTATGATGTGCTCGGCCGCCGCGTCGGGACACACTATCTGGGATTCTGGAGCGACCTGCCGCTTGATCTGAAGATCATCTTGCCGCTGACTTTCGTTCTGCACGTCATTGGCATCGTGTCTTTCATCCGCTGGCTGCTCGTTTCGCAGGAATTGCGCAAACTGAACAAGGCCCCCTGACCCGTCCGCTAATAGACGGTCCGCTTCTGGACCTTCTGCTTGCTCGCCAGGCTGAAGCGCGGCTCCACCGGCAGCGCACTATCTACCACATGCCGCGCCACCAGCGCGCCGACTGCCGGGCCGTGCTTGAAGCCGTGGCCCGAGCCGCCGCCGACCAGCCAGACCCGGTCGAACCCCGGCAGCCGGTCGATCAGGAAATCGCCGTTGGAGCTGTTCTCGTACTGGCAGACCCGGCTGTGGACCAGCGGCGCGCTGGCCAGGCCCGGGAAGCGCTGCTTGAGATAGGCGCGGGCGGCTTCCACCCCTTCGCTCGAGACGCGGCGGTCCTGCGTATCCGGGTCAACCTCTGCGCCGTGGCGGTCGAAGGCGATCTTGAAGCCCTGCCCTTCCAGCCCCGGGAAGCCATAGACGATGTCACCGGCGTTGAAATCGGCCCAGACCGGCAAGGCGGGCGGGGAGAAGCGCCCGTCGCCCGCTGCCGGACCGAAATGATAGACCTCCTGCCGCGTCGCCACGATCCGTCCGCTAAGCAGGTCCGGAAACAGCTTGGGCAGCCACGGTCCGCAGGCATAGACCACCGAGCGCGCCAGCACCCCGCCGACCTTCAGCGTACCGTCTGACTGACGCTCCGGCATTCCGGCCTGCACGCGCTGCGGTGCCAGCCCGGCATCGGCCACCACGGTCTGCACCCCGCGCCCCGCGATCAGCGCGCCGCTGGCTTCCTCCAGGAACCCGCTTTCGCCGTCCTTGAAGGTGATCTGCGGATAGCGGGCGCGCAGCCAGGCGGTGTCGCCCGCCAGATGGGCAATGCCATTGGCCTTCAGCCAGGCCATCGACCGCGCCATGTATTCGTCCCCGGCAGGGGAGAACCACAGCACCCCAGTGCGGTGGAGCAGCGGCAGCGTCTGCTTCGCGGACAGCGCCGCCCAGGCCGCCAGCGAATCCCGCGCCATGCCGGAATAGAGCGGATCGCCGCCATAGGAGACGCGGATCACCCGGCTCTCGCCGCCCGAGGAGGAGCGGGCATTGCCCGGCGCATAGGCTTCCAGCAGCGCCACCTTGAGCCCGCGCTGCTTGAGGTGCCAGGCGGTCCAGGCGCCGAACACCCCGGCACCGACCACGGCGACATCGGCGATGGTCCGGCTATCCGCCGCCTGTGCCTTGCCTCCGGCCAGCGCCCCGGCCAGCAGGCTTGCCCCGGTTGCCGCTACGGCCTGCCTGCGTGTGATCCCCATCGTGCCCTCCCCGTCTCGCGCAGCGCCAGTCTATCGCGTGGCGGAGAACAGGCAATCGCCGCATCGGCGCTCACGAAAAATCCGCCAACGGGCTTGAAGAGGCGGGCCGCGATGGACATAGGAAGGCCATGAGCGACAAGAACGACAAGTCTGACAAGAGCTGGAGCGGTAAGGCGGCCCTGGCTGGCGCAGCGATCGGTTCGGCAGCGATTGCCGCGGCCCTCCTCTATGCCTCGCGCCGCAAGGAACGCGCCGAGGCGGCAGCCAAGAAGCCCAAGCCCGACGAGGCCCCGGAGACAGACTGATGGAACCGATCAAGCAGGTGGAAGGGCGCGCGATTCCGTTCGGGCGCAAGAATGTCGATACCGACGTTATCGTGCCGTCGAAGTGGCTCAAGACGATCACCCGCGAAGGCCTGGGCAAGGGCGCGTTTGAATCGCTGCGCCAGGATCCCGACAACCTGTTTGACTGCGCCGAGTTCAAGGGCTCGCCAATCCTGATCGCGGGTGACAACTTTGGCTGCGGCTCCAGCCGCGAACACGCCGCCTGGGCCTTGCTCGACCTGGGCATCACCTGCGTGATCGCGCCGAGCTTTTCGGACATCTTCTCAGGCAATGCCTTCAAGAACGGCATCCTCACCGTGGTCCTGCCGCAGGATCAGGTCGACCGGCTGCTCGAAGTGGCGAAGACCGATTCCGTAGCGATCGATCTGGAAAGCCAGACCGTCACCACCCCCTTCCAGGATCGCTTCAGCTTCGAAATCGATCCCTTCCGCAAGCACTGCCTGCTGAACGGCCTCGACGAGGTTGGCCTGACCCTGGCGCGCGATGCGGCGATCAGCACTTATGAACAAAAACACCGCGCGGAGCTGCCCTGGCTCGCCGCGGGAACGGGAGTAGCAGCATGAAGGCATTGCGCAGCCACGCCATTGGCGGACCGGAAACCCTGACCCTTGACGAGCTGGAAAGCCCCGTCCCCGGCCCCGGCCAGGTGCGGATCAAGGTCAAGGCCTGCTCGATCAACTATCCCGACGTGCTGATCATCAAGGACATGTACCAGTTCAAGCCGGCGCGGCCATTCGCGCCGGGCGGTGAGCTCGCCGGCGTGGTCGATGCCGTGGGCGAAGGCGTGACCCAATGGAAGGCCGGTGACCGCGTGATTGCGATGATGGGCAACGGCGGCCTCGCTACCGAAGTCCTGGCCGATGCGGCCCGGCTGTTCCCGCTGCCCGATGGCGTCTCGTTCGAAACCGGCGCTTCGCTGCTGATGACCTATGGCACCAACATGCACGGCCTGCTCGATCGCGGGCATCTGAAGGCCGGCGACACCCTGCTGGTGCTGGGCGCGGCTGGCGGCGTCGGCCTCTCGGCCGTCGAACTGGGCAAGGCCTATGGCGCCAAGGTGATCGCCGCGGTTTCGACCGAGGAAAAGGCCCAAGTCGCGCGCGAACACGGTGCCGATGGCGTGGTGATCTATCCCCGCGCCCCGTTTGACAAGGACCAGTCCAAGGCCTTGGCCGAAGCCTTCAAGGCCGCCTGCGGCCCCGAGGGCGCCAACGTGATCTATGACATCGTCGGCGGTGACTATTCGGAGCCGGCGCTGCGCTCGATCGCCTGGGAAGGCCGGTTCTGCGTCGTCGGCTTCCCGGCCGGGATCGCCCGCCTGCCGCTCAACCTGACCCTGCTGAAAAGCTGCGACGTCTGCGGCGTGTTCTGGGGTGCCTTTACGGCCCGCGACCCCAAGGCCAACGCGGCCCACATCGCCAAGCTGTTCGATCTGCTCAAGGAAGGGAAGATCAATCCGCGCGTTTCGGCGACCTTCCCGCTGGAGCGCGGCGGCGAGGCGATCAGCCTGCTCGAATCGCGTGCAGCAATCGGCAAGGTCGTGGTAACGATGGACTGAAGGCCGGCACAGCGGCCAGGATTGGGAGACGGATCATGAAGACTGCCCGGATCATTGCCCTTGCCGCGCTTGCCACCACGGCCTTTGCCGTCCAGGCCCAGACCAAGCCCAAGGCCGCCAAACCAGCCGCCGTTGCCGCCCCCTCGCCTGAAGAAATCGTCGCCGCGCGCCAGGCCGCGATGGTCATGTCGGTCGGTGCCACCAGCGCGATGCGCTCGGCCGCGGCCAACGGCACCCCGGTCAAGAACCTCGCCTTTGTTGCGCAGGGCGTTGCCAAGTGGGGCGCGGCCCTGCCCGCAATGTTCGCTCCCAGCACCGCCAAGGTGCCAAGCCGCGCCAAGGCCGAGATCTGGACCGACCAGGCCGGCTTTGCCGCCAAGGCCAAGGATTTTGCCGATGCGACCGCAGCCCTCGCCGCTGCCGCCAAGGCCGATGACAAGGACGCCTTCACCGCCGCCCTTGCCAGCACCCAAGCATCGTGCAAGGGCTGCCACGATGCTTTCCAGGCCCCTCCGCCCGCCGCCAAGGCCGGCTGAGCGGGGCGCCAGACCGAACCGACAGGAGCCAAGATGACCAATTTCAACGACCGCGAGCGCGCCGAAGAGGCCAAGTTTGCGATGGACGAGGATACCCAGTTCCGCGTGACCGCGCGGCGCAACCGCCTGATCGGCCAGTGGGCGGCCGAACAGATGGGCCT
>VFQM010002261.1_pt1 | contig 14670 bp, 13 predicted proteins | sample 3512391 | NCBI WGS metagenome assembly VFQM01 (sample SAMN10412369, study PRJNA504923) | tailings metagenome | isolation source: Replicate 1 from Balatoc abandoned mine | place: Philippines
CAAGTCCGGCTTGAGTCTCAAGCCGATACCTGTCCGTGGAAGTGGGGTAAGTCCAGGCGCTGTAAAGAGCTGAGACTTGCTTCCAGACAACGTCACGACTCTTGGACTGGTAGCCGTCCATTGAGAGGTCAGGGTAGCTCGCACGCAGTAGCTTTGACGCCTTACCGACCAGTGCATCAACGGCTGGGTTGTTGGGCATGCAGAACGCCGCAAGTAACTCCGGCAGGGACCGCGTGCCTGCCCATTGGTCGTAGGCCAGCACTGTGATTGCCTGCTCGACGTGCGCGAGCTCCTCCGTGCCCTGCACGACCGAGACCCGGATGGACGCCTTGATCGCCTCCTGTAACTCGGCCAAGTAGTCGTGCTCGGGCTTAAGATCTATGGGGAAGATGCGACGGGTTTCTCCCGAAGCAAGGTGATCGAACTGGAGCTTGACCCCTTGCGCAAAGCGCGGCGAGCAGGTCACGAGTAGAACCAGTCGCTCAAGCGTTTGGTCAGTGTGGTTAGTCAGGCGCAGTGACCTTAGAACTGGGACCGCGTTCTGGATAGACGCATACCCAAGTGTTGGGTCCGCCTCGATCTCAACCCCTACAGCAACGCGCGCCTGGACCGTCGCAGCGTCAACGGTGGCCTCTGGACTCTCCGACATTCCGCTTTCTCTCCCGTGCGTTTTTCGTTTGCGCTGAGACTACTTCCCACGTGCTCGCCGCACCGACCGTAACGACCGCTCCTGGGGATTTCTCGGTGTAGGTGCAACTACTGCCCGGACGTTTGCCCAGCACAGCTAGCTTCAGTCTAGGGCCAAGATCTCCAATCTGTTGAAATTCGGTGACCTGCTACCCGCAATCCGCGCCAGCGCAAGGCAACTGAATCCGCGCAGCGCAGAGGAAGCGCGATGCGCCAGCGCAGGTAAACGGAAGAGCGGATCATCAGACTCATCGAGGAAGCTGACGTTGGCTTGAACGTGGCGAGCCTGTGCCGCAAGGAGGCCTCAGCACGGCTACGTTCTATGAGTGGAGAGCGTAGTTCGGGGACATGGAGGTCAGCCAAGCCAAGCCAAGCGTCTGTGCGAGCTTGACGGCGAGCACGCGAGGCTCAAGAGGCGGCTGGCCGAGGCGGTGCTGGATAAGGAAGCACTGAGGGTGGCCTTCGGAGTAAAGCGCTGAGCCCACCGGCAAAAAGGGCAGGCGGTGGGCAAGGTGCAGCAAGAGACCTCGATCTGTCAGCGGTGTGCCTGGCGCCCCGTCCGCCCGCAGCCGGTCAGCAGATCCTCGGCAACGGATCGCCGCTGAGCCAGTCGACCAGCCGCTGCCCACCAAAGCGCGTGCGCACCTGCACGAAGCGGTGGGGGTCGTCCACCACCTCGCCGATGCGGGCCGCCTCGCGGCCCAGCGGGTGGGCGCGCAGCGCGGCCAGCGCGGCGTCGGCGTGGGCCGGGGCCACGGCGGCGACCAGCTTGCCTTCGTTGGCCACGTACAGCGGGTCCAGGCCCAGCAGCTCGCAGGCGGCGGCCACCTCGGGGCGCAGCGGGATGGCGGCTTCGTCCAGCCGCATGCCCACGCCGGCCTGCTGCGCGATCTCGTTGAGCGTGCTGCCCAGGCCGCCGCGCGTGGGGTCGCGCAGGGTGTGCACCGCACCCTCGGGCACCGCGGCCAGCAGCGACGCCACCAGCCCGTGCAGCGCGGCGCTGTCGCTCTGCAGCGCGGTCTCGAAACCCAGCGACTCGCGCTGCGACAGCACGGCAATGCCGTGGTCGCCCAGCGTGCCCGACAGCAGCAGCACGTCGCCCGGCCGCGCCTGGGCGCCGCCGATGCGCCGGCCCGCGGGCAGGGCGCCCAGCCCGGTGGTGGTGACGTAGAGCCCGTCGCCATGGCCGGCCTCCACCACCTTGGTGTCGCCGGCGACGATGGGCACGCCGGCCTCGCGCGCCGCCGCGCCCATGGCGGCGGCCATCTCCTGCAGCTCGGCCAGCGGCAGGCCTTCCTCCAGCACGAAGGCGGCGGTCAGCGCCAGCGGCTGCGCGCCCATCATCGCCAGGTCGTTGAGCGTGCCGTGCACCGCCAGGGCGCCGATGTTGCCGCCGGGAAAGCGGCGCGGGGTGATCACGTGGCCGTCGGTGGCCAGCACCAGGCGGTGGCCCGGGGGCAGCGGCGGCAGGTCGAGCACGGCGCCGTCGTCGCCGGCACGCAGCGCCGGGTTGTCGAAGGCGGGCAGGAAGATGGCCTGCACCAGCTGCGCCGACGCGCGCCCGCCGGCGCCATGCTGCATCTCGACGCGGCCGCGCCGCAGGTCCAGCGGGCGCGCGTGCACCGCGCCGCGCGGGGGCCTGGGCGGCGGCGTCATGCGTCCTGGCCCGCCGGGCTGCTGCGCACTGCGATGCCCTGCAGCGGCGCGCTGGCCGCGTGGCCGGTGTGGCCGGTGTGGCCGCTGTCACCGGGATGGCCGGTGTGCCGCCCGTAGCGCCAGTGCGCCGCGCACGCGCCTTCCGACGACACCATGCACGAGCCCAGCGGGTGCTCCGGCGTGCAGGCGGTGCCGAAGAGCCGGCAGTCGGCCGGCTGCTTCTGGCCGCGCAGGATGGCGCCGCAGTCGCAGTGGCGGTGGTCGGCCACGGGGCGGTAGTGCAGCGCAAAGCGCTGTTCGGCGTCGAACGCTGCCCAGCGCGGCTGCAGGCGCAGCGCGCTGTGCGGCAGCTCGCCCAGGCCGCGCCACTCGAAGCGCTCGCGCGGCTCCAGCACCTCGGCCACCACGCGCTGCGCGGCCAGGTTGCCGTCACGGGTGACGGCGCGCGTGAACTGGTTCTCCACCTCGGCGCGGCCGCTGTTCACCTGGCGCACCAGCATGTGGATGGACTGCATCACGTCCAGCGGCTCGAAGCCCGAGATCACCACCGGCATGCGCTGCTGCCGCGCAAAGGCCTCGTAGGGCGCCGAGCCGACGACGATGCTCACGTGCGCCGGGCCGACGATGCCGTCGATGGGCGCGGCGCCGTCCCCGGCGCTGCCGGGCCGCAGGATGTGGGCGATGGCCGGTGGCGTCAGCACGTGGCAGCACAGCACGCTGAAGTTGCGCAGGCCCTCGGCCGCGGCCTGCTTCACCACCAGGGCCGTCGGCGGCGTGGTGGTCTCGAAGCCGATGGCGAAGAACACCACCTCGCGGGCCGGGTGCGCCCGCGCCAGCGCCAGCGCGTCGGCGGCGGAGTAGACGACGCGGATGTCCGCGCCCTGGGTGCGCGCCTGCAGCATCGAGCGGCCGCCCGAGGCCGGCACCCGCATCGTGTCGCCGTAGGTGGCCACGATGGCGCCGTGGTCGCGCGCCAGCGCGATGGCCTGGTCGATGCGGCCCACCGGCAGCACGCACACCGGGCAGCCGGGGCCGTGGATCATGCGGATGGCCGGCGGCAGCAGCGCGGTGACGCCGTAGCGCGCGATGGCGTGCGTGTGACCGCCGCAGAACTCCATGAAGGCGTAGCGGCGCCCGGGCTGGCACTCGGCGGCGATGCGCTCGGCCAGCGTGCGTGCCAGCGCGGGGTCGCGGAACTCGTCGACGAACTTCACGGGCGGGCCTCCGGCGCGGGCCCGGCGTCGGCCGGGTCCTGCGCGCGCAGCTCGGCCATCAGCGCCAGGGTCTGCGCGGCCTCGTCGGCGTCGAGCAGGCCGATGGCGTGGCCCACGTGCACGATCACGAAGTCGCCCACGGCGGCCTCGGGCACCAGGGCCAGCGAGATGGTCTTGCGCACGCCGTCGAGCTCCACGACGGCCTGTTCGCCGTCGAGGCGGGCCACCACGCGGGCGGGCAGGGCCAGGCACATCAGGACATCGCCCTTGCATGGGTGGCCAGCCAGGCCTGGCCCAGGGCCAGGCCGGCATCGCCGCAGCCGGCCGACAGTGGCGGCACGCAGGCGATGCCGTGGGCGGCGCAGCCCTCGGTCACCAGGCGCTGCAGCAGCCGGTTGTGGAAGCAGCCGCCGGCCAGCACCAGCGTGCGCGTGCCGTGCTGCGCCGTGGCCTGAACCGCGGCCTGCACCAGGCCCGCCGCCAGCGCGCCATGGAACAGCGCGGCGCCGCGGCCGGGGTCGGGCGCGTCGAAGAGGCTGCCCACCAGGGCGTGCAGGTCCAGCGTGGGCGGGGGCAGCGGCGGCATGGCCTGTGCCTGCAGCCAGGCGGTGGCGGTGCGCTCCAGCGCCACCGCGGCCTCGGCCTCCGCCTGGCGCGGCGGCGCCAGCCCCAGCGCGGCGGCCGCGGCATCGAACCAGCGCCCCGCGGCGGTGCTGGGCGGGCAGCGCAGGCCGCGGGCCAGCAGGCCGGCCACGCCCTCGGCCAGCACCTGGCCCACCTGCGGCGCGAAGCGGGGCACGATCTCGGCCCCGCGGCCCTGCGCGTGCAGCACGGCGGCCGCGGTGCGCCAGGGCTCGCGTGCGGCCGCGTCGCCGCCGGGCTGGGCCAGCGGCGCCAGGTGGGCCAGGCGCGTGGCCCCGTCGGCGCGGGCGGCCAGCAGCTCGCCGCCCCAGGCCGTGCCGTCGGTGCCCAGGCCCACGCCGTCCAGCGCCAGGCCGGTCACCGGGCCCTCGCCGGGCCGGCCGGGCCAGCCCTGCTCGGCCATCACCACGCCCAGGTGCGCGTGGTGGTGCTGCACCGCATGCGCGGGCACGCCCAGGCGCGCGGCCAGCGCGCGGGCGGCCAGGGTGCTGGGGAAGTCGGGGTGCAGGTCGTGGGCCACGGCGGCCAGCGGCGCGCTGGCGCGCGCGGCCAGCGCGTCCAGCGCCTCGGCCATGGCGGCCACGGCCGCGGGGCAGGACAGGTCGCCGTGCAGCGGGCTCCACCACACGGTGTCGCCGTCCAGCAGGCAGGCGCGCTGCTTGAGGAAGGCACCGGCGGCCAGCACCGGCGCCGGTGCCGCGCGCGGCAGGCGCTGAGGGGTCAAGGCCGGCATGCGGGCTCGGCGCCGGCGGGGCGCACCGGCGGCGCGGCGGCATCGGCCAGCAGCCAGTCCACCCAGGCGTCCATGCCGATGCCGTTGCGCGCCGACAGCAGCAGCACCTCGATGCCGGGGTTCACGCGGCGCGCGTGGTCGATGCAGGCGGCCACGTCGAAGTCCAGCAGCGGCAGCAGGTCGGTCTTGGTCAGCACCATCAGCCGCGCGGCGGCGAACATGTCGGGGTACTTCAGCGGCTTGTCCTCGCCTTCGGTCACCGACAGCAGCACCAGCTTGCCGCGCTCGCCCAGGTCCCAGAGCGCGGGGCAGACGAGGTTGCCCACGTTCTCGATGAACAGCAGCGCGCCGGCTTCGGCGGGGTTGTCGTGTGCGTGCGGGTGCGCGTGCGCGTGCGCGTGGTCGTGCGCATGCCCATGGGCCTGCCCGTGAAGCGGCAGCCGCGCGAAGGCCTCGCCCACCATGCGCGCATCCAGGTGGCAGCCGCGGCCGGTGTTGACCTGCACCGCCGGCACGCCGGTGGCGCGGATGCGCTCGGCGTCCAGCGTGGTCTGCTGGTCGCCCTCGATCACCGCCAGCGGCCGGCCGGGCGCGCGCCGGCGCAGCGCGGCGATGGTCTGGCACAGCAGCGTGGTCTTGCCGGCGCCGGGGCTGGAGACGAGGTTCCAGGCCGCCACGCCGTGGGCCGCGAAGTGGGCGCGGTTGTGCGCGGCCAGGCGGTCGTTGGCGCCCAGCACGTCGGCCTCCAGGCGCAGCGCGCGGCCGGGGTCCAGGCCCGGCACCGAGGCACCGGCCGGGCCGAGGCCGTAGTGCAGGTCGGCGCCGCCGCCGGCGCCCCCGGCCGTGGCGGGAGGGTGGGCGGCGTCGTTGCCGCAGCCGCAGATCACGCACATGCCCGTTCCTTCGTCAGCGGTCGTGCACCACGAGGTCGAGCACGCGCAGCTGCGTGCCGCCGGTGGGGCGCAGGGGGAGGCCGCCGCAGTGCGGGCAGGCGTCGAGCCGGCTGCGCACGGGCACGCTGGCGGCACAGGGGTCGCACCAGGCCGTGGCCGGCGGTTCGTCGATCTGCAGCGCGGCGCCTTCGAGGCAGGTGCCGGGCGCCAGCGCCTCGAGCGCGAAGCGCAGGGCCGGCACCTCCACGCCCGCCAGCGCGCCGGCCTCCAGCGTGAGCCGGCTCACGCGTGCAAAGCCCTCGCGCGCGGCGGCGTCCTGCACCAGGCGCAGCACCTCGCCGGCCAGGGCCACTTCATGCACGGGCCGGGTGCCGCCGCGGCGTGCGCGCGGGGGCGAGATCAGCGGACGGGGCGGGTCCCATGCGGGCATTGTCGGGGGCGGCGGCGGGCCCTGTCATGTCGGCCCCAGCCCTGCGGGGTCTTTGCGCGAAAAAGCCGTTACCCTCCGGGCCCAATGCGCCCGGAGGTCGGGCGGGGGATGTCATGACGAAACGGGTCGATGGTGCGCGCGCGGCGCGTGCAGGACGGGGCTGGCGTGCGGCGCTGGCCGGTGCGCTGCTGGCCGGCACCGCCACCACCGGCGGTGCCGCCGAAGGCAGCGGCCTGCAGGCCAACGAGGCGCTGCTGACGCTGGACTACCAGGTCATCAAGGTGCCGGGTGACCTGGACATCGACCTCATGGGCTTCCACGTGCACCGCAAGGTGCGCGAGGGGCTGTACCTGGGTGCGGGCGTGTACGCGCCGCACATGCGCGGCGAGTACGGCGGCTTCATGGCCTTCGACGTGGGCGTGCACGGGCGCGTCCGGCTCGGCGGGCCCTGGCTGCTGACGGCCGACCTCTCCGGCGGCGGTGGCGGCGGCGGCCGCAGCATCGCGCAGAGCACCGAGCTGTCGGGCACCGGCGGCTTCGTCAAGGGCTCGGTCGGCCTGGGCTACGACCTCGGGCCGGTGGTGCTGGGCGTGAACGCCACGCGCATGAAGTTCCGCCGCTCGCTGATCGACGGCACCCAGGCCAACGTGTTCCTGAGCATTCCCTACACCTACCTCAGCGGTGCCTTCAGCCGCCACGGCGAGCCGCTGTCCGACGCCGACGACCGGCGCGCTACGCGCGAGATGGGCCAGAGCATGCTCACCGTGTCGCTGGACAACTTCCTGCAGATCGACCCGCAGGGCACCAACAAGGACACGGTGCGCACGGCCGACCTGCAGTACTCGCACTTCTTCAGCCGCGACAGCTACTGGTTCGGCGCGCTGGGCGTGGGCTACAAGGGCCTGCCCATCTACAACCAGATGCTCGGCGGCGTGGGCCGCCGGGTGGCGCTGACCGACCGGCTGAACCTGTACGCGCAGATCGGCGTGGGCTCGGGCGGCTACGCGCCGGAGCTCATCGACACCGGCCCGGGCCTGCTGGTCTACCCCAAGGTGTTCCTGGAGTACGCCCTCACGCGCGACATCGGCCTGGCGGTGTCGGCCGGCTACCTGGCCGCGCCCGAGGCCAGTTCGCGCAACCACACCGTCGCGGTGGCGCTGGTGCAGCACCTGCGCTCGGGCGATGCCGGCCCCGACGCCGGCCCGGCCGGCCGCGCCAGCTGGCGGGGCTTCCGCGTCAGCGCCTTCCAGCAGACCGACTTCAACCTGCGCTACCGCGACCAGGACCGCGACAACCTGCAGATGGTGGGCGTGCAGGTGGACACGCCGCTGGGCGGCCGCTGGTACCTGCCGCTGCAGGCGGCCGTGGCCACCAACGACTACCTCGGCTACCCCGGCTACGGCGAGATGCTGGTGGGCCTGGGCCTGGAGACGCTGGCCGGCCCGGGCGACCGCCTGCAGGCCTTCGGCCAGGTGATGGGCGGCGCCAACGTGCACGGCCTGGGCTGGAAGGTCAGCGGCGGCCTGCGCTGGCTGCTGAGCGACCGCGTGGGGCTGCACGTGGCGCTGGGCCGCATCGAGACCCGCGGCTCGGGCGGCCGCCACTTCATCGCCGACAGCCTGGGCTTCGGGCTGGACTACCGGTTCTCGGTGCCGATCCGCTGAGCCTCGGCCGGGGCCGGCACGGGCGGGGGCGCCGGCGGCGCCGGCGTTGCCGGCCCCGCCGCGGCCTGCACGGCCCGCTCCACCGCCGCCCCGAGCTCCAGCACCGCCCGCGCGTAGTAGCTCGAGCGGTTGTAGCGCGTGAGCACGAAGAAGTTCACCGTGCCGGCCACGAAGGCCGGCGGGTCGCCGCCGTTGTCCACGCTGACCAGGGCCATCAGCCCCTCGTGCGCGCGGCCCTCCGGGGACAGCACGGCACCGGCGGCGGCGAAGGCGGCGGCGTCGAAGCTGGGCACGATGTCCGGCGCCAGCAGGCGCGCGCGCTGCGCCGGGTCCTCCGGCGGCGTGACCTCGAACACCGCGGGCATGCCCGGCCGCCAGCCGTGCTGGGCCAGGAAGTGGGCAATGCTGCCGATGGCGTCGGCGGCGCTGCCGATCAGGTTCACGTGGCCGTCGCCGTCGAAGTCCAGCGCGTGGCGGTTGATGCTGCCGGGCATGAACTGCGGCAGCCCGATGGCGCCGGCAAACGAGCCGGTGAAGCTGGCGGGCGCGACGTCCTCCTTGCGCGCCAGCGCCAGCAGGTGTTCCAGCTCCTCGCGGAAGTAGGCGCTGCGGTCGCTGCGGCCGCTGGGGAAGTCGAAGGCCAGCGTGGCCAGCACGTCCAGCGTGCGGAAGCGGCCCATGATGCGGCCGTAGAAGGTCTCCACGCCGACGATGCCGACGATCACCGCCGCGGGCACGCCGTGGCGGGCCTCGGCGCGCGCCAGCGCCTCGGCGTTGGCCTGCCAGAAGGCGGCGCCCGCGGCGATGCGCTGCGGCTCGACGAAGCGGTCGCGGTAGGCGTTCCAGTTCTTCGCCTGGCCCGGCGGCGCCGGCATGATCAGGCGCTGGGCCGCCGGCTGCAGCCGCGCCTCGCGCAGCTGCGCCAGCACCCAGCGCGTGTCCCAGCCCTGGCGCGCGGCCACTTCCTTGGCGAAGGCGCGCACCTCGGGGCGGGTGTCGTAGGGCGGCGGCGCCTGCCGCGCGCCGGCCGGCGTGCCGCAGCCGGCGAGGGCGAGGGCGAGGGTCAGCGTGAAGACGAGCGCCGAGGCCGGGCCTCGGGGCAGGGCAGTGCGCAAGGGCATCGCCCGATCATAGGAGCGCCGGGCGGCATGCCCGGCGGCAGGGGTTCCGCCGTGTCGTGCGGCCGGGCCTCAGGCCGCGTCCATCAGCATCACGCCCGAGGCGGTGTTGGAGATGGGGATGTGGTAGTTCCGGTGGGCCAGCGTGGCGCCTTCGCCCAGCGCCGCGCGCGCGGCCAGCCACATGATCAGCTCCACGCCCTGGGTGCCGGCCCGTTCCACCAGCTGGTGGGTGCTGAACTGCGTGGCCCAGGCCGGGTCGTGGATCAGGCTCTCCATGAAGGCGAGGTCGAAGTCCCGGTTGATGAAGCCGGCGCGCTGGCCGTCGAGCTGGTGCGACAGGCCGCCGGTGCCGAGGAACATCACCGTCGCGTCGCTGTCCCAGGCCCGCACGGCGCGGCCCACGGCCTCGCCCAGCGCCCAGCAGCGGCGCGCCGACGGCAGCGGGAACTGCACGGTGTTGATGGCGATGGGCACGACGCGCACCGCCCAGCGCTCGTCGGGGTACATCAGGTGCAGCGGGTTCGTCATGGCGTGGTCGACCCGCATCTCCTGGCAGGTGGTGAGGTCGAAGTCCTCGGCCACCAGGCGGTCGATCAGGTGCCACGACAGGTCCTGGTCGCCCTCGAACGGCGCCACCTCCGGGATGCCCCAGCCCTCGTCGGCGCTGGTGTACTGCGGGGCCGCGCCGATGGCGAAGGTGGGCATCTTGTCGAGGAAGAAGTTCAGGCCGTGGTCGTTGTAGAAGACCACCGCCACGTCGGGCCTGCGGGCCGCCAGCCAGCGGTGCACCGGCGGCCAGCCGTCGAAGAAGGGCTTCCAGTAGGGGTCCTGCTGCAGGTTCTTCGCCATCGCGCGGCCGATGGCCGGCACGTGGGAGGTGCAGAGCGCGCCGAGGATCCGGGCCATGGTGGGGGTCTCCGGGGGTGTCAGTGCGCGTGGGCGGCCAGCATGGCCTTGAAGGCGTCCTTGCTCATGCCGGTCTGCTGGGCGCCGATGTCCTGCACGTCCAGGCCGAAGATGCCGGCGAACTTGGCCAGGTAGTACACGTTGCCGCCGGCGGCGATGAGGTCCAGCACGTTGCGCGCGCGGACGGCCGCGCGCTGCGTGTCGTTCAGGCCGTACTTCGTGCAGTACGCGTCCTCGTCGGCCAGGAAGGCCTCGCGGTTGGCCGCCTCGTTGAAGCTGAAGCACATCTTGTTGAGCGCATAGCCCTTGCGGGCCTGGGCGCCGTCGAACAGCGTGGTGCCGGGGATGTCTTGGCTCATGGGCGTCTCCTGCGGGCCGGGGCGGTCTTGATGCAGGTCAGTGTCGGAAAAACCATGCATGCAATAAAGCGATGCCTGTTCATTCCATTCATGAATCGCATCGATCATTTCAGCCTCGACGGGCACGCGCTGCGCCTGCTGGTGACGGTGGCCGAGACCGGCTCGGTCACCGCCGCGGCGGCGCAGCTGGCGCTGACGCAGGGCGCGGTGAGCCATGCGCTGGACCGCCTGCGCGCCATCACCGGCGACCGGCTCTTCGTGCGCAGCGGCCGCGGCATCGTGCCCACGCCGCAGGCCGGCGTGCTGGTGGCGCGCGCCCGCGTGCTGCTGGACGAGCTGCGCGCCTTCAGCGAGGCCGCCGGCTTCGACCCGGCGCGCCTGGCCGGCCCCTTCACCGTGGCGGCCAACGACCTGCAGCGCGACCTGCTGCTGCCGCCGCTGCTGCGCTGGCTGCGGGCGCAGGCGCCCGGGCTCACGCTGCGCGTGATCCCCTCGGGCGCGCCGCGGGCGGAGCTGCTGCGCGGCAGCGGCTGCGACCTGCTGCTGACCCCGCGCCCGCCCGAGGGCAGCGACATCCTGCACCGCCGGCTGTTCGAGGACCGGCACGTGGTGTTCTACGACCCCGAGGCGCGCGCCGCCCCCGCCGGCCGGGCCGACTGGCTGGCTGCGGAGCACGTGAGCGTGCGCTACGAGGACGGCCGCAGGCTGGCGATCGACGAGGCGCTGGCCGCCCGCGGCATCGAGCGCCGCATCGTGGCCACGGTGCCGGGCTTCGCCGGCCTGGCGGCGCTGCTGCGCGGCGGGCCCTGGCTGGCCACCGCGCCGTCGCGGCTGGCCGCGGGCGCGCTGCGCGGCCTGGCCACCGCGCCGCTGCCGGTGCCGGCCGCGCGGCTGCCGATGTACGCCGTGTGGCACGTGCGCCGGCAGGACGACCCGGCGCACCGCTGGGTGCGCGAGGCGCTGGACGCGGTGCTGCGCGCGACGGCCTGAGCGCCCGGCCGCCACTGCACGCCGCCGCGGCCGGGCGGTCAGCCGGTCAGCCGGTCAGCCGGGCACGGCCTCCGCCTCCGCCTCCGCCCGCTGCCGGTACTCCCGCGGCCCGCAGCCGGCGTGGCGCTTGAAGAAGCGGCAGAAGTAGGCCGGGTCGTCGAAGCCCAGGTCGAAGCCGATGCGCGAGACTGGCGCGGCCACGTGCACCAGGCGGCGGCAGGCCTCGCGGAACAGGCGGGCGTGCAGCAGCGCCTGCGCGTTGAGCCCGGTCTCGGCGCGCACCAGGCGGTTCAGGCGTTCGGTGCTGAGGCCCAGGCGCTCGGCGTAGCGCGCCACCGGCCAGTGCTCGCGGTAGTGCGCCTCCATCAGCACCACCCAGCGCGTGTAGAGCGCGTCGCGGGCCTTGTCGTGGGCGCGTTCGCGCAGGTCGTCCAGCGGCGGCGCGGCATCGCGGCGGCGGGCCAGCTGTGCCAGCCGCCAGACCACGCTGCGCGCCAGCCAGGTGGGCACCGGCGAGTCCTCGTCGGCCAGGGTCTCGGCCTGCAGCGCGGCCATCAGCGCCTGCAGGCGCTCAGCCTCGTGGCTGGGCACCGGCACCACGCGCGGCCGCGAAAACAGGCCCTGCAGCGCCACGCCGAAGGCGCCGGGCTCGCCTTCGGCCAGGCGGCGCGCGTCCAGCGTGAGCACCATGCCGTCGGTCTGGGGCGTGAAGCGGAAGGCGTGCGCCACCGACGGCGGGATGGCGATGGCCAGCGGACCCTCGGCGTCGGTGCGCGATTCGTCCAAGCGGGCCTGCACCGGGCCGGCACGCAGCCAGAGCAGCTGGTGCAGCCCGTGGTGCACGTGGGCGTCGATCTCCCAGTCGTAAAGGCGGCTGCGCGACGCGATGGATTCCACGTGCAGCATGGCCGGCGCAGCGGCGCGCGGTTCACCGTAGAGGGCGTAGGCCGGCAGGTCGGCGCGCGGCATGCGGCGGCTGGGCATGGCGCATGCTACGGCAAAAGTGCAAGCGTGCAGCCCGCCCACCCGGGCGGCCCCGGCCGCCCCGGCGGCTCCGGCGTGCCCGCGGTCAGCGCCCCCGCGCCGCCTCCAGCCGCGCCGCCTCGGCCAGGAACTGGCGCCGCCAGCGCCGGTCCAGCGGCGGGCGGCCGGGGTGGGCATAGCGGGCGTGGTCCAGCCGCTCCAGCGTGCGCGCCAGGGTGTCGCCCGCCGCGCCGAAGGCCTCGCGCACGCGGGCGGCGCGGGTGCGCGGCGGATCGTGCGCGGCCACCGCCACGCCCAGCTTCGCCAGGCGTTCGGCCACCTGGCGCTGCAGGCGTTGCCAGGGGTCCTGGCGGTGGCGGTCCCACAGCGCCCACGCGGCGCCGCCCAGGCTCGCCAGGCCCAGCAGCAGGGCCAGCGTGGAGGCCAGGTCGCGCCAGCTCGGCGTCTCCACGCCCAGCGACTCCAGCAGGTCGAACTGCCGGCTGCGGGAGTAGTTCAGCACCCACTCGTTCCAGCGCTGGTCGAAGCGCTCCCACATCGCCCGCAGCTGCGCCGCGAGCGCCGGGTTCACGGTGTTCAGCGTGCCGGCCACGAAGCCCGGTGCCGGCACCAGGCTGCGGCCCAGGCGCACGCGCTCCGGTGCCACCGCGGCCGTGGGGTCCACGCGCATCCAGCCCTCGCCCGCCTGCCAGATCTCGGCCCAGGCGTGGGCATTGCTCTGCCGCACGACGAACCAGCCGTCCACCAGCGCCGGGTCGGCGCCCTGGTAGCCGGTGACCACGCGGGCCGGCACGTCCAGCGCCCGCATCACCACGACGAAGGCGGTGGCGAAGTGCTCGCAGAAGCCCTGCCGGCGGTCGAGCCAGAACTCGTCGATGGCGTCGGCCGATTCATACACGCCCGGGGTGAGGGTGTAGGTGTAGTCCGCCTCCCGGATGTGCGCCAGCACGGCCCGGGCCAGGGTGCGCGCATCGGCCTCGCGCAGCTCGGGCTGGCGGCGCAGCTCGGCCGCCCACTGCAGCGTGCGCGGGTTGCGGGCCGGCGGCAGGTCAACCTCGTCGCGCAGCGCCACCGTGGGCTGCAGCGGGCCGTGGCGGTGGCGCGTCCAGGCGGTGGCGGCAATCTGCAGCCGGGTGTCGATGGGGCGGTCGGCCACCCATTGCTGGTCGGGCCGCAGCGCGAGGTCGAAGCCGCGTGCCTGCGGGGCCAGCTCCGGCGCCCCGTCGGTCAGCTCCAGCAGCGGCACCGCCGGCAGGCGGCTGGGCTCGAGCATCACCTCGTAGCGCAGCGGGCGGCCCAGCAGCTCCGGCGGCGGCACCGGTGCGGGGCGCGGGTCGCGGGTCCAGGTGCGGCCGTCGAAGCGCGAGAGCACCGGGCCGCGGAAGTAGAGGGCCTCCACCGGCGGGGCGCGGTCGGTGAAGCGCACGCGCATCGCGATGGAGTCGTCGTTGGCCAGCTCGGCCACGCCGCCCATCTCCAGCGAGCCCGACAGGCCGGTGCGGCCGCCGGCATCGGCCGGCAGGCCCCACAGTGGGCCGATGCGCGGGAACAGCAGGAACAGCGCCAGCATCACGGGGAGGCCCCACAGCGCGGTGCGCGCGGCCACCCGGCCCGCCGCGCCCAGCGGCGGCGTGCCCACCGGCATGTTGGCCAGCGCCAGCGCCGTCAGCAGCCCCCACACGGCCACCAGCATGGCCACGGCCACCAGCGGCGACTGCGAGTACAGGAAGTTGGTCAGCACCAGGAAGAAGCCGAGCAGGAACACCACCATCGCGTCGCGGCGGGCGCGCAGCTCCAGCGTCTTCAGCGCCATCAGCACCACCAGCAGGGTGACGCCGGCCTCCTTGCCCAGCAGCGTGCGCTCGGTGACCAGCGTCATGCCGATGGCCAGCGCGAGCACGGCCACCAGCGTCCAGCGGCTGGGCAGCGGCCCGCCGGTGAAGGCCAGCCGCGCACGCACGAGCAGGATGATGGCCGCCAGCGCCACGCACCAGGGGGCCAGGTGCAGCGTGTGGGGCGCGATGGTCCAGCCGATCACGGCGAGCTGGAACAGCGTGTCGCGCGCGTCGCGCGGCAGGTGGCGCCAGCGGTCGGCGACGTTCATGCCCAGGTCGCCAGCGCGTCGAGCGCACCACGGCGGTGGGCGTCACCCTGGGCGCCGGGCAGCTCGGTGCCGGGCAGGCGCAGGCCCCACACCAGGCCGCGCTGCTCGGCCAGCTCCACCCACGCCGCCAGGCGCGCCAGCCGGGCCTCCGGGTCGCCGGGGGCATCGCCCCAGTCCAGCCAGAGCTCGCGGCTGCCGCTGGCCGCCGTCTCTCGGCTGACCAGCTCGCCGCTGCGCGCCACCTTCTTCCACACCACCTGGCGCAGCGTGTCGCCGCGCCGCCAGGG
>VFQM010002264.1_pt1 | contig 14661 bp, 15 predicted proteins | sample 3512391 | NCBI WGS metagenome assembly VFQM01 (sample SAMN10412369, study PRJNA504923) | tailings metagenome | isolation source: Replicate 1 from Balatoc abandoned mine | place: Philippines
TCGGGCTGAAGCTGGAAACCGTCAGCCGCGCCTTCTCGCGCTTCCAGGAGGACGGGCTGATCGCCGTCCAGCAGAAGCATGTGCGCATTCTCGATATCCCGGGGCTGAAGAAACTGATGAATCACCAGCAAGGCCGGGGCTGATCCGCCCGCCCTGCCTTGCCGCGGCAGGCAAGCCTGCCTGCCGGCGGCCCCCGCCTCAGCCGAAGTAGCCGAGCGGATTCCGGGTCAGCGCCACCATCACGATGTAGCCGAAAGCTGCCAGCGCAGCGGCGAACCAGGCCGCCCGCTGCGCTTTCGTACGGCCGCGCTTCAGGGCCATCATGCCGAGAACGATGTAGGCGAGCAGACCGAAGAACTTGGCGGTCAGCCACGGCAGGACGAACGGGTACTGGGCGCTGATCACCGCCATGGCGATGGCGCTTCCCAGCAGGACGGTATCGATCACGTGCGGCAATACCTTCACCAGCCGCCGCTGCAGCAGCGGCGAATCGGCAAGCATGAGCAAGCCGCGGAGGGTGAAGCCGGTGATCGACAGGGCAACTGCCGTGACGTGAAGGTGCTTGAGTGCCAGATAGCTCATCGCTCTACCCCGCTCGCCCGTCCGGGCGCGGTTTCAGGAACATCAGCAGGTGGACGCGGTTCCACATGCCGAAGACGCCGAGCCAGCCGAGCGCACTCAGCCAGATCAGGTTGAAGGCCCCCGTCCCGTCGAAGCATTCTCCGAGCAGACGGAGGAGGACGACCCCCTGGAATGCCCAGAACAGTCGCCAGGCCCAGACATCGGACGAAATCAGGCGGCCCGAATGGCCGAGGGTGACCCGGGTCGCCATGCCGATCAGGATCGAGCCGAAATAGCCGACCGTCAGCGCATGCAACGGCGCCCGCCCCCCATAGGCGATATCCGCCATGGCGGCCAGCCCCTGCGCAGCGAACAGCAGGAAGGCCAGCCCCAGCCAGACGCTGGCCAGGTGGTGCATCGCCAGCAGGTGGGAGACGAAGGCCTTGCGCAGCTGCCAGCGCCAGGAAAGCCAGAGCGCAACACCGCCGCCGATGGCATCGGGCAGCCAGGACCACTCGCGCCAGCCGGCGATCATGGCGCCGGCGTGAATCGCACAGCAGGCAAGGACGATCCAGTACGGCAGGCGGCCGCGATATTCGTCGTAACCGCGAATGACGCTGCCGGAGAAGAAGGGCAGCATGCGGTAGGTGACGGTGAAGAAGACCGGCACGAGGAAGAGCCAGAGGCCGACCTCGACCGAGATGCCGATCAGCTCGGCATCGACCCGGGCGATGCCGGCCGCGCACAGCAGCAGGCCGGCGACACCGCAGGCGAGCGCGGCGAGGACGACCCAGGCATGCGTCTTGTGATCGCTGATCGAGGCACGGACGCTGCCGAGCAGCGCATGGAGGCCGAGCAGCCAGCCAGCGGCGGCGAGCGCCAGCCCCAGCGGCATCAGCGCGGCCATGAAGAGTCCGGCATAGAAGAGCAGCCAGCCGCTCGCCAGCAGAACGAAGGCCGGCACATAGTGGCGTTGCTCCAGCGGCCCCTGTGCCACCCATTTCGGCAGCGCCGTCATCAGGAAGCCGAAGATGAAGAAGCTGAACAGGCCATAGACCATCAATGCCGAGTGCAGCCAGATGGCAGGCACCGGCCACGACAGGGGCGCATACAGGCCGCCATAGCGTCCGCCGAGATCGCTGGCCCAGAAGAGCATGCCGGCCAGGGTCTGCAAGCCGCCGGCGAAGAACATCATCCGGTGCGGTGCGGCGAAGAAGACGTGTCGCAGGTTCATCGCCGCACCTCCTGCCCGGTCAGCGCCTTCAACCCGAGTTCGGCCAGACGGGCATCGACCTGGGCGGCATGACGGCGATAGACCCCCAGTGCCGTCAGCAGGTTCTTCGCCAGCAGCACGGCCGCCACCAGCATCGCCAGACCGGCCAGTTGCGCCAGCCCCGCCGGCCACAGGGCAGCACCGGCGAGCAGGCCGCAGGCGGCGAAATGCACGCGCATCTGGCGCTGCATCGGCGCCTCGGCGAGCACGGCCTTCATGTTCGGCGCCACCACCTTGCCCTGCCCCCGGTTCTGCAGATGCAGCCAGACGAGGAAGGGCACGATCTTGTAGAGCATGCCGATGATCACCGACATGAAGCCGCCGGCCAGCACCAAGACACCGAAGAGCAGCGGCCATTCGCTGCGCTCGCCAAGTTCGGGCACGAGCATGGCGAGCTCCCATAGCGCACAGGCGGCGAGGCCGAAGCACATGGCACCGCGCCACAGGCGCTGCGTCGTATCCGGACGCACCCGTTTGCTCCCGGCCTGCAGCCACAGCGTCATCGCGCAGAAGCTGGCCGCCAGCCAGACCAGAAGCGCCTGCAACAGCGACGCGAGCCATGCCGGCGCAGCCAGCGTGGCGGCGGTCATCAGCAGTACGACACCGACCAGCGCACGCCCGTACAGACGGCTGAACCACTGCGGATACGGCGGAGTGAGCTGGAACATCGGCACCACGACGTAACCGACGGCCGAGAGCAGCCCCAGCCCCCAGGCCCCGAGACCCCAGCCGGCGTGGATATTGGTCAATTCCACCAGCGGCACCGACCAGTGCCCGTCGAGTCCGCCGGCGAGCGTGATGCCGAGCGCAAGGACGCCGACCAGCGCGAGCAGCGCCAGCTTGAGGCTGGTGATGGTGGCGCTGCTCGGCGGGACGGCACGTAGCGAAAGTCCCGCCATGAGCAGGAAAAAACCGACGCCGGCGCCCAGCAATGCGGCGGCCAGCGAAAAACCGGCCGGCAGCAGGCCGAGGAACGCGGCAACAAGCGCCAGCACGCCGGCAAGCAGCAGCACGTGCACCACGCGGGCCACCAGCAGCGGCTGCCGCAGGTTGGCGCCGGCGACCACCGGCAGGATCTGGATCATCGCCCCGAGCATCACCTGCAGCATGAAGCCGACGGCGATCAGGTGCGTCAGCGCGAGCGCCCCCGGCGTCCAGCGCGAGGACAGCGCTTCCACCCCGTCGACGACCAGCAGGATGCCGGCGAGCAGCGGGAACAGCGGTGCCGTCAGGAAGAAACGGAAAGGCGCCGCGAAGGGCGGCGCCTGTTCGAAGGACAGGAGTGCCTGCATGGCCGGCAGCGGGTCACGCCACAGCGTGCCAGATCAGGATTTCCACCGTGCCGTCCGGCAGGTGCTCGGCCTCATGGCAGAAGCCATTGTTGGCCAGCGCCTTGTACAGCGGATACGGCTCGCGGTAGAGCAACAACAGGAGTTTTTCGCCTTGCGGCAGGCGGTCGAGCGCATCCATCGTCAGGACGAACGGTTCCGGCGGCTCCAGGCCGCGGGCATCGATCACGCGCTCGCTCTTCGCGTGCTTCATTCAGCGGACCCGCTCAGTTCGGCCTGCAACTGCGGCAGCAGCTCCCCGGCCTCATCGGCGAGATGCTGGTCGCACATCGGATAGAGGATGTTCTCCTCCTTCATGTTGTGCTGCTGCATCATGATGAGCAGGGTTTCCGCATTGCCGGAGTAGGTGTCGGCATCCTTCGCCGCCAGCGCCTCGCCGGCAGCCTGCATCAGCTCGCGCATCTGCACGTGCTCGCTGCGCATGACCTGTGTCGGCCCCATGTGCATGCCGGTCTTCTGTTCGAAGGCCGGGAAAAGCAGCGACTCCTCGGCTCCGAAGTGATGCAGGACGTCGTCCTGGAAGCGGGAAAAGGCGGTAGCGGCGGTCGTCCAGTTGCCATCGGCAACGGCCTGCTCTACTTCGGCGAAGACATCGTCGCAGCGACGATGATCGTCGGTCATGAAATCTCTGATGGTGCTCATCTCAGGTTGCCCTCTTGGTGTTTGGGGCATTGTCAGTTTCCCCTGACAGCAGGGCATTGACTGAAATCAAAAAGGATTCGGAGAGTGGAGGACGGGGACGGCGAAAGGCCGGCACGCCACATCGCGTCGCGTGCCGGCGGCCGGCCGGGATCAAATCCGGATGACGCCGACGTGCAGTTCGTCGAACCAGTTGATGAAACGCTGGACGTCCTCGCCGCGATAGATGGCACCGTGCTGCGGGCACATCATGTCGATGTCGAGCTGGGCGACCCGCTCGCACCATTGCCGCTTGGCTTCGTTCGATCCCATCCAGCGCCGGTGGAAGGCTTCCGCATGACGGATGTGCGAGGAAAAATCCTCGACGTACAGGTTCTGCTTGTCGGGAGGCAGCAGGGCTGCGCCGACATCGCCGGAAAAGAGGATCTTCGCCTGCTTGTCGTAGAGGTGGAGGTTGCCCGAGGAATGCAGGTAGTGCGCCGGAACGGCCTGCAGTGGCAGACCGGCCAGCGGAATGCTCGCCCCTTCGTCGGGGAGTGCGACGAAGGTTTCCGCAGTGCCCCCGAAATGCGGGATGAAGCTGCCCCACATCCAGCTGACGTAGCATTTCATCTGCGGGTTGAATTCCAGCCAGAGCGCGAGCGAGGAAATGATGTCCGGGTCCTGGTGCGAGGCGAAGATGCCGGACAGCTTCGACGGATCAAATTCCGCCGACAACGCCGAGAATACCGAGGGAAAGATCTCGGCGCCGCCCGGGTCGAGCAGCAGGCCCTGACCGCCGTGCTGGATGAGGTATTCGTTGGTATCGATCAGATAGTCAGGCCTGGCCGGATCGCGGACGATCGCGGTCCATTTGTGATCACCATCCTCGAAGATGGTCTGCGTGGTCTTCATGCACTTCCCCCGAAAAAGCTCGAATGCCGCAACTTGTCCAGCGACGACCGGATTTCCTCGACGATGCCGTCGAACTCGCCTGACACCTGGCTCAGCGAGGTAGCGAAGCCCGCACCGTAGGCCGCCTCGATCTTCGCCGATTTGGCCAGCACGCCACCCAGCTCGACCAGACGGGCCGCATCGTCCACCGCCATGCGCAGTTCCCGCCGCAGCTTGCCGATCCGCTCGGCGCGAACGGCATGCCGGGCGTCCCGCCGGTCGAGGACCGTCCGCAGTTGCCGGCTGTCCGGGCATTCCCTCACCGCACGCTGGAACAGCGTGTCCTGGCGGGACTCCTGCAGGATCACGGAAACTTCGGACACCGACTCGTGGATGAGCCGGGTCAGCGCCATCATGGCTTCGCGCAGGTCCTTCGAGAAGACGCGCAACTCGTTGGAAAGGACGCCGAAACCGAGCGCGGAATTGCCGGCGCGCTTGGCCAGGAAGATGGCGTTGAGCGCCATGATGTTGATCTTGAAGGCAACGGCGACAACGCGCTTGATCTCTTCGTTGATGCGCACGATGCGGAGCAGATCGAGTGCCGCCCCCGTGGGGGACTGGCCGCTCGTCAGAGGAGTGATTTCGCCTGTCATCTTGTTGTCGTTCGCCTCTTGCTGATCTTGCGCCCACTCTCCGGACCGGGACGCCGCACGACCCGAATGCTAGCAGCCTTCAGCGGCCAGCGGGAGGCGGCGCCATGCACTGACCACCATCGCGGCCCGGCTCATTTCTCCAGCACGTAGGTACCCGGAGCTGGCCCGAGATCGGGATAGCTCTTGGCCTTGGGCGACAGCGGCGCCACCATCGGTCCGCACTTCGGGCGCATCCAGGCCACCCAGTCCTCCCACCAGGAGCCGGGCTTCTTGTCGGCACGGTCGAACCAGTGCTCGAAATGTTCGTTGCGCTCGGGTTCGCCGACCCAGAAGCTGCGCTTGGGCGGATTCACCGGCGGATTGACGATGCCGAGGATGTGTCCTGATGTCGACAGGACGAAGCGCACCGGGGCATTCACATTCACGTATTTGCGAATCCGGTAGCACTGCCGCCATGGCGCAATGTGGTCATCTTCCGCCGTCACCGCATAGAGCGGCTGGGTGATCCGGTCGAGGTCGATCGGCTCGCCGGCGATGGTCAGCGCATCGCGCTTCATCAGGTTGTTGTTGAGGTACATCTCGCGCAGGTAGAAGGAGTGCATGGCCTGCGGCATGCGCGTCGTGTCCATGTTCCAGAACAGCACGTCGAACGGCGGCAGCGGTTCGCCGTACAGGTAGCTGTTCACGAAGTAGTGCCAGATCAGGCTGTTCGAACGGAGCATGCGGAAGGCCGAGGCCATTTCGCCGCCGTCGAGATAACCTTTCTTGGCCATCGACTGCTCCAGCCAGCGGACACTGCTTTCGTCGATGAAGACCTCGATGTCGCCCGGCTTCGAGAAATCGGTGAGTGTAGTGAACAGGGTCCAGCAGGCGACCGGTACCTTGTCGGCACCGTAGTGGCGATTGGCCCAGGCCATGTAGGTGGACACCAGCGTACCGCCGATGCAGTAGGCGGCCAGGGCCACCTGCGGCACCTTGTGCAGCTTGCAGACGAACTGGACGGTCTCGTCGACGCCGTCGCGCAGATAGTCGTCGAAGCTGACGCCGGACATGTCCGGCCCGGGGTTCTTCCAGCTGGTGATGAAGACCGAGAAGCCCTGATCGGTCAGCCAGCGAACCAGACTCTTCTTCGGCGTCAGGTCGAGGATGTAGTACTTGTTGATCCAGGGCGTGATGATCAGCAGCGGGGTCTTGTGTACCTTTTCCGTAGTCGGCGCGTAGTGGATCAGTTCGACCAGCCGGTTGCGGAAGACCACGCGACCGGGCGTCGTCGCCAGATCGACGCCGACCTGGAAGGCATCGGCCTCCACCATGCGCACGTTCTTGTCCTGGACGTCGCGCATCAGGTGTTTCACCCCCTTGTGCAGGCTCTCACCCTTGCTCTCGACGAATTTCCGCATGGCCACCGGATTCGTCCAGAAGAAATTGGTCGGCGCCATCGCGTTCAGCCACTTCCGGAACCAGAAGGCAGCACGCCGTCGTTCCTTGTCCGACAGGCCGGGCGTCTCGTAGCACATGTCTTCGAGCCGGTGGGTGAAGGCGAGATAGGACTCCTTGATGATGTCCCAGGTCGCCGATTCCTTCCATACCGGGTCGCCGAAGCGGGTGTCATCCTCGTGCGGCGTCACCACATCCTCGCTCTCGAAACCCATCGCCCGCCGCATCACATGCGTCTGCAAGGCGAGAACATCGCTCGACAGCGCGGTGATCGCCCGCGCCAGCTCCTGCGGATGCATCAGCCAGGCAGCCTGCGCATTGAGCATCGAGGTAGTCACGCCGAAGGGATCGACCTGCTTCTCGATGGCGGTCGCCATGTCCTCAAGCGGGCTGCTACCGGCAAGGCCCATGCCGCGATGGTTGTGCGCAGAAGGATTGCTGTTACTCATGACGCTCCCTTGAAATCGATGCCGACTTTTTAATCATAGGGCCATTTCGGCGCGAAAGCCCGGAATTTCAACGTTCTGCCAGCCAAGATCGGTCCCGATCGCTTCGGCAAGCGCAGCCGCGGCAGCGGCCTCGCCGTGGACGATGAAAGTCCGCTGCGGCGGCTGCCGGAAGTGCTTGAGCCAGCCGAGCAGCGCCGCCTGGTCGGCATGGGCGGAAAGGCCGCCGATCGTGTGAATGGTCGCCCGCACCGGCACCTGCTGGTTGAAGATGCGTACCGAGCGGGCGCCATCGACGAGCCGGCGGCCGAGCGTGCCGGCCGCCTGGAATCCGGTGATCAGCACCGAGCATTCCGGACGGGGAAGATTGTTGCGCAGGTGATACTTGATCCGGCCGGCATCGCACATGCCGCTCGCCGAAAGGATCACGGCGCCTTCACGGACATCGTTCAGCGCCATCGATTCCTGCACGTCGGCGACGAAGTGGATGTCGAGCAGGTGCGGATGATGGCGCTGCCAGTCGATCAGATCGCGGGTTTCCTCGTCGAGCAGGGCGCTGTGCTTGAGGGTGATCTGCGTTGCGGCCTTGGCCATCGGCGAATCGACGTGCAGGCGCATCGGCGCCAGCCGCCCGCGACGGATCAGCCCGGCCAGGACGTAGATCAGTTCCTGGGTACGGCCGACGGCAAAGGCCGGAATGACGATGTTGCCGCGCTTTTCCTTGAGGGAGCGCTGGAACGCCGCCACCAGCTCATCCTCGGTTTCGCGGAGCGAACGGTGCAGGCGGTTGCCGTAGGTCGACTCGACGACCAGCACGTCGGCATCGCGGATCGGCGTCGGATCGTTGATCACCGGCCGACCGGGCTGTCCGATGTCGCCGGAAAAGACCAGCTTGCGCCCGCCTACCCGGATTTCGATGATCGCCGAGCCGAGAATGTGGCCGGCATCGAGGAAGCGGACCTGAAGATCGGGATGCGGCGAGAAGAGCTCGTCGTAGCCGACCGGTCGCAACTGCTTCAGGGTCTCCATCGCCTGCGTCACCGAGTAGAGCGGCTGCGGGCTGCCGCGCAGCGACGCGTTGCGCCGATGGCGATGACGCAACTCCCACTCGGCATCCTTTTCCTGGATGTGCGCGCTGTCGAGCAGCAGCACCTTGAGCAGATCGATGGTCGCCGCAGTCGTGTAGATCGGCCCCTTGTAGCCGAACATCGTCAGCCGCGGCAGCAGGCCGGAATGATCGATGTGGGCATGCGTCAGCAGGACGAAATCGAGTTCGCGCACATCGAACGGCAGGGCGTGCAGGTTCTTGGCGCGGGCCTCGCTGCCGCCCTGGAACATTCCGCAATCGACGAGAAAGCGAAGTCCCTGCCCCCGCACCAGAAAGCAGGAGCCGGTGACTTCGCCGGCAGCACCGAAGAATTGGATTTCCATAGCGCTTCAATTGTTGCACCGATTGCCGGCACCTGTTTGATTTCGGTCAATTACGGGCTACGATGCAGGCCTGTACTGACTATTCGCCATCTAGAAAGCCGCAGGGGAAAACGCAATGTTCAAGCATATTCTGGTGCCGACCGACGGATCGGAGCTTTCGCAGGAAACGGTTCGCCGGGCCATCTCCTTCGCCAAGGAAGCCGGCGCCCGCATCACCGCCTTCTACGCCAAGCCCGAATACCCAGTGACGTATTACGGCGAGGGCGCGCTGATCGATCCGACCACTCCCGAGAAGTTCGCCGAGCTCGCCGAGCAGCAGGCGCAGCAGGTGCTCGGTTTCGTCGAGGAAAGCTGTGCTGCCGCCGGCGTCGCCTGCAGCAAGCTGACACTGACCAGCGACATTCCCTACGAGGCGATCATCCAGGCCGCCGACCAGTCCGGCTGCGACCTCATTTTCATGGCCTCGCACGGACGCCGGGGCTTCAGCGGCCTGCTGCTCGGCAGCGAGACCAACAAGGTGCTGACGCACTCGAAGATCCCGGTCCTCGTCTATCGCTGAGAGAGGCCGGCCGGACCGATGCGCGACAACTCCTGCTGCGCATCGGCATCGCACAGCACCAGGGCATCGAGCCGCCCGACGAAGTAGCGCTTTTTCAGCGTGAAATCTACCGGTCGCGCATGCACGGCCTTCCAGAAGGTGGTGCTCTCGCTCAGCGGGTTTTCCGACAGACGGGCCAGCGCCACCAGCCGCAGTTTGTCCGGTGACGGCCGTTCCGCCCCATCTGCGAGCGGCATGACGAAACCCGCGTCACCGCGCCGATAGAACTCGTAGGGATTGTCGAAGGCGAGGAAGTAGTCGTAGCGCCATTCGACCCGCGTGCGTTGCGGCACACCGACCATTTCTTCCTGCACGTAGGCTTCCCGCTCCTCGCTGACCGACTGCAGCGGCAGGAATTTCCAGCGGTAGTAGTCCTCGTCCTGCGCCGACGCCTGCGGCTGCCAGCTCCAGCCCTCGGCGACATCGTTGAAGCCCATGCCGTAACGAACGCGACCGTCCGCGGCCAGTTCAAATGCAGCACTGGCGGCGAGATCGACCTCGACCCGGATGCGCCGCCCGGCGAGGGCGGCCGGCCCCGCTCCCGCGAGTTCGGACGACTGCGCCGAAAACTGCGTGGCGGCAGGAAGCGTCGAGGCACAGGGAAGCTCCCCGTCCCCGGCAATTGCGGACGCAGAAAAAAGAACGGCGGCCAGGGCCGCCGAAAACAAAAGAAGGAGACGCATCGCCAAATGACGTCAACACCGCACATGCGGCAGAACGAATCCTAGGCCGATGGCGAAGCCATCCCTATGATCCAGATCAACGTTTACCGAGTCGGTTGCGGAATTTGCAGCAGCTCGTGACAGAACGAGCGAAGCGCCAGCCAGGCTGCCTCAAAATGCGCCTGCGCAGCCTCGCTCAGCCCCTCGCCGAGTTCGAAGCGCTCGCCGCGTACGCACAGGACATGGGCGGGTGGCGGCGACGCATGCAGGATTCGCTGGTAGACGTCGAGCACCGCCGCCGGCGAAATGGCATGCGTGCTGTGCCCAGGGGTACCGTCAGGAATCAGCGGCGAGAATGAATACGGCGCCGCCGTCCCCTCCCCCGCATCGATGAACACGGCCTGCTCGCGACCTTCCAGGTCGAGCGCATGCTCCACCTGAAACTGGAAATCCTCGATCAGTTCGAACTGCGCCGCGGCGCCGACCTCCGCCAGCCACCCCTGCAACCGGGAGAGCAGCAAGGGCCCGAGCGCATCGTCGCCGCGACTGGGATTGCCGCAGGCGAGGATGACGAAAGGCGCTTTCAAGCGTTGCGGCTCAGCTGGTGGATCAGCGTACCGTCGGCCTCGCGCAGCTCGACCACCAGCGGCATCTTGCCCAGCGCATGCGTCGCGCACGACAGGCACGGGTCATAGGCACGGATGGCGACCTCGATGTGGTTGAGCAGCCCTTCCGTGATCTCGCGACCATAGAGGTAGCGCCGCGCCACATGACGGATCGCCTCGTTCATCGCCTGGTTGTTGTGCGTCGTCGAGACGATCAGATTGCACATCGTCACCAGATCGTTGTCGTCCACCTGGTAGTGATGGATGAGCGTTCCACGCGGCGCCTCGATCATGCCGACGCCTTCGTAGCCACGTTCGCCGGTCGTCATCAGCTCAGAACCGAGGATATCCGGGTCGTGCAGCAGGTCCTTGATCGTTTCCGCCGCATGCAGCATCTCGATCATGCGCGTCCAGTGGTAGGCCAGCGCCGCATGCATCGGGGTCTCGCCGGCGTAGTCCATGAATTCGCGACGCTCGGCATCGGCCAGCGGCGTCGGGATCGAGTCGCAGTTCTGCACGCGGGCCAGCGGGCCGACCTTGTACCAGCCGTGCTCGTTGCCGAGCGCCTTGAAGTACGGGAACTTCATGTAGCTCCAGGGCTTCACTTCCTCCTGGATGTACTTCTCGTAGTCCGTCTGCTCGACGCCGTCGAAGAAGATCTGCCCGTTGTCGTCGCGGGCACGCAGCTTGCCGTCGTAGAGGTCCATCGCTCCGCCGTGGCCGACCAGCGACATGTAGTGCGAGCGGAAGATGCCGAAGCTGTTGTACAGCGCGGGATCGGTCTCGTGCAGTTCACGTGCCAGATGCACGGCATCGCGGCACCAGCCGACGATCTGGTAGGCATCCTTGAGCAGGTAGTCGCGTTCCTCGATGGAAAGCGACTTGTTGACGCCGCCGGGAATCGAGCCGGTGCCGTGGATACGCTTGCCGGCGGTGATGCGGATCGCTTCCTGGCCGAACTTGCGGATCAGCACGCCGCGTCGTGCCGTCTCCGGATGCTTCTCGGCGACACCGACGATGTTGCGCTTGCCGACTTCGCTGTCGAAACCGAAGAGCAGGTCCGGCGAACACAGGTGGAAGAAATGCAGCGCGTGCGACTGCATGATCTGCCCGTAGTGCATCAGCCGGCGCACCTTCTCCGCCGTCGGCGTCAGGTGGCGGGCACCGACGATGGCGTCCATCGCCTTCGAGGCGGCAAGGTGGTGCGATACCGGGCAGATGCCGCACAGGCGCTGCACCATGACGGGCACTTCCCAGTAGGGACGCCCCTGAATGAACTTCTCGAAGCCGCGGAACTCGACGATGTGCAGACGTACCTGCTGCACCTTGTTGGCTTCGTCGAACAGCAGCGTGACCTTGCCGTGCCCTTCGACCCGCGACACCGGGTCGATCGCGACGCGGCGCAGGTTCTCGGGATGTTCGGCGGTTTCCAGGTGATAACTCATGCTTGCTCCTGCCTGTTCAGTCGTAGTGCAGCACGCCGAACCCGAGTCCGGGATCGCGGCCGGCGATGATGTCGGTGAGTGCCTTCCAGATCGCCTCGCCGGACGGCGGGCAGCCCGGGATGAACCAGTCGATCTTCACCACCTCGTGCAGCGGGTGCACCTTGTTCAGCGGCAACGGCAGTTCCGGATCGTTCGGGATCATGCCCTGCGCGATGCCCGGGCTGGTGTGATAGACCTCTTCGAGGATCTCGCTCAGCTTCAGGTGATTGCGCTGCGCCGGCAGACCGCCGTTCACCGCGCAGGCACCGAGCGCCACCAGCTTCTTGCAGCGGGCACGGAACTCGCGAAGGATATGCACGTTCTCGGCATTGCACAGACCGCCCTCGATGATGCCGAGGTCGCAGTCACCGACTTCCTTGATGTCGGTCAGCGGCGAACGGTCGAACTCGACCAGCTCGACCAGCTCGAACAGGTGCTCGTCGATGTCGAGGAAGGACATGTGGCAGCCGAAGCAGCCGGCCAGCGAGGTGGTGGCTACCCGGATCTTCTTCTTCGCTTCCATCAGGAGCCCTCCTTTGCACAGCCGCAGGTCTGGACTTCCGAGATCGGCGCCTTGTCGAAGGTACGCTCGCCGATCGGCACGGCGAAGCCCCGGCGCTTCTTCAGGATGACGCCAACCGGGCAGACCGAGAGTGCCTTGTCGTCCGTCGCCACATCGGTGTCCGCCAAGCGGCCGGTCTCGGAATTGACGACCAGCCGGGTACCGATGCCGCGGCCGGAGAGGGCGAAGACGAACTTGCCATCGACGTCGCGGCTGGCGCGCACGCACAGCGAGCAGAGGATGCAGCGGTTGAAGTCGAGCAGCACCTCGGGATGCGAGGCATCGACCGGCCGGCTCGGATAGAAGTGGTCGAAGTGCGGCGTCATCATGCCCAGTTCGTAGGCGGTCGCCTGCAGCTTGCAGTCACCGCTCTTCTCGCACGACGGACAGAAATGGTTGCCCTCGACGAAGAGCATCTGCAGCAGCGTGCGGCGCTCGCCGTTGAGCGGTTCGGTATTGCTCTCGACGACCTGGCCGGCGGCGGCCCTGGTCGTGCACGAGGCCATGTGCCGGCCATTCACGGTCACCGTGCACAGCTTGCACGAGCCGTGCGGCTTGAACTCCGGGTGGTAGCACAGGTGCGGAATCCATTCCCCGGCCTCCTGCGCCGCCTGAATGATGGTCTGCCCTTCGCGGAAGGGAATTTCCTTGCCATCGAGCGTGAATTTGTCGCTCATTGTTATTCCTCGCTGTGAATGGACAGATGGGCGCCCTCATCGTCGCGCCCGGTCATCAGACGTGCCTGCGCCAGCGCACGATCCAGATCGAAGGCCGGCTCGAAGGCGGCATTCGACAGCCGCCGCTCATAGGCCGGACGGAAGCGCGCGATGGTGTCGAGCACCGGATTGCAGGCCGAATGGCCGAGGCCGCAATGACTCATCTGCTGCAGGATGTGGTTCATGTTTTCGATCTCGCCGAAGTCGTAGGGCGAGCCGTGGCCATTGGCCAGCTTGTCCATCAGGTTCTTCAAGAGCGAGGTGCCGACGCGGCACGGCGTGCAGAAGCCGCAGCTCTCGTGCGCGAAGAAATGGACGAAATTGCGCGCCACCTCGAACAGGTCGCGACTGCCGTCGAAGACCATGAAGGCGCCCGCGGACGGAACATCCTCGAAGGCGATGCGTCGGCCGAAATCGCCGGCGGCAAGACAGGTGCCCGACGGACCGCCGACCTGGACCGCCTGCGCGCCGCTGCCGCCACAGGCTTCCAGCACTTCGGCGATGCTGACGCCGAACGGGAATTCGTAGATGCCGGGACGGGCAACGTCACCGGAGATCGACAGCAGCTTGCTGCCGGTGGATTTCTCGGTACCGATGCCGGCGAACCACTCACCTCCCTTGAGCGCGATCAGCGCCGAACAGGCGAAGGTCTCGACGTTGTCGACGACGGTTGGCTGGTCGAGATAGCCGTTGGTCACCGGGAACGGCGGCCGGTTGCGCGGCGTGCCGCGCTTGCCTTCGAGCGATTCGATCAGCGCAGACTCCTCGCCGCAGACGTAGGCACCGGCACCGAGGTGGATCTCGATGTCGAAATCGGCGCCGGCAACACCGAGGATGGACTTGCCGAGCAGCCCGGCGGCACGGCGGCGGGCGAGCACTGCCTGCAGCTTGTCGAGCAGGTAGCGGTATTCGCCGCGCAGATAGAGGAAGCCACGCTTCGCCCCGAGGGCATGGGCGGCAACGGTCATTCCCTCGAAGACGAGATCGGGCTCGCTGTTGAGCAGTACGCGATCCTTGAAGGTACCCGGTTCGCCTTCATCGGCATTGCAGACGACGATGCGCGAGCGGCCTTCGGCCAGCGGTGCATTGAGACAGGATTCCCATTTCGTCGCCGTCGGAAACCCGGCGCCGCCGCGTCCGCGCAGACCGCCCCGACGCAAGGCCTCGATCAGCGGATTCGGCATGCCGGCCGGCTGGCCCCAGGCACAACGGGCCTGGGCAGCACGCAGGGCATCGCCCGGTGCCAATGCACTGTCGAGAAGGATGCCACGCTGGCGGATGTTGTCGTCAACCGCGAACAATTCGGACGGCCAGTCGGCCAGCGGCACCCGGCCGCGAATCAGTTCGCACAGCGCATCGATGCGCGCCTCGG
>VFQM010002265.1_pt1 | contig 14660 bp, 12 predicted proteins | sample 3512391 | NCBI WGS metagenome assembly VFQM01 (sample SAMN10412369, study PRJNA504923) | tailings metagenome | isolation source: Replicate 1 from Balatoc abandoned mine | place: Philippines
TCTCGATCACCAGCGTCGTCGGCGCGACCGGCAATCCGGGGCAGGCCAATTATGCCGCGTCGAAGGCCGGGGTGACCGGCATGACCAAGGCGCTGGCGCAGGAACTGGCGAGCCGCGGCATCACCGCCAATTGCGTCGCCCCCGGTTTCATCGCCACCGCGATGACCGCCGACCTGCCCGACGCGCAGAAGGAAGCGCTCAACACCCGCATCCCGGCAGGCCGCATGGGCGAGGGGAGCGACATCGCCGCCGCCGTCGTCTATCTCGCGTCGAAGGAGGCGGGCTATGTCACCGGCCAGACGTTGCATGTTAATGGCGGCATGGCCATGCTGTCCTAAAAGGTCATGATTCTGAGGTTTTTGCGCGTGGAGGAAGAGATATGTTGAAGGGACTGATGGCAGGCGCCGCGCTTGCCATGCTCGCCCTGCCGGGCGCGGCCTTCGCGCAGGAAGGCGCCAAATTCGATTGTGTCACCAACGACAGCAGCGCCACCTTGAAGGCGTCGCTCGGCGCCGCGATGACGGGCGAGGGCGACGATGCATCGCGCGACGAACTGTTCAAGCAGCTCGCGGCGGTGACCGACGCGTGCGTCGCGCGCCACGGCATCGGCGAGGCGAGCAAGGGCGACTATTTCGATTATGGCCTCGCGCGCATCTCGCGCGAGTGGCTGATCGGCGATCTCGCGCGCAGCAATCTGTCGAACACGCTGGTCGACAAGGCGCTCGACTTCGGCCCCAGCGGAGCGAATCCCGACCTGTCGTCCGACATGACCGACGACCAGATCATGGCGATCGTCCAGGCTTATATCGACAGCGGCGTGGACATCGAAAAGGTCGATTCGGGGGTATGGGAAAAGGTCGGCGCTTATGCGGCGGCGACCTCCATCTACTGGAACAAGCGCAAGAAACTGCCCTTCTGACCGCGCAATGAGCCGGGTCCGGCGGCGGTGCCGGACCCGGCTTCCCCGGGCGACCCTCCAGGGACCGGTCAGAAGCTCGCGCGGGCGGTCAGGCGGATGTCGCGGCCGGCCAGCGGCACATAATCCTTGGTAAAGCTCGCGTGGCGGCGCGCGTCGACGTCGAAGATGTTATTTGCCGCGAGGGTCAGCGACAGATGCTTGGTCTCGGGCAGCGGGCGCCAGGTCAGTGACGCGTTGACCAGAGTGAAGCCCTTTGTGGGGGTTTCAAAGGTCGCGATTCGGGTCTGGTCGTCGGTCCATTCGACCTCGGCGCGGGCATCAATCCGTTCACCCTGCGCCTCCAGTCCGCCCAGCACGCGAAGCGGCGGAATACGCGGTACATTGCCGTCCATCCCGGCGCCCTTGATCTTGGCGCGCGTCATGTCGGCTGTCACGTCGCCGACGATGTTGAAACCCGCAACCTGCACGATCGGGGCACTGCCTTCGAATTCAAAGCCATAGGTCCGCGCCTTGTTCTGAAGAAACTGGAACAGCGGCAAATCATCTTCGATCAGCCCGGTGTCGCTTTCATAGATGAAGTCGTCGAACCAACTCGCATAGCCGGTCAGCGCCAGCGAATAGCCGTCGCGGTTGAACTTCAGCGATGCTTCGCCGCCCCAACTCGTTTCCTTGCCGAAATCGGGATTGCCGCGCTCGAACGTCTGCGTCGCGGCGTGCGGGCCGTTGGAGAGAAGCTCCTCGGCGGACGGGGCGCGCTCGCTGTGCGAGACCGAGAAGCTGGCCTTCAGGCCGTCGGCCAGCGCATAGCTGAACCCGCCGGCGCCCGAAAAGGCGTCGAACGAGCGGTCGAAACCGACGCTGCTCACTTTGACATTCGACTTTTCATAGCGCAGCGCGCCTTCGAGCGTCAGCGGCCCCATTTCCATTTCCTGCAGCGTGAAGGCGGCCAGGCGGGTGGTCTCGTTCGATGGCAGAAAGGCTTCGTCGCCGATCGCGGCGAAATCGCGGAAGCTGTATTGTACGCCGCTCGCGCCGCGCCAGCCGCCACGGTCGTTCTGGGCCAGCTCGGCGCGAAACTCGATGCCCTTGTTTTGAAAGGTCGTGCCGGGGATGCCATCGTCGAACTCGGTATGGGCATAGTCGCCATAGGCACCGCGCAGGTGCAGCCTTTCGAATAATCCCTCGCCCAGTTCCACTTCGCCGCGCAGGTCGACGCGATACTGGCGCGACGAAATTGTGGGTTCTTCGCCCAGGTCGGCGCGCGGCGGAATGCCATAGTCGCTCTCAAGATAGCCGAACGAGACGCCGAGCATGCCGCCATCGTTGATATAGCTCACGCCCGCGCCCGCACTGGTGCTGGTGCTTTGGCTGTTGGGAATGCGACCGCGGCTGTTGGCCGCGCCGGTCAGCCGCGCGGCCTCGTCGGCATCGCCGTCGGCGGCGGCATCGGCCGCGAGGCCGAGCAGGCGCTGGCGCAGCGGTTCGGCATAGATCGCCCCCCCGGCGCGGACATCGTTCGAATCGCGGTAATTGCCGTCGACATGGAAAACGAGCTGCTTGGTCAGCGCAACGTCGACCGAGGCGCCGACGCTCTTGTCGTCGGCGGCGCTGCCATAGGAAGCGAGCGTATCGACGTGGAAGGGCGCCTCGGGGATACCGCGTGGGATGCGGCGGTCGAAGACGTTGACCGCGCCGCCGATCGCCTGGCTCGAAAAGAGCAGGACGGACGGGCCGCGCAGGATCTCGATCCGCTCGGCGGTCAGCGGATCGATGCTGACGCCATGATCGGCCGAGGTGGAAGAGGCGTCGATCGCACCAAGTCCATCGATCAGCACGCTGACGCGCTCACCCGAAAAGCCGCGGAGAACCGGGCGCGAGGAACCGGGAGAAAAGCTGCTTGTCGACACGCCGGGCTGGCTCGTCAGGCTGTCGCCGATCTGGCCGCGAATGTCCTGTGCCAGTTGCTCGCCCTCAACCACCGATACATTGCCCAATATGTCGAGGCTGCGGACATAGGGCGCGGTGACGATGATGGGTTGATCGGTATGATAATCGTCGTCGCCGGTCTGCGAGGCGCTGTCCTGGGCAAAAGCGGGGGCGGCGAGAACCAGTCCGAGGGAGAAGGCGGTGGTGGCGAGCAAGCGCATGGAGAGATTTGTCCTGTTATGATTGGCGACCGACGGACCCAGTAATGATATACTGTCACCAGAACAAGGGCCGGTTCATGCCGTTCGTCTGGGCAAGGATGCCGTCCGTCGATGAAGGCACGGCTTCGCCGTCCCAACAGAAGCTGTCTTGCGAGGCGCGGGGCGCCGCCCTAGATCAAGAGCCATGACCATTGCGCAAACCAGCCTCGAGCTGATCGGCAACACCCCGCTCGTCCTTTTGAAAGGCCCCAGCGCCGCCACCGGCTGCGAAATATGGGGCAAATGCGAATATGCCAACCCCGGCGGATCGGTAAAGGATCGCGCCGCGCTCTATATTGTCCGCGATGCCGAGGCGAACGGCAGCCTCAAGCCCGGCGGCACAATCGTCGAGGGGACGGCGGGCAACACCGGCATCGGGCTCGCGCTCGTCGCCAATGCGCTCGGCTACAAGACGATCATCGTCATGCCCGACAATCAGAGCGCCGAGAAAATGGCAACGATCCGTGCATTGGGCGCCGAGCTGGTGCTCGTGCCGCCCGCACCTTTCGCCAATCCCGGCCATTTCGTCCACACCTCGCGCCGCATCGCCGAGGAAACCGACAATGCGATCTGGGCCAACCAGTTCGACAATATCGCCAACCGCAAATCGCATATCTTCGGCACCGCCGAGGAAATCTGGGAACAGATGGACGGCCGTGTCGACGGCTTCACCTGCGCCGCGGGCACCGGCGGCACGATCGCGGGGACCGGTCTCGGGCTGAAGGCGAAGGATGAGAAGATCACCGTCGCGCTCACCGACCCGCACGGGGCCGGCCTTTACAATTATTACCAGTGCGGCGAGCTCAAGCCCGAAGGGTCGAGCGTCGCCGAGGGCATCGGTCAGAACCGCATCACCGCCAATCTCGAAGGCGCGCCGATCGATACGCAGTTCCGCATCTCCGATGCCGAAGGGCTCGCGGTCGTGCGCCAGCTGCTCGACGAGGAGGGGCTGTGCCTCGGCCTGTCGTCGGGGATCAACGTCGCGGGCGCGATGGCGCTGGCGCGCCAGCTCGGCCCGGGCAAGCGCATCGCAACCATATTGTGCGACAGCGGGTTCCGCTATCTCTCGACGCTCTACAATCCCGAATGGCTCGCGAGCAAAGGCCTGGCGGAATGAACATGAAAAAGCCCGCGCCGGTTCCGGTGGCGCCCGAAGCCTCGGCGCATAATGACTCGATGCGGCGGCTGCAGATCGGCATCGCCGGGGTGATGGCGGTGCTGCTGCTCGTCGGGCTCGCCGGGCTGATCGGCGACCGCGCGCGCAAGCAGGTCGAGAATGACGCGGTCGCGGCCAATCCCGCCGCGACCGGCACGACCGACAAGGGCAGCGGCGCTCCGCTCGAGGAACTGGGCGTCCAGCCGGTGACCCCGACCGCTGAGGGCGCCGCAGCCACCGCGCCGGCCGCGGCCAAGACCGCCCCGATGCAGCCCGCGTCGGCGAAGGTCCCCGATCTCGAACCGGACCCCGAACTGCAACGCGCGCGGAGCAAGACGGCGCAGTGACTGCGGCGTCCGCCGCCGCGACGGCGCGGCGCTTTCTTCCTGCCTTTTTCTATATCGGCCCGGCGCTGCTGCTTGGCTGGTTCGTCGGCGGTCAGATGGTTTTCGAACGCATCGATGCCGCTCTAACTATTCCTCTGCTGATGCCCGGCGCGTTAGGGTTTGCATGGGCCATGCGCGGTGAACGCGGCGCGGCGCGGCTCCTGATCGTCGCTGCGGCCCTGCTTGGTCTGGCGGCGGCTCAGCTCCTGCTGCATTATCTGGCTGGCCACCAATTCGGCGGCATCCAGCTTCTCGTAACGGCGGTGCTGGGCGCGCTGTCCTGCATCTTCGCCGCCCTTCTCGTGCGGGTGGCGCAGTCGTGGCGCGTTTGGCTGCGCTTGGCGGCGATGATCCCCTTCGTCATGCTATGGTTCATAGCCGGACAGGCGGTGATCGGGCTCGGCTACGCCGCGCCGGCCAAGCAAATCTCGCCGAAGCTCGCGATTCTGACTGGCCTGCCGCTGCGCTGGCAAGGCGACGATCTCGCGGCGATGCTCGCGTCGGGGCCCTCCGATGCGCCCGCGCTCGTCGAATTGCGCAAGCGTTTCGACTTCGACCTGGTCGACAGCGTCGCCGGGCTCCCTGACAATGCGCTGTTGCTGGTCGCGCACCCGCGCGCGCTTGCGCCCGAGGAACTGGTGCGGCTCGACGCGCTCACCGCGCAGCCGCGCACCATCGTCATCCTCGCCGATGCGCTGTCGGGCTGGACGCCGCCCTATGCGCTCGGCGATCCGCGCAACCCGCCGGTGACCAGCCTGCTTACGCCGCTACTCGACCATTGGGGCATCGCACTTGCCGCGCCCGACCCGGCGCGGGCAGGGGATGTCGATGTCTTCATCGACCCCGCCGGGCAAAAGCTGCGCCTCCATTCGGCGGGCCGCTTCACGCGCCTGCCGGCGGGATGCGCGACCTGGGGCGACCGACGCGTCGCGCGCTGCCCGATCGGCAAGGCGAGTGTCTGGCTCGTCGGCGACGCCGACCTGCTCCACGAAAGCCTGTGGCAGTCGCCGATCCCCGATGCGCCTTGGCTCGCGCGTTCGGATAATATGAAATGGCTGGCCTCGACGATGGACCGCCCCGGCAAGGCCCTTTTCGAGCCGATCTGGATTCGCTGATCCGTAAAGCCGCGGATTTCCGGGATTCTCACTTATCCACAATATCTCCGGCTGCGTCCGTCGCGGTCCTGCGCCGCCTGTTTGCGTCCGCTTTTACCCCGATCCGCCCCAAATATGTGGTGGATTGACCCGGCTTTGCCCTAATTTACCCCTTTCCACCCCAGCGGATAGTTGATAGTCAGGAATCGGAGAGGGGCAATCTCCGCCTGAGTCTTTGGATTCGGAATTTCACGATTCCGGGGTCGGGGAAGTTTTGCCCGGGGTGCTAGGCTGGGGGCAAATCGATGGCGGTTGTTACGCCCGGCAGCTATTCCGGCACCGAATTCGCCGCGATCGATGGCAAGGGACGCATCGCCGTCCCCTCCGAATTCCGCAACAATGTGCCCCTCAATGCGGATGGCCAGCGCGTGCTCTGGGTCGGCTTTCACGAAAAGCTGCCCTGCCTGGTTGCCTATGGCCAGGACCAGTTCGACCGCCTCAACGACGAGATCGCCCGCGACCGCGACATCGCGCGCGACCGCGACCGCGATTATGACGAGGACGCCGAATATAAGAAGCGCTTCGACTTCACGAAAAATTACACGCTCGACGAGAGCGGTCGCTTCCTCCCGACCTTCTCGCACCGCGACAATCCCTATGATCCCGACGTGCTGGCGTTCGACGGCAGCGCCTGCGCCTTCGTCGGCGCCGGGCGCCGCTTCGAAATATGGTGGCTGCCCTTGCTCGCCGCCTGCGAAGAGGCCGATCCGCGCCTGCGCCGCGTTGCGACCGCGTGGGAAGCCAGCAAGGGGAAGGGGCGGAAATGACCGATCTTCCCCGCGACCCGCGCCATGACCCCGTGCTTCGCGACGAAATCGTCGCCGCGCTCGCCATCGCCTCCGGCGAGCTTCACGTCGACGCGACCTTCGGCGCCGGCGGCTACACCCGCGCGCTGCTCGCCGCGGGCGCCGAGGTTGTCGCCTGCGACCGCGATCCCGACGCGATCGCCGAGGGCCAGTCGCTCGTCGCAGAGGCCGGCGGCAAGCTGACACTGATCCACGGCCGCTTCGGCGAGATCGACCGGCTGCTCGCCGACCGCGGCATCGCGGCGGTCGACGGCATCGTCTTCGACATCGGCGTCTCGTCGATGCAGCTGGACCGTGCCGATCGCGGCTTTTCGTTCCAGCACGACGGCCCGCTGAACATGACGATGGCGCAGGACGGCGAGACCGCCGCCGACTGGCTCAACAGCGCCGACGAGGGCGCGATCGCCGACGTGCTCTTTCATTACGGCGACGAGCGCCAGTCGCGCCGCGTCGCGCGCGCGATCGTCGCGGCGCGCCCGCTGACCCGCACCGGCGAACTCGCGACGGTGATCCGCAAGGCGCTCCGCCATCCACCCGGCGCGCCCAAGGACCCCGCGACGCGCAGCTTTCAGGCGATTCGCATCCACATCAATGGCGAACTCGACGAACTGGTCGCCGGGCTCGACGCCGCCGAGCGGCTGCTGCGCCCCGGAGGCCGCCTCGCGGTGGTTTCGTTCCACAGCACCGAGGACCGTATCGTGAAGAATTTCCTGCGCGAACGCAGCGGCGGCAACGCCGGCGGTTCGCGCCATCGCCCGGCGAACGAGGCGGGCCGCGCCCCGACCTTCCTGCCGCCGGCGCGCAAGGTTCGTCCGGGCAAGGCCGAAGAAGCGCGCAATCCGCGTGCGCGGTCGGCGACGCTGCGCAGCGCGGTGCGCAGCACGGCTTCCGCCTGGTCCACGCGGTACGGAAATGGGGAGGCGGTCTCATGTTGATGGCAGCACGCAAATTGCAGGGAATCGGGCTGGTCCTGTTCGTGCTTCTCTTCGCGATGGCACTTTACCCGATGTCGCTGAAGGTCGCGGCGACGCGCAGCGAACTCGCGCAGATCAACCAGCAGATCAACCGCACCCGCGACAATATCCGCTACCTCGAATCCGAACTCGCGGTGCGCGCCTCGATGCGCCAGCTCGAACAGTGGAACGCCGACACCTTCGGCTATTCGGCGCCCTCGGCCAGCCAGTATCTCGCCAACGAGCGCCAACTTGCGTCGGTCGGTCGCCTGCCGCGCGCGCGCGGCGCCAACGACGTCGCGCCGGTGCTGATGGCGATGGTCTCGCCCGTCGCGCTGCCCGAAAAGGCGAAGCCCGCCGAGGACGCACCGGCCGCCGCGGCGAAGCCCGCGCCGGTCAAGGTCGCCGCGGTCCAGTCCGACGTCGCTCCCCGCATGGCGCCGACGCGCCGCCGCGAACAATTGAAGATGATCGAGGACCAGCTCCTCGCCGAATCGACGCTCGCCGACCTCAAGCGCGCGGCGGCCGCCGAAGCAGGGGACAGCAAGGGGCGATGAACACGGTAGTCGTCCGTCCGACGCGCATCCGTACCGCCGGGGTACGTCAGCAACTGCTGCTTACCGCGCAGCAGCGGCTGATGATCCTGATGCTGCTGTTCATGGCGGCGATCTTTTTCGTCTCGCTCCGCCTGCTCTATTTCGCCGTCTTCGACACGACGCCGCAGCGCGGCGGCGCCTCGGCCTTCGTCCCCGCGCGCGCCGACATCGTCGATCGCAACGGCGTGCCGCTGGCGCGCACGATCGACGGCTATTCGATCCGCGTCGTGCCGTCGAAATTGCTCAACGACCGCGAGTATCTGGCCGACGAGCTCGCCAAGATCTTTCCCGACACGCCGCGCGCCGAATTTCTCGCCAAGCTGACCGGCCCGCGCGCCACCTATATCCGCCGCCGCGCGCTGCCCGACCAGGTCGCGGCGGTGAACGCGATCGGCGAAATCGGCTTCGACTTCCCGCGCGAGAAGGAGCGTCTCTATCCGCAGCTCAGCCTTGCCGCGCATACGCTCGGCTTCCTCAATGCCGAGGGGCAGGGCGTCACCGGCATGGAGGGCGCGTTCAACGACCGGCTCACCGACGCTGCGACGCGCGGCCAGCCGCTCGCACTCTCGGTCGATGCGCGCGTGCAGGGCGTGCTCGAAAGCGAACTCGGCTCGGCGGTGACGAACCTCGAGGCGCTCGGCGGCGCAGGCATCATCCTTGACGTCCACACCGGCGAAGTGCTTGCCATGGCGTCGCTGCCGACCTTCAACCCGAACAAGCTGACCGGCAGCGACCCCGCGACGCGCCGCAACGCCGTCACCTATAATCTTTATGAACTCGGCTCGACCTTCAAGCCGCTGACCGTCGCCGCCGCGATCGATGCCGGCACCGTGACCAGCATGGCGCGGCGCTATGACGCGACCAAGCCGCTCGCGATCGCGGGTTTCCGCATCCGCGACAGCCACCCCGCCGGACGCTGGTACAATGTCCCCGAAACGCTGATTCACAGCTCGAACATCGTCACCGCGCAGATCGCCGACGAACTGGGCCGTGAAAAGATGGAGGTGATGTTCCGCAGCCTCGATTTCGACAAGCGCCCGGGCATCGAGCTCAAGGAACGCGCCTTCCCGCTGTGGCCGCGCGACTGGGGCCGCGTCACGACGATGACCACCGGCTATGGCCATGGCATCGCGGTGACCCCGCTGCACCTCGCCAGCGCCTATGCCGCGCTCGTCAACGGCGGCATCTATCGCCCCGCGACGATGCTCAAGCTCGGCGACCAGGCGCCGCCGCAGGGCCGCCGCGTGTTCAAGGCATCGACCAGCGCGCGCATGCGCCAGTTGCTGCGCCTGATCGTTTCCGACGGCACCGGCAAGCAGGCTGAGGCGCCGGGATTCCGCGTCGGCGGCAAGACCGGAAGCGCCGAAAAGCCGGGCATCGGCGGCTATAACCGCACCGCGGTGGTCGCGACCTTTGCCGCGGCCTTCCCGATGGACAATCCGCGCTATGTCATCATCGCGATGATCGACCAGCCGAAGGGCAATGCCTATAGCTCGGGCCAGCGCACCGCTGGCTGGACCGCCGCGCCGGTGGTCCGCAAGGTCGTGATGCGCGCCGGCCCGATGCTCGGAGTCTTCCCCGACGAAAGCCGCGACGTCGACGTGTCCGAACTGACCCCGCTGCTCTGGAAGAATGGGGAAGCCGAGTAATGCGTCTCGCGGCGCTGATCGAAAAACAGGATCTGTTGGGCGCCGACCCCGTCGTCACCGGGCTCGCGATCGACCATCGCAAGGTCGCGCCGGGAACGATCTTCGGCGCCTTCGTCGGCGAAAAGTTCAACGGCGAGGATTTCATCGCCGCTGCGGTCGCCGCCGGCGCGATTGCCGTCGTCGCGCGGCCCGAGGCGAAGGTCGAAGGCGCGGTCCATATTGCCGACACGAACCCGCGCCGCGCCTTTGCGCATATCGCCGCGCGCTTCTTCCACAAATTCCCCGCGACCTGCGTCGCGGTGACCGGCACCAACGGCAAGACCTCGACCGTCGAAATGACGCGCCAGCTGTGGCGTATGGCCGGGTTCCAGGCGGCGTCGATCGGGACGCTCGGCATCACGACGTCGAACGACAGCGCCTCGACCGGGCTCACCACCCCCGATATCGTCACCTTCCTGTCGAACATGTCGGGCCTCGCCGCCGAGGGGGTCACCCATGCGGCGTTTGAGGCGTCGAGCCACGGGCTCGACCAGTATCGGACCGAGGGGCTGGTGGTGAAGGCCGCCGCCTTCACCAACCTCAGCCACGATCATCTCGATTATCATGGCGATATGGACAGCTATATGGCTGCCAAGATGCGGCTGTTCCGCGAAGTGGTCGAGCCGGGCGGCACCGCAGTGATCTGGAACGACGATATATGGTCGCCCGCCGCCGAATATGAGGCGAAACAGCGCGGGCTGCGCATCCTGACCGTCGGCAAACATGGCGAAGACCTCCGCCTCGTCAGCCGCGAGCCGACGCAGCTCGGTCAGTCGCTCGTTATCGCGGCGGGCCCGGTGGCGCAGAAAGTGACCCTGCCTTTGATCGGCGCCTATCAGGTCGCCAATGCGCTCGTCTCGGCGGGCCTCGTCATCGCGACGGGCGGCGATGTCGCGCAGACGCTCGGCAATCTTGCGCGGCTCCAGCCGGTGCGCGGGCGCCTCGAACGCGCGGCGATCACCCGCACGGGCGCGCCGGTCTATGTCGATTATGCCCATACCCCCGACGCGATCGAGGCGGCGCTCGACGCGTTGCGCCCGCACGCGACCGGTCGCCTGATCCTCGTCTTCGGTGCCGGCGGCGACCGCGACACCGACAAACGCCCCGAAATGGGCAAGGTCGCCGCCGCCAAGGCCGATATCGCGATCATCACCGACGACAATCCGCGCGGCGAGGATCCCGCCGACATCCGCGCCGCGATCGCCGCCGGGGCGCCCGGCGCGCAGGTCATCGGCGACCGCCGCGCGGCGATCGCCGCCGCGATTGCCGAGGCGCGCGCCGACGATATCGTGTGCATCGCGGGCAAGGGACATGAACAGGGCCAGATCGTCGGGCGGGGCGATGCGATGCGCGTCATCCCCTTCGACGATGTCACTGTCGCGCGCGAGTGTGCCGCATGAACCCGCTGTGGACCGCCCGCGCCATCGCGGCCGCGACGGGCGGCACCGCGAGCAGCGACTTCACCGTCCACGGCGTCGCCTTCGATTCGCGCGAGGTGACCGGCGGCGACCTCTTCATCGCGATGAAGGGCGAGGAGACCGACGGCCACCGCTTCATCGACAAGGCGATCGCGGCGGGCGCCGCGGGCATCGTCTGCGAAACCGCCATCGATCACCCGCATGTCCGCGTCGCCGACAGCGCGGCGGCGCTGAATGCGCTCGGCACCGCGTCGCGCGCGCGCTGCCACGGGCGGATCATCGGCGTCACCGGCTCGGCGGGCAAGACCGGGACCAAGGAGGCGCTGTTCGCCGCGCTCGACCGCTTCCGCCCCGGCAAGGCGCACCGCTCGGTCAAAAGCTACAATAACCATGTCGGCGTGCCCTTGAGCCTGTCGCGCATGCCCTCGACCGCCGATTATGGCGTGTTCGAAATGGGGATGAACCATGCCGGCGAACTCGCCGCGCTGACCCGCATGGTGCGCCCGCATGTCGCGATCGTCACGACCATCGCCCCCGCGCATATGGAATTCTTCGGCAGCGAAGAGGCGATCGCCGACGCGAAGGGCGAGATTTTCGAAGGGCTCGAACCCGGCGGTACCGCCATCGTCCCCTTCGACAGCCCGCATTATGCGCGGCTGCGCGCCAAGGCCGAGCAGCACGCCGGCCATGTCGTCAGCTTCGGCCTCGGCGCCGGCGCCGATGTCCGCGCGGTCGACTGGCTGCCCGACGGGCAGGGCGGCTCGCTCGTCACCGCGCAGGTCCAGGATGCCTTGCTCTGTTTCAACATTGCACAGGCGGGCGCGCATTGGGTGTCGAATGCGCTCGCGGTGCTCGCCGCGGTCAAGGCGGTCGGCGGCGACCTGCCCGCGGCGGGGCTCGCCTTTGCCGAAATGGCCGGGCTCGCCGGGCGCGGCGCGCGGCATCGCCTGCCCGTCGCGGACGGTGGCCACATCCTGCTCATCGACGAAAGCTACAATGCCAATCCCGCCTCGATGGTCGCGACGATCGACCAGCTCGGCAGCGAATCCGGCGACCGCCGCGTCGCGATTCTCGGCGCGATGAAGGAACTCGGACCGGGCGGAGAGGCCTATCATGCGGGTCTCGCGGCTCCACTCGTCGCAGCAGGCGTGCAATTCGCCCTGCTCGTCGGCGAAGAGATGGCGCCGCTCGCCAAAGCGCTTGAGGGGCGTATCGATTTCGCGCATGTGCCCGACCATCGGGCCGCCAGAGAGCGGCTGAAGGACTTGATCCGCGCCGGCGACGCCGTGCTGGTCAAGGGGTCGAACAGCGTTGGCCTGTCGCATCTGGTGACGGCGCTGACCAACGGGGAAATTTGATGCTGTACTGGCTGGCGGAATGGCTTGGCTTTCCGGGGGTTCTCAATCTTATCCGCTATCTGAGCTTCCGCTCGGGCGCCGCGGTGGCGACCGCGCTGATCATCGGATTGTGGATCGGCCCCCGCTTCATCCTGATGCTGCGCATGCGGCAGGGCAAGGGTCAGCCGATCCGCGAGGATGGCCCGCAGAGCCATCTCGCGAAAAAGGGCACGCCGACGATGGGCGGGCTGATGATCCTGATTTCGCTGATGATTTCGGCGCTGCTCTGGATGGATCTGTCGAACCGCTTCGTCTGGGCCTGCCTGTTCGTTACCGGCGGCTTCGCGGTCGTCGGCTTCCTCGACGATCTCGACAAGGTGACCAAGGCCAGCCACCGCGGCATTCCCGGCCGTATCCGCCTGCTGATCGAATTCGTCATCGCGGGGGTCGCGGTGTTCCTGATCGTGTCGCGCACCGGCACCGACCTGTATCTGCCCTTTTTCAGCGGCATAGTGCTCGAACTCGGGCCGCTCTATTATGTCTTCGCGATGGTGATGATCGTCGGCTTCGGCAATGCAGTGAACCTCACCGACGGGCTCGACGGGCTCGCGACCTTCCCGGTGATCATCGCCAGCCTGGCGTTCCTCGTCATCGTCTATCTGTCGGGCAACGCGAAGTTTGCCGACTATCTGGGCATCCCGCATGTTCCCGGCGCGGGCGAACTCGCGATCTTTGCCGCCGCGATCATCGGCGCGTGCCTCGCCTTCCTGTGGTTCAACGCGCCCCCTGCGGCGGTATTCATGGGCGATACCGGCAGCCTTGCGCTCGGCGGCGCGCTCGCGACGATCGCGGTCACCGCGCAGCACGAACTGGTGCTCGTCATCATCGGCGGGCTGTTCGTGGTCGAGGCGTTGTCGGTGATCATTCAGGTCTTCTGGTACAAGCGCACCGGCAAGCGCGTCTTCCGCATGGCGCCGATCCACCATCATTTCGAGCAGCTCGGCTGGCCCGAATCGACCGTCGTGATCCGTTTCTGGATCGTGTCGATCGTTCTCGCGCTCGCAGGGCTCGCGACGCTCAAGCTCCGGTGATCACGTCGCGCGTCTTTGCCGGTCGCCGCTATGCGGTGTTGGGGCTGGCGCGCTCGGGGCTGGCCACTGTCGAGGCGCTCGTCGCCAGCGGCGCAGGCGTCACCGCGTGGGACGACCGCGAGGATGCGCGCGACGAGGCGATGGCGCTCGGCGCCGACATCGGCAACCCGCTCGACATCGATCTCATCGGTTTCGCGGGCGTCGTCGTGTCGCCCGGCGTGCCGCTCAACCGCCACCCGATCGCCGCGCATGCGCGCGAGGCGCATGTGCCGATCATCGGCGACGTCGAGCTGTTCGCCGAGGCGCAGGCCGAACTGCCCGCGCACAAGCTTGTCGGCATCACCGGTACCAACGGCAAGTCGACCGTCACCGCGCTCGTCACCCACATGCTCGAGAGCGCGGGCATCCCGACGCTGATGGGCGGCAATATCGGCCTGCCGATCCTGTCGCGCGATCCGCTGCCCGAAGGCGGGGTCTATGTGCTCGAACTGTCGAGCTATCAGATCGACCTGTCGCACAGCCTCGCGTGCGACGTCGCGCTGCTCACCAATATCACCCCCGACCATCTCGACCGCTATGACGGTTTTGCGGGCTATGCCGCGTCGAAGGCACGGCTGTTCAGCCTCCAGCACCGCGACCAGGTCGCGATCGTCGCGGTCGACGACGACCCGTCGAAGATGATCGCTGGCCGGATCAACCATCGCCTCCACCGCGTTTCGGCGAAGGATATCGATCCCGCCGACCAGGCGCGCTGGCCCGCGCTGCAGGGCCCCCACAACGCGCAGAACGCCGTCTGCGCGATCGCGGTGTGCCGCGTCCTCGGGCTCGACGATGAGCAGATCGAAACCGGCCTCGCCACCTACAAGGCACTGCCGCATCGCATGGAACTGGTCGGCGAAGTCGCTGGCGTCCGCTGGTTCAACGACAGCAAGGCGACCAACGCGGCTTCCGCTGCACCGGCGCTGGCGGC
>VFQM010002266.1_pt1 | contig 14660 bp, 12 predicted proteins | sample 3512391 | NCBI WGS metagenome assembly VFQM01 (sample SAMN10412369, study PRJNA504923) | tailings metagenome | isolation source: Replicate 1 from Balatoc abandoned mine | place: Philippines
CAGCAGGTGATTGACGGTCATCCGATGGCCATAGTCGGGCAGCTCCGGCAGGAAGCGCCGCACGTCGTCCGAGGGCGCGAGCCGGCCGTCGGCGACCAAGAGCAGCACGGCGGCCGCGACGAACTGCTTGTGCGTGGAGCCGATGTCGAACTTCGTCTCGGGCGTGATGGCGCTGCGGCTCTCGAGGTCGGCGAGTCCGTAGCTGCGGTTCACGAGGATCCGACCGCCTTGCGCCGCGGCCACGGCGCAGCCGGGGGCGTCAGCGGTGATGATCGAGAACAGGCTATCCACGCGCGCGGTCTGCGCCTGTGCGGCGAGGGGCGTGGCGAGGAGGGCGTTCGCGAGCGCGAATGCGAACGCGAACGTGAGGGCAGGCACGAGCCTGCGAGCGGATGGGCGAAGGGTTGTGGCTGGCATCGGTGACCTGGGCGCGAAAAATGGCGAGAGCGACGTGAGGCATCAAAGTACTTTGTACTATAAAGTACGGCCGCACACTTCCGCAAGTTTCGCGTACCGCAGGCCTCGCCTGTCCAGACCGCCGAGCGCCGTTCCGCGCGGCGCTCGGTGACTGATCGTCCCGAGCGCCGCGCGGCGTCAGCACCTGCCGCTTAGGGCTGGTAGTACCGCGTCCGGTTGAACTCGTTGAAGCTCGTCACTTCCAGCAGCGACATCGGCTGCGGCGTCACGAGACGCATCATCGGCACGCGCTGCTTCTGCGCCATCATCGCGCGCGCCCGCGTCTCCAGCTGCTGCCGCTGCTGCGGCGTGAGGCTGCTGAGGTCCGTGTCGCCGAGCAGCGCCTCCATCGCCTCCTCCACGTCGGTCGGCGTCACGCGGACGACGTTGTCCGTGTAGTTCCACGTGATGAGGTTGTCGTCCGTCTCGGGCTCGAGCAGGTACGAGATGAGGTTGCCCTTGGACTGCGCCGTGCTGATGAAGTACCAGCCGGCGGGCACGTTGACGCGCTCGACCTGCTTCTCCACGCCGGTCACCGACTGCAGGTAATGGCCCTGGAAGTAGGTGTCGCGGCGCACACCGAGGGCGTCGTAGACCTCGAGGTCCAGCGTGGTCGGCGCGGTGAAGCGATGCACGCGGATGCCGTGCTCCATCAGCAGCGGCACGACCTTCGCGATGGACGCCGGCAGCACGTAGCCGCGCGCGCGCGGGACCGTGCGGACCACGTCGTACTTGAGCCACACGGGCACGTTCTGCAGCGAGTACGTCATCGGCTGGCCACCTTGGCCGCCCTGACCGGCTGCCTGCCCGCCGGCGGGCGCGTTCGGCATCCACACCGGCTCCGTGCCGCGCGAGACGAGCTTGTACTCGACCACCACGCCGTCGGTGGCCGTGGGATTCGCCCCGGCGCGGATCGCCCGGGTGCGTGAGGCGTTCGTGAGCGCGCGAATCTCCCCGCGGCGCCGATGCGCCTCCGTGAGCACGGTGCGGAGGCCGACCACCTGCCCGCGCACTTGATGGAAGTAGCGCTCGGCCTGCGGGACCTCCTCCACGCGACCGTTGCGCACGCGGTGCGACGACGACGGCGTCTCGAAGAGCATCCCGATGGAGTTGATCAGGCCTGTGTACACGTGGTGCTTGCGCGCCTCGACGGAGGTCGAGCCCCAGCCGCGCACGCCGTCACGGGTCTGCGGCCCGGAGTAATCGAAGCCGTCGTAGCCCTCGGCCTGCAGCGCGCGCCGGATCGCGGGGAAGATCGTGCGGTAGGGATACTCGCGCAGCTCGCGGTCGGCCGCCGGGTTCAGCGTGCCCTGCCAGGTGAGCGTGTAGGGCGCGGAGCCGCCGTGGTGCGTGTCGACGTGGATGTCCGGCGTCCACTCGTTGAGCACCTGCGTGACGATGGCGTGGATCTCCTGCGACTCGAGCTTGAGCCAGTCGCGGTTCATATCGAAGCCTTCTTCGTTGGTGCGTCGCCGCACCTCGCCGCCGTCGGGGTTGATCAGCGGCACGATGAGCACGATGGCGCTGTCGAGCACGTGCTGCAGGTCGCCGAAGACGAGGTCGCGGGCGATCAGCTGCGAGGCTTCCTTGCCGGCGGGCTCGTTGCCGTGCACCGCGTTGCCAATGAACACGATGGTCTTGCCGCTGCGCAGGGCGTCCGCGGCGTTGGCGATCGGGTCCTTGGAGATCGTCACCAGCGTGAACGGGCGGTCGAGCAAGGTACGCGTGAGCGGGCGGATGCTGACCTGGTCGCTCAGGCGGTCGAGCTCGTACCAGAACTGCATCAGGGGCTCGTAGGGCGTCGGGCCGGCCTTGAAGTCGTTCTGCTCCTGGAAGGTGCGGGGCAGGGCCTGCTGCGCGTCGAGGGCGACGGCCGCGCCGCCGATGGCGGCGACGAAGAGGGCCGCGCGGGCGCAGGAGCGCAGGAACGCTGAGGGCATCGTCAGGTGGGGCTGAAGGGATGTCGCGATGAAGCCTGCTGCAGAAGCATACGCGCGCGCGCGCCGAGCCGTTGCCGCCGCCCTGCGGGCTAGGTACACTCCGCGCACGGAGCCGCTATGCAAATCGCCCATCCCTACCTCCTGTTCATCGGGGACGTCCCCGACGCCCTCGCCGCCAAGACGGCCCAAGGCATTGTCGACTGGCGCCCCGAGTGGTGCCTTGGCCAGCTGCGCTACCCGGGCTGCAAGGCCGACCTCGGCATCAAGGACCTCAGCGTCGCGGACGCACGCACGGCCGGTGCGCGCACGCTAATCGTCGGCGCCGCCAATGCCGGCGGCATCCTGCCCGAGCATTGGGTCGCGACCATCGTTGAGGCGCTCGACGCCGGGATGGACGTCGCGAGCGGCCTGCACGTGCGGCTCGGCTCAGTGCCGGCCATCCGTGAGGCGGCCGCGCGCAACGGTCGCCAGCTCTTCGACGTGCGGCACTCCGACCAGCGCTTCGACACCGGGAAGGGCAGCAAGCGCCGCGGCCTGCGGCTGCTGACCGTAGGCACGGACTGCTCGGTGGGCAAGAAGTACACAGCCTTGGCGCTGGAGAAGGCGATGCGCGCGCAGGGCTTCGACGCCGACTTCCGCGCCACGGGCCAGACCGGTGTGTTCATCTCGGGCCGTGGCGTCGCGATCGACGCCGTCGTCGCGGACTTCATCTCCGGTGCGGTGGAGTGGATCGCGCCCGAAGCCGACGCTGAGCATTGGGATCTCGTCGAAGGGCAGGGCTCGCTGTTCCATCCCTCCTTCGCCGGGGTGTCGTTGGGTCTGCTCCACGGCGCGCAGCCCGACGCCTTCGTGGTCTGCCACGAACCCACGCGCAAGACGATGCGTGGCGTGCAGCATCCGCTGCCAAGCATCCAAGACGTCATCGACCTCACGCTGCGCTGCGGCCAACTCACCAACCCGCAGATCCGCTGCGTCGGCATCGCCATCAACACCGAGGCGCTGGGCGAGGCCGAGGCCAAGGCCTATCTCGAGCGCGTGGCGGCTGAGCACGGCTTGCCCGCCAGCGATCCCCTGCGCTTTGGCGTGGACGGCATCGTAGCGCGCATCGCGCAGGACTTTCCGCCCGGCGCGGGCGCCTCCGCGGCGCGCAAACCCTCGGCCGGGCGCTGACGATGCGCCTCGAGGTCGCGGTCGAGCGTTGGCCGATCGCCGGTCGCTTCACGATCGCGCGCGGCAGCCGCACCGAGGCGACGGTCGTCGTAGCCACCATCCACGCTGGCGAGCATAACGGGCGCGGAGAATGCGTGCCCTACGCGCGCTACGGCGAGACCGTGGACGGCGTCGTGGCGGACATCGAGGCGCAGTGGCAACTCGTGGAGCACGGGCTCACGCGCGCCACGCTTCAAGAACAGCTGCCTGCGGGCGCCGCGCGCAACGCACTGGACTGCGCGTTCTGGGACCTCGAGGCCAAGCGTGCCGGGCGCCGCGCCTGGGAGCTCGCAGGCTTTCCGCCGCCGCAGCCCGTCACGACGGCCTACACGCTCAGCCTCGGGACGCCCGAGGAGATGCGCGTCGCGGCCGAGGCCGCGCGGCATCGCCCGCTGCTCAAGGTGAAGCTCGGTGGCGTGGGCGATGCGGCGCGCATTCGTGCGGTGCGGGCGGCGGCGCCGGAGTCGGTGCTCGTCGTGGACGCCAACGAGTCCTGGCGCGCCGACACTATCGCCGAGAATCTCGCCGCCTGCGAAGCGGCAGGCGTCGCGTTGATCGAGCAGCCGCTGCCCGCCGGGGACGATGCCGCGCTGGACCACCTGCGCAGCCGCATCCCCCTCTGCGCCGACGAGAGCTTCCACGACCGGCGGAGCTTCGATGCGATCGCCGAGCGGTATCAGGCCATCAACATCAAGCTCGACAAGACCGGCGGGCTGACCGAAGCGCTGCAGGTGGCGCGGATGGCGCGGGCCCGCGGTCTCCGCGTGATGGTCGGCTGTATGCTCGGCACCTCCTTGGCGATGGCGCCGGCGATGCTGCTGGCCGGTGAGGCCGACTATGTGGATCTCGACGGGCCGCTGCTGCTCGCGAAGGACCGCGAGCCGGGGCTCCGGTTCGAGGGCTCGGTGGTGTCGCCGCCCGAGGCGGCACTCTGGGGCTAGGCAGTTGACATATCAAAAAGTCTTGATAGATTCCCTTCCGTGACCACCACGACCGCCTCCGCCACCGCCCGCAGCGCCGAGCTCTTCCACGCGCTGTCCGACGAAGCCCGCCTGCAGATCATCCAGATCCTGCTCGACGGCGAGCACTGCGTCTGCGACCTGCAGAACCATCTCGACGTCGCGCAGTCGCGGCTGTCGTATCACCTCAAGGTGCTCAAGGACGCCGGCGTCGTCACCGACCGCCGCGAGGGCCGCTGGTCGTACTACACGCTGCACCGGGACGCCATCGTCGAGGCCGAGCGACTGCTGGCGGCGCTGCGGCCGGCCTCGGGCCGCCGTGTGATCGCCAGCTGCTGCTAGGCCCTTTTTCTTTCGCCCTATTCATCAAGATTTCTTGTTCAAGGAGCTGCCAATGGAATCTCTCAAGAAGCGCGACCCCAACAGCGACCCCGTGTCGCCCCTGCGCGACGCCGTGCGCGAGCGCTACGGCGCAGCCGCCCGCCGCGTCGCGGAAGGCATCGCCGCCTCCGACACCGCCGCCAACGCCGGCGCGGCGGTCGCCACCGGGGGCTGCTGCGCGCCCGCCGAGGGCTCCAGCGGTTGCTGCGGTAGCTCCACGGCCTCGTGGGATCCCATCACGGCCGACCTCTACGACGAAGGTCAGGCGGCCGGCGTGCCCGCCGAGGCGCTGCTCGCCTCGCTGGGCTGCGGCAATCCGACCGCACTCGCGGACCTGCACCCCGGCGAGACCGTCCTCGATCTCGGCTCCGGCGGCGGCATCGACGTGCTGCTCTCGGCCAAGCGCGTCGGGCCCAGCGGCAAGGCCTATGGCCTCGATATGACCGACGAGATGCTCGCCCTGGCGAACGAGAACAAGGCCAAGGCCGGCGCCACGAACGTCGAGTTCCTCAAGGGGCACATCGAGAGCATCCCGTTGCCGGACGCGTCGGTGGATGTCATCATCTCCAATTGCGTGATCAACCTCTCGGGCGACAAGCGCAAGACGCTGGCGGAGGCCTTCCGCGTGCTCAAGCCCGGCGGCCGCTTCGCCGTCAGCGACGTGATCGTGCGCGGCGAGGTGCCGGATGACGTGCGCCGCAATATGGAGCTCTGGATGGGATGCGTCGCCGGTGCGCTCGAGGAGCAGGAGTTCCTGCGCTTGCTGCGCGAGGTGGGCTTCGACGACCCGAGCATCGAGCCGACGCGCGTGTACTCGGCGCACGACGCCTCCGCATTGCTCGCCGGGACGGGCCTCGACAGCGCGCGCTTTGCGCGTGAGATGGACGGCAAGTTCCTGAGCGGGTTCGTGCGGGCCACCAAGCCGCGGGCCTGACCGCGGACGAACGACGAGACGAGAATCCTCCGATGACGACCAAGACATTGAGTCCTGCCACGCCCAGCCTGCGGCCCGCCACCGCCGCCGACCTGCCGCGCGTGCAGGCGCTGCTCACCGCGAACAAGCTGCCGCTCGACGGCGTGGACCGCGCGCTCGAATGCTTCGTGGTGGCCGAACACGAGGGCGCGCTGGTGGGCGTGGCCGGTACCGAGCGCTGCGGCGTCGGGCAGCACGCGCTGCTGCGCTCGGTGGCCGTCGCCGATGCCTGGAAGGGCAAGGGGCTGGGCCGCGCGCTGGTGACCCGCGCGATTGCCGACGCCGAGTCGCGCGGCGCGAAGGCGCTGTACCTGCTCACGACCACGGCCGAGCACTACTTCCCGTCGTTTGGCTTTCGTCAGACGGAGCGTGCGTCGGTGCCGGCCGATGTGCGGGAGTCGGTGGAGTTCGCCGGCGCCTGCCCGGCCAGCGCCGTCGTGATGGTCCGTGAGCACGCGGGGACCAAGGCCACCGCGCCCGGAGACGCCACGTGAGCCAGGCCAGCGCGGCGACGCTTCCGCAAGCCTCGGTGATGCGTCGCCTCTCGACGCTCGATCGCTTCCTGCCCGCGTGGATCGTCGCCGCGATGCTGCTTGGCATCGCGCTGGGCCGCGCCTTCCCGGACCTCGGGGCCGCGCTTGACCGCGTGCAACTGGCTGGCGTCTCGGTGCCGATCGCCATCGGCCTGCTGTGGATGATGTATCCCGTGCTCGCGAAGGTGCGCTACGAGACGATCGGCGCGCACGCGCGCGACACGAAGCTGCTCGGCACCTCGCTGGTCTTCAACTGGGTGCTCGGCCCGATCGTGATGTTCGCGCTGGCCTGGGTCTTCCTGCCGGACCTTCCGGAGTACCGCAACGGACTCATCCTCATCGGGCTCGCCCGCTGCATCGCGATGGTGCTGATCTGGAACCAGCTGGCCTGCGGGTCCGGCGAACTCGCGGCGGTGCTGGTCGCGCTCAACTCGGTGTTCCAGATCCTCACCTACAGCGTGCTCGGCTGGTTCTTCCTCGGCGTGGCGCCCGGCTGGTTTGGCGGCGAGACGGCGGTGGTCGACATCTCGATGCTCGAGATCGCCAAGAGCGTGGGCATCTTCCTCGGGATTCCGCTCCTGGCGGGCTATCTCACTCGGCGCATCCTCGTCGCGCGGCGCGGCGCCCAGTGGTACGACCAGCGGTTCATCCCGCGCATCGGGCCGACGGCGCTCATCGGCCTGCTTTATACCATCGTGCTGATGTTCGCGATGCAGGGCGACCGCATCCTCGAGCTGCCGATGGACGTGCTGCGCATCGCCTTGCCGCTGCTCGTGTACTTCCTCGTGATGTTCGGCCTCGCGTTCGTCATCTCGATGAAGCTGGGCTTCGACTATCCGGCTACGACGTCGCTGTCATTCACGGCGGCGGGCAACAACTTCGAGTTGGCGATCGCCGTCGCCGTCGCGACCTTCGGCATCGGGTCGGGCGAGGCGCTGGCCGCCGTGGTGGGCCCGCTGATCGAGGTGCCAGCCTTGGTGGCGCTGGTCTACGTCTCGCTCTGGGCGGGGCGCCGCTTCTTCAACTTCGTGCCGCAGGGATGACCACATGCGTTATGCGCTGATCTCCGATATCCACGCCAACCTGCCGGCGCTCGACGCCGTGCTCGCCGACATCGACGCGCGCGGCGACGTCGACGCCATCGTCCACGCCGGCGACTTGGTGGGCTACTCGAGCTTCCCCAACGAGGTCGTCTCGCGTCTCGCCGAGCGCGGCATCGCGGGCATCGCCGGCAACTACGACTCGACGGTCGCGACCGGCTACAAGCACTGCGGCTGCCGTTCCGAGAACGCGCGGCAGGAGGAACTCGCGCACGTCTCCTATGCGTACACGCTGCAGGCCTGCACGGCGGAGACCAAGGCAATCTTGGGTGCGCTGCCGTTCTCGCTGGACCTGCGCCCGCTCGGCGGGCATCTCGCCGGGCCGCGCCTCGTGCTCGTGCACGGCACGCCGACGCTCAACACCGTGTACTGGACGGAGGACCGCGACGACGATTTCTGCCGCAAGATGGCGGCGGTGGTCGGGCTCAAGGCCGGTGATGCGATCGCCTTCGGCCACACCCACAAGCCGTGGCATCGCGTCGTGGATGGCATCCACTTCATCAACACGGGCAGCGTCGGGCGTCCCAAGGACGGCGACTGGCGCGCCGGCTACGTGCTGCTCGAGCTCGGCGAAGCTGCGGCGCGCGTCGAGTTCGTGCGCGTGACCTATGATCTCGCCGCGACGCTGGCGGGTGTCCGCGCCGCCGGACTGCCCGAGGATTTCGTCGCGTTCTTGGAGACGGGCGGCAAGCCGGGCTGAGCGGCGATCGACGGCGCGCGCCGTCGGTCGCCGTGGGTGCCTCAGCCCAGCGCCACGTCCAGCACCATCATCACGATGAAGCCGCCGATGAAGCCCAGCGTCGCGATGTCGGTGTTGGTGGACTGCTGCGTCTCGGGAATCACTTCCTCGACGACGACGTAGATCATCGCGCCGGCGGCGAAGGCCAGCGCGTAGGGCAGGATGGGCTGCATAAACAGCACCGCGGCCGCGCCCACGACGCCGGCGATGGGCTCGACCATCGCGCTGGCCTGGCCGAGGCCGAAGCTCTTCCACTTGGAGAGTCCGGCGCGGCGCAGCGGCATCGAGACCGCAATGCCCTCGGGGAAGTTCTGCAGGCCGATGCCGATGGCCAGCGCGACGGCGCCGCCGATGGTGGCCTCGGGAATGCCCGCCGCCACGCCGCCGAAGAGCACGCCGACCGCGAGGCCCTCGGGAATGTTGTGCAGCGTGATCGCCAGCACGAGCAGCGTGGTGCGATGCCAAGGCGTCTTCACGCCCTCGGTCTTCGACACATCGAAGTTGATGTGCAGATGCGGCAGTACCTTATCGAGCGCAAAGATGAACAGCGCGCCGAGCGCGAAGCCCACCGCCGCCGGGAGCCAGCCGGGCACGCCCATCCGCTCCGCCATTTCGATCGCGGGGTTGAGCAGCGACCAGAAACTCGCGGCGACCATCACGCCGCCGGTGAAGCCAAGCATCGCGTCGAGCCACTGACGGCTCATATTGGGCACGATGAGCACGAGGCCGGCGCCTGCGGCGGTGACCAGCCAGGTGAATGTCGTCGCGAGGAGCGCGCCGAGGACTGGGTCGGTGTTGGCGAAGAATTCGAGGACGGCGGTCATATTATAGATGTGAAGTTAGGACGTACTAACTCATTGTCAAGCGGGCGGCTGGGCATTGGCGACGGGGCGGTCGGCGCGATTCGACGGTGTTCGTATAGATTCTGCCGCTATGCAAGCGATCGCCGACTACTTCGCGACCATTCCCTCCGCGCATCGCGCGATGATCCTCGCGGGTGGCATTGCCCTCTTCTGGATCTGGGAGAGCGCGCTGCCGCTGTTCCGCTTCGAGTACCGCAAGTGGTCGCACGCGATGGTGAACTTCTTCTTCACGTTCACCACGATCGTCGTCAACTTCGCGCTGGCCTTCTTGCTGCTCCGCGCCTCGGAGTGGGCGATCGCCCGGGAGTTCGGCCTGCTGTTCTGGTTGCCGGCAATGCCGCTCTGGGCCGCGGCCATCGTCGGCCTGCTGGTGCTCGACCTGATCTCGGCCTGGCTCGCGCACTTCGTGTCGCATCACTTGCCGCCGCTGTGGAAGCTGCATCTCATCCACCACAGCGACACGCACGTCGATACGACCACCGCGAACCGGCATCATCCGGGCGAGAGCGTCGTGCGCTTCGCCTTCACCGCGCTGGCGGTGGTGATCACGGGTGCGCCGCTCTGGATGGTCTTCTTGTATCAAGCGATGAGCGTGGTGCTGAGCCAGTTCAACCACGCCAACATCTCGCTGCCCGCGTGGCTGGACCGCGCGATGGCCTGGGTGATCGTCTCGCCGGATATGCACAAGGTGCATCACCACTTCGTGCTGCCGCACACGGACTCGAACTTCGGCAACATCTTCTCCCTCTGGGACCGGATGTTCGGGACCTTCCGCACGATCGACCGCGCGAAGCTCGTGTACGGCATCGACACGCATATGGACCCCAAGGAGCACACGGGCATCGGCGCGCTGCTGACGATGCCGTTCCGCCCGAAGCCGCAGCCCACTCGGCCACCGACCGAATGAAGGCGGCGTTCCGCGCGCCGCATCCGTTGGTCCTCCTGCTGGGCGGGGTAGGGGTCGCGGCGCTGTCCACGTGGCTATTGCCGGCCGGCGCCTACGAGCGGCAGGTCGACGCCGCGACGGGCATCGCCCGAGTGGTACCGGGCACCTACGCTGCCACCGCCGCGTCGCCTGTCGGGTTCTTCGACGCGCTGGTCGCCGTGCCACGCGGCTTTGTGGCCGGTGCCGACGTGATCCTGACGATTCTTGTCGTCGGCGGGGCCTTCGCGCTGCTCGATGCCAGCGGCGCGCTCGCGCGACTGGTCGGCGCGCTCGTGGGCCGCACGCGGCGTCCGGCGCTGGTCGTCATCGGACTCGGTGCCCTCTTCGCTTGCTTCGGTGCCGCCGAGCAGATGCACGAGGAGTTCATCGCGTTGATCCCCGTGCTGGTGATCCTCTCGCGCAATCTGGGCTTCGGTGCCATCACGGCCTTGGCGATGAGTATGGGCGCGGCGATGGTCGGCGCGGCCTTCGGCCCGACGAATCCCTTCGGCACGGGCGCCGCGCTCAAGGCCGCCGAGCTCGGCCCGATGAGCGCAGCGGCGATGCGCTTCGGCGTGCTGGGCGTCGCGCTCGCACTCTGGCTGGGCTACACGCTCTGGCGCGCGCCCAGCGACGACATCCGTCCCGACGTCACGTTGGCCTCCGACGACCCGCCGACGCTGCGCGATGGACTCTCGCTGCTCGCGCTCACGATCCCCATCGTCGTCTATGTGGTGGGCGTGCTGCGCTGGGGCTGGGGCATCAACGAACTCACGGCGCTCGTGCTGGTCGGCGCCTTCGTGGTCGGTGCGCTGCAGCGCTATGCGCTTGCCGACACCGCGACGAGGCTGATCCGCGGAATGGAGGGAATGGTCGGCGCCGCCATTCTCGTGGGCGTGGCGCGGGGCATCGGCCTCGTGCTCACCGATGGCCGCGTGATCGACACGATTATCGCGGGCGTCGTCGCGCCGCTGGAACTGATTCCCGCGCAGGTCGCGGCCGTCGCGATGATCCCGGCGCACGCGCTGATCCACATCGGGGTGTCGTCCACCAGCGGCCAGGCGATGCTCACGATGCCCATCTTTGCGCCGCTTGGCGACCTGCTCGGTATCTCGCGCGACGCCGTCGTACTCGCGTTCTCTGCGGGCGGCGTGTTCACGGATGCGGTGAATCCCACCAACGGCGCGCTGTTCGCGATGCTGCTGAACGCGAAGGTGAGCTACGGGCGCTGGCTGAAGTTCGCGATTCCCGGAATGCTGCTGGTGTGGCTCGCCGCTGCCGTGGGCATCGTGCTGCTGGGCTGATCTGGCGTGGCGATCGCGTGGCGTTCCGTCTAGGTTTTGAGGTCTATGTCTCTCCCCGGCGCGACGCCCCCCGGTGACTTTTCCGGCAGCACGGCAGCTGGCACGCTGCCCGCCGAACAACTGGCGGCGTTCGCCGAGCCCGAGACCGACGTCGCGCTCTGGGCGGTGATCTTCGCGGGCGGCATCGGCTCGCGCTTCTGGCCGCTGTCCACGCCGGCGCGGCCGAAGCCCTTGCTCGCGCTGGTCTCCGAGCAGACGCTCATCGAAGAGACGGTCGGGCGCCTGCAGCCGGCGATCCCGCCGGAGCGCGTGCTCATCCTCACCAGCCGCGACATCGCGCCGGCCATCCGCTCCGTCACCAAGGACGTGCCCGAGGAGAACGTACTCGTCGAGCCGCGACCGCTGGGCACCGCCGCCGCGCTGGCTTGGGGCGCGCAGGAACTGGCGCGTCGTGCGGGGCCGAGCGCGATGTGCGTGGCGATCCACGCCGACCTTGCGGTGGATTTTCCCGAGGAGTTCCGGCGCACACTGCGCCGCGCGGCGGCGTATGCGGCGCGTGAGCAGGCCTTGGTGTCTGTGGGCATCCGCCCGTCGCGCCCGGAAACGGGCTTTGGCTATGTGCTGCCGGGACCCGCGCTCGACGTCGACGCCTCGCTGGAGCTCGGCGGTGCCGCGACCACGCTGCGCTACGTCGAGAAGCCCAGCGAGCACGAGGCGCAGCAGTTGATCGCGCAGGGATGTCGCTGGCACTCGGGCATCCTCGTTGCGTCGGCGGAGTCGATTCTCAAGGAGATGGCCGAGCACACGCCCGAGGTGCGCGATGGCCTGGAATCGCTGCGCAATGGGAATCTCCCGGGCTTCGTAGGGATGGTGCGCGCGACTTCGCTGGAGCGCGGCCTCATCGAGCGCACGCAGCGCCTCCTGGTGATCCAAGGCGAGTTCGGCTGGGACGACGTCGGCACCTGGGCCTCGCTGCGTCGCGCCCGTGACTTGGATGACGACGGCAACGGCGCCGTGGGCCACGTACACTTCGTCGAGGCCGACTGCAACGTCGTGCACGCCGAGCGCGGCACGGTGGTCGTCTACGGCGTCTCGCGGATGCTCGTCGTCACGCTCGATGGCCTGACCTTCGTCACCTCGCTGGACCGCGCCACCGACCTCCGTCCCTTGCTCGACGCCCTCCCGGGCTCGATGCGCATCAATCCCACGAGTTCCCAATGATCCGCACGCTTCGCCTTGCCGCGCTGGCCACGGCCTTCGCCGTCGCCGCGCCGTCGCTCGCCGTCGCCCAGCATCGCTACGCCGGCGCGAACGCCAGCTACGATCCTGCCGTGCCGACGCCCCGCGCCTCGCTGGGCTACGAGGTGGGCGATCAGTTCACGCCGCATCATCGCATCGTGCGCTACCTCGAGCAGCTGGCGGCGACGAGCAAGCGCATCCGCGTCGACACGCTCGGCGTCACGGCCGAAGGCCGCGAGATCGTGATGGCCACGCTCACGAGCGAGCGCAACCTCGCGCGCTTGGCCGAGATCAAGGCCGACGCCAAGCGCCTGGCCGACCCGCGCGGCGCCAGCGACGCTGACCTGCGCGCGATCGTCGCGCGGCAGCCGAGCATCGTGTGGCTGGGCTACACCGTGCACGGTAACGAGGCCTCCGGCACCGAAGCGGCACTGGCGATGCTCTACCAGCTCGCCGCCGGCCGCGACGCCGAGACGATGGCCATCCTCGACAGCGCGGTGGTGCTGATTGATCCCGTGCAGAATCCTGACGGCCACGAGCGGCACGTGCAGGATGTGCTGCGCAACCGCGGGGCCTTCGGTGCCGATCCGACGCCGGGCGCGCTCATCCATCAGGGCAACTGGCCGGGCGGTCGCACCAGCCATTACTACTTCGACCTCAATCGCGACTGGTTCATCCACTCGCACCCGGAATCGCGGGCCCGCACGGGCGCGATGCTCGACTGGTGGCCGCAGGTGGCGGTGGACCTGCACGAGATGGGCTCCAACTCGACGTACTTCTTTGCGCCGCCGATGGAGCCGTACAACAAGAACGTGCCGCCCAACACCTTCAAGTGGTGGGACATCTACGCGAGCGGCATCGGGCAGCGCTTCGACCGCGACGGCTGGGCGTATTTCCGCCGCGAAGGCTACGACGAGTTCTATCCCGGTTACGGCGTGAGCTGGCCGATCCTGCTCAACGCGATCGGCGCGACCTTCGAGCAGGCCTCGAGCGGCGGCGGCGCGATCCGCCGCAACGACGGCACGGTGCTGACGCTGGCCGAGGCGGCGAGCCATCACTATGCGGCGGCCTGGTCGATGACGCTCGTGTCCGCGCAGCGGCGCACGGAACTCGTGGGCGACTATGTGCGCTCGCGGCAGCAGAACGTGAGCGACCTCGCGCGTTCGCCGCTGCGCGCGGTGATCCTCGCGCGCGACGCGCAGGGCCGCGCCGACTCGCTGGCCTGGCGCCTGATGGGCAACGGCATCGAGGTGCAGCGGCTCACCCGCGCCACGGCGATCCCCGCGGCGACGGCACACGGCGCGCGCAGCGCGGCCAGCGTGAACGCCGAGGCGGGTTGGTACGTGGTGGACTTGGCGCAGCCGCAGGGTCGCTTGGCCAAGGCGCTGCTCGAGCCCGACGCGCAGTTGGATTCCTCGTACATCCGCGAGGAGCTGGAGTCGCGGCGCACGGGGCAGGCCGATCGCTTCTACGACATCACCGGCTGGTCGCTGCCGTTCGCGTATCGCGTGCAGGCCTACACGGCGGCCGCAGTGCCGGCAGGCCTCGAGCGCGTGACGCCCCTGCGGACCAACACGCCGATGGTCGTGCCGGTCGCGCAGCACGGCTGGGCCTTCGAGGCCGGCAGTGAGGCCTCGTACCGCCTGCTTGGCGGTCTCTTCCGCGACGGCGTGCGCGTCTGGTATGCGCCGAAGGCCTTCCGCGTGGGCGACGCGCGCTATCCCAATGGCGCGTTCATCGTGCGCGTGGCCGGTAACGAAAGCAACGTGCTCGAGAAGCTGCGTTCGCGCGTGCGCGAGACCGGCGTGACCGTGCGGCCGCTGGCGACCGCGCTGGTGGACGAAGGCACGGACCTCGGCTCCAACTCCGTGGTGCACGTGCGCGCGCCGAAGGTACTGCTCGTCGGCGGCAACGGCGTGAACGGCAACTCCTTCGGGTTCTCGTGGTTCACGTTCGAGCAGCGTCTCGGGTATCCCGTCACCACGGTCAACGCCTCGTTCCTCGGCGGCAGCGGCATCGAGGACTTCGACGTGGTCGTG
>VFQM010002267.1_pt1 | contig 14653 bp, 8 predicted proteins | sample 3512391 | NCBI WGS metagenome assembly VFQM01 (sample SAMN10412369, study PRJNA504923) | tailings metagenome | isolation source: Replicate 1 from Balatoc abandoned mine | place: Philippines
TTGTCGCCCCAGCTTGGCCTCCCGGCTGTTCTCCTCACAGGCCTTGATCTCCACGCTTGCGAGGCTTCGCTGCGGCGCCTGAACGTCGACCACATCGACCTGTACTACTGCCACCGCCGCGACCCCGCGGTGCCCATCGAGGACGTGGTGGGCGCTATGGCTTCGCTCGTGCAGGAAGGAAAGGTGCGTGCGATCGGTCTGTCGGAGGTGTCGGTCGAGACCTTGCGCCGCGCCCATGCGGTGCACCCCATCGCCGCGTTGCAGACCGAGTACTCTTTGTGGAGCCGCGAGCCGGAGAACGGCGCAATCGCGGCCTGCGCCGAACTGGGCGCCACCTTCGTTGCTTACAGCCCGTTGGGCCGCGCTTTTCTCACAGGCGCGCTTGATCTGAGTCGCCTCGCCGACAACGATTTCCGCAAGAACAACCCGCGCTTCGTGGGCGAGGCCCAGACCATCAACCAGCGCCTGGTGGACTCGCTGGCGGCGTTCGCGTCAGCGCGAGGCCTGAGCAGTTCGCAGATTGCCCTCTCTTGGTTGCTCCAAAAGCACTCGCACGTGGTGCCCATTCCCGGGACGAGACGGATCACCTACATGGAGAGCAACGCCAGCGCGGTCGACGTGGTCCTCACATCGGACGAGATCACCCAACTAGACGCCTTGTTCGACCCCCAGGTGGTGGCCGGGGCCCGCTACCCGGAGGCGGGCATGGTCGGCATCGAGGCGCGCTGAACCGGCGCCTGGCATCAGGTCGTGCTCAGCATCGTTCCCGGCAGGCGCAGCGCTATCTGTGGCCAGATCGTCACCAGTGCCATGCCGAACATTAGCAGCAGCACATTGGTTGGCGCCCCACAGATGTGTCTCTTGTCACGCAAAGGTCGGTGAAGGAGTGCATCCACCGTCTCGTTGTGGAGAGCTGTTTCGACGCCGATTCGTCATTGCCGACCGTGTCGACGAGGCGCCGGGCGATTCGAGGCCGGGGACTTTCCTGGCGTGACTGTGTCGGCGTTGAAGAGTTGTTTGATCTGCGCGCGCAACCACTGATGGCCGGGCTCCCGGTGCGTGCGCCGATGCCAGTAGACGTGGATGGGAAACGCCGGGGGTCGGATCGGCAGCGGTAGCACGGCGACCGAGTGCGTTTTTGAAGCTTCGACCGCAAACGCCATGGGCACCGTGGCGACGAGATCTGAGCGGGCCACGATCGCCGGAAGACTGAGGTGGCTCGGCGTACCCAGCACGACCTTGCGCTGAATGCGTTCTCGTTCGAGCGCGTCTTCGAGCAGCGAAGTGGAGCGTGCGGCGGTCTTGACCACCGCATGTCCCAGGGTCGCGTACACCGAGCGCGTCAAGCCGGAACAAATGGCGGGGTGCCCCTTGCGCACCAGGCACGCGTAGGTGTGGCTGTACAGCGATTGGCGAAAGTAGGCATCGCGTTCCAGGTCGGGTAGGTAGCCGATGGCCAGGTCGACCTCGCCGGCGGCCAGCCGTTCGCGCAAGGGCGTCAGGCTGGGGGAGGACACCAGCAGCGAGGTGCCGGGCGCCTCAACCGCCAAGTGGGCGATCAGCCCGGGCAGGAAGACCACCTCGGCCACATCGGACATCGACAGTTTGAACTGGGCGTCGGAGCGCTTCGGATCGAAGACGCTGGAGCCAAAGACGTCCTGCTCCACCTGCAACAGCATGGTGCGGGCAGTTTCGGCCAGCAGCAGCGCCCGCGGCGTGGGTCGCATGCCACCGGGACTGCGCACGAACAATTCGTCGCCCAGTTGCTTTCGTAAGCGGGCGAGTGCGGTGCTGAGGCCCGACTGGCTCATTTGCAGCGCCTCGGCGGCTCGTCCCAGGTGACGCGTCTGCTCCAGCGCCACCAGCAGGCGCAGCAAGTTCAGGTCGAGTTTCTTCATCGTGAATGCAGATAAGCGAGTTCTGCATTTTGCGATTGATCGAACGATGACACCAGCCTAAGGTCACGTCCCAGAACATTGGAGACAAAGTTTTGGCGTCCCTCGTTGAACCGGCTAATGCGGAGTTGCAGAAGCAACTGGTGGCCTTGCGGCGTGCCATCCCCGTCACGCGCATGCTGGACTATGGTGTGCCGCCGGGCGACGCCTTCGTGATCCACGCGTCGGCACAGCAAGAACCTGTCCAGGCCTGGGACGTGTTGTGCGAGGCATTGGTCGCCAGGCACATCGACCTTGCCCGGGCTTCGAGCGCACGGGGTCGACGGCAAACTGCGGCCCACGCATGGCGCGCGGTGTACGCGTTGCTGCAGTGCGCACAACTGGCGTTTAACGCGGATGTCCCCCGAAAGATGGCGCTCTATGAACGCGCCCATGCGGCCATGCAGGCTCATGCCGAGGCCAGCGACGACCTGACGGAACTGCGTCTAGAGCACGACGAGGGCGTGCTGCATAGCTGGGAGGTCCGCCCGGCGACTCAGGGCGCACGCGGCGCGGTCGTGGTGCTCGGTGGCCTGAGCGGCTGGGGTGCCGTCTACCTTGACATGGCTCGCGCACTAGCGGCGCGTGGTTTTTGGGTGCTGCTTGCTGAAGGACCGGGCCAAGGCCTCACGCGCATGCGCAGCGGCTTGCACCTCGATCAGAGGAGCTTGTCGATGTTCAGTCGCTTCGTCGATCACGCGCAAACCCGCTCGGGGCAGCGCATCGGTGTGCTGGGGAACAGTTTTGGCGGCTTCTTTGCAGCGCATCTGGCGGTCCGGGATCCCCGCGTGCGGGCGGTCGCCATCAATGGCGCGCCCATGGTTCCTACCGTTCCCGAGTTCAGAACCGCGCGCGAGCAGATGCTGGCGATGTTTGGTGCGCGCACGCTGGACGAACTCACCATGCGTCTGGTCGACCTCCATCTGGACCCGGTGCATCACCGCACCGATGCACCCATGCTGATCGTGCAGGGTGGAAGCGATCCGCTGGTACCGCAGGGCTCTCAAGAGAGTTTCTTCCAGCTTGGTACGTCGGGGGTGCGGTCGGTGCTTGAATGGAGCGATGGTGAACACACCATCTACAACCACGCCGCTGAGCGCAACCTGCGCGTCGCTGACTGGTTCGTCGAGCAACTGATTCCCAACGGGCTGTGACAAGACATTCGCGCAAAACCTGATCGTCCAAAAAATTCAACGGAGACAAACATGAACAGTCGTCAGGAAGAATTCGACGTCATTGTCGTTGGCTACGGCCCCACCGGGCTCGTGCTGGCCTCGCTGCTCGGTCAACAAGGCCATCGGGTGGCGGTGGTGGAGCGTTGGCCACAGCTGTACGGCAAACCGCGCCTGACCCACATCGACGGCGAAACTGCGCGACTGATTTCCCTGTGCGCCGATGGCGAAATGGCGTTGCGCGATTCGTGGACGACGCCCCATTACTACTGGCGAAACGGAAAAGGCCAGTTGCTGATGGATGTGGCAGCCGGAAACACCAAGAAGATGCTGTGGGACGATCACCTCTCGGTTCATCAGCCCCACATCGAAGAGGCGATCCACGAGCGCATCGAGGCGCTGCCCAATGTGCGCCTGTTCCGCGGCTTCCTGGCGACCGCGCTGGAGCAGGGGCCGAACGGCGTGACGCTGCGCTGCAAGGCCTGGACTAAGGGTCAAAATGCGAACGCGTCAGACGCCACCGAGCTCAACCTTGTGGCCCACTACCTGGTGGGCGCAGACGGTGCCAACAGCTTTGTGCGCGAGGCCGCTGGCATCGACCGCCACGACTTCGGATTCAACGAGCGCTGGTTGTGCGTTGACACCGAGCCGCTGCGGCCGCTGCCCGCCAAGTTCGATGAATGCGCAGTGCAGATCTGCGATCCGCGCCGGGGCTACATGTTCATGCCGATCGGGAAGAAGCGACAGCGCTTCGAGTTCGCCTTGCTGCCCTCCGAGTCCACCGAGCAGATGTCCACGCCCGAAACGGCGTATGCGCTGCTGGCGCAGTACCACGGCATTGCACGCGACGACGTGCGCCTGATCCGCCACCTCGTCTACACCTTCGAATGCCGCTTGGCCAAGGTGTGGAAGGTGGGACGCGTTTTCCTGGCTGGCGATGCCGCTCACACCAATCCGCCTTACCTGGGGCAGGGCGCGTGTTCGGGCATGCGCGACGGTGCCAACCTGGCGTGGAAGCTGAATCTGGTGTTGCGGGGCAAGGCCGACGCAGCGCTGCTTGAAACCTACGAGGAAGAGCGCCGGCCCCACGCGCAGAAACTGATGCTGGACTCGCGCTCGCTGGGCCTGGTTGCGAACACGGCCAATCCGGTGAAGGCCGCGGTGCGCGATCTGCTGTTCAAGCTCAAGCTGACGCCCAAGCCGCAATTCCCCATCCTGACCGCCGGCGTATTGCTGCGGGGCGGCAACGGCAAACCCGACGGGGCGGCCGGCACCCTGCCGCCGCAGGGCCGCTTGATGGCCGGCGGCAGACACATGCGGTTCGACGAGCACGTCGGGTTCCGGTTCTCGCTGGTGGCGCGGGCCGGGGCGGTGGACGCACTGTCTGAAAAGACGCGAGAAACACTGGCCGTGTTGGACGTCCGGGTGATCGAGCTGGCGGATGGCGCGCAGTCCGGCGGGCAGCGGATTCTTGATGTGGACGGGATCTACCAGCGCTGCCTGGACGATCTGGGGGCGGACCTGATCTTGATCCGCCCGGACTTCGTGCTGTTCGGCAGCGCCATGGCCACCGAGGTCGATGACCTGGTTGGGGCTCTGCAGGAGCAACTCTCTCGTGTTGTCAGCCAGCCCGCGTTGGTCGCTCAACTCCCGTAGTTCCTCTCCAACTCAGCCCAGCGCTCAAACCCCACGATGCGCTTGTAGTCCTCGAAGCCCACGCCCGAGCCCACCATCTTCAGCTCGCCGCTGCGCAAGTCCTCGAGGCTGAGCATCATGGTCTTCACCGATCGCATCAGCAGCGAGATGCCATAGATGACGATGCGAAAGCCCAGTTCTTCCAGTTCAATGGGTTTCAGGATCGGCGTGCGCCCACCCTCGAGCATGTTGGCCATCAGCGGAATGCCGTTGAGCGCGCGGCCCACCTGCTCCAACTCGGCCAACGACTCGGGCGCTTCGATGAAGATGCCGTCGGCACCCGCGCGCGCGTAGCGCTCACCGCGGCGCAGGGCCTCGTCCATGCCGATCACCTCGCGCGCGTCGGTGCGCGCGATGATGAATGTGCGATGGTCGCGGCGCTGTTCCGCTGCCGCGCGGATGCGCCGCTCCATCTCATCGCAGGGCAGCAGTTCCTTGCCCACGATGTGGCCGCAGCGCTTGGGCGAGACCTGGTCTTCGAAGAACAGGGCCTGCGCACCCATGCGCTCATAGGTGTGCACCGCGTGCACCACGTTCTTCACGTCGCCATACCCATTGTCCACATCGACCAGAACAGGGAGGTCGGATACGGCCATGATGTCGCGATAGGCCGCGCTGAGTTCACCCAGCGTGGCCAGACCGATGTCGGGCAGGCCGTGGCGCGCGCCCACCACCGGGAAGCCGCCAATGAAATATGCCTTGAAGCCGGCCTGCTGGATCAGCAGGGCTGAGATCGCATCGTGTGCGCCGGGCAGCACCAGCGGGCGTTCGCTGGCGACGAGGTCGCGGAAGTGGGAGGCGGGCATGGTGGTCGTTGAGGAAGAAGACATGGGGTTCACTGATCGATCTTGATGTTGCCGGCCTTGATGACCGTGGCCCAGCGCTGGCCGTCCTCCTGCACCAGCCGTTCCAGCTCGCGCGGGCTGCCGCCCAAGGCTTCGGCGCCTTGGCGCTCGAACTGCGCGCGTAGGTCGGGGTCACGCAGCACGGTGTTGATCTGGCGGTTGAGCTCGCTCACCACCTTGGCGTCCAGCCCGGCCGGGCCCATCAGGGCGAACCAGGTGGTGCCGTCGAAGCCCTCGAAGCCGGCCTCGCGCAACGTGGGCAGATCGGGCGCCAAGGGTGAGCGCTGTGCGCTGCCGATGGCCAGCGCCTTCACCTTGCCGGCCTGGCTCTGCGGCAGCGTCCAGACGATGCTGTCGAAGGCGAAGTCGATCTGGCCGCTGTGGATGTCCGGCAGGGCCTGGATGCCGGTCTTGTAGGCCACGTGGGTGGTGGATAGCCTGGCGCGCTGCGCGAAGTCGGCGCCGATGAGGTGCGTGACCGAACCATTGCCGCTGGACGAGTAGTTCAAAGCGGCGCCACGAGCGCGTGCTACCTGCAGGAACTCCGCCACCGTGTCGACCTTCAGCGCCGGGCTCACCACCAGCACATTGGGCGCCGTGGCGATGCGCGCGATGGCCGTGAAGTCGCGCTGCGCGTCGTAGGGCAGGGGGCGCAGCTGCGGCAGCACCGCGTGCGTGCTGCTGGTGGCCAGCAGGAAGGTGTAGCCGTCCGGCGCGGCCTTGGCCACGGCTTGTGCGCCAATGGAGCCGGCCGCACCGGCGCGGTTGTCGATCACCACCGGCTGCTTGAGCATCACCGAGAGCTTCTCGCCCACGATGCGCGCCAGCGCGTCCGTGCTGCCGCCGGCACCGAAGGGCACCACGATGCGCAGCGGCTTGTCGGGCCAGGCAGGGGACTGGGCGTGAGCCGGTGCGAGCTGAGCGGCCAGCAGGCCGATGGTGGCAGCGCGCAGCCAGCGGGCGAGGCAAGGCAGCTTGGGCATGGTGTGTCTCCTTTGTATCGAGTGGATGCATGGCTTTCATGCATTGGCATTGCAATGTAGGAAAGCACGCCACCATCATCAAATGATTTGATTCCATCATTGGCCATGCAGTGAATTAATATTTGCCCATGGATTTCCGCCGCCTCGACCTGAACCTGCTGGTGGTCTTCGATGCCGTGCTCAGCGAACGCAGCGTCACGCGCGCCGCCGAGCGCCTGGCGCTCACGCAGCCCGCGGTCAGCCACGCTCTGTCGCGCCTGCGTGCGGCTTGCGGCGATCCCATCGTCGTGCGCCAGGGCCATGGCATGGTGCCCACACCGCGTGCGGTGGCCTTGCATCCCGAGGTGCGCGCCCTGCTGGCGCGGGCGCAGCGCGTGTTCTCGCTCTCCAGTGCCTTTGATCCGCAAACTTCGCAACGCCAGTTCCACATTGGTTGCTCGGACCACGCGGCCCAGGCGCTGCTGGGTCCGGTGCTGCCCGGCCTGCTGCGTGACGCACCGGGTGTCCTCATTCAGTTGCTGCACGCGGGCCGCAGCAATGCAGCCGACCTCATTCGCGCTGGCACGCTGGACCTGGCGCTGGGTGTGCTCAACAGCGCTGATGAGAGCATCGCCGTGCGAACGCTGCGCGAATCGCCTTATATGTGCCTGATGCGGGTGGGGCACCCCTTTGCCAAAGGGCGCTTCACAGTGGAGCGCTACCTGGAGGCAAAACACCTGCAGGTGCTGGTGCAGCCGGGCTCATTCGGCGGCATTGATCAGACCCTGGCGCGCCTGGGGCACGAGCGCGACATCCGGCTGGTGGCGGCGCACTTCCATGTGGCGCTAGCTTTGCTGGCGCAGACGGATCTGGTGCTCACCGTGCCCGAGGACCTTGCTCCCGAGGCGGCTGCGCTGGGCTTGGTGAAGCGTGCGGTGCCCTTCGCGCTGGAGCCGTTCCGCCATCAGGTGGCGATGAGCCGGCGCGCCAGCGAAGACCCGGGCTTGGCCTGGTTGGTGGAGCGGATAGCTGCGGCTGGTGGACTCTAGGGTTCAAGTTTTGTCTGACTTCATTGATCTACCGACTGAGATCAGAGGACTTCCGGTCCATCTGAAGTGAGAAAGCACCACTGGTCGGATCTTCTTCAGTTTCTGCTCCGACTTGCCGATGCCGAGCTTTGATCGGCACGGACACCAAACTGTGTGTCCGAATGGAGAGTCTCGTAATACGGAGCGGCAAATGTTTGGAGCTGAAAAAGAACCTGCAGGGATTGATGGAAGCCAAGGAGGTGACGAAATTCGCGACGACGTCAGCGCAAAGGCCTACTTGCGCGTCGGCGTGATCGAGCGATCGCCTGTCAAGGTTGAGCAATTTTCTGACAGCGGTGCGACCACGTATACATGGCCAGAAGCGAGCCTCAAGGCGCGCAACAGAAAGCCTGTAAGCGATCTCATCGAGTACCTCCTTGATGTGGTACTCGGCATCAGCAACGCGCAAAAGAGCGAACAAGTGGGCTGGCGCGAGCAGGGAGGTGAGATCTGCCCCCTGACGATGTTCAAGATCTCCGCTGGCGCCTTGGACAGCGTCCGTCGCGCGCGACTGGTCGATTTGATGGCTGCGGTTCCTGTGCTGCTCACCACCAGAGTGCTACCTGAGCAGATCATGTCTTGGCTTTCCCCGGAAGCCCGTGAGCAGGTGTTGAAGAAGTTGGATGAACTGCTGCTGACGTGCGGAGGCCGCATAGTAACGATCCCCATCGACATCACGGTGGACAACCTAGTCATTGGTACCTTGTCCGGAACCTACGCACCTGGGCCGAAATTGGAGAACCTGGATCCAAAGTTCGAAACGTATGTCGGGCGTGTGGTGAACACGCTTACTGATCCGCCGGGTTTCGAAATGCGGGAGATCGATTCGACAAAGAAGCGATTGATTCGCGCGGCCGTGAACGCGTTGGACATTGACAAACTCAACGCGTGGCTCCGAGACAAGCAACTTATCGCTGTCGACGTCGCAACCACCACCACGGCCAAGGGAAAAATCAATCACGAGCTTGTAAAGGTTCAGGAGGCCTCTTCCTGATCCACGAACTTCGCTGACGCATTGGCCGGCATTGTGGGTCGGTGAGCGCGCAACATGAAAAGGTGAACCACAACGAGCAGGATGAGTTCATACGACGTCTGCACGAGTGCGTTTGCGTTCTCTCGCGGCACGACGATGCAACGGTGAATGACTCGCGTCTTGGGAGAACCAGTCAGGACCGTGTCGAGCTGATAGTAGCGCTTGGGTTCTGTTGACTTTTGGGTCATCGTTCCCTCGATCTCGATCTGCCGCGCCATAGGGGGATCTGCAGGCATCGGATGAAGGCCGGCCGCCTCCGCCCATGCTTGCACTGCGTCGTCGAGCTTGGGTGAAGCGACCACTTTGATGTGGTCGCGTTGAAGTCCCCATTGGCGCAGCAGTCCATTCAAGAACTTGAACTGCTCCTCCCGAAACAACACCAGTTGGCGCGATGGCCCGATCAAGGCCGACGGTTGAAGATCGTCTTTGATGAGCGAGACATCCCATGCGCGGGAGTCAAATCCAACCGAATCGGCCAAGGCCAGGAAGCGTTTGTATTTCTCTGGCTTTATGCGCCTCGCCAGAGAGCGCCGCCCCGCCTTGGCACTGCCTGTTCGAATCTGGGTGTCATAGGCCTTGATGGCTTCGCTCTCCAGCCACGCAAGATCTTGAGTGTGCGCGAGTGTCAGGCCGCAGGACTTTTCGATCTGAGCAACGCTCAATCCCTTGGCCAGCATGGTGAGCGCACGGAGCGCCTTGGCGGAGGTAGGTGTCTTGTGGTCGGGCCGGGTGGGTGAAGACTTTGTCGGTGCGAGGTAGGACGGCGCAGGGAGGATCGCATCGAGGTCGACGACGCCACGAGCAGGCCAAGGCTGGGAAGGCGATGGCTGAAGAGCGGGCTGTGGCAACCAAATGTGGTGATAGGTCATCTCCGGGATGATGTGGACATAGCTGCGCAGCGTCGTTCGAGGGTGGGCATGTCCCATGAGCCGGGCCAGGGCCCAGAGGCTGCGACGGGTTGTCTTCGGATGACACAGTACGGTTCTTCGAACATGATCAATCCATTCGCTCGTGGGGGGCTTGTTGAACAAACCTCGTTGCAGAAGCGAAGTTTCGTCATGCAGCATGACGAACACCAACATTCCAAAGGAATGGCGTGCAGCGTGCGTGCTGACGTTGGCATCCGAGCAGGAGTGCTTGAGCTGGTCTGCGACCAGCGCACGAAGCTGCATGTTGGCCGACAAACGCTCCCTGCCAAACACCAGCGGGAACAGCGGTGCGTTGTCACCGTGGTCCTCCCGCCCCAGGAGGAGATCCATGTGGCGATCGATCGCCTGGCATTCCAGCTCGGTGAGCTCGAATAGCAAGGGCACCTGGCGACGGGCGTTGTCCGTTTTGAGTGTGCGGTACTTGTTGCTTCGCACCAGCACCAATCGCGACTTCCTCGCTTCGGCGAGACTCGATTCATCCGGGATCGAAACCCAGTCGGCTGTCGTCAAGTTCGTGGCCTCCGCGGCGCGCAAGCCAAAGCGATAGCTCAGGAGGAGCAAGAACCCCGCTTGAGTTTCCTCAAGCGTCGCCACAGTGGGATTGCCTACCAGAGATTTCAGCGCGTGCAGGTACTCACGCTCGGTAACAAGCCTTGGGGAGATCGAAAGCGTCTCTTCATTGCCACCGATTTCTGACCAATCGGCCTCTTCAATGCTGTATCGCTGGCAGACGTAGCGGTGAAACTTGCGCAGCAGATTGAGTGCGAGCCGCCAGGTCCGGTACCTGTCCATCGAGCCATCTTGGTTCTTGCCGCGTTTCGAACGTTTCGTCTTCTTCGCTGGAGCATCCGCCAAGTCTTCCTTCAGTTCCCGGCGGGCTTCCATGATCTTGACGTACAGATCGGTGACTTCTTCCTCTTCACATTTCGTCAGGTCGTGGTCGTAGGCAATCTGTTCGAAGCACGCGCGAAGTGCAACGAAGTATCGGCTGATCGAGCTGATCTCCAACTGATGATCGCCTTTTCTCCTTTTGACGAGCGAATGGATCCATTCGACGAACATGCGGCAGGTGACGCTCGAGTCGGAGTGCGTCTTGATCGCCTCGTGTAGATCGACGGTCAGGTCGCGCCTGGCATTGGTCGGCCCTTTCATCGCCTGACCAATCGCTTTGCTGACCGCCTGCATCAAAGCGACGGCCGTGCATTGCATCGTGAACTCGATTGGTGTCGCGGATGATGTGCACGCAGCGTCCACATCTGCATCAACGAGCGCGAGTTTGTAGCCGCTGGCTTTGTTCTCCTCCGAATCGGTCCCGGGTGTCGTTGTTGGCGATGTCGGCGATGCAGGTGCGAACCGATCGTTGTGGACGATCGGCAGTTGCGCTTCATCTGGTTGAGCAACGATCGGGTCTTCGGCTTCGTTATCAACAGACATGAACCGATCGTCCTTGTCTTCCTGAGATTCGACGCTTGATTCGTCCTCGGCCATACCGTAGGAGATCGGCGCACCCAGCGCGGCCTTCTTGTGAAGGCGATACCAACTTGGATGCTCCAAGGCAACGCTGACCAACGAGCCGTCGAGGTAGCCGGCGCAAAAGCCCGGAAGTTGCTGCCAGTTGACTTGTTGCACGATCTCGCAAAGCCGCTGACATAGCGCGTCGTATTTGAGCTTGGCTCGGTCAAGTTCTAGAAGGCGAACGAGCGGCAGGTGTTCATCTCGGACTGCCCGGCCCGATAGCTGCGCTTTCCTATCCTGGCCGAGTACTTGAAGAAAGCACTTGGCCGTGCTCTCAGAGATCGCATAGCGTGTGCACGGTGCCGTGGGGTACTTGTCCAGGTACTTGGCGTGCTCGAGATACCAGCGTGCATCCAGGCGGACCAATCGGTAGTCCTGGTTCAGCAGCAGTGACCGGATGACGGACATGTTCGCCACCCGTGATTCGACGATCACGCCTATGACGGCGTCTGCCAGTGAACCACGCGCGTCGAGGTCCTTGACGAGGAGGCTGGGTTCTCGAGCGCTGTGCCACTTTTGCACCCGATCGAACACCGGCCTCGCCTGTGGGGCTTCAGCACTGAACGGTGAGGCCTCTTCGAGCCGGGGAAGGTAGCGACGTTTGACGAGGACAACGTAGTCCTGGTCTCTGCGAACGGATTGAAGCCAGTCGCAGTAGACCTCATACCGCAATGCGGCCCGGGGATGCGGCAGCGTGTGCGACTGCTCACCCGGAAGTTTGCTTTCTCGGCGGAGCATGAGTTGCTCGAGCCGATCGATGGCTTTGGCGTCTAGCGCCTCGACGCCATTGTTCGCTTCAACGAACCTCGCAATGTCCTCCTGGGCTCTGGCACAGGCAACGTCATTGGCCCGCTGCGTCCGCGCTGCTCGAGCCTTTCTGCCAAAGCTTGCATCACCTAAACGAAGCGGTGGGCTTTTGCTCGGTGAAGCGTCGTCGAACTGCGGCGCACCAATCAAGAGAGCTGGCTTAGCGATGCCTAGCGCCTTCACGGACTCCTTGAGGCGGCTTCGGACCGATTCACTGTCGGCTTGCCAGGTCCGGGGGGAGAAGGGGCCCCATGTCGCCGTGCCGGACTCGGCATGGCCAAGCATGCCGTTGATCACTTCATGGTCCACGTCCTTGCCATTGGGCCTGACTTTTCCTTTCAACCAGGTTGATTGCCGATGCCTCAGCACGTTGATCTGCATCTCCAGGGTGAACCCTCCCAGGTTCTCCAGCGCAGCTTCACTGACTTCCTCGTACCGAATGGCGTCTTTTGATTGGCTCAGGTAGAAAAAGAACGGGATCTGTGTGCTGTCTTTGGCCTGGGCGAGCAGAGCGATCTCCGCGCCGAGCGACGTGTCGAAGTGCCCGACGATGACCGCGACCGATTTCAAGTGCGCAAGATACTGGTCCCGGATCATGCGAGCCACGCCGCGATCGATGGGAATCAGGCGACCTGCATGCATATGGCTGCTGACCTTGTCCTCCAAATACAGCGTGCCATCGTCCAGATTGAAGTCGATGGGCGATTGAAACGGGGAGGTCACCGGTCGCGCACCACTCGTGCACAAGAGAACGACAACGAGATATGTGACCAGGGCGTTGTGGTGCTCGATCCACTGGGCGGGCTTTTGGGCGAGCGTGTCGTTGTTCTGGAGGAGCTGTAGCAGCCTGCCCTTGATCCATTCATCGTCGACTTGAAACGCGCTGCCCGCGCAGTTGAGTTTGGTGTCTGGTGTGGTGGGTGAAATCGTCAAGGTGGCGCCCGCGCCGATTCGAGTCAGCAGGTTCACGCTGGGCCTGTTGTATGCCGCGTATGCGCACGAACCTGGAAGGCCACTGCGCGAATTGCTGCTGAGCAGGTGCGCCAGCACCGGATCTTGCGATTCCTCGAACACTTCTTGGGCAAGCCAGCCACCGAACATGCTTGGCGTAACGCGAGGCGCGACCGCCTTCAGGGCGATCCTCAGGCGCCTTTCCAGCTCCTTGGCGGGGCCGAACCACTGACCCAACGAGGTCGCTTCGGGAACGGCACGGGCACGGGAGTCGAGATATGCCTTCACGGCTGCGCTTGGCTGGATGACGAGTTTTTCTGCCAGAGGCGTGAGGTGGGTCAGCGCCTGGGCATCTGGTATTGCGCTGCGGTAGCGGCGTGGGGGAAGGCGGTGCAGTCCCTGGCGCTGCGGGTCCCATTGCCAATTGATTGCGCTCTCGGTGGCAATACCCAACTGGAGAACGAGACGCACCGACATGGATGCCTGCGTGGCCAGATAGGTAAGAACAGCAAGGTCGTGATCAGGATGGGCGGGGTTGCGCCAGCAATTTCGCCACCATTGCTGCAGCAGCTTGCGCTCATGTGGGTTTGGCTTCGACCACGAGTAGGGCAGGCGTTGCTGTTCCTCAATGGACAGCAGTTGAACGCCTTTGGCGTGCAGTGCCTGCTCACTTTGCGACTTGGTCTCATCTGATTCGACACAGTCGAAGTCCTCCGGTGGCCCGTCCAGATGGAGCAGGACAGGATTCGTGTCGTCCTCCTCCGATTCGCCCTCCAAATCTTCGAGCCAATGGGGATTCACCTGCCGCGGCTGATGTACGGGTGTGGCGGCTGCGGCGGGTGCCGGGAGGAGGGGGGCGGTCGCGTGACTCTGCGGCGCCGACCGAGCCAAGACGTTTTTGTCGGCGAAGCCCGCAAGGTCAATCTTGGCGAGGCTGCGCAGAAACTTGGTGTGGGCGTCCTCCTTCGTCTGCGCATCCCACAACTTTTGGCCCTTATCAACAAGATGCGCATGGAGTTCGCGGTAGGAGCCAGCATCGTCTTTCTTCAAGTCCATCATCACCGGCGTCCATGGGCCGTATCCGGTGGTGTCGTGTACGCACAGGCGGATGGATTGACCCACTTCAGTCCGCGCTTCGCTCAACTCAACTCCGCGGCGCTCGGCTTCAAGAAACGCCAGTACCCACCAGGTCCGGAGCGTCTCGAGCCAGAGGTCGTTTTCGGGTTGCGCGGTCGAAATGCGCCTTGCCACCACCGCCGCGAGTGGGTGCTTGGCCATGCCTCCCACCTTCATCTGCTGCCTTATTGGCGTATCAATGCGAAGAAATCGATAGCGGTTTTGCATCGACTCTGAGGTGGTGTACGCATCGGCCAATGCAACCAAGCCCTCGAAAAAGTCGACCTCGGGTGCCCAGCGCAGCATGAGCGAGCGGGGTATTTCCCGGTGCAGGTAGTGCAGCGCAGTACCGAGATACTCGTCCGTTCGAAGCGCTCGCAGCACGAGCGCCAAGGGGTACTCCAAGCCGAGTCGGCGCGCCCAAAGCTCGACATCGAAGGGGGCTGCGGTGTGCCCAACGGTCGTAGAACCGCCCGGCTTGAGCGGGCTATGGCTCGGGTTTGAAAGAGGTTCGCTGGGGTCGGGTCTTTTCACTTGGGGTGCGGTCGCAGGGGGGTAGACCCCTCACTATCGGCACTTTTTCCCTCTAGAGCACCCCAAAAAAGA
>VFQM010002268.1_pt1 | contig 14653 bp, 11 predicted proteins | sample 3512391 | NCBI WGS metagenome assembly VFQM01 (sample SAMN10412369, study PRJNA504923) | tailings metagenome | isolation source: Replicate 1 from Balatoc abandoned mine | place: Philippines
AATCCGCATCCGAGAGAACCTGCGATCGCACCATCCGTTCAGGATGCCGCAACAGACCCCACCGGCTTGCGAGACACGCCCTAGCCCCGCGTCAGTCGTCCACGAGGGAGAGCCGGGTGGCGGCCACGTCGCTCACGCCTTCCACACGCTCTTGAGGTTCACGAACTCGCGGATGCCCTCGACCGAGAGCTCGCGGCCGACGCCCGAGTCCTTGATGCCGCCGAACGGCAGCTCGGGGTACGAGATCGACATGCCGTTGATGAACACGGCGCCGGCGTCGAGGCCGCGCACGAAGAGCTCCTCCTCCTGCTCGTCCTGGGTCCACACGGCCGAGCTGAGCCCGAAAGTCGTGTCGTTCGCGATCCGCAGCGCCTCCTCGGCGCTCTCGACGCGGAACACCGAAGCGACGGGCCCGAAGGCCTCCTCGGCGTACAGGCGCATGTCCTCGGTGATCCCGCTCAGGACGGTCGGCGGGTAGTACCACCCGGCGCCGTCCGGCACCGCACCGCCCGTCGTCGCGACGGCGCCCTTGCCGAGCGCGTCCTCGACGAGCTCGACGATGTCGTCGCGCCCGGACGACGTCGCGAGGGGCCCGACGTCCGTCGACTCGTCCATCGGGTCGCCGACGCGCAGAGCGCTCATCGCCGCGGTGAAGCGCTCGAGGAAGTCGTCGTAGATGTCGGTGTGCACGATGAAGCGCTTCGCGTTGATGCACGCCTGCCCGTTGTTGGAGGTGCGCGCCGAGACGGCGGTCGCGACGGCCTTCTCGAGGTCGGCGCTCGGCATGACGACGAACGGGTCCGAGCCGCCGAGCTCGAGCACGACGTGCTTGACCTCGCTGCCGGCGATCGAGGCGACCGAGCGGCCGGCGGGCTCCGAGCCCGTGAGGGTCGCGGCGACGACGCGGCGGTCGCGCAGCACGCCCTCGACCTTCGAGGCGGGGATGAGCAGCGACCGGAACGCCCCGGCGGGGAAGCCGCCGCGCTCGAACAGCGCGTCGAGGTACAGGGCGGCCTGCGGAACGTTCGAGGCGTGCTTGAGCAGCCCGGCGTTGCCGGCCATGAGCGCGGGGGCGGCGAAGCGGATGACCTGCCAGAGCGGGTAGTTCCACGGCATGACGGCGAGCACGACGCCGATCGGGTCGTAGCGCGTGTGCGCCGCGGAGGCGTTGACGGCGCTCGGGTCGTCGAGCGAGCGGCCCGTGAGGAACTCCTCGGCGTGGTCGGCGTAGAACCGCATGCCCTTGGCGCACTTGAGCACCTCCGCGCGCGACTGCCCGATCGTCTTGCCCATCTCGATCGTGAGCATCGCCGAGGCCGAGTCGAGCTCGGCCTCGAGCAGGTCGGCGGCGGCGCGCATCCAGCCGGCCCGGTCGGCGAACGTCGTCGCCTTCATCGCGCGGTACGCCTCGTGCGCCTGCCCGATCCGGGCGTCGATCTCGGCGTCGGTGTGCGCGTCGAACTCGCGCTCGGTGACGCCGGTCGCGGGGTTGATGGTCGCGATGGCCATGCGTGGTTCCTCGTCTCTCTGGCTGGTACTGGCTCTGTCTGCTACGGAATCGCGGGGAGGGTCGCGAAGACCTCGGGGTGGCTCGCGAGCAGTCGTCGCGTGCGCCGGATGTGGCCCTCGATGACGCGCTCGGCGGTGTCGATGTCGTGGTCGCGCAGGGCCGTCACGAGCATGTGGTGCTCGTCGTGCACGATGCGCTGGCTGTGCGCGTCGATCATGAGCGTGTACGCCCGCCGGTAGGGCTGGGTGGTGTTCCAGAGCCGCCGGACGAGGTCGCCGAGCACGAGCGTGTCGGCCCCGGCGTACGAGCGCTGGTGGAACTCGCGATCGAGCCGCAGGAACTCCTCGACGTCGCTCGTCTCGGCCATGCGCTCGGCGAGCCGCTCGAGCTCGTCGAGCTCGGCGTCGTCGAGGTGCGGCGCCGAGTAGCGCAGCAGCAGGGGCTCCACGCGCTCGCGCGTCTGGTACACCTCCTCGCACTCGGCGAGGCTGAGCTGCGTGACCCACGCGCCCGTGTTGGCGACGAGCGTCACGAGCCCGTCCGCCTCGAGCGCCTTGAGCGCCTCCCGCACCGGCACGCGGCTCGCGCCGAACCGCTCGGCGATCTCCTCCTGGCGGATGCGGCTGCCGGGCGGGTACTCGCCGCCCACGATCGCCTCGCGCAGGGCATCCGCGACGCGCGCGCTCGCATTGCCGTCGCGCGTCGCCGGCGCGACGGCCCGCGGCGGCCGCGAGCGATCCAGGGGGGCGGATGCTCCGCTCATGCCGCAGGATCCCGCGGGTCCCACAGCCGGACGCTCGCGCTCGCCTCGTAGGCCTTGCCGTCGGGGAAGCTCACGAGCTCGAGCTGCATGCCCCAGGGCGAGAGGAAGTACACCCAGCGCTGGCCCTCGCTCGCGTTGCGGCTCGCAGTGGGCTCGCCGAGCACGCGGACGCCCTGCTCGTGGAGGTACGCGAGAGCGGCGTCCAGGTCGTCGACGTAGAAGGCGAGGTGGTGGCCGCCGATGTCGCTGTTGCGCGGCTGGGGCGCCTGGCCGTCGGCGGGCTCCCACTGGAAGATCTCGAAGTTGGGGCCGTGGCCGCAGCGGAAGAAGCGGAGCTCGCGCATGACCGAGCGGGGGTGGACGTTGAGGTGCTCGGCCATCCAGTCGTCGTCGCGCTCGAACGGGCCGAGGGAGTACACGCGCTCGCAGCCGATGACGTCGACGAAGAAGCGCTCGGCCTCGTCGAGGTCGGGCACCGTGAAGCCGATGTGCTCGGTGCCGCGGATGCCGGGAAGCGCCATCGCATTCCACCCTTCGCTGTTGTGACTGGATGCAACCGTACCGCTGAAACGGGCATCCATGAAAGAAATCGGGCAAAAGCGATTGAGATTGGATGCAATCGCCCGTACAGTGTCGTCATGCCCCAACGCCGACGTTTGGACACCACCGCCGAGTGGGTCGAGCTCACCACGACCGCAGCCGACTGGAAGAAGGCCGATCCGGCCCTCCTGGCCACGATGCTCGGCCAGCTGCACCTCATCCGCGCCTTCGAGGAGCGCGTGCTCGACCTCGCGGGCGAGGGCCTCGTCCACGGTCCCGCGCACTCCTCCATCGGGCAGGAGGGCGGCGCGGTCGGGTCGATCGTCGCGCTGCGGTCGAGCGACGCCGTCAACGGCTCGCACCGCGGCCACCACCAGTTCCTCGCCAAGGCGCTCGCGCATGTCGCCCAGGGCGGCCTGCGGCTCGACGCGCTCGTGACGAGCGACATCCAGACGGTGCTGCAGAGGACGCTCGCCGAGATCCTCGGCCTCGCGCAGGGCTACTGCCGCGGTCGCGGCGGCTCGATGCACCTCCAGTGGTTCGAGGCCGGCGCGCTCGGCACGAACGCGATCGTCGGCGGCGGTGCCCCCATGGCGACGGGCAACGCCTGGGCGCAGAAGCGCGCGGGCACCACCGACCTCACCATCAACTACTTCGGCGATGGCGCCGCGCAGATCGGCTCGGTGCTCGAGTCGATGAACCTCGCCGCGGCCTGGAAGCTGCCGGTCTGCTTCTTCATCGAGAACAACCTCTACGCCGTCGCCACCCGCATCGAGGAGTCGGTCGCCGACACGCGCCTCTCCGTCCGCGGCCAGGGCTTCGGCATCCCTTCGTGGCGCGTCGACGGCATGGACCCGCTCGCCGTCCACCTCGCGATGGAGGAGGCCGCGGCGGTCATGCGCAGCGGCGGAGGCCCGACGATCGTCGAGGCCGAGGTCTACCGCTTCTTCCACCAGAACGGCCCGTACCCCGGCAGCGCCTTCGGCTACCGCACGAAGGAGGAGGAGGCCGAGTGGAAGAAGCGCGACCCCCTCGACCGCGTCGCGCGAGAGATGATCAAGCGCGGCCTCATCGACGAGGCGGGCGTCGAGAGCGTGCGCGCCCAGGCCGTCGCAGCGATGGATGCGGCCACGGCCGAACTGCTCGAGGCCGACCCCGAGAAGCAGGGTCGCCGCCGCATCCGCCCCGAGCTCTGGCCCGACCCGACCTTCGTGAACGTGGGCGTGCGCGGGGACGCGAGCGAGCTCGAGCCGCTGCGCGTGCTCGACCCGAGCGCCTCCGACGCCGCACGTGCGCCGATGAAGTTCGTCGACGCCGTCGCGGGCGTGATGGAGCGCCGGATGAGCGAGGACGAGCGCATCGTGATCATGGGCGAGGACATCCACCGGCTCAAGGGCGGGACGAACGGCGCGACCAAGGGCCTCGCCGACGCCTTCCCCGACCGCGTGCTCGGCACCCCGATCAGCGAGAACGCCTTCATGGGCCTCGGCGGCGGGCTCGCCCTCGACGGCCGCTACCGGCCCGTCGTCGAGTTCATGTACCCCGACTTCATGTGGGTCGCCGCCGACCAGGTGTTCAACCAGGTGGGCAAGGCGCGCCACATGTTCGGCGGCGACAATCCGGTGCCGCTCGTGCTGCGCACGAAGGTCGCGATGGGCTCGGGCTACGGCTCGCAGCACCTCATGGACCCGGCCGGCATCTTCGCCACGAGCCCCGGCTGGCGCATCGTCGCCCCGTCGTCGGCCGCGGACTACGTCGGCCTCATGAACGCCGCGCTCGCCCTGCAGGACCCGGTGCTCGTCATCGAGCACGTCGACCTCTACAACGAGAAGGACGAGGTCATCGACGGCGACCTCGACTACATCATCCCGCCGGGCACCGCGGCCGTCCGCCGCGAGGGCAGCGAGATGACTGTCATCAGCTACCTCTCGATGGTCAGGCACTGCGCCGAGGCGATCGAGCAGACGGGGGCGGATGCCGAGCTCATCGACCTGCGCTGGCTCGACCGGGCCTCGCTCGACTGGGAGACCATCGAGGCGAGCGTGAAGAAGACCAACGCCGTGCTCATCGTCGAGCAGGGAGCCCGCGGCACGTCCTACGGCGCATGGCTCGCCGACGAGATCCAGCGCCGCCTGTTCGACTGGCTCGACCAGCCCGTGCAGCGCGTGACCGGCGCCGAGTCGTCGCCGTCGATCTCGCGCATCCTGGAGCGCGCGGCGATCGCCCGCACCGAGGAGGTCGTCGCCGGCATCGAGACCGTGCGTCGCAACGCGGGAGGAGCAGCCTGATGTCGACGACCATCCGCATGCCCGAAGTGCTCGCGAACGTCACCGAGGCCGCCGTCCAGAAGTGGCTCGTCGCCCCCGGCGACGAGGTCGCCGTCGGCCAGCCGTTCGCCGAGATCGAGACCGAGAAGGCCGTCGTCGAGTTCGCGGCCGAGACCGCGGGCACCGTGCTCGAACTGCTCGTGGGGGAGGGCGACTCGATCGACGTCGGCGCCCCCATCGCGATCGTGGGTGAAGCGGGGGAGGTGGCACTTCCCGCGAGCCCCGCAGCGGCTCCGGCCGCTGAGGAGTCCGACGGGGCCGCTCCGGCGGCCCCGTCGGATCCCGAATCCGGGGCGCCCGTCGCGGAGGTCGCGGCCCCGGCCGTCGACGCCGCCGCAGCCGCCTCGAGCGCCGCCGGCGCAGCCGGCCCCGTCGCGGAGCCGACCCCGGCATCCGCCCCGAACGACGGCGGCCGCCGCTTCATGAGCCCGCTCGTGCGCCGCCTCGCGCGCGAGCACGGCATCAACCTCGCGGGCGTCACGGGCTCCGGGCCCGACGGCCGCATCGTGCGCCGCGACATCACCGCTCTGCTCGAGAACGGCGCCGCCGCGCCCGCCGCCGAGGCACCCGCTGCCGCTGCAGCTCCGGCCGCAGCGCCCGTCGCTCCTTCCGTCGCGGCACCCGCGCCCGACGGCGTCGAGGTCGTCCCGCACAGCCGCATGCGCGCGACGATCGCCCGCCGCCTCACCGAGAGCAAGAACTCGGTTCCGCACTTCTACCTCACCGCCGACTGCCGCGTCGACGCGCTGCTCGACATGCGCAAGCAGATCAACGCGGGCGGTCAGGTGAAGGTGAGCGTCAACGACCTCGTCGTGAAGGCCGTCGCGGGCGCGTTCCGCGACGTCCCCGAGTCGAACCGCACGTGGAGCGACGACGGCATGGTCATCCACGACTCGGTCGACATCGGCATCGCGGTGTCGCTCGACGACGGCCTCGTCGTGCCCGTCGTCCGCGGCGTCGAGGGCCTGAGCGTCTCGGCGCTCGGCGCCCGCATCGCCGAGCTCGCCGGTCGCGGCCGCGAGGGCCGCCTGACGCTCGCCGAGCTCGAGGGCGGCAGCTTCACGGTCTCGAACCTCGGCATGTACGGCACGCAGGCTTTCTCGGCGATCATCAACCCGCCTCACGCGGGCATCCTCGCCGTGGGCGCCGCGTCGGCGCGACCCGTCGTCGTCGACGGTGCGCTCGAGGTGGGTCAGGTGATGACCGTCACGCTCTCGGCCGACCACCGGTCGTGGGATGGCGCGCTCGCCGCGCGCTGGCTCGCCGCCTTCGTCGCGCGCATCGAGAACCCGCTCAGCATCCTCGCCTAGCGGCGGAGTCCGCGCTCAGACCTTGTCGCGCCAGGACCCCGTGGGGGTCTCGTCGTCGACCAGCTCGATCGCGCCGGTGTCGAGCGGCAGCCCGATCGACTCGGTCGGCGGGGCGATCATCGTCGCCTCGTCCCGGCGGTGGCGCAGCACGGTGTCGATGTACGAGCTCAGCGCCTCGGCGAGCGGGATGGCCCGCGCCTGGTTCTGCGACAGGAACCAGCGGTGCTCGAGCAGCTGGTGGAAGACCTCGGGCCCCTCGAGCTTGCCCTTGAGCTCGCGCGGGATCGCCCGGACGACCGGCTCGAAGACGCGCACGAGCCACTCGTGGGCGACCTGCTCCTCGTCGACCGACTTGTCGGGGTAGGTCGCCGCCGAGTACGAGTCGAGGTCGTTGAGCAGGCGCCTGGCCTGGTTCTCTCCCGCGTCGATGCCCGTGAGGCGCAGCAGGCGCCGCGTGTGGTGGCCGGCGTCGACGACCTTGGGCTGGATCCGCACCTCGGTCGAGTCGCCGTCGGTGCGGATCGCGAGCTCCTCGATGTCGAAGCCGAGATCGTTGAGGCGCTCGACGCGCTGCGTGATGCGCCAGCGCTCCGAGCGGTCGAACGACTCCCACCCCGTGAGCTCCTTCCAGAGAGTGCGGTAGGCATCGATGATGCCGTTGGAGACCTCGATCGCGTCGATGCTGCCGTCGAGACGACCGCCCGCCTCGAGGTCGAGAAGCTCGCCGGCGATATTGACGCGGCCGATCTCGAGGTCGTTCTCGCGCTGGCCGTTGGAGAGCCCGCCCTCGTAGAGCTGACCCGTCTCGGCGTCGACCAGGTAGGCGGCGAACGCACCGGCGTCGCGGCGGAAGAGCGTGTTCGAGAGCGACACGTCACCCCAGAAGAACCCCGCGATGTGGAGCCGGACCAGGAGCACGGCGAGGGCATCGACGAGCCGCGTGGCGGTGTCCGGCCGCAGGGTCTGCGAGTACAGGGCGCGGTAGGGCAGCGAGAAGCGCAGGTGGCGCGTGACGAGCACGGGCATGAGCGGCGTGCCGTCGTCGTCGACGCGTCCCGTGATGACGGCGACGGGGTCGACGCAGGGGATCTCCAGGCGCTGCAGGGTGCGCAGCATCTCGTACTCGCGCCGCGCCATCTCCTCCGTCGTCTCCTTGATCGCGACGACCGCGCCGCTCAGGTGCACGAAGCGCACGAGGTGGCGCGAGATGCCCTTCGGCAGCGAGGCGATCGCGTCGTCCGGCCACGTGTCGAGCGGCAGGTTCCAGGGCAGGTCGAGCAGGCCGGGGTCGACGACCGCGGAGGTGATGCTGAGCGAGGCGCTCATCCGGGCTGGGTCCCTTCGTCGGGGCGGGAACGCCACGAGGGCGGGCGCGTCATCCGACGCGGCCCGCCCTCGCTGCGGTCGAGACCGAGTCTCAGTGGGTGATCGGGGTGCGGTTGAGACGCAGGCCGCTCGCCGTGTCGAACACGTGGACGTGCTTCGGCTCGGGCGTCACGACGACCGTCTCACCGGCGTTGGGGTGCGAGCGGCCGTCGACGCGCGCGACGACGTCGACGCGCTGGCCCTGCACCTCGGTGTGACCGTAGAGGTAGCCGTCGGCGCCGAGCTCCTCGACGACGTCGACCTCGACCGAGAGGCCGTGCGAGCCGGGGGCGCCGACGATGAGGTCCTCCGGGCGCACGCCGACCGTGACCGACTTGTCGCTCGCGTTGTCGAGCGTCTCGCGCTCGACCGCGGCGACGCCGGTGCCGAACTCGACGCCGCCGTCGACGATCGTGGCGGGGAAGAGGTTCATCGCGGGCGAGCCGATGAAGCCGGCGACGAAGACGTTGTTGGGCGTCTCGTACAGGTCGCGCGGGGTGCCGACCTGCTGCAGGATGCCGTCCTTGAGCACCGCGATGCGGTCGCCCATCGTGAGGGCCTCGGTCTGGTCGTGCGTGACGTAGACCGTCGTGACGCCGAGTCGGCGCTGGAGCGAGGCGATCTGGGTGCGCGTCTGCACGCGGAGCTTGGCGTCGAGGTTCGACAGCGGCTCGTCCATGAGGAACACCTGCGGCTGGCGCACGATCGCGCGGCCCATCGCGACGCGCTGACGCTGGCCGCCCGAGAGAGCCTTCGGCTTGCGGTCGAGGTAGGGCTCGAGGTCGAGGAGCTTGGCCGCCTCGAGGACGCGCGTCGCGCGCTCCTCCTTGCCGATGCCGGCGATCTTGAGCGCGAAGCCCATGTTCTCGGCGACGGTCATGTGCGGGTACAGCGCGTAGTTCTGGAACACCATCGCGATGTCGCGGTCCTTCGGCGGGACGTCGGTGACGTTGCGCTCGCCGATGAAGATGTTGCCGTCGTTGACCTCTTCGAGGCCGGCGAGCATGCGGAGGGTGGTCGACTTGCCGCAGCCCGAGGGGCCGACGAGGACGAGGAACTCGCCGTCCTCGATCTGGAGGTCGATCGCGTCGACCGCGGGAACGGTCGAGCCGGGGTACAGACGGGTTGCCTTGTCGAAAGTGACGGAAGCCATGCTGATTAACTCTCCTCTTCACCGGCAGGTACGTGCCGGACGATCCGTTGTGAATGGATTGATGACGCTGTCATCGATGAGCGACGCTGGTCATCGGGCTCAGTATGCCACCTCCCGCGGCCGTCCTCCGCATCGAGGGGATGCCCGTTCGGGCCGGCGAGGGCGGCCGGCGGGCCGTCGCGAGGGTCCCTCGACTGGCCGCCCACCGTTCGTCGCCGTACTATCCTTCGGGGCGCAGTGCGCCCGAACCCGATTCGGGGAGCGCGCTCGCCCCCGGGAAGCCACGAAGAGGAACCATGACCGACAGCGGATCAGCCCGCGCGAAGCAGTCGAAGACGGCCCGTCGCGACGAAGCCCGCGAGAAGGCCCGTCAGATGCGCGCCGAGCACAAGAAGAAGGAGCGGCGCAACCGCTGGCTCCTGCAGGGCGGCATCGCCGTCGCCCTCATCGCGATCATCGCGATCGTCGCGCTCGTGATCACCAACTCGATCCGGCCGGAGCGCAACGGACCCCGCAACATGGCGAGCGACGGCATCCTCATCGGCGAGGGGCTGACCCCGGTGCAGACGCCCGGCATCGCGCCCGACGCGACGCCGGTGCCGAGCGCGCCGAACGAGCCGGGCGTCGTCGCCATCACGATCTGGATCGACTACCTCTGCCCCGTGTGCGGCGAATTCGAGGAGGAGAACGGCGAGCTCATCCGCACGCTCGTCGATTCGGGCGCCGCGACCGTCGAGTACCACCCCATCGCGATCCTCACGAGCCTCTCGGCCGGCACCCAGTACTCGCTCCGTGCGGCGAACGCCGCCGCGTGCGTCTCCAACTACAACCCCGACGCGTTCTTCGACTTCAACGCCGGCCTGTTCGCCGATCAGCCCGCGGAGGGGACGGAGGGGCTCACCGACGATCAGCTCCTCGAGATCGCGCGCGATGCCGGCGCGACCTCGACCTCTCTCGAGCGCTGCATCGACGACGGCCGCTTCTACGAGTGGGTCAAGGCGGCGACGACCCGGGCGGGCAACGGCCCCCTGCCGGTCGAGGGCACCGAGGTCGAGAACGTGCGAGGCACGCCGACCGTGCTCGTGAACGGCGAGCTGTACAACCCCTCGTACCCCCTCGACTCGACCGAGTTCTCGCAGTTCGTGCTCTCGGCCGCCGGCGACGACTTCGCGGCGAGCCCGTCGCCGTCGCCCTCGCCGACCCCGTAGCGAGTCGCCGCGGGCCGATAGGCTGAGCCCGCTGCAGCGCCCCGTTAGCTCAGCTGGTAGAGCGGCTGTCTTGTAAACAGCAGGTCGCAGGTTCGAATCCTGTACGGGGCTCCGATCACGGCCATGCACGTCGCGTGCCGACGGGCAATACCCCCGATCAGGGGAGCAATCCGACGGCCGTCTCCCCCAGTCCTGGGGTGATCTGTTCGTTTTTGGACCACACCCGCTTGGCGCTTCGGGCCTTCGGGTCGTAGCGTCGGAGATGTCAGCCGGGGGGCTGGCGGATACATCTCAAGGTTTCGGGGGGAACCTGTCATGCTGCGTTCAATTCTTGTGGGGTCCGCGCTCGCGACGAGCGCCATCCTGCTCGCGCCCGTCCTGGGCGGGAGCGTCGACGTCTCCGACGTCCTCAGCGCTCGCACGCTCACCGCCGGCGCCTCGGCGATCACCATCGTGGAGGCCGAGTCCGTCATCGACGGCAGCGCCTTCCTCGACCCGCGCCAGCGCGCGACCTACTCCGCGACGAGCGCCGGCGACGATGCCGCTCCGGCCGCGAGCCCGAGCGCGTCGCCGTCGCCGACAGCCGCCGCGACCGCCGAGGCGGCCGCCGCGCCCGCGCCGAGCGGCTCGACCGGCGCCTCGGCGTCGTCGAGCACCACGACCGCGAAGCCCGCGCCGAGCCCGTCCGCCTCGAGCGGGACGACCGCGGCGTCCGGGGGCGGCACCGCCCCCGTCCAGCCCAAGCCCTCGGGCCCGGCGCCCGCACCCGCCGCACCGGCACCCGCGCCGACCCCGACCCCGACCGTCACGACCCCGGCCTGCGCCGGTATGCCCGGCGGCAGCACCGCGGGTGCGCCCGGCCGCACCTCGAAGGGCGGCGTCGCCGGCACCACGTCGGCCGACCTCGCGCAGTTCGCCCAGCGCTACAACGAGATCCGCGTCGCGAACTGCCTGCCGCCGATCCCGATGGCGAACATCCGCTACGACTCCTGCATGGAGGACCGCCTGTTCTGGATGGCGGAGGACCCGTCGACCGACCCGATGAGCGCGTGGGGCCACATCGGCTCCGTCCGCAGCGACGGCGTCCCGAGCGTGGGCTGCGACGGCAACCTCGCCGGCGGCTCGAACAACAGCGGCGCGACCGTGGCGCAGAAGTGGTGGGACTCCTCGGGGCACCGCACCTCGCTCTACAAGCCGACCTACACCGGCGGCACCGGCGGCGTCTGCATCCTCTTCGCGATGACGCACGGCGGCGTGCCGAACGAGCCGTACAGCTTCACGCGGGCCGCGGCGCGCTGGGTCACCTGCTGACCGACCGCGACCGATCGCTCGTCGTCGCCGGCGAGCGGGCTCGATAGGCTGAGCCCGCTCGCCGGCGCTCGACCGCGAGCGGAGGGCGGGACGACGATGGCGCGACCGGGCTGGGGCATTCTCGCGGCGGGCGGCATCGCGCACGCGTTCGCGCGCGACCTGGTCGCCGAGGGGTTCACCGTCGCCGCGGTCGGATCGCGTCGACTCGAGAGCGCGCGCTCCTTCGCGGCCGAGCACGGCATCCCGACCGCGCACGGGTCGTACGAGGAGCTCGTCGCCGACCCGGCCGTCGAGATCGTCTACGTGGCGAGCCCGCACTCCCACCACGCCGAGCACGCGATGCTCGCGATCGCGGCGGGCAAGCACGTGCTGGTCGAGAAGGCCTTCACCCTGACCGAGCGGGATGCGCGCCGCGTCGCCGACGCCGCCGCCGAGGCGGGCGTCGAGGTGATGGAGGCGATGTGGACGCGGTTCCTGCCGCACATGATCCGCGCGCGCGAGCTCGTGCGCTCGGGCGCGCTCGGCGAGGTGCGCACGGTGCTCGCCGACCACACGCAGTCGCTTCCGCTCGACCCGCAGCATCGGCTGCAGAACCCGGAGCTGGGCGGCGGCGCGCTGCTCGACCTCGGCATCTACCCGGTGTCGTTCGCCGTCGACGTCCTCGGGCTCCCGCAGGGCATCCGCGCCCACGCCGCTCTCACCGCGACGGGCGTCGACCGGCAGACGGCGATGATCCTCGACTACGCCGACGGCCGGCAGGCCGTGCTGCACACGGCGCTCGACACCGCCGGGCCGAACCGTGCCGCCGTCATCGGCACGCACGGCTACCTCGAGATCGAGCGCACCTTCTACGCGCCGACCGTCGCGACCCTCTTCGACGAGCGCGGCGAGGTCGTCGAGCGCATCGCGCCGGTCGTGGCGCAGCGCGGCATGCAGTTCCAGGCGGCCGAGATGGAGGCCCGCGTCGCCGGCGCCGAGCCCACGAGCCTCCCGATCGAGGAGACCGTCGCGATCATGGGCGTGCTCGACGAGGTGCGCCGCCAGATCGGCGTGCGGTACGCGGCCGACGAGGCCTGACCGGCCGCGACTATCATGGCCGGGTGACAGCCCCGGATGCCCGAGAGACGCCCGACACCGGTGCGCCGCCTCGCGGCGCGGGTGCGGCGGCCTTCCTGTCACGCCACCCGCGCGCCCTCACGATCGCGGCGCTCGTCACCGCCTTCGCGCTCCTCGGAGTCGGCGCGGTCGCTGCTGGCGCCGCGGTCGGCCAGCCTGCGGCGACGCCCGCCGCGCCCGACGCCGGGCCGGAGCCGGTCGAGACGAGCGCCGAGCCGACCCCCGAGCCCGAGCCGACGCGGGCCGGCCCCACGGTCGCGACCGCGCCGACGCGCGTGCGCACGTGCTCGATCGCGGGCCTCGCCTCCGACGGCCGCCTCGGCGACTTCGTCGGCGCCGTCGTCAACGCCGAGACCGGCGAGGTGCTCTTCGACCGCGCCGCGTCGACCCCGGCCCGTCACGGCAGCGTGCTCAAGGTGCTCACCGCGGCCGCCGCGCTGAGGGTCCTCGGCCCGGGGTACCAGCTCTCGACGCGCGTCGAGCAGGGCGCCGAGCCCGGCCAGGTCGTCCTCATCGGCGGAGGGGACGCCACCCTCAGCGCCCTCGCGCCCGGCCAGGAGAGCGTCTACCGCGGTGCCCCCAAGCTCGCCGATCTCGCGGCGCAGACCGTCGCCGCCTATGCGGCGGCGAACCCCGACGCCCCCGAGATCACCCAGGTGCTGCTCGACGCCACGTACTGGAGCCCGGCGGACAAGTGGGACTCGTCGTGGGAGCGCAGCGAGCAGACGATCGGCTACCACTCGGAGGTGACGGCGCTCCAGATCGACGGCGACCGCCAGAACCCCGCTCTCGACACGAGCCCCCGCTCGACCGACCCGATCACTCGCGCCGGGGAGGCCTTCGCGCTCGCCCTCGGCGCGGCCGGCAACCCCGCCGGTCGACCCGCGGTGAGCACGGGAGTCTCGAGCGGCGGCGCGGAGCTCGCCATCGTGCGCTCCCAGCCGGTCAGCCGGCTCATCGAGAAGATGCTCATGAACAGCGACAACACGCTCGCCGAGATGCTCGCGCGCGTCGTGTCGAAGGAGTCGGGCTTCGATGGCTCGGCGGCCTCCCTCACGCAGGCGTTCGCCGCCGCGCTGCAGCCCTACGGCGTGACGCTCGACCCGGCGATGGTCATCCGCGACGGGTCGGGTCTCAGCCACCTGAACGCCGTCTCGCCCCTCTACTACGCGCGCCTCTTCGACGTCGTCGCCGCCGGCGGCGGCGACCTGCCCGTGCTCACCGCGGGCCTGCCCGTGGCCGGCCGCTCCGGGTCGCTCGCGAGCCGCTTCGCCGGCGACGCGGCGATCGCGCGCGGCAGCGTCGCGGCGAAGACGGGCTGGATCAACACCGCCTACTCGCTCAGCGGCATCATCACCGCCGCCGACGGCACGACGCTGACCTTCGCGTTCTCGGCGATCGGCAACGTGCAGGGCTCGGCGCGCACGGCGCTCGATCTGCTGACGGCGGGCGCCTACCGCTGCGGCGACAATCTGACCAACACCTGATGCGGCCGGGCGCTCGTCGCCCGCTGCGGAGGCCCCGACCGAGAGACGGAGACGCCATGCCCCGCGCGCTGCTCATCATCGACGTGCAGAACGACTTCACCGAGGGCGGCGCGCTCGGCGTCGACGGCGGGGCCGCCGTCGCGGCGGCGATCACGCAGCACGCCCGGTCGCACGCCGACGACTACGCCCTCGTGGTCGCCTCGCGCGACTGGCACGACGCGGCGAACGACAACGGGGGGCACTTCGCGACGGATGCCGCTCCCGACTTCGTGACGACGTGGCCGGTCCACTGCGTGGCCGGCTCCGAGGGCGCCGACTACCACCCCGCCATCGACCGCGCGCTCATCGACCTGCACGTGCGCAAGGGGCAGGGGGTGCCGGCCTACTCGATCTTCGAGGGGACGACCGACGACGGGCGGTCGCTCGTCGCGGCGCTCGACGAGCGCGGCATCGACGAGGTCGACGTCGTCGGCATCGCGACCGATCACTGCGTGCGGGCGTCGGCGCTCGACGCGCTCGCCGCGGGCCGCCTGGTGCGCGTCCTGAGCGACCTCGTCGCGGGT
>VFQM010002270.1_pt1 | contig 14636 bp, 16 predicted proteins | sample 3512391 | NCBI WGS metagenome assembly VFQM01 (sample SAMN10412369, study PRJNA504923) | tailings metagenome | isolation source: Replicate 1 from Balatoc abandoned mine | place: Philippines
TGGAGGACGCATGGGCGCTCGGCCGCGTGGTGGCCGATCCTGCGCTCACCGACTGGCCGCAACGTTTCGAGCGCTACGCTGCGCTGCGCTGGGCGCGCAATGCGCAGGTGCAGCGGCGCTCGCGCCGCAATGGCACCGTGTTCCATGCCCGTGGCCCGCTGCGCTGGGCGCGCAATGCGGCCATGGCCCTGCTGGGCGAGCGCCTGTTGGACAATGCGTGGCTCTACCGCGGGCCAGGCGACGCCACGCGCCGCGCCTGAGTCCCTCACCCCGTTGATGACTGGAGACACGACATGACCCTGCCCCCGATGAACCGACGCCATGCCCTGGCCACCGGTGCCGCGCTCGCGGCCGCTGCCGTCACCGCGCCTGCATCCGCACAACCCGCATGGCCCAGCCGACCGCTCAAGATCGTGGTCGGCTTCCCCGGGGGCTCCTCGCCCGACCTGATGGCCCGCACCATCGCCGAGACGCTGCAGCAGGCGCTGGGTCAGCCGGTGGTGATCGAGAACCGCCCCGGTGCCGGTGGCAACGTGGCGGCCGCGCAGGTGGCCCGTGCCGACGATGACCACACCATCGGCCTGATGATCAACGGCAACATGACGATCGCGAAGATCCTCAACCCCGCCACCACCTACGACCCGCTCACCGATCTCGCCCCGGTCTCGCTGCTCGCGGTGGCGCCGCTGGTGCTCACCGCGTCCATGGACACGCCGGCCGATCCGCGCGCCTTTTTCGAGGCCGCGCGCGCCAGCGGCGACAAGTGGAACTACGGCACGCCCGGCATCGGCACCGTGGCGCACCTGGGCATGGAGCTGCTCAAGGGCCGTGCTGGCCTGGGCGCGGTGCACGTGCCGTACCCCGGCAACCCGCAGGTCATTGCCGCGATGGTGGGCGGGCAGATCCAGATGTCGCTGCTGCCGCCGGGCCTGGCCATGGCCCAGGTGCGTGGCGGCAAGCTGCGCGCGGTGGGCGTCACCTCGGCCGGGCGCAGTGGCGTCGTACCCGAGGTGCCCAGCCTGGGCGAAGCCGGCATCAAGGACTTCCAGCTCGAGATCTGGAATGCGGTGGCCGCACCGAACAGCCTGCCCAAGGCGCATGTGAACCGCCTCTCTGCGCTGCTCACCGACATCGTGCGTCGACCCGACGTGCGCGAGAAGATCCTCAACCAGGGCTGGACGGTGGCGGGTACGTCGCCTGAAGGCCTGGCGAGGCGCGTGAAGGCCGACACCGAGGCCATGGCCGAGGTGATCCGGCGCAACAACATCCGGCCGAGCTGACGCGAGGGCCGGTGCGTCAGAGGGCGGTGCGCAGGCGCCAGATTTCGGGGAACAGCACCACGTCGAGCATCTTGCGCAGGTAGCTCACGCCGCCCGTTCCCCCGGTGCCGCGCTTGAAGCCGATCACGCGTTCCACGGTGGTGACGTGCCGGAAACGCCAGAGCCGGAAGCTGTCTTCCAGGTCGGTCAGTTCCTCGCCGAGCTGGTACAGGTCCCAGTGGGCCTTGGGGTCTCGGTAGACCTGTAACCAGGCCTGTTCGACGGCATCGCTGGCCTCGTAGGGCTGCGTCCAGTCGCGCTCGGTGTGGCTGGCCGGCACGGGCAGGCCGCGGCGCGCCAGCAGGCGCAGGCATTCGTCGTACAGCGAGGGCGCCTCGTACGCCGCGCGCACGATGGCGGCACGCTCGGGGTGGTGCGCGTGCGGCTGCAGCATGGCCGCATTCTTGTTGCCCATGGCGAACTCGATGCAGCGGTACTGGTGACTCTGGAATCCACTCGATTTCGCCAGGTAGGGCCGCAGCGCGCTGTACTCGGGCGGCGTCATGGTGGCCAGCACGTCCCATGCATGCACCAGCTGTTCCATGATGCGACTCACGCGCGCGAGCATCTTGAAGGCCGGCGGCAGATCGTCGCGCGCGATGTGCGCGATGGCGGCGTGCAGCTCATGCAACATGAGCTTCATCCACAGCTCGCTGGTCTGGTGCTGCACGATGAACAGCATTTCATCGTGTGCGGGCGAGAGCGGCTTTTGCGCGTTCAGGATGGCGTCGAGCTGCAGGTAGTCGCCGTAGCTCATGTCGCGGCTGAAGTCGAGTTGGGCGCGCTCGTCGCGCACCACGTCTTCGGGGCGTTGCGGTTGCGAGGCCATCTCAGGTCACCGCGTGTTGCCGGTTGAACTCGGGGCGTTGCCACTCGCCACTCTCCAGCACCTGGCGCAGGTGCTCGACGGCGTTCCAGACGTCCTCGAAACCCAGGTACAGCGGCGTGAAGCCGAAGCGCAGGATGTCGGGGTGGCCCGCGCCGTCGCCCGCGCGGAAGTCGCCGATGACGCCGCGCGCGATAAGGGCCTGGACGATGGCGTAGGCACCCTGGCCGCGACTCAGGCAGACCTGCGAGCCGCGCTGCGCGTGGTCACGCGGCGTGACGAGGGCAAGACCCTGGCCCGCGCAGCGTTCCTCCACGAGTTGAATGAACAGATCGGTGAGCGCGAGCGACTTGCGGCGCAGCGCGGCCATGCCGCCGAAGGGTTCGGCCGCGAGCACGGTGGCCACGCCGCATTCGAGCGCGGCCAGGCTGATCATGGGTTGCGTGCCGCATTGGTAGCGCACGATGCCCGCGGCGGGCTGGTAGTCGGGCGTGAAGGCGAAGGGCTTGTCGTGGCCCCACCAGCCGGCCAGCGGCTGCCAGCAGCTGTCGGCGTGGCGCGGGTTCACCCACACGAAGGCCGGCGCGCCAGGCCCGCCGTTGAGGTACTTGTAGCCGCAACCGACGGCGAAGTCGGCGTCGGCCGCGGTGAGGTTCACCGGCACCGCGCCCGCACTGTGCGCGAGGTCCCACACCACCAGCGCGCCGGCGTCGTGCGCGGCTTTCGTGACAGCGGCCATGTCGTGCATGGCGCCGGTGCGGTAGTTCACGTGGGTGAGCATCAGGATCGCGAGCTTTTCGTCCTTGAGCGCGTCGGCGATCTCATGCGGCTCGACGAGAACCAACTCCCAGCCCTTGTCCTTGCACAAGGCTTCGGCAATGTAGAGGTCGGTCGGGAAGTTGCTGCGCTCGCTCACGATGCGCCAGCGGCCCGGGCTGCGCTGTGCGCTGATGCGCAGTGCGGCACTGAGCACCTTGAACAGGTTCACGCTCGTGCTGTCGGTGGCGATGGTGGTGCCCGGTGCCGCGCCGATCAGGCGGGCGATCTGGTCGCCGACCTTGCGCGGCAGCTCGAACCAGCCGGCGCTGTTCCAGCTGCGGATCAGGTCGCGGCCCCATTCCTGCGTGACGACCTCGGCCACGCGCGCGGGCGCCGAACGCGGCATGGCGCCCAGGGAGTTGCCGTCCAGGTAGACAGTGCCTTCGGAAATGTCGAACAGCTCGCGCAGAGCGTGCAGTGGATCTTGCGCGTCGAGTGCGCGGCAGTCTTGCAGGGTGGTGGTCATGGGAGGGAACGCAGTACCGCGCGCACCGGGGAGGCGTCGGCGGTGGTCAGTTTCAAGGGCAGGGCGATGAGTTCGTAGTCGCCCTCGGGCACGTCATCGAGCAGCAGGTTCTCCAGCACGCGCAGGCCGCGGCGGCGGATCACCTGGTGGCTGTCCAGCGTCTTGCTGCTCGCCGGGTCGATGCTGGCGCTGTCGATGCCAATGAGCTGGACGCCGCGGTCGGCCAGCAGTTCCACCGTTTCAGGCGCGAAGGCGGGCAACGCGATGTCGAATGTGCTCTGGGGCATGCGCGCATAGGTGCGAACGAGCACACGCGGTGGCAGATCGGCCATGCCGTGTGCGATATGTCCGGGCATCACGAGTGCGCCAACGCCGATGGCATGGATCACGCGGCACGGGCCGATGAAGGTGTCGAGCGGCACCTCGCCGATGGGCAGGCCGTTCGGGTCGTAGTGCAGCGGGGCGTCAGCGTGCGCGCCAACGTGCGGTGACAGCGTGATCGCGCTCACGTTTACCGGGCAGCCCGGGCCGATGCTCGCGACCCACTGCTGCGTGTACGCGGTGTCGCCGGGAAAGACCGGCGCGCCGGCGTGGACGGGAGGGGAGATGTCCCAGAGCGTTTTCATGGCGCGGCGAAGGTAGCACCGTGAAAATACCCGTGGTGTCGGTTAAAGCCAACACCCGATCAAAAACTTCAGGTCTGAAGCATCAGGCCGGTGTGGCAAGCGGCGGCAGACCGTGCCGGGCCCGCGCGCGCTCGCAGGCGTCGCTGCCTTCCTCGAATTCGTGGCAGGGCGAAGGGCGCCATTCGTAGATGCCGCAGCTCACCCGCTCACCGATCTTGCCGGTGAGCGCGGCGCAGCGCACGGGTACGTGGTCGGTGCCCCGCATGCGCATGGTGCTGCCGTTGACCTCGACCGCCAGCCCGCCGGGCACGCGCCCGCCCATGTCCTCCATTTCGTGGACCGCAAAGTCCACGCGAAAGCAGGCGCAGCACGCGCCACAGGCCGTGCAAGCGGACATGGTCTCAGCCGATGCGTCCCAGGAGCAGGTATTCCATCAGCGCCTTTTGCGCGTGCATCCGGTTCTCGGCCTCGTCCCAGACCACGCTTTGCGGGCCATCGATGACCTCGGCCGCCACTTCCTCTCCGCGGTGCGCGGGCAGGCAGTGCATGAACAGCGCGTCGGGTTTGGCAAGCCGCATCATGGCTTCGTCCACACACCACTGAGCGAAGGCCTGTCGGCGCACCTCGTTCTCGGCCTCGAAGCCCATGCTGGTCCAGACATCGGTGGTCACCAGGTCGGCGCCCCGGCAGGCTTCACGCGGGTCCTTGAAGACCTTGTAGCAGCCGCGGTCGCTGATGCCGGCCAGCACCGGGTCGACCTCGTAGCCACCGGGCGTGCTCACGTGCACCGTGAAGCCCAGCAGCTCGGCCGCCTGCAGCCAGGTGTTGGCCATGTTGTTGCCATCGCCCACCCAGGCCACCACCTTGCCGCGGATCGCGTCCAGCGGTTTGCCGCTGGGTGCGGGGCGGTACTCCACCAGTGTGAACAGGTCGGCCAGGATCTGGCATGGGTGGAACTCGTTCGTGAGGCCGTTGATCACCGGCACGCGCGAGTGCGCGGCGAAGGCTTCGATCTTCGATTGCTCGAAGGTGCGGATCATCACGATATCGACCATGCGGCTGATCACGCGCGCGCTGTCTTCGATGGGTTCGGCGCGGCCAAGCTGGCTGTCGCCGGTGGTGAGGTGCACCACCGAGCCGCCCATCTGGTACATGCCGGCCTCGAAGCTCACGCGGGTGCGCGTGCTGGCCTTCTCGAAGATCATGGCCAGCGTGCGGTCCGGGTCGGCAAAGGGCTGGTACTTCTCGACGGCCTTGAACTTGCGCTTGATGAACGCCGCGCGCTCGAACAGGTGCGCGTACTCGTCGGCACTCAAGTCCTTGAACTGCAGGTAGTGGCGGATCGACATGGGCGTGCTCACTCCGCCAGGAAGGCCTTGACCAGCGGCACCAGAATGGCGGCGATGGCATCGGCGTCGGCCGTGGTGATGATGAGCGGCGGCACCAGACGGATCACGTTGTCGGCCGTCACCGACAGCAGCAGGCCGGCGTCGGCCGCGCGCTGCGTGATCACGCCGCAGGGCCGATCAAGCTCGATACCGAGCATCAGCCCCTGGCCGCGGATCTCCTTGACACCGGCCACACCGGCCCAGCCTTTCTCGAGGGCGGCCTTGAGGTGCGAGCCGACGCGCTCGGCGTTGGCCAGCAGGCCGTCCTCCTCCATGATGCGGATGGTCTCGACACCGGCGCGCATGGCCAGCGGATTGCCGCCAAAGGTGGTGCCGTGGTTGCCGGGCTGGAAGATGTTGGCCGCCTTGGGGCCGGCCACCACCGCGCCAATGGGCACGCCCGAGCCCAGGCCCTTGGCCAGGGGCATCACGTCGGGCACGATGCCGGCCCATTGGTGCGCGAACCACTTGCCGGTGCGGCCCATGCCGCACTGCACCTCGTCGATCATGAGCAGCCAGTCGCGCTCGTCGCACAAGGCGCGCACGTCCTTGAGGTATTGCGCGCGCATCGGGTTGATGCCGCCTTCGCCCTGGATGGTTTCGAAGAACACGGCCACCACGTTGGGGTTGTTGGCGGTGGCCTTCTTGAGGGCCTCGATGTCGTTCGCGGGCACGCGCACGAAGCCCTCCACCAACGGGCCGAAGCCGGCCTGCACCTTGGGGTTGCCGGTGGCCGAGAGGGTGGCAATCGAGCGGCCGTGGAAGGCCTTCTCGTAGACCACGATCTCGGGGCGCTCGATACCCTTGTCGTGCCCGTACTTGCGCGCCAGCTTGAGCGCGGCCTCGTTGGCTTCCAGGCCGGTGCTGCAGAAGAACACGTTGGTCAGGCCCGAACGCTCCACCAGCATTTGCGCCAGGCGCTCCTGGTCGGGCACGTGGTAGTAATTGCAGCAGTGGATCATCTTCGCCACCTGGTCCTGCAGCGCAGGCACCAGCCTGGGGTGACCGTGGCCCAGGGTGTTGACGGCGATGCCGGCCAGCGCGTCCAGGTACTCCTTGCCGTTCGTGTCCCAGACGCGGCAGCCTCGGCCGTGCGACATTGCGATCGGCAGGCGACCGTAGGTGTTCATCACGTGGGGCGAGGCGACGGGTTTCAGCGCAGCGTTCATGCAAGGGCTCCGAGGGCAGGCCGGTCAAAAGAAATCGGCTCAACGCTGCAGGGCAGGTGAGCCGTTGAAGCGCGATTGTAGGCACACGTCCCATGGGCCACCGATGACGAACCGGCATCACAGCGATCCGCGCCGCACCGGATACCGTCCGAGGGTATACCCGAGTCTTATATAAGATAGAATTCTTGGCTTGCCACCCCTCCGGCGATCCCGGTGCCTGTGGTGGCCCGACTCCCGCACGAGCCCGCAACCACCGGATCACCCTTCAGCCGATGGCCGCATCCCCGCCCAAGCAAGTGTTCATCCAGGGCATCACCCGCGATGGACGCACCTTTCGCCCGAGCGACTGGGCCGAACGCCTGGCGGGCGTCATGAGTGGCTTTCGCCCGGGCGGCGCCCAGCCCGGCAGCCACCTGAGCTACTCCCCCTGGTGCGTGCCCAACGTCATCAACGGCATCAAGTGCGTGGTGGTGCACAGCGATTTGCGCGAAGCCGAGCCCATGGCCTGGGATTTCTGCATGAACTTCGCGCGCGACAACGACCTGCAGGTGGCCGAGGGCTGCCTGCTCCCCGACCGATAGCCCGAGGAGCCCGAAACCCGGCGCCCGGAAACAAAAAAGCCGTCTTGCGACGGCTTTTTTGCTTTGCTGGCAGCGCACCCTGTTCAAACGGCAGGCCCCGAATCAGGGCCCGGGCGGGTGAGGGTGGTGGCTCAGGCCGCGATGGCCAGGGCCTTGACCTTCGAGGACAGGCGGCTCTTGTCGCGAGCGGCCTTGTTCTTGTGGAAGATGCCCTTGTCGGCGATGGTGTCGACCACGGCTTGCATCTTGGCGAACAGTTCGGTCGCCTTGGCTTTGTCGCCGGCGACGACGGCCTTCTCGACGTTCTTCACCGCGGTGCGGTACTTCGAGCGCAGCGACGTATTGGCGGCGTTGAGTTTGACGTCCTGGCGGGCGCGTTTGCGACCGGACGCCAGGCGAGGGTTCTTTTTCTTCGGCTTGGTGGCCATGGTGGTGTTCCTTCGGTGTTTGTGGATGTTGCCAGCAAAGCCCGCGATTATAGCCCGGTGCCCCTGGAATGGCCCGGAGGCCCGCTGGAAGGCGGTTAGGGCGCGCTTACACTGCGCGGCGTGTCGCTCTTCAAGTCCGCCTCCCTGGTTTCGCTGCTGACCCTGGCCTCGCGCATCACCGGGTTGGTGCGCGAACTGCTGATGGCTGCCACCTTCGGTGCCAGCGCCCTGACCGACGCCTTCAACGTCGCCTTTCGCATCCCGAACCTGCTGCGCCGGCTGTTTGCCGAGGGCGCGTTCAGCCAGGCGTTCGTGCCGGTGCTGGCCGCCACCCGCGAAAAGGAGGGGGATGAGGCCACGCGCGAACTGGTGAACCAGATCGCCACGGTGCTCGCCTGGGCGTTGCTGGTCACGAGCGTGCTGGGCGTGGTCGGGGCCCCGGTGCTGGTCTATGCCATGGCCGCCGGCCTGAAGCAGTCGCCAGACGGATTCGATGCCGCGGTCGTCATGACGCGCTGGATGTTTCCCTACATCGCCTTCATGTCCTTCGTGGCACTCGCGGCGGGCGTGCTCAACACCTGGCGGCGGTTTGCCGTGCCGGCTGCCACGCCCGTTCTGCTGAACGTGGCCATGATCGCCGCTGCCTGGCTGGGCGCACCGTGGTTCGGCTCCCTGGGCATCCCGCCCATCTACGCCATAGCCGGCGGTGTGCTGCTGGGCGGTGTGTTGCAACTCGCGGTGCAGATTCCCGCGTTGCGGCGCATCGGCCTGCTACCGCGTATCGGCCTGCGCTGGTCGGCGGTAAGGGCGGCCTGGGCGCACCCGGGCACCCGGCGGGTCACCACGCTCATGCTGCCAGCCCTGCTCGGGGTGAGCGTTGCGCAGTTGTCCCTGCTCATCAACACGCAGATTGCCTCGCATCTGACGGTGGGCAGCGTGAGCTGGCTGACCTACGCCGATCGTCTGATGGAGTTCCCGACAGCCTTGCTCGGCGTGGCGCTGGGCGTGGTGCTGCTGCCTCAACTGGCCGCGGCGCAGGCGGCAGACGACAACGAGCGCTATAGCGCGCTGCTTGACTGGGGCCTGCGCCTGGTGGTGCTGCTGGCCGTGCCCTGTGCGGTGGCCCTGCTCACCTTCGCCCAGCCGCTGGTGGCCGTCCTCTACCACTACGGGCGCTTCGGCGCCGCCGACGTGCAGCAGACGGCCCTGGCGCTCATGGGCTATGGCGCCGGACTGATCGGCCTGATCGCCATCAAGGTGCTGGCACCGGGCTTCTACGCGCGCCAAGACATCCGCACGCCGGTGAAGATCGCCATCGGCGTGCTGGTGCTCACCCAGCTGCTCAACCTCGTGCTGGTGCCTTACCTGGCGCACGCCGGGCTGGCGCTGGCGATCGGGCTCGGGGCACTGGTCAACGCGCTGTTCCTGCTGGTGGGCCTGCGCCGCCGAGGCGCCTACAAGCCGTCGCCCGGCTGGGCGGTGTTCGGTCTGCAGGTGCTGGCGGCCAGCGCGCTGCTGGCGGTGTTTCTCACCTGGGCGGCCTCCCACATGGCATGGATCGATCTGCAGGCCACGGCGCTCACCCGTGTGGGCTTGCTCGCGCTGTGCGTGGTGGGTGCGGCGGCGCTGTACTTCGGCACCCTGGTGCTGGCCGGTTTGAAGTTGCGCCAGTTCGTCCGACAATAGATTCGCCGCGCCGTTGCGGCGACGGGATTCCATGGATTTCTCCCTCGACATCAGCGCGCCCACGCCTCTGGGCTATTTCGCGTCCCTCGTGCGCGACGACGATGCGCTGCCCTTGTTCGAGGCTGCCGCTTCCATCGCCCAGGACGAATACCCCGACCTGGACGTGCAGCAGGTACTGGGTGACGTCGACCAGATGCTTGCGCGCGTCAAACGCCGCTGCCCCGAGGATGCCGGCGCGCTGCAGCGCCTGCGCGTTCTCAACCAGTTCTTCTTCCGCGACATGGGGTTCGGCGGCAACGTCAACAACTACTACGACCCCGACAACAGCTACCTCAACGCGGTGTTGCGCACGCGTCGGGGCATCCCCATCTCGCTCGCGGTGCTGTGGCTCGAACTCGCCCAGGGCCTGGGGCTCAAGGCGCGTGGCGTCAATTTCCCCGGGCACTTCATGATCAAGATCAACCTGCCCAACGGGCAGGTGGTGATCGACCCGTTCACGGGCCAGTCGCTCAGCCGGGAAGACCTCTCGGAGCGGCTGGAGCCCTACAAGCGCCGCAATGGCCTGGTCGACGATTTCGACGTGCCGGTGGGCCTGTATCTGCAAGCGGCGTCGCCGCGCGAGATTCTGGCGCGCATGCTGCGCAACCTGAAGGAGATCCACCGCACCCAGGAGGACTGGCTGCGGCTCGTGTCGGTGCAGGACCGGCTCATCGTGCTGCAGCCTGAGGCCTGGGCAGAGTACCGCGACCGCGGTCTGGCCTGGGCCGAACTCGGCGATGTCCGCCGGGCGGTGGAGGACCTGGAAACCTTCGTAGAGCACACCGACGACGCACTGGAGCGCGCCGCCATCGAGCAGCGGCTGCAGGAATTGCGCCGTGCACCCAACTGAGCCGCGGCCCACCCATCGTCGCCTGTTGCGGACGTTGCCGCGTATCGGCTTGTAAGCCGGGTTGACGCCGGGTATGCGTCCCGGCGAACATTCCAAGGTTCGTCCAACCCCACAGAAGCAACAACATGCGCAACTTCCTTCAACGTACCGTGGCCACCTTGCTGATTCCTGCCATGACGCTCGGGGCCCTGCCACTGTCGGCGCAGGCCGGTCTTGTCAGCACCGAGCAGGCGCTCGTCACCGCGGCGGGTGAAGCCGATCGCAACAAGGTCAGCGAATTCCTCGCTCGCGACGACGTGCGCCAGGCCCTCACGCAGCAAGGTGTGAGCGCGGCCGAAGCCATCGAGCGCGTGCGGGCCATGTCCGACGCCGAGGTGGCGGCGCTGGCCGACCGCGTGGACAGCGCCCCCGCCGGCGCCGGCATCGTGGGCGCGCTGTTCACCATCTTCGTGATCCTGCTCATCACCGACATCCTCGGGTTCACCAAGGTCTTCCCGTTCACCCGTTCCATCCAATGACGCTGCGCTTGCTGCGCCCCACAACCCCCGCCCTGGCGGGGGTTGTGCTTTCTGCGCTCCTGCTGGCCGGGTGCGCAGCGCCGCCGCAGCTGGCGGCGCTGCGGGCGCAGGGCGTGGCGGGTCTGCCCGCGCGAGCGCAGGTCGAGCGTGTGCCGTTCTTTGCCCAGCCGGGCGACACGCTGTGCGGCCCCACCACGCTGGCCATGGTGGCGCAGGCGGCCGGGCGGACGGTCACACCCGAGCAGCTCACGCCGCAGGTATACCTGCCCGGGCGCCAGGGCGCCTTGCAGGCCGAAATGCTGGCCGCGGCACGGCGCAACGGTCTGGTGCCGTATGTCATCGAACCCAGCCTGAAGGCCTTGCTGCGCGAGCTGGCCAGTGGCGCGCCCGTGCTGGTGCTGCAGAACCTGTCGCTGCCCATGGCACCCCAGTGGCACTACGCGGTGGCGGTGGGCTACGACTGGCCCGCGGGCGAGATCGAGCTGCACTCCGGCACCACGGAGCGCTTGCGCCTGCCGCTGTCCACTTTCGAACGCACCTGGGCGCGTTCGCAACATTGGGCTGTGCGTGTGGCGGCGCCCGACGCCCCGCCAGCCACCGCCGACGGCGCGCGCTGGGCGGCGGCCGTGGCACCGCTGGAACGCCTGGACGTGCAGGCCGCGCACACCGCCTACCAGGCCGGCCTGCGGCGCTGGCCGCAGGTGGCGCTGCTGCACTTCGGTGCCGGCAACACCGCCCACGCGCTGGGCGCAAGCGACGATGCGCGCCGCGCTTTCGAGGCCGCTACCGAGCTGCAGCCCGACTTCGCCGATGCCTGGAACAACCTTGCCTGGCTGCGTCTGCAACGTGGCGACGCGCCCGGTGCGCGCGCGGCCGCGGAGCGAGCTGTTGCCCTGGGCGGGCCGCGCCTGGCCGCCTACCAGGCCACGTGGCGTGCCACCCAGACACCGGGAGACCCGCGATGAAGACCGTCATGGTGGCCGGTGCCACCGGCCTCGTGGGCAGTCATGCGTTGCGCCAGGCGCTGGCCCACCCGCAGGTTGCGCGCGTGGTGGCGCCCACGCGGCGCGCGCTGCCCAGCCACCCGAAGCTGCTGAACCCGGTGGTGGATTTCGAGCGCCTGCCCGAGCAGGCCGAGTGGTGGGCGGTCAATGCCGTGGTATGCACCATCGGCACAACCATGAAGGCCGCCGGCTCGCGCGAGGCCTTCTACCGTGTCGACCACGACCTGCCGCTGCGCGTGGCGCAATGCGCGCTGCGCCAGGGGGCACAGGCCTTCGCCTTCAACTCGGCGCTCGGCGCCGACCTTCGCTCGCGCGTGTTTTATTCACGCACCAAGGGCGAGGTCGAGCGTGACCTGCTGGCGCTGGGTTATCCCTCGCTGACGCTGGTGCGGCCCGGGCTCATTGGCGGTGATCGCCTGGAGCAGCGGCCGCTGGAGCGTTTGTCGATCGGGCTGACCCAGGCCTTGCGGCCGTTGTTGCCGGCGCGCTGGCGCGTGGTACCCGCGGAGGCCATTGCCCGCACGTTGCTGGAGGCCGCGCTCGTTGCCACACCCGGCGTGCGGGTGGTGATGTCCGAGGACATCGCCTGAGGGCGCTCAGCCGACAACCACCGCGGCACCCGCGTCGCGCGGCGCGATGCGACCGATGGTGTAGACCGTCTCGCCCAGGCTGCGCAGCGTGGCGGCGCAGGCCTCGGCCTGGTCGGCGGCGATCACCACCACCATGCCGATGCCGTTGTTGAAGGTGCGGTTCATCTCGATGTCGTCGATGCCCGCGGTCTTTTGCAGCCATGCAAACAACTCGGTCTGAGGCCAGCTACCCTTGACCAGGTGCGCGGCCAGCGCGTCGGGCAGCACGCGCGGGATGTTCTCCAGCAGGCCGCCGCCGGTGATGTGGGCCAGGGCCTTGATCGGGTGTTCCTGCAGGGCCGCCAGCACGTTCTTGACGTACAGGCGCGTGGGCTTCATGACCGCCTCGCGAAACGGCAGACCGTCGAGCGTGGCGGGCAGGTTCGCGCCGGCTCGCTCGATGCACTTGCGCACCAGCGAGAAGCCATTGGAGTGCACCCCGTGCGACGCCAGCCCCAGCACCACGTCGCCCTCGGCCACGTTGCGGCCGGTGAGGATCTTCGATTTCTCGACCGCGCCAACGCAAAAGCCCGCCAGGTCGTACTCGCCCGCGGGGTACATGCCAGGCATTTCGGCCGTCTCGCCGCCGATGAGCGCGCAGCCCGAGAGTTCGCAGCCCTTGGCGATACCGCCGACCACCGCTGCCGCGGTGTCGACATCGAGCTTGCCGCAGGCGAAGTAGTCGAGGAAGAACAGCGGCTCGGCGCCCTGCACCAGCACATCGTTCACGCTCATGGCCACCAGGTCGATGCCCACCGTGTCGTGCATGTTCCATTCAAAGGCCAGCTTGAGCTTGGTGCCCACGCCGTCGGTGCCGCTCACCAGCACCGGTTCCCGGTAACGCTTGGGCACCTCGAACAGCGCACCGAAGCCGCCGATGCCGGCCAGCACGCCCTCGCGCATGGTTTTTTTCGCCAGCGGCTTGATGCGCTCGACCAGGGCATCGCCGGCATCGATGTCGACGCCGGCGTCTTTGTAGGACAGGGGGGTGGTGCTCATGACGGGGGGCCGGGCGGGCCGGTGCAGGGGGCAAAGGGCGGCGCCAGGGGCGACCGATAGAATTCGGGACCGGATTTTACGGGCCCGCCCTCGCGCGCCGCGCCCCGGCCCGCTCCATGAACTTCACTCCCACGCAGATCCGAGTCGCCGCCTGGGCCGTCATTGCCCTGGTCATCGTGCTGCTGCTCACGCTGCTGGCACCGGTGCTGATGCCGTTCCTGCTGGCCATCGGCATCGCCTACGCGTTGCACCCGCTGGTCGAGCGCATGGCCGCGCGGGGTGTGCCGCGCTGGCTGGGCGCGGGCTTGGCCATCACCATGCTCATGCTGGTGCTGCTGGCCGTCGTGCTGTTGATCGTGCCCGTCATCTCGCAGCAGGTCCCGCTGCTCAAGGAGCAGGTGCCGGCGCTCCTGGAGCGGCTCAACGCCTTCATTGCGCCGCTGGCCGCGCGCCTGGGCATCAGCGCCCAGATCGACGTGCAGCAGGTCGGGCGCTGGCTGTCGCAGCTCGTCAGCGGCAACGAGAGCGAACTGCTGGCCGGTCTCCTGTCATCGCTGCGCATCGGTGGCAGTGCCGTCGCTGCGCTGTTCGGCAACCTGTTCCTCATGCCCATCGTGGCCTTCTACCTGCTGATCGACTGGTCAGCCCTGGTCGAACGCGCCAAGCGGCTCATTCCGCCGCGCTGGCGCGAGTCGGTGCAGAGCTTCCTGGACGAGACCGATGGCGTGCTGGGCCAATACCTGCGCGGCCAGTTGTTGGTGATGGGCGTGCTCGCCGTGTTCTACACGGTGGCGCTGGCGCTCATCGGCCTGAACCTGGCGTTGCCGATCGGCGTGTTCACCGGACTGGCCGTGTTCGTGCCGTACCTGGGTTTCGGTCTCGGCATGGTGCTCGCCGTGCTGGCGGCGTTACTGGAGTTCCAGTCCGTCGCGGGGGTGCTGGCCGTGGTCGCGGTCTACCTGCTGGGCCAGGTGGTCGAGAGCCTGTACCTCACGCCGCGTCTGGTGGGCGAAGCGATCGGCCTGCACCCGATTGCCGTCATCTTTGCGCTGCTGGCCTTCGGTCACCTGTTCGGTTTCGTGGGCGTGCTGCTGGCGCTGCCGGCCAGCGCCGTGCTGCTGGTGGCGGCGCGCCGCCTGAAGCAACAGTATCTGGCGAGCGACCTGTACCACAAGGCGCCCGTGACACGCAGCGAGCCCAAGCCGTGAACAGCCCGGCGCCGCAGCCCATGAAGCAACTCGCGCTGGACATCGGGCTGGCGCCCGTGCCCACGCTCGAGAACTTCGTGC
>VFQM010002271.1_pt1 | contig 14626 bp, 14 predicted proteins | sample 3512391 | NCBI WGS metagenome assembly VFQM01 (sample SAMN10412369, study PRJNA504923) | tailings metagenome | isolation source: Replicate 1 from Balatoc abandoned mine | place: Philippines
ATTTTATGTTTTGGAAATAGTATTTCTAAAAATGGGAGTTGTGCAACAGTTACTTATGTCAAAAACCAATCCAAAAGCTACCAAAAGAAAAAAAATTCATAAAACCAGACGAAAAAATTATCTTTTTCGCAGATATATTTTGTTGGCTATTTTAGGATTAACCTTGCTCGGAACTGGGCTTTACCTCAGAGACAAAGTGGCGTTTTATTACGCCATGTATTTTGAGAAATTTGTACATAAAAAATTAAAAAATTCTGAAGAAGAAACCGCAAGAATCAATAAAATCATCACGGAATATAATGACAAAATTTTCGGTTTCGATATTTCTCATTATCAGCACAAACGAGACATAAAATGGGACAGCCTCACTATCGCTAATGGTTCTATTCCATTAGAATTTGTGATTATGAGAGCTTCTATGGGAAATCGAAAAAAAGATAAACATTTTGATGATTTTTGGGAATTGGCTAAAGAAAATAATCTTACAAGAGGTGCTTATCATTTTTATCGTGCAGACGAAGACCCTATTTTACAAGCCAATAATTTCTTAGAAAGTGTAAATCTAGAAAGCGGAGATTTACGACCTGTTTTAGACATCGAAAGAATTCCCAGAAGAAAATCTAAGGAAAAACTGATAGAAGATTTGAAAGTTTGGTGTAAAATTATAGAAGAAAAATACGGCGAAAAGCCCATTATCTATACTTACTACCATTATTATAAAGATTATTTGCGTGGCGAATTTGATGATTATCCACTTTGGTTAGCCAATTACAATGATGTTTTAGTTCCTTCGGAAGAAGACTCGTGGAAAATGTGGCAATTCACGGAAAAAGGTATCGTAAACGGAATTAACACGAAAGTAGACCTTAATATTTACAATGGAAGCACGTTTGGATTCAAGAGATTGACGCTGGATTGATTTGAAATTTGAGATTTGAGATTATAGGTTTTGGCTAAATGGATTTTTTATTTTTTGAAAACGGGCTAAAGCCCGTTCCTATTGATACAACATATTACTTATTCTAAGATTTAGATGTAAAATTTTTTCATAGAATAATTACGAATTGCAAATCCTAAACATTGGATAAAATAAATTAAAAAAAGTGTAAATCAGAAATTGGTTTACACTTTTTTTGTATTATTTTTCAATTTTGATTATAAAAAATTTTAGAAAGTTTTTTTAGTAAATCTAAAAATTCAAATTTAGACAACCCAAAATATTGTAATCGTAAACAATCAGTATTTTTAAAATCCGTCACCAAAAAAGTTTCAAAATAAGGATGTTTATCTTTTACGAATTTATGTGGTTCAATTACATTATCAACTTCATTAATAAGAAAATCCATTGCAATACTAATGAAAATTTCTTGATTCTTACCATTTATTGAATTATAATCACTTTTATCAATTTCAAATTTTAATGTTCCATCAGGTTTGATATCAAGCAAAGTTATATGTAAAAAACTATTTTTTAAGCCATCATATTCTTTCTTTAATTTATTTATATTCAAAATTTCTTCACCATTAATTTTAATTTCAGAAAAATCATAGTTATTTGCCCCACAATAATCACAATTTTCTTCATTTTTAATAAACATTTTTTCTAAATATTCTGAAATATCATATTCATGCAAATATTCAGGAAAATCATCAGTCACAACTGTAATTACTCCTCCTCCATAATTTGTTCGACAATTACGACAAATTCTTTCAAATTCTATTACCTTTATCATGGAATTAATTTTTTTTCAAGGGTTAGTATTAGTTTTAGATATGAAGAATACATTTCTTCTGAAATATATTTACTTAATTCATTTTCATATTTATCCAATTCAACATTTTCAATAATATAGAAATCTTTTTGACCATTTACTTTTAAAAAATCTTCAACTATAATTTTAATTTTCTCATAAATACCAAATTGATTTAGTAGATTTCGGTATTCAATTTGTAAATCAAATATATCTTCAAAAGTCCAATTAAAATATGACAAAGGCCTTATTACTGATAAATTGCCAAAATCTAAACTTCCTGAACAATTTGAATTGAAACAAAAACAATCAGAAAAATTTGTTTTTTCAAATTCCGTTTCAAAATCGCAACCACTTATAACTTCCAAAAACCAAGCAATTGTTCTTTTAACATTTTTTGTTTCTTCAAAAACGTCTTTCATTTCAGACAATAAATTTTCTATATGGTAAATTTTTTGTGATGGAGTAATAAAGTTATGATAACCTAAATCAATTTTTGAAGGTTTACAGAAAAAAGTTATTTCACTTTTGTTAGCAAGACAATAACCAAATAAATGACCAAATTCATGAATTAGAATAGGCTTAATGTTTTTTAATTTATGAAAGGGAGATTCCATCAAATTTATGCTGATATTCAAATATACAAAAGTTTCCAATACAAAAAAAAATCAGAGCTAAAATTTCCACAATCAAAAAACAATCTCAAACAATCCTCCAACTTTTCGTATTTTCGCAAATCATTTATCAATCATCATTTATCATTTATAAAAAATGAACTACGTTTCCGCAGAAAATCTAACCAAATCTTACGGTATCAAAACGCTTTTTAAGAATATTTCTTTCCATATTAATGAAGGAGACAAAATTGCGATTGTCGCCAAAAACGGCACCGGAAAATCTACGCTTTTGAAAATCCTTTTAGGAAAAGAAATTGCAGATTCTGGCGAAGTAGTGATTAATAAAGATGTTCAGGTAGTTTTGTTCGACCAAGAAATTGAGTTTGAGTCTCAACTTTCTGTGGAAGAATTCATGATGACACTAGATTCTAAGCCTATTCAAGCGCTTAAAAATTACCATCAATCGCTTCATTCTACTGACCAAAAATTCATAGAAAAAGCTTTGGCAGAAATGGAAATTCACAAAGCTTGGGATTTAGAAACCGAAATGAAACAAATTCTTTCGCAGCTAAAAATCACCAATTTAGAGGCGAAAATGGGAACGCTTTCTGGAGGACAAATCAAAAGAGTTGCCCTTGCAAAACTCCTTACCGAAACCAGAGCAGAACACCGACACGTCTTGCTGATTATGGACGAACCTACCAATCATCTAGACGTAGAAATGGTAGAATGGTTAGAAAATTATCTTTCTAAAGCCATGATTACGTTGCTTTTAGTAACACACGATCGTTATTTTCTGGATTCTGTTTGCGACACCGTTTGGGAAATGGAAGACCAAAATCTGTATGTTCATAACGGAAGTTATGCCACTTATCTGGAAAACAAAATGATTCGTGAAGATAATCTGAACGCTACGATTGACAAAGCCAACAATCTTTACCGAAAAGAATTAGAATGGATGCGCCGTCAACCAAAAGCGAGAACTACCAAATCAAAGTCTAGAATTGATGCATTCTACGACACCGAAAAAGTTGCGAAAACCAATACCAAAAAGCAATCTCTGGAATTGGATTTTGAGATGAAACGATTGGGAAATAAAATCTTAGAACTGAAAAATATTTCTAAAAGTTTCGGAGATTTGGTTTTGTTGAAAGACTTTTCTTATTCTTTCCAAAGAGGCGAAAAAGTAGGAATTGTAGGGAAAAACGGAGCAGGAAAATCTACTCTTCTCAATATTATTCAAGGTTTAGAACCGAAAGATTCTGGCGAAATAGAAACAGGAGAAACTATAAAATTTGGTTATTTTTCTCAAAAAGGTTTGCAATATAACGAGGAAGAAAGAGTCATAGACTTCATCAAAAATATTTCTGAAAATTTCCCTTTAGCCAACGGAAGAACCATTTCTGCATCGCAGTTTTTAAGAATTTTCTTATTTGACGACCAAACGCAATATTCGCCGATTTCTAAACTTTCGGGTGGCGAAAAAAGAAGATTGCATTTAATGTATGTGTTGTATCAAAATCCTAACTTCTTGATTTTTGATGAACCTACCAATGATTTAGACTTGCCAACGCTGACGGTTTTGGAAAACTTTTTACAGAATTTCGCAGGTTGTCTCATCATTGTTTCTCACGACCGTTATTTTATGGATAGAATTGTAGACCATGTTTTGGCGTTTGAAGGCGATGGGAAAATCAAAGATTTTGTAGGGAATTTTTCGGAATATCGAGCGAGTTCTGAGGTACGAGGTACGAGTTCCGAGCCCAAAAAAGAAACTACTCAAACAAATTCAAATGATTTCAAACAGAATCAAACTCCTTCAAACTCAACCAAGAAAAAATTAAGCTTCAAAGAACAGCGCGAACTGGAAACGATAGAAAAAGAAATGCCAGAATTAGAAAAAAAGCGTGCTGAAATTCTAGAAAAACTCAATAATGAAGCTGATTATGAGAAAATCGCGTCACTTTCTGCAGAGTTGGAAAAAGTTTCTGAAAAACTAGAAGAATACGAGATGCGTTGGCTAGAATTACAGGAAATTCTAAATTAATTTTTCTTCTTCAAAAAGAAATTCCAAAGCAATCTGATTTCGTGAAATTCAAAATCTTTTGGCAAGACTCTTAACCAATCTTTCAATTCTTCTTGAGGATTTTCATCAAAAATTTTCTTGAATGTTTCTATTTTTTCGATAGGATAAATTCTTTTCATATCTTCAAAATCCAGAACTCCCTGTTCTGCAATTTTGGCCATGTGTGAAAAAATAGTAGATACTAGAACTCCTTTTGACAAAGCGATTTCGTTAAGTGTTTTTCCTTGTTCAAATAATTGATAAGACAAAACATGAGAAGGAACTTTGGCAATTTTCACCGAAATTTTTTCGTCATTTTTTTCGTCAAAAAGAGGTTTTTCTAACAAGTGAACCTGCTTTAAATCGTTCAAATAATCTTCTAAATCATCCAGAAAAACTCGCGTGTCTTCATTGTATTGTTTCATTCCTTTTACGCCTTTTGTTTCGGCATAAAATTCTCTAAATGGTTTGAAAATCTCTTCATTTACCTTGGTAAAAAAGAAATTTACCGCTCCAGATGATTTGGTTTCTATTTCTTCCCAATTTTCTTGCGTTTGGATAAACTTTCTGGTTTTTGGCCAAATAAATTTTTCAAATTTCAGGTAAATATCCGTGAGATTTTCCACCGATTTTTTGATAAGAAAATATAAATTCTGCGTTTTTTCTTTGTCTACAAATTTGCTTTCTTTAGAAGCCTGATTCCAAGTTTCCAAAGATTCTTTAGCCCATGAAATATCTAAATAACGAAGCACTTTTCTGATGCTGTAATCGTATTTTTCGGCATGCAAAATTTCTTCTAATCGGTCATTTGCATGAGTAGCATCTTGAAATTCTGCCACTCTTCTGTCACTGAAAATCACATCGCTAGAAATTTTAGATTTCAAAACAATTCCTTCTAAAGTTCTACAGCGCGAAAGCGCCACATAAACCTGACCAGAAGCGAAAGATTTCCCCGCATCTACAATTAATCGGTCAAAAGTAAGCCCCTGAGATTTATGAATAGTCACCGCCCAAGCCAAACGAATAGGATATTGCTCGAAACTCCCTAACACTTCTTCTTCGATGTTTTTTTCTGCATCGAGAGAGTATTTTTTCTGTTCCCAGTTTTCTTTTTTCAGTTTATAATCTTCATCATCTCCATCTATTCTTACCCAAATTTCATCAGCAGACAAGTCTACCACTTCTGCTAATTTTCCGTTGAAATATTTTTTTTCTTGAGTAGCATCATTTCTGATGAACATTACTTGCGCGCCTACTTTGAGCTCTAGAACTTCTTCATTTGGAAATTGAGATTCCTTAAAATCACCAACAATTTTAGCCTTAAACTGATACGTTTTTCCACCTAATTCACTGAGCTTTTTCGTGTTAATATCATCTGCAATTCTATTATGAGAAGTGAGATAAACGTAGGCTTCCTCTTTTGGTTCAAAATCTGGAATGTATCTTTCATGGAGTTTTTCGTAATGTTCTCTGGATAGATTTCCGTCTCTGATTTCATTTAAAATTTCTAGAAAATCTTCATCTTTTTGTCTGAAAACTTCGGTCAATTCCACCGTGAGAAGATTGGTGTTTTTTAAAACAAAAGCATCGAAAAAAAATGGAGAAGCATAAAATTGCTTCATAATGTATTCATTTTCGTCTCTCACTACAGGCGGAAGTTGGTACAAATCACCAATAAAAAGCATCTGAACACCTCCGAATTTTTCTTGATTTCTGCGAATATGGCGCAGCGAAAAATCCATCATATCCAGTACATCTGCTCTCAACATAGAAACCTCATCCACAATGATGACTTCTACTTCTCTTAGCAATTTTAGTTTATCTTTTCTGTACTTAAAATGCTGCATTAAATCTGGAATATTCATTGCCAGATTTTCATTAATTCGCTCTAAAGTTGGGATAAAAGTTCTGAGCGGAAATCCGAACATAGAATGAATGGTTACACCACCAGCATTGATAGCAGCAATTCCAGTAGGCGCTACTACAATGTGTTTTTTACGTGTTTTTTTAACGAAATTATTCAGAAAAGTGGTTTTACCGGTTCCTGCTTTTCCTGTGAGGAAAATATTTCGTGAAGTGTTTTCTACAAGGTCAAAAAGTTGGTTATTCATTCTAGGTTCAAAAATAGTGAAAAAAAATCAAGATGTGATGATTTGAGAATTTAGCATTCTGAAGATTCTAAATCTAATTTTTTAAAATTATTGATGTAAAAAATGAAGAAAGATTTGACGATATATAAAAACTATCAAGTTAATAGATGACATAAATCATAAAAAAGATATTGACCAAGAAATTAACTTTGCACCAGAATTTTTAAGAAAAATCTTATGAAATCGCCATGATTAGAAAACACCAATGCTATAATGATTAAGCGATTGCATATGACCTCTAAAAAACAATAAATATCTACATATGAAAAAGATATGGATTTTTTTGACGCTCTTTTTTGCGTTTGCCACTTATTCTTCTTGGATTTATACAGGCGCAACAGACTACGGAACCGTAATGACCACCCGACAACAATTGGGTAAAAAAATATATCAAGAGTACAATTGTCAATCTTGCCATCAGATTTTTGGTTTAGGAGGTTATTTAGGCCCAGAACTCACCACTGCTATTTCAGATAAAACTCGTGGAGAAGCCTATGTAAAAGCTTTTATAGAAAATGGTGGCGGAACCAGAATGCCTAATTTTCATTTCAGTAAAGAACAAACAGAAGCATTGGTAGATTATTTAAAATATGTAGACGCAAATGCTTTTTCTTATAAAAACACTACAGCAAATGAAACTGAAAAATAACATCATCGGAAGCTGGTTTATTATCATTGCCATTTTTTCGCTTTTTTTAGGACTTGTTTTTGGGATTTTAGGAGGATTGCAACATCTTTATCCTGATTTATTGAAAGATACTTTGTCTTTCCAAAAAATGAGACCGCTTCATACTTATCTTTCTATCAACTGGATTTTCACAGCAGCTACAGGAATTATTTATTACTATTTACCAGAAGTTTCGGGTAGAAAAATTTATTCTGAAAAACTGGCGAAATTACAAATCGCATTACAAATTTTAATATTGGTTTTGGTAACAGTTTTCTTTGTCTTGGGAAAATTCGGAGGAAGAGAATATTTAGAATTCCCGCCATATATCGTGATTTTGATTGTGAGTTCTTGGTTGATTTTCATGTATAATTTCTTCATGACGGTAAAACCTAATTACAAAACTGTTCCTGTTTACATTTGGAGTTGGAGTACAGGTTTAATTTTCTTTTTGATTACTACAATAGAAGCTCAACTTTGGCAATTATCATTTTTTAATGACAATATCATTCGAGATGTAACCATTCAGTGGAAAGCGATGGGTTCTATGGTTGGTTCTTGGAATATGCTGGTGTACGGAACCGCTATGTTTGCTATGGAAAAAATCTCTGGAGACCAAAAAATCAATCAATCTAAAATTGCATTTTTCTTTTATTTTCTTGGCTTAACGAATCTCATGTTCAACTGGGGACACCATACTTACATTGTTCCCGCTTCACCAATGGTGAAACTGATTGCTTACAGTATTAGCATGACGGAATTGCTTATTTTGGCTAACATTATTTACTCTTTTAGAAAAACTTATCTTAAAGCGAACCACCAAAATCACAAACTTTCGTTTAAGATTCTTACTTATGCGGAAATCTGGATTTTACTCAACTTGGTACTTTCTATTTCTATATCTATCCCTGCTATAAATTTCTATACGCACGGAACACATATTACAGTGGCGCACGCAATGGGTTCTACAATTGGCATCAATACTTTACTGTTATTAGCTTCAATCACTTTAATTGTAGATGATGTGGCGCCGCATTTTTTAAATTGGAAAAGATACAATTGGAGTCTTTTAGTCTTCAATTTATCATTGGTTATATTTTGGGTTTGTTTAGTCGGAATGGGACTACAAAAAATTTCTGAAAAATTGCAAAACAAGAGTTTTTATGACATGATTAACGCCTTGAGCATTTATTTCAAAATTTTCACCAGTTCCGGCGCTGTACTTCTTTTGGCACTGATAGCGCTACTCTATCCTTTGTTCAAATTTAGTTGGCACTCTGTGACAAAGAAAATACAGTAAAAAAAGCCTGATTCTCCACGAGTCAGGCTTTTGATTTATTTTTCTGAATTTAAAGATTTTCTTGAAAAATAGCATATCGGTGTAAATCTAAAAATTGACCATTCTTAAGAACTTCTTGCTTCAAAATCCCCTCAAATTCAAAACCGTTTTTCTGCAAAACTTTTCCCGAAGCAGGATTGTGCGGAAAATGAGAAGCATAAATTTTATTAAGATGTAACTCTTCGAAACCAAATTGTAGAATTCTTTGTAATGCTTCAGAAACATAGCCTTTGTTCCAAAAAGATTTTCCGAGCCAATACCCAATTTCTGCTTTTCGATTTGCCAAATCTACATGAAGGCCAATCGCACCAATTAGTTTTAAATTTTCTTTTTCACGAATAGCAAAAATGTATGCATCTTTTTTCGCAAAACCATCTTCAGCCATTTTTAGCCAAAAATGAGCGTGTTTTTCTTCATAAGGATAAGGAAAAGTAATGGTATTTTCTGCAATTTCCGAAGTAGAATTGGCATGAATAATAATGTCCTCCAAATCTGAAATTGTAGGCAAAGAAAGCACTAATCTGGCTGTGGAAAACGTGGGGAAGTTTTGCATTTTTAGTTCCGAGTTCCGATATTTTTAATATTTTAACAAATTGTAGCATGATGAAGATTCTCTATTTTTCTACCATTCTCCAACTCTATCACTCTATTTCTCCTCTTTATACCAAGAAGAATATTTCACGTAATTATTTGCAATTCTGTCTATTTCGCCAGAAATCAGTTCTTGCGAAACGTCTTTAATTTTTTTTGCAGGAACTCCTCCCCATAATTCACCTGCTCGAATGTGTGTTCCTTGGGTAACTACAGAACCAGCCGCCACAATAGAATTACTTTCTATCACACAATTGTCCATTACTACAGAACTCATCCCAATCAGTACATTATCATGAATCGTACAACCATGAACACAAGCATTATGCCCAATAGAAACATTATTGCCAATCACTAAAGGAAATTTTTCATACGTACAATGCAGCATCACATTATCTTGCACATTTACTTTGTTTCCTAATTTTATGTAGTGTACATCTCCTCTGATTACCGCATTATACCAAATACTGCAATCTTTACCCATTTCTACATCGCCTATGATGACTGCAGTTTCTGCTAAAAAAGTATTTTCCCCGATTTTGGGGGTTTTCCCTAAAAGTTCTCTAACTAAAGCCATATTTTTAGTCTATAATTTGTGGTTGAAATTTTAAAATTTTGCAAAATATTAATAATTGAAAAAATCTAACTTGCATCTTCTCTCTTCTGACTTGCTTTCCGTATTTTTGCATCTCAAATTTAAGTAAAAAATGCATACAATTATTATAGAACCTACTGCAAACCCAAATGTAATGAAGTTTGTAGCTGATTATACCCTGATTCCAGGTTCATTAGAACTTGATAGGACTTCTGATATTTCAGAAATTCCATTGGCTCAAGAACTTTTCAATTATCCTTTTGTTTCTAAGGTTTTTATCTCTGCTAATTTTGTAGCAGTTGCTAAAGAAGACCATGTAGAATGGGAGCACATCGCAGAAAGTCTTAAAAACGTCATCGAAGACGAGCTTCTAGCCAATCCTAGAATTTATAGACAAAAACCTCAACAGAGATATGAAATTTTTGCCGAAATGACTCCGAATCCTGCTGTGATGAAGTTCGGTGGAAACAGATTATTATTAGACGGTTTCGTAGAAGTAAAATCTAAAGAAGAAGCGGATGAAGTTCCTTTAGCTAAAGCGCTTTATGATGAATTTAAATTTGTAAAAGAAGTTTTTGTCTCAGAAAATTTCGTGGCAGTAACCAAAGATGATTCTGTACAATGGCATGAGGTGATGACTGTAGTGAGAAATGTGATTGCCGAGTTTTTACAAAATGGCCACAAAATCACCAACAAAGAACCTCAGAAACACGAAAGTCCTGTAGAAAAAATTATCAATAGAGAATATACAGATGTTGAGCAAAAAATTTCTGATATTTTAACTGAATATGTTTCACCAGCTGTAGAAAACGATGGTGGGAAAATTTCACTTTTAGAATATGATGCAGAAAATAAAACCGCAAAAATGCTTTTACAAGGTGCTTGTAGCGGCTGCCCAAGTTCTACTGCTACGTTAAAAGGAGGAATAGAACAAGTGCTTAAAAATTTCTTGCCAGATTTAGTAGAAAAAGTAGAAGCTGTAAACGGATAATTAGTTTTTAGTGGATAGTTGTCAGTTGATAGTATTTACACTGATAACTTTCGATATTATAAAAAAAATCAAAGTTTTGAATACCAACAACCAACAACCAACAACCAACAACATAAAAAAAGGAATACTTCTCGTAAATCTTGGTTCGCCGAAATCTACAAAAGTAGAAGACGTAAAAGAATATCTAGATGAATTCTTGATGGACGAACGTGTGATAGACTATCCATGGTTCTTTAGAGCACTTTTAGTAAAAGGAATTATCCTTAATACTCGTCCTAAAAAGTCTGCAGCAGCTTACAAAACCGTTTGGACAGATGAAGGTTCGCCATTGATTGTCATCACGAAACAGATTCAACAAAAATTGCAAAAATTAGTGGATATTCCTGTAGAAATCGGGATGAGATACGCTGAACCAAGCATAGAAACCGGAATCAGAAACTTGGTAGAAAAAGGCGTAGAAGAAATTGTACTTTTCCCACTTTATCCGCAATATGCGATGAGTACTACAGAAACTGTAGTTGAAAAAGCGAAAGAAGTTCAAGCGAAATTTTTTCCAAATATCAAAATCAATTATGTAAAACCTTTCTATAATAGAGACCTTTACATCAATTGTTTGGCTGAAAGTATTAAAGAAAAATTGCCAGAAAATTTTGATTTGCTTCAGTTTTCGTATCACGGAGTTCCAGAAAGACATATTTATAAAACAGACCCTACCAAAACTTGTAAAATAGGCGATTGTTGCTTCAAAGAAGATCATCCTTCACATCAATATTGCTATAGACACCAATGTCTGAAAACTACTGAACTGGTAAGACAAAAATTAGGTTTGGAAGACAGTCAAGTCAAATCTACTTTCCAGTCTAGATTAGGAAAAGACAAATGGATAGAGCCTTACACAGATGAAACTTTAGAAAATTTACCTAAAAACGGAGTGAAAAATCTAGCGATTGTTTGTCCAGCTTTTGTAAGCGATTGTTTAGAAACCTTAGAAGAGATTTCCGTAGAAGGAAAAGAAGAATTTTTACACGCAGGTGGAGAAAATTTCCACTACGTTCCTTGCCTTAACGACGAAGATAGATGGATAGAAGTCGTAAAACAACTTTGCGAAGAAAAAATATAAAAATAAATACATTTTTTAACAAATACCCCTAAAAAAATAGGGGTATTTTTATTTTATTATATTTTTTATTCATAATTTTGACTAAAAATAAGGGGTAATAAAAAAATTAATAAAAATGGAAAATAATTTAGATTCTTTAAAAAGCAAAATCAACTCACTTCCTGCTGAGTTTTTAGAAATGATTTCAAATTACTTTGAAAACCTAGAACCTAAAAAAAATTCAGGAATTTGCAATTATCAAATAGACGAAGTAAAAGAAAGGTTAGAATTTCACAGAGAAAACCCTAAAAGTAGACTAGATTTTTTTGAAAACATAAAAGAACTAGAACATTCTCTTTACACATCATTATGAAAATACAACTTTCATCCATCGCCAAAAACGATATTTTACTTTACGCCAGAAAATATAAATCTGATGATTCTTCATTAGGCCAAAAATTTCTGGAAGAAATAAAACTAAAAGCCATCCAAATTTCTGAAAATCCAGAACAATCTGAAATCATCTACGAAAACATTAGAATCATAGCCCTAGACAGTTTCCCAATCAATTTACATTACACTTTCGAAACAGAGACAGAGACCGTTTTCATCAGTGCAGTTTTCGTCAAGAAAAATATAGAAAATTAAACAAATTTATCTTTTTCTGGTTTCGCCGTAGCCAATTAAACCGTCATAATTTCTATCAAATGGAGCGTAATATAAAAATGCTTGATATAAATTTTCGGTTTGCCAAAAATTACCATTAATTTCACCTAAATCAATGAAGCCTGTTGCATCTTTGGTAGCCAAAATATAATTGTAAAAACCTTGTTTCAAATAAATTCTGGCAATGTATTTTTTAGCATTTTCATCATAAGACATTCTATTTTCTTCTGATGGAATAAAATCATTAAAAGCGCCTAAAACATAAATTTCCTTTTCTGTTTTTTCTGAATCCAAAGAAAAATACACCCAAGAATAATCTGCTTCTGTATCTGCATTTCTCTCAATTCCCAAATCATTTCTTCTGAAATAAAAAGCTCCGTTTACATCTGGCTGATATTGATAGTTAAGCGGAAAAGCCCAAACCGAATGCAAATACGTATGATTTCCTTCGTCATTATTATTGGTTGCAGCCACCATATCAAAAGGTTGATTCATATTTTTATTATCAAAGTAATAAAACTCATTATTTCCCGGAAAAACCAAATTCATCTGCTGAAAAAGCAACTTATTTCCCATCACTGCATTAGGCTTCTGATTATAAATTCCCAGTCCAAAATTATTATTTTGAATCACATTCAGACTAATGGAATTGAGGTTAGAAAACAAACTTGCTTGATTAGAAATCGCAAAAACTTCTATTCTTTGATTAAGATTTGGCGCTTTACTATCTGCAAATCTGGTTACATTAATCCCTAAATTTGCGCCATTTTCTACCACACAAAACCTTTTCTTAAAAAGCGGTTTATTAACCGATTCATCAAAAACGATAATTTCATAATTTCCAGAAATTTTCAGTTGCGTCTTCTCATTCGGGAATTTTAAAGTGTAGTGTGTATACTTTTGAACCGTATTAAAAGAGTATCTAAAATCTTGAATATAAGAATTCACAGGACCTTTTGCATATTCTGTGAAAAACAAACCATCATCTTTCCAATTTCTATCAAAATGTTTAAATGTATATCGATAAACGGTAGATTTATTTTCTAAATCATCAAAATTCAAAACCAATTGTTCCCCAAATTTAATGACAGGTGTTTCATCATTGGTTTGAGGATTAAAAAGCTGAACACTTTTAATTTTTTGACCAAAAACCAAAACAGAAAGCAATAAAAAAGTAAATTTTAGAAATTTCATATCACGAAGATAACGAAAATCGAGCCAAAATATTGAAAATTAAAACGCTGAAAATGATTAAATTTGAAAACTTAAAATCTAAACTTCAAAACATGCTCCACATTCATATTTTTCGGTTCAATCCTTTTTCAGAAAACACTTATGTATTGTTTAATGACCAAAAAAATGGCGTCATTATAGACCCGGGAAACTGGAACGAAAAAGAAAATGAAATTCTAGAAAATTTCATCGAAGAAAAAGAAATTTCTATCAAAAATATTTTACTGACTCATGCTCATATAGACCATGTTTTAGGCTTACAATGGGCTTTTGACACGTATAAAGTTGCCATAAAAATGCACGAAGAAGAAAAAGATGTACTCGACAGAAACCCAATGTCTGCCAGAAATTATGGATTTGACTTCAAACCTTTTGTTGGCGACATCGAACTTTTAAACGAAGGCGAAAAATATTTTATAGACGAAGATTCTTTTGAAATTTTCCATGTTCCGGGACATTCTCCAGGAAGCATAGCATTCTACAATGAAGCGCAGAAATTTGTAATTTCTGGTGATGCACTTTTCCAAGGAAGCATAGGCAGAACAGATTTATACAGAGGAAATCATGAGCAATTGCTAGAAAGCATTCGTACAAAACTTTTTACTTTGCCAGAAGAAACAGAAGTTTTCAGCGGACACGGAAACGCAACACAAATCGGCTTTGAGAAAAAACACAATCCGTTTTTCTAAAAAATAAAAAAGAGTCAAGTTTATCGCTTGACTCTTTTGTTTTTTATGAGGTAATTTTAATTATTTCCATTTGATATTACAACCCATGCTTGGTTTTTGTAATTCTTCTTGTGGATTTCCTGACAGTAGATTTTCGAAAGCGATTATCAAATCTTCACCTGTAATTTCTTTTT
>VFQM010002273.1_pt1 | contig 14621 bp, 15 predicted proteins | sample 3512391 | NCBI WGS metagenome assembly VFQM01 (sample SAMN10412369, study PRJNA504923) | tailings metagenome | isolation source: Replicate 1 from Balatoc abandoned mine | place: Philippines
TCAGCGGGAAGGCGTCGCCCTGTTCGCGGATGCCGGGGCTCATGGCGGTGCGCACCAGCGTCGCGTCCATTTCGATGCGGGCGTTGCGCAGCGCGTTCTCGATGATGTCGAGGGTCACCGGGTCGATCGCGACCTTGGCAAACGGGGTGGTGTTGGGTTCGATGATCTTGGCGGGCATCGTCTTATCCCTTCGCCTTGAGAGTGATGAGGATGTTGCCGACGGCGTCGACGGTGGCGCGGCAATCGTGTTCGACCAGCGTGGTCGAATCCATCTCGGTGATGATCGCGGGGCCTTCGATCACGTCGCCCTGACGCAGGCGGTCGCGATCGTAGATGGCCGCGGGGCGCTCCTCGCCACCGATCCACATCACGTGATCGCGGATCTTGGCGGCGGCCGGGTTGCCGTCACCCTTGGGCAGCTCGGCCGCGGGCAGGGCAGGGGCCTGCCCCTGAGCGACCGCACGCAGGTTCACGATCTCGTGCGGGGTGTCCATGTTGAAGGTGAACAGCCGCAGGTGTTCTTCATCGAAGCGGGCGAGGATGCCTGCGATCCCGTCCTTCTCCAGCACCGCCTGCGTGATCGTCAGCGGCACTTCGAAGGCCTGCCCGGCATAGCGCACGTCGATCTCGAATTCGGACGTGATCTGATCCTCGGGAATGCCGTCGGCCAGCAATTCGTTGCGGGTCTGCGCGGCCATCTCGTCGAGCACGGCGACAAGATCGGCGATGGTGGTGTCGCGGGCGAGGCGCGAGAAGCTGCGCGCGGTCTCGGTGCGCATCCGGGTGGTCGCATCGCCCAGCGCGCAGAGCACGCCGGGGGAGACGGGCGAGATCGCGGGCCACGAGCCCATCAGGCGGGCAACCGCGTTGACATGGAGCGGGCCGGCCCCGCCGAAGCCCATCAGCGCGAATTCGCGCGGGTCGTAACCCTGCTGCACCGAGATCATGCGCAGCGCGCCGAACATGTTCTCGTTGACGATGTCGATGATCCCGCGCGCGGCCTCCATCAGGCTGACACCGAGCGCGTCGGCAATGGTCTGCACCGCCGCCTTCGCACCCTCGCGGTCAAGCTTGAAGCTGCCGCCCAACAGGTCTTCGGGCAGGTAGCCGAGCACCACGTTGGCGTCGGTCACGGTGGGGAGCGTGCCGCCCTTGTTGTAGGCCACCGGCCCCGGCACCGCGCCTGCGCTTTCCGGGCCGACGCGCAGCGCCTTGGTGAGTTCGGGGACGTGGGCGATCGAGCCGCCGCCCGCGCCGACGGTTTTTACGTCCAATGCCGAGGCGCGGACCGAGAGATGGCCGACTTCGGTGGTGCGCTGGCGGCGCGGTTCCAAGCCCTGGATCAGCGCCACATCGGTCGAGGTGCCGCCGACGTCGAGCGTCAGGATGTTCTGGAAGCCCGCATTCTTCGCCACCCACAGCGCGCCGGTCACCCCGCCGGCGGGGCCGGACATGAGGATGTTGACGGGGTGCTCCTCGGCCTTCTGGCTCGACATCAGCCCGCCGTCGGAACGCAGCAGCGAGAGACGGCCCTTCAGCCCCTCGGCTTCCAGCTTGGTGCGCAGGTTCGAGACATATTTGCTGACCACCGGACGCACCGCGGCATTGGCGACGGTCGAGAGCGTGCGCTCGTATTCCTGCATTTCGGGCAGGACCTCGTGCGAGAGCGAGACGGGAATGTCCGGCAGTTCCTCGGCGGCGATTTCGCCGATGCGGGCCTCGTGTGCGCCGTTCAAGTAGGCGTTCATCAGGCTGACGGTGAGCGCCTCGATCCCGTCACCCCTGAGCTTGCGCAGCGCCGCGCGCACCGCGTCTTCATCCAGCGGGGCGACCTCGCGGCCCTTCGCATCCATCCGGCCCGGCACTTCGACCGTGTGCTCCAATCGCGCGAGCGGCTGCGGCTTGGGCCACACGATCCACGCCGCCAGCCCGCCGGGGACATAGGAGCGCGCGATCTGCATGATGTCGCGGTAGCCCTGCGTGGTGACGAGGCCGACGCGCGCGCCCTTGCCTTCGAGCACGGCATTGGTCGCGACCGTGGTGCCGTGGAGGAAATAGGTGATGTCGGCGGCGGTGATGCCGGCCTTCTCGGTGATCGCCTTCACGCCCGTCAGGATGCCCTCCGAGCTGTCATGCGGGGTCGAGGGGGTCTTGTGCCGCCAGAACGCCCCGCTCGCCTCGTCGAACAGCAAGAGGTCGGTGAAAGTCCCGCCTACGTCCACACCCAGCCTGTATGTCATGCCTTTTCCTCTAGCCTATGCTGCGCGGGCGACCGCCGAGGGGAGTTCCCGCCCCAGCACATCCGCAAACCACTTGTTGGCGGCAATCGCCGCGCCCAAATCGATGCCGCTCTCCACCCCGGAACGCGCCATCATGTAGATCAGGTCCTCGGTGGCGATATTGCCCGTCGCGCGCGGCGCGAAGGGGCAGCCGCCGAGGCCGCCGAGCGAGGCGTCGAAAATGCGCACGCCCGCCCTGTAAGCCTCCCACGCATTCGCGATGCCGGTGCCGCGGGTGTTGTGGAAATGGGCGCGCATCGGGATTTTCCCTGCGAGCAACTCGCCCAGCTTGCCGAACAGCTCGCCCGCTTCCCACGGGGTGCCGACGCCGATGGTGTCGGCCAGCGCGATTTCTTCGGGCGCTTCGGCCGCGATTTCCGCGGCGATGGCGAGGACGGTGTCGTGCTTCACCTCGCCCTCGAACGGGCAGCCGAAGGCGGCACTGATGGTGACCTGTGCGCGGATGCCTTCCTCGCGGGCGAAGCGCAGCATGGCGCGGGTCTCGGCGATCCCTTCCGCGATGGTCTGGCCCTGGTTCTTCTGCCCGAAGGTATCGCTCGCCACGACCACGCAGCCGACCTGATCCACCCCGCGCAGCCCCCCTTCGCGCGTTGCCAGCGCCCGCAGCACGCCGCGCTTGTTCAGGACGAGGCCGACATAGGTACAGTCGGGCCGATCGGGCAGGGCGGCAATGACCGCCTCGGCGTCTGCCATCTGGGGGACGCGCTGCGGATGGACGAAGCTCGCCACCTCAAGCCGCCGCGCGCCGTAGCCGATCATCCGGTTGACGAGATCGAGCTTGGTGCCGGTGGCGATGATGTCCGGTTCGTTCTGCAAGCCGTCGCGCGGTCCGACTTCGACCAGTTCGATGTGAGCGGGGGGCATCCTGAATCGCCTGTGCTTGCGGGGACTGCGAGGGTGCATGGCGCAGTTTGTATACAATTGCAATCATGCATGGCATGACGAATTGCACTGGAACCACATGTCGATCCTCGCGTTGTTACGCCTCTCTTGCATCTTTTGCAGGCCCGACGGTGCGGGCGAAGGTGTGAAACGCACGGCGCAGATGGCTGCCCATCACCGCGCGCGCCCAATCGGGATCGCGGGCGGCGAAAGCGGCGATCAACTCGTCATGATCGCGTGCGGATTGCCGCAGGTCTTCGGTCGAATAGGTGCGCGCGGTGCGCAGCACCACCGGTGCTTCGACCAGCCGCGCGAGCAATTGTCCCAGGCGCGGCGACTCCGCCGCTTCGACGATGGCCTCATGGAAGGCGCGATTGGCATCGAGAAAGCGGGCGACATCGGGTTCAGACGCTTCGACCGCCGCCGTGAGCTCGCGGTTGATCTGTTCCAGCGCCGCGATCTGCGCCCTTGAAAGGCGCCGTGCGGCGCGCTCGGCCGCGTGGCATTCGAGCATCTGGCGCAGCGCGAACAGCTCCTCGATATCGTCGCGGCTCCAATCGGCGACGAACAGGCGCTTGGTGTCCGAGCGCACCAGCAGCAGCTCGTTCTCCAGCCGCCGCACCGCCTCGCGGACTGGGGTGCGGCTCACCCCGGTGATCTGCGCCAGCTGGTCCTCGGTCAGCTGCTCGCCTGCCGTCACCGCGCCGCTCAGCAGATGCGCGCGGATCTTGGCGTAGGCCTGTTCGGATGCGCGGCTCATCGGCAGGCAATCGTCCGGAGGGAAAAGCAGGCGCGCACGGTCATGGTGTTTCCTTGTGTGATCTGGCGGTCGCCCCTGCAAGCCTGTGCGGCGGCAAGAACACACCTCGAAGCTTGCAATCGCGGCAATTCATATATCCACTTGACGGACAGGTTTTGTATACAATACCCACCTGTTCCGAGGCAACAGGGGAGTGCCGTGAAGCGCATAAAGGTCATCGTGCCGATCGCCATGGATGAAGCCGGGGTGGCCAACCGCGCCCAGCAGCTTCCCGATGGTTTCGTGCGTCCGGGCTTCGCGCCCACTTTCGAGGCGGTGCGCTGGGGCGCGGCGCTTGGTGATTCCTACCACGATACGCTGCTGATGGACTGGACGGTATTCCAGGCCGGCATCACCGCAGAGGAGGAGGGCTTTAGCGGGGTGCTGATCGACACGGTCAGCGATTCCGGGCTGTGGCCGCTGCGTTCCGTGCTCGACATTCCCGTCGTCGGCCCGGGCGAGGCGAGCTTTGCCGCCGCGATGATGCTCGGCAAGAAGTTCTCGGTCATCACCATGTGGCCACAGTGGTTCCCGCTTTACGAGAAGGTGCTGAACCAGCACGGCTGGGATCACCGCTGCGCCAGCGTGCGTTCGATCGACACGCGGCCCGATGTCACCGAACTGCTCGAAGGCAAGGAGGAGGTCGTCTTCGCCAAGCTCAAGGCTGAGGCGATGAAGGCCATCGAGCAGGACGGTGCGGACGTGATCGTGCTGGGTTCGACCACCATGCACCAGTCCGCGGCCTACCTTCAAAGCGAGCTTCCGGTGCCGGTGATCAATCCGGGGCAGGTCGCCTACAAGAACCTCGAAACCCTGATCGAACTGGGACTTGCCCATTCGAAGAAGGCCTTCCCTGCACCCGAAGTGCCGATGCACGCCAATATCCGAAAGGGCTGGTACTGATGAGTGAAAGCTGGAGCGAGGGCGGTCCCGGCCAGACGCCGCTGCCCTATCCCTTCTATATCGATATCGTCACCAAGCGGTATTTCGACGGGGTCGACAACAAGGTCATGGATCAGGTGCTCGACTGTTTCACCCCCGACGCGATTCTCACCGAGGTGACCAGCAACACCGTCCACAAGGGGCGCGAGGCGATCCGGGCGATGTTCGTCAAGCTGTTCGCCGATTTCGAGACCATCTGGCACGGCAATTTCGTCCACACCGCCGATCCTGAGACCAACGCGATCTGCTCGCAGTTCACGGTGCTGATCACCCCCAACGGCGGCGAGGAGCTGCGGTATGAAAACTGCAACCGCTTCTACCTGAAGGACCGGCTGTTCCACCGCGTCTATGTCTACATGTCGGGTGACAACCTGCTGAAGGAAGGGGACGCCTGATGCAGTACGAACCCACTCTGTCACGCGCTGAGCTGATCGAATTCGCGCTGAACAAGTATTTCGCCCGCGTCGATGCCAAGGACATGGATGCGGTGCTCGACTGCTTCCATGACACCGCGCTGTTCTGCGTCCAGACCGCCTTCACCCGCCACAGCGGCAAGGCCGAGATCCGCCGGATGTTCGAGGATTTCTTCGCGTCCTACGCGGTCATCATCCACCGCGACTTCACCTGCACCGTGGACGAGGCCAACGGGCGCATCACCGCCAGCTTCACCGCCGAGCTGCACGATGCGCAAGGCAATGTGACGCTGCTGGAGAACACCAATTTCTGGCGTCTGCGTCCCGGCCCGGACGGTGCGAAGTTCCAGGAAGTCTATGTCTACATGAGCGGGGCCAACCCGCTCGTCTGATCCCTCATTTCACCGTTTCCTCTCAGGAGAGCCGTCCCATGAATTTCCGTCTCGTTCTTGCCTCTGGCGCGGCTCTTGGCGCCATCGCCCTGTCCGCGCCAGCCATGGCGCAGGAAGTCGCCTCTGCCGATCCCACCGCCGAGGAAGACAACGCCATCATCGTCACCGCCCGCCGCCAGTCGGAAAGCGTTGCCGATGTGCCCGCCGCGATCACCGTGTTCGGGGCCGAGGCGCTCGCCAAGACCGGCGTGCAACGCGCCGACGACTTCATCCAGCTGACCCCGGGTGTCACCATCGTTACCGGCACCGCCGAAGCGGGCGATACCCAGATCAACATCCGCGGCATCAACGGCGCGCGCGACGCGGAAAGCTCGGTCGCGCTGGTGGTTGACGGCATCCTCAAGACCAACACCGCCCAGCTCAACCAGAACCAGGGCACGATGCGGCAGGTGGAAATCCTGAAGGGTCCGCAGGGCGCGCTCTACGGTCGCAACGCCGCTGCCGGCGCGATCGTGATCCAGACCGTCAAGCCGGGCGACACGCTCGAGGGCGGGGTGACGCTGCGCGCGGCCCAGGACAATACCTACCTTGCCACCGGCTATGTCGCGGTGCCGGTGGGCGAGGCTGCGGGCTTCGTGCTGTCGGGCAACTATTCGACCACCGACGGCTTCTTCCGCAACCGCTTCCTCGGCAATTCCAAGACCATCGACGATCAGGAAGTCTGGTCGGTCGACGGGCGCTTCGTGGCCGAGCTCGGCCCCAATACCGAGCTCGATGTGAAGGCCCGCTATGCCGACCTCACCGGCGCCTCGATCAACTTCAACGCCAGCTTCCACCTGCCCAACTTCGCGGGCGTGGATCCGGCCTTCTTCGAGGATGTGAACGAGCATCCCTTCGGCTTCTATTCGAACATCCGCCCGACCAACGACCAGACCACCTTCGAGGCCTCGGCCAAGATCGAGCACGAGTTCGACAGCGTCACGCTGACGGCCTGGGCCCTCTACAGCGATGTCGACCAGTCGCTGACCGCCGATAGCACCTCGGCCGACTTTGCGCGCTTCACTTTCCCGGGGGCAACACCGGCTTCGGTTGCAGCGTCGAACGCCTGCTTCGCATCGACCGCAGCGCTCACCGGCTTCCCGCTCAACGCGCCGACCTTCATCGGCAACAATCCCGTGCCGTTCATCTTCGATCCGGTCAACGGCTCGACCTTCGGGCCCTACAGCCCGACCACCTGCGACGGCACCCAGTTCCAGATCCGCGAGCAGAGCGACATCAGCGCGGAAATCCGCCTCGCCTCGAACGGTGACGGGCCGCTCAACTGGCAGGTCGGGGCCTATTACCTGCATATCGACCGCGAGGTGGGCGTCAGCCTCGGCGCGGATCTCGGGCAGGGCGTGACCCGGCAGCTCTACAATGCGCCGGGATCGTCCAACCCGACCACCCAGCTCTACAACGATTCCTTCAAGACCGATGTCTTCGCGGTGTTCGCGGCCGCCGACTTCGACGTCAGCGACCGCTTCAACATCAGTGTGGCGGGCCGTTACGATATCGAGGACCGCAGCGTCAGCAGCCTCGTGCCGACGGTGTTCGATCCCTTCACCGGCGGGCCGATCAACCCCGGCCAGCAGGTCGTGAACGGCGTGGTCCAACCGATCCCCGATCAGTCGCAGACCTTCAAGCAGTTCCAGCCCAAGATCTCGCTGCGCTACGAGCTGGCCGACAATGCCAACCTCTATGCCAACTGGGGGATCGGCTTCAAATCGGGCGGGTTCAACAACCAGGGCTCGGCGGCGATCGTCGATCAGGCGTTCAACCAGTTCATCGGCACCAACGTGCAGATCAACGACCAGTACCGCAAGGAAGTCTCGAGCGCCTTCGAGGCGGGGATCAAGGGCAGCCTGTTCGATGGCCGCATCACCTATGATCTGGCGGGCTACTACACCACCATCGAGGACATGCAGTTCTTCGAATTCTTCGTCGGCGGCTTCGGCCTGCTGCGCGTGGTCTCGAACATCGACGAGGTCGAGATCTACGGCGGGGAGCTCAACCTGACGGCCGAGATCACCGAAGGCTGGACGGTGTTCGGCTCGGCCAACGTGACCGAGAGCGAGATCAAGGAAAATGCCTCGCGTCCGGTGACGGTCGGCAACAATTCGCCCTACACCGCCGACTACACGCTCAACTTCGGCACCCAGTTCGAAGTGCCGATGACCAGCTCGATGGATTTCGTCAGCCGCGCGGATTACCGCGTCACCGGTCCGACGTGGTTCCACACGCTGCAGGACGATACCAACCCGACCCTGTTCAGCGGACTGCTGCCGGGTTCGGCGCTGCAGCTGCCGGCCTTCGTGGGCGATGCCGATTATTCGGTCTCGCGCCGCGACGCCTTCGGCGTGGTCGATGCGCGCATCGGGGTCGAGACCGACCGCTGGTCGCTGTTCGCCTATGCCGAAAACCTGTTCAACAAGAAGTATCTGAACGAGGTGATCACCGCGGTCGAGTTCGGCGGTTCGTTCATCTCGCCCGGCGGGCGCCAGCGCCTCGGGATCGAGTTCGGCTACAAGTTCTGAGCCCCTCGGGTCGGCTCAACGCGGCGGCGACGGGCAAAACCCGCGCCGCCGTTTTTGTGAGTCCTTGTTGCCCTATCGCGCTGCTACATGAGGGCGTGTTTGTTGCCCTAACGCGCCGCTACATGAGGGCGGGGTTTCATCCCCTAACCCCGCGCCACGGTTTCCAGCAGTTCCGCCGTCACCGGATAGCCCGCATCGCCGAGGATCGTCAGCCAGGCCTTCCCGCCTTCCTCGACGATCTGCGGCATGATCGTCTTCACCGGGATCGCCTCGGCCTGGGCGCGGGCTTCTTCGTAGCTGGCGAACAGCGCGAGGCGTTCGAGATTGCGGCGGGTGGGGAAGATCAGCTTGATCTCGCCGCGCTCCGCCGCCTCCAGCGCGCCCTGTGCCGAGGTCCAGAACAGGTGGGTGTTCTCCGACTGGTCGATCGACACCTCCACCGCGCCGGTGCCGAGATTGGCAAGATAGAAGCGGGTGTCATAGACGCGCGGGATGCGTTCGTTCTTGGGGAACCAGCGGGCGAAGGGCGTGATCTGGGCAAGATCGAGCTGCCAGCCGAATTCCGCCAGCACCGGTGCCAGCGCGCCGACCTCGGCCAGCATCGCCCGCGCGGCGGCGGCCCGTTCGGCGTCGATGGCACCCGCGAGGCCCATGGCGAGGCCGGTTTCCTCCAGCGTCTCGCGCACCGCGGCGATCTGGTGCGCCGCCTCGTCCGGCGCGAGCCCGTGGGCGGCCGCGATGTCCTCGCCGAGCGCGAAGTCCGCCGGATCGACCCGTCCGCCGGGAAACACGGCCATGCCGCCGGCAAAGGTCATGCCGGTCGAACGGACGGTCATCAGCACTTCAGGCGGGCCGCCAGTGGGGGCGTTGCGAAAGATGATGATGGTCGCGGCGGGAATGCCCTGCGGGGAGGAATCATTGGTCATCGCGGGCAGGATGGCGCGGCGGCAAGCGCTTGCCAAGCGCTTTGGCGGTTTCCTGCCGCTTTGGGGGAACTGTCGGAATGCTTTACAAGCAGGCTGCCGCCGCCCACCCTGATAGAGCCAAAAATGCCGGAATTGCGTGCTTTCCCTGATTTGGCACGCACCATGCATCACAGGTTGCGGTCCCAATGGTCTTCAGATCGAGGCGCGCCCTTCCTGGTTTCTCGGGCAGCGCCTCCCCAATACGGAAAACGCCCCGCACTGGTCCTGCGGGGCGTTTTTTGTTTTCGCCCTCAGGCGCCGGGCGGCGGACGTCCGTCCGCCTTGGCTTCCGGCCTGACCGGCCGACCCGCGTTCGCGCTTGCGGCCCTGCGGGCCGTTATGCGTTCCACCGATAGGAAGTGCTGCTATCGGTCGCGACAGCGACCGCAAGCGCGAACGCGCGCCCGAAGGGGTGGCCCTGAAAGGGCCGGGCCCCCGGAGGAAAGCCAAGCGGGCCGGAGGGCCCGCGCCGGCGCTTGAGGCTAAAACAAAAAACGCGTGCGGAAAATCAGACCTTCGCAACGCCGCTTTCGTCGAGCAGTTGCTGGAGTTCGCCGGCCTCGAACATCTCCATCATGATGTCGCTGCCGCCCACGAATTCGCCCTTCACATAGAGCTGCGGGATGGTCGGCCAGTCGGAGAAGCTCTTGATCCCCTGACGGATTTCCATGTCCTGCAGCACGTCAACGCTTTCATAGGCGACCCCGCAATGATCGAGGATCGCGACCGCGCGGCTGGAAAAGCCGCATTGCGGGAACAGCGGCGTGCCCTTCATGAACAGCACGACATCGTTGCTGGTGACGAGATCGGAAATGCGGGCGTTGGTATCGGACATGGTGCGTTGCGGCCCCTGATGGGTTGGACGGGTGATGCGGTTCAGGTGGGAATCTTGGTGGTGACTTGCAAGGCGTGGAGTTCGCCGCCCATGCGACCGCCGAAGGCGGCGTAGACCATCTTGTGCTGTGCCACCCGGCTCTTGCCGGCAAACTGGGGCGCGGTGACGGTGGCTGCCCAGTGATCATCGTCTCCGGCAAGATCGGTCAGTTCCACCGTCGCGCCGGGCAGGGCGGCGAGGATCGCGGCTTCGATCGCGGCGGCGCTCATCGGCATGAAATCACACTCCGCCGAGCAGCTGGCGGCGCGCCTCGATGGTCATTTCGTCGAGCTTGGCGCGGATATCGGCCTCGGACGTCTCGGTTCCGGCGGCGGTGAGATCGCCCAGCAGCTTGCGGATAACGTCCTCGTCGCCGGCTTCCTCGAAATCGGCCTGCACCACCGCCTTCTTGTAGGCATCGGCCTCGGCGGGGGTGAGCTGCATCAGCCCCGCTGCCCATTCGCCCAGCAGCCGGTTGCGGCGCGCGGCGATGCGGAAGGCGGTTTCCTCCTCGAGCGCGAAGTGGGCTTCCTCGGCGCGCTCGCGGTCCTTGAAATCGGTCATTTCTCTGTGTCCCTTCGGATACGATCCGCCGTAAGCGATAAAGCGGCCCGCCCGCAGCTTCAAGCGCGAAGCCGCGGGCGGAGAGACATTATTCCATCGTGACGACGAGCTTGCCCACCGCCTCGCGGTTTTCGAGCTTGGCGATGGCATCGCCGGCGCGTGCGAGCGGGAACGTCTCGCTGACCAGCGGGTCGATCTTGCCGGCCTTCATCAGATCGAACAGCTCCTCCACCTGCGCGCGGAAGGCCTCCGGCTCGCGCATGGTGAAGGCGCCCCAGAACACGCCGCAGATGTCGCAGGACTTGAGCAGAGTGAGGTTGAGCGGCATCTTGGCGATCCCGGCGGGGAAGCCGACCACGAGGAAGCGGCCTTCCCAAGCGATGGCGCGCAGGGCAGGCTCGGAATACTGTCCGCCGACGATGTCGTAGACGATGTTCGCGCCCTCCGGCCCGCAGGCCTTCTTGAAGGCATCAGCGAGAGCCTTGGAGGCATCCTTGTCCATTGCCTCCTTGGGGTAGATCACCACTTCGTCGGCCCCGGCCTTGCGGGCGACTTCGCCCTTGGCCTCCGACGAGACGGCAGCAACCACGCGCGCACCGAAAGCCTTGGCGAGTTCCACCGCCGACAGGCCCACACCGCCCGCCGCGCCCAGCACCAGCACGGTGTCACCCGCCTTGATGTGTCCGCGATCCTTGAGGCCGTGGATGGTGGTGCCATAGGTCATCAACAGGCTGGCGGCCTTCTCGAACGGCACGCCCGCCGGCACCGGGAACATCCGCCCGGCCGGCACCACCACCTTCTCGGCGAGCCCGCCATTGCCGATCCCGGCCATCACGGTGTCGCCCACCTTGTAGCCCTCGACCCCTTCGCCGATCGCCTCGATCACGCCCGCGATCTCGCCGCCGGGCGAGAACGGTCGCTGCGGCTTGAACTGGTAGAGGTCGCGGATGATCAGCGTGTCGGGATAGTTGATCGCGCAGGCCTTGACCGCGACCAGCACCTCGCCCTTGCCGGGGGTCGGGACTTCGACCTCGTCGAGCGTCAGGGTTTCAGGCCCGCCGGTGGCGTGGGTGCGAATGGCTTTCATTTTGTCCTCTCCCGTAAGTCTGGTGTGTCAGGCTGCGGTGCCGCGCATCAGCCACGGCTGGGCGGCGGTGCGGCTGGCTTCGAACGCGCCGATCGCCTCGCCTCGGGCCATCGTCAGCCCGACTTCGTCGAGCCCGTTGAGCAGGCAGTGACGGCGGAACGGATCGAGCGTGAAGCTGAAGCGGTCCTGAAAAGGGGTGGTGACGGTCTGGCTTTCGAGATCGACGCTGATCGGCTGGCCCTCGCGCGCGACCTCCATCAGCCGGTCGACCGCTTCCTGCGGCAGCACCACCGGCAGGATCCCGTTCTTGACCGCGTTGCCCGAGAAGATGTCGGAGAAGCTCGGCGCGATCACCACCCGGATGCCCATGTCGCCCAGCGCCCAGGCGGCGTGTTCGCGGCTTGAACCGCAGCCGAAATTGTCGCCCGCGATCAGCAGCGTGGCGCCTGCATAGGCGGGATCGTCGATGACATTGCCCGGCTCTGCCCGCAGCGCCTCGAACGCGCCCGCACCCAGCCCTTCACGGCTGATGGTCTTGAGCCACTTGGCGGGGATGATGATGTCGGTATCGACATTCTTGAGGCCGAGCGGAATGGCGCGGCCTTCGACGCTGGTGAGCGGTTGCATGGCGGTTCCTGTCAGTCCGTCTGGGGCGGTTCGCCCGAAGGAATGGAGTCGGGTTTGGCCGGCTCCTCGGCTTTCTTCTTGCGCTTGCCCGCATAAAGCAGCGCAGCCGCGATGGCCGCCGATCCGATGGCACCCGCAGCAGCAAGCGCGGCGTTGCGGGCGGTGTTCGATTTGGGCTTGTCGGTCATGGCTGTTTCATGCGCCTCGCGGGTGAGGGTTTCAAGGGGCTGGCGTCAAACCAGTTCGCGCACATCGGCCAGCCGCCCGGTGACTGCGGCGGCGGCCGCCATCGCAGGGCTGACGAGGTGGGTGCGCGCACCCGGCCCCTGCCGCCCGACGAAATTGCGATTTGACGTCGAGGCGCAGCGTTCGCCTGCGGGCACCTTGTCGGGGTTCATGCCGAGGCACGCCGAGCAGCCCGGCTCGCGCCATTCGAAGCCCGCCTCGGTGAAGATCCTGTCGAGGCCTTCCTCCTCCGCCTGCGCCTTAACCAGACCCGAGCCCGGCACGACGATTGCCCAGCGCACATTGGCGGCCTTGCGGCGGCCCTTGAGCACCGCGGCGGCGGCGCGCAGGTCTTCGATGCGGCTGTTGGTGCAGCTGCCGATGAAGACGTTCTCGATGGCGACCTCGGTCATCGGGGTGCCGGGCGTGAGGCCCATGTAGTCGAGCGATTTCTGCGCCGCGACGCGCTTGCTCTCGTCGGCGAAGTCTTCCGGCGCAGGAACGCGCCCGCCGATCGGCACCACGTCTTCGGGCGAGGTGCCCCAGGTGACGCTGGGTTCGACATCGGCGGCGTTGATGGTGACGCTCTTGGCGAACACCGCGCCGTCATCGGTGTGCAGCGAGCGCCACCAGGCGACAGCCGCATCCCATTCCGCGCCCTTGGGGGCCATCGGACGGCCCTTGAGATAGGCGAAGGTGACGTCGTCGGGCGCGATCAGGCCGGCGCGCGCGCCTGCCTCGATGCTCATGTTGCAGACCGTGAGGCGCTCCTCGATGGTCATGCGCTCGAACACCTTGCCCCGGTATTCGATCACATGTCCGGTGCCGCCCGCCGCGCCGATGCGGCCGATGATGTGGAGGATCAGGTCCTTGGCGGAAACGCCCGGGCCGAGATCGCCCTCTACGCGCACTTCCATCGGCTTTGACTGCTGGAGCAGCAGGGTTTGCGTTGCCAGCACATGCTCGACCTCGCTCGTTCCGATGCCGAAGGCGAGCGCGCCGAGGCCGCCATGGCAGGCGGTGTGCGAATCGCCGCAGACGATTGTGGTGCCGGGCAGCGAGAAGCCCTGTTCCGGGCCGACCACATGGACGATCCCCTGTTCCTTCGCGGTCGCCGGGATGTAGCGGATGCCGAAGGCGGGAGCGTTGACTTCGAGCGCGGCGAGCTGCGCGGCGCTTTCCGGATCGGCGATCGGCACCGGCGCGCCCTTCGCATCCAGCCGCGGCGTGGTGGGCAGGTTGTGATCGGGCACGGCCAGCGTCAGCTCGGGCCGCCGCACCGGACGCCCGGCGACCTTCAGCGCCTCGAACGCCTGCGGGCTGGTGACTTCGTGCACCAGATGGCGGTCGATATAGATCAGCGCGGTTCCGTCATCGCGCGTCTCGACCACATGAGCGTCCCAGATCTTCTCGTAGAGGGTGCGCGGGCGGCTGGCCATGGGATCTCTTTCCCTGTGTGCAAAGGGGGTGGGGGAGGGCGATTAGACGCGAGGCAAGGCTTCGCGCAAGATGCGTGCTTGATACGGGTCAAATTCGTCATGGATTTGCAAGCTTCCTCGGGTATAACTGACAAATATGTCAGCAACCGAATCCCCTGCCGCGCCCTTTTTCCATCCGATCACGGTCGAACCGGCCGACATCGATTTCATGGGGCACGTCAACAATGCGCGCTATCTGAACTGGGTGCAGGAGGCGGTGCTGGCCCATTGGCGCGGGATCGCGCCGGCCGAGGATGTGGCGTCGAAGGCCTGGGTCGCGCTCAAGCACGAGATCACCTATCGCAAGCCCGCCTTCCTCGATGATGCCGTGATCGCGCAGACCGTGCTCGAACGCTTCAACGGCGCGCGCGCGTTCTATTCGACGCTGATCAAGCGCGGCGAGGAGGTGCTGGCCGAGGTACAGTCCTCATGGTGCTGCATCGACGCCGAAACCCTGCGCCCGGCGCGCATCGGCGAACACCTGCGCGAATTCTTCTTCC
>VFQM010002274.1_pt1 | contig 14619 bp, 13 predicted proteins | sample 3512391 | NCBI WGS metagenome assembly VFQM01 (sample SAMN10412369, study PRJNA504923) | tailings metagenome | isolation source: Replicate 1 from Balatoc abandoned mine | place: Philippines
GCAGGCGCTGACCGGCCCCGATGTGACCGAGAAGTTCAAGACCTTTGGCTACGAATCCTTCCCCACCACGCGTGCGCAGTTCGACCAGTTCGTCAAAGACGAAGCCAAGCGCTTTGGCGACGTGATCCGCCAAGCCAACGTCTCGCTCGACTGACCCCGCCGTCGCCCACCCGCCAGGAACCCTCATGACAGACCACTCTGCCAACACCGCCCCGGCATCGCGCCGCCAATGGATCAAAGCCGCTGCCGCCACCGCCGCCCTGGCCATGGGCGCGCCCCATGTGCTGGCGCAGCCCGCAGCGGCGGCTTACCCCTCGCGCCCCATCAAGATCGTGGTGGGCTACGCCGCAGGCGGCGCGGTGGATGCCGTGGCCCGCGCGGTGAGCCAGGCCCTGTCGCAAAGCATGGGGCAGCCCGTGGTCATTGAAAACAAGCCGGGCGCTGGCACCAACATTGCCGTCAAGTCCGTCATCGCGGCCGAGCCCGATGGCTACACCCTGATGATGGCGGCCAATGCCCTGGCGGCGAACATGGCGCTGTACCAGCCCATGCCGTTCGATGCCGAAAAGGACCTGGTCGCCATCTCGCTGGTGGGGCGCGTGCCGGTGGTGCTGGCCACGGGGGCGGGCTCGGGCATCACCTCGCTGTCCGGGCTGCTGCAGGCGGCCAAGGCCAAGCCCGGTGCGCTGGCCTATGCCTCGCCAGGCAACGGCTCCACGCCGCACATGGCCATCGAGTTTCTGGAGCGCGAGGCGGGCATTGACCTGCAGCACGTTCCCTACCGGGGCGGTGCTGCGGCGCTCACCGATGTGATCGGGGGCCAGGTGCCGCTGGTGGCCGTGAACGCGCTGGAAGTGCAGCCCCATGTCAGAAACGGCAAGCTGCGCGTGCTGGCTGCGCTCAGCGCCAATCGCACCGCCATCTTCCCTGATGTGCCCACGATTGCCGAGTCCGGCTTCCCCGGCTTTGAAGCGGCCGTGTGGTACGGCCTGGTGGCCCCCGCCGCCACGCCCAAGGCCGTGGTCACGCGCCTGCACGCCGAAGTGCAAAAGGCCTTGCAAGGCAAGGATGTGCGCGAGCGCATGACCGCCGTAGGTGGCGAGGTGCTGCTCGGCCCGACCGAGCAGTTTGCCCAGCTCATCCAGAGCGAGCGCCGCCGCTACGAAAAGCTGGTGCGCGAGGCCAACATCAAACCCGATTGATTGCTGTGCGGCCCCGGCCGGGCTGCGCGTTCTCCGATGCCCTCCAACAAAGAAAACTCCCCGATGTCCAAACCGACTTCTGGTGACTTCCCCCAAGCCGAAGGCTTCACCAAAACCCCCGGCTGGCTCGACTGGTACACCGGCCCTGCCAAGCCCCGCTTTCAGCTGCCCGCAGGCGCGGTGGACGCCCACTGCCATGTGTTCGGCCCCGGCGCGGAGTTTCCGTACGCGCCCGAGCGCAAGTACACGCCTTGCGATGCCAGCAAGCACGAGCTGTTTGCGCTGCGCGACCACCTGGGCTTTGCCCGCAACGTGATCGTGCAGGCCACCTGCCACGGCGCAGACAACCGCGCCATGGTGGATGCCTGCCTGGCCAGTGGTGGCAAGGCGCGTGGCGTGGCCACCGTCAAGCGCAGCGTGACCGACGAAGAACTGCAACAGCTGCACGCCGCAGGCGTGCGCGGTGTGCGCTTCAACTTCGTCAAGCGCCTGGTGGACTTCACGCCCAAGGACGAGCTGATGGAGATTGCAGGCCGCATTGCCCAGCTGGGCTGGCATGTGGTGATCTACTTTGAGGCGGTGGACCTGCCCGAGCTGTGGGACTTCTTCAGCAGCCTGCCCACCACCGTGGTGGTGGACCACATGGGTCGCCCGGATGTGAGCAAGGGCGTGGACAGCGAAGAGTTCGCGCTGTTCCTCAAGTTCATGCGCGAGCACAAGAACGTGTGGAGCAAGGTGAGCTGCCCCGAGCGCCTGAGCGTGACCGGCCCCAAGGCACTGAACGGCGAACAGGCTGCGTACCAGGACGTGGTGCCCTTTGCACGCCGCGTGGTGCAGGAGTTTCCTGACCGCGTGCTGTGGGGCACCGACTGGCCGCACCCCAACCTCAAGGACCACATGCCCGACGACGGCCTGCTGGTGGACTTCATCCCGCACATCGCGCCCACGGCAGAACTGCAGCACAAGCTGCTCGTGACCAACCCCATGAAGCTCTACTGGCCCGAGGAGGTCTGAGATGGCACTCGACAAACCCTACCAGGACGTGCCCGGCACCATCATCTTTGATGCCGAGCAAAGCCGCAAAGGCTACTGGCTCAACCAGTTCTGCATGAGCCTGATGAAGGCGGAGAACCGCGAACGCTTCAAGGCCAACGAGCGCGCCTATCTGGACGAGTGGGCGATGACCGAAGAGCAGAAGCAGGCCGTGCTGGCCCGCGACCTCAACTGGTGCATGCGCACCGGCGGCAACATCTACTTTTTGGCCAAGATCGGTGCGACCGATGGCAAGAGCTTCCAGCAAATGGCGGGCTCCATGACCGGCATGACCGAAGAGGAATACCGCGCCATGATGATCGGCGGTGGCCGCAGTGCCGAAGGCAACCGCTACATCGGCGAAGACGGCGATGCCCAGGCGCACCGCCAGCCGCAAGGCAAGGCCGGGCAGGCCCAGAAAGACTGAACACCATGGCACGCATCACCGCATCTGTTTACACATCGCACGTGCCCGCCATTGGCGCGGCCATGGACCTGGGCAAGACCCAGGAAGACTACTGGAAGCCGCTGTTCGCAGGCTACGACTTCTCCAAACAATGGATGAAGGACCACAAGCCCGATGTCATCTTCCTCGTCTACAACGACCACGCCACGGCCTTCAGCCTGGACTTGATTCCCACATTCGCCATCGGCACCGCAGCGCAGTACCAGCCCGCCGACGAAGGCTGGGGCCCGCGCCCCGTGCCTGTGGTGCAAGGCCACCCCGAGCTGGCCAGCCACATTGCGCAAAGCGTGATCCAGCAGGACTTTGACCTCACCATCGTCAACAAGATGGATGTGGACCACGGACTGACGGTGCCGCTGTCGCTGATGTGCGGCGAGCAGCATCCGCAGACCGGTGCCTGGCCCTGCCCGGTGATTCCGTTTGCGGTGAACGTGGTGCAGTACCCCGTGCCCAGCGGCCGCCGCTGCTTCCAGCTGGGGCAGGCCATTCGCCGCGCGGTGGAGAGCTTTGACGAAGACCTGAACGTGCACATCTGGGGCACGGGGGGCATGAGCCACCAGCTGCAAGGCGCCCGCGCCGGACTCATCAACCGCGAGTGGGACAACGCCTGGCTTGACCAGCTCATCAACGACCCTGCCGCTTGCTCGGAAGTGCCGCACATCGACTACGTGCGCGAAGCGGGCAGCGAGGGCATCGAGCTGGTGATGTGGCTCATCGCCCGTGGTGCGATGGCCGATGTGGCCGGTGGCCCCGCCCCCAAAGTGGCGCATCGCTTCTACCATGTGCCCGCGTCCAACACCGCCGTGGGCCACCTGATTCTTGAGAACTGAACCGAATCCCAAAGGACATTCTTCCCATGACCATCAAAGTCGCACTCGCCGGCGCGGGCGCCTTCGGCATCAAGCACCTGGACGGCATCCAAAACATCCCCGATGTGGAAGTCGTCTCCCTCATCAGCCGCGACCTGGCCAAGACCCAGGAAGTGGCCGACAAGTACGGTATTAAGCACGTCACCACCGATCTGGCCGACAGCCTGGCGATCAAGGAAGTGGACGCCGTGATCTTGTGCACGCCCACGCAGATGCACGCCAGCCAGTCCATTGCCTGCCTGGAAGCGGGCAAGCATGTGCAGGTGGAAATCCCGCTGTGCGACATCCTGAGCGAAGGCCAGGCGGTGGTGAACCTGCAAAAGCAGACGGGCCTGGTGGCCATGTGCGGCCACACCCGCCGCTTCAACCCCAGCCACCAGTTCGTGCACCACAAGATCAAGGCGGGCGAGTTCAACATCCAGCAGATGGATGTGCAGACCTACTTCTTCCGCCGCACCAATATGAACGCGCTGGGCCAGCCCCGCAGCTGGACGGACCACCTGCTGTGGCACCACGCCGCCCACACGGTGGACCTGTTCGCCTACCAGGCGGGCAGCCCCATCGTCAAAGCCAACGCCATCCAGGGCCCCATCCACAAGGACCTGGGCATTGCCATGGACATGAGCATCCAGCTCAAGGCGGCCAACGGTGCGATCTGCACGCTGAGCCTGAGCTTCAACAACGATGGCCCGCTGGGCACCTTCTTCCGCTACATCGGCGACACCGCCACCTACATCGCCCGCTACGACGACTTGGTGAACGGCAAGGAAGAGAAGATCGATGTGAGCCAGGTGGATGTGTCGATGAACGGCATTGAACTGCAAGACCGCGAGTTCTTCGCCGCCATCCGCGAAGGCCGCGAGCCCAACGCCAGCGTGGCGCAGGTGCTGCCTTGCTACCAGGTGTTGCATGATCTGGAGCAGCAACTGGTTTGATTTTGCTATTGATTCAGTAGCTGCTAACGCCCGTAGATCAAGCGCTGCGGGCGTTTTTCATTAGATATCGGAGAAGTGATGCAACAACGTGCTTTGGGCCCTTTCCAGGTCAGCGCCATTGGCCTGGGCTGCATGAACCTCTCGCACGCCTATGGCGCCCCGGTCAGCGCTGAGCAGGGCGAGCGTGTGCTGCTGGCCGCGCTGGATGCGGGCGTGACCTTGTTCGACACGGCGGCGCTGTACGGCTTTGGCGCCAACGAAACCCTGGTGGGCCGGGTGATGAAGCCGCACCGCCACCGCTTCACCCTGGCCAGCAAATGCGGTATGCAGGGGGTGGATGTGAATGGCGACGGCAAGCTGGTGCGCGTGATTGACGGGCGCCCCGCCACGCTGCGCCAGACCTGCGAAGACAGCCTGCGCCGTCTGCAGACCGATGTGATCGACCTGTATTACCTGCACCGCTGGGACAAGAGCGTGCCGATTGAAGACAGCGTGGGCGCGCTGGCCGACCTGGTGCGCGCGGGCAAGATCCGCAGCATTGGCCTGTCGGAAGTGTCGGCCGCCACGCTGCGCCGCGCCCATGCCGTGCACCCCATTGCAGCCCTGCAAACCGAATATTCGCTGTGGACGCGCAACCCCGAGATTGCGGTGCTCGACGCCTGCCGTGAACTGGGCGTGGCGTTTGTGGCCTTCAGCCCGGTGGGGCGGGGCTTTCTGTGTGGCGACCTCACCGATGTGGGCACGCTGGACGCCAAGGACATCCGCCGTGGCATGCCGCGCTTTGCGCCCGAGGCGTATGCCGCCAACCTGCAATTGCTGGCAGGCTACCGTGCCATCGCGGCCGAAGTGGGCTGCACCCCCGCGCAACTGGCGCTGGCCTGGTTGCTGCACAAGGGGCAGGACATCATCCCCATCCCCGGCACTACCAGTGTGGAGCATCTGCACGACGACCTGGGGGCTGTGCAGGTGCAGCTCGGCAGCGCTGTCATCGAGCGGCTGGAAGCGCTGATCAACGAGCGCACCGTGGTGGGCAACCGCTACAACCCGCAGAACGCCAGCGAAGTGGATACCGAGGCCTACGCGGAGCGCCCTGCCACTTAACACGGCATCCATTGGCGGTTGACGCCTTGCGGTGTGGCTGGGCTTTGTCCCACCCATCGCCAGGGTGAAAAGCCCAAGTCCAGCGCCGCCTGCGCCTTGGGTTGTGGGATATGTCCTACAAACATTTGCAAGCACTGCGGATGGTGTTGTGCGCGATGCGCGGGCATGCTGAAAGGCTGCCTGCCCTGGTGCACCACGTGGCTCCTGGGCTTGGCCTTTGCCAACGCTACACACAAGGAGAACCCCTGCATGCCACCATCCGCCTTTCTTTCCTGGGTTCAGGAGACCACTTTTGCGGGCGTGCCGCTGTGGAGCTTGCTGATCGCCGTGCTGGCGGGGGTGGCCACCTACCTGGGCATATTGCTGGCGCTGAGCCTGTTGACCGGCCGTGCCCGTGCGTGGGCCAGCCAGTCGCACAGCGGGGTGGCCCGTGCGATGGTGGATGTGCTGGAAGGCACCAGCCGCCTCTTGATGCTGGTGGCGGCCCTGCTGGTGGGCGCCAGTTTTCTCGATCTGCCCGGGCGCTGGGAAAACCGGCTGAGCCAGCTGTGGTTTGTGGCCGTGGCGCTGCAGATGGGCTTGTGGGGCATGCGCGCGATCGGCATCGGGGTGCGGCACTACCTTGCGCAGCACGCGTCTTCGGGCATGACGCAGGTGAGCGCTTCGGCCACGCTCATGTCGTGGGGGCTGCGCACCTTGCTGTGGAGCGTGGTGCTGCTGGCCATCCTGTCCAACCTGGGGGTGAACATCACGGCCTTCATTGCCAGCCTGGGGGTGGGCGGCATTGCGGTGGCCCTGGCGGTGCAGAACATCCTGGGGGATTTGTTTGCATCGCTGTCCATCGCTGTGGACAAGCCGTTCCAGGTGGGCGACTTTGTGGTGGTGGGCAACGTGGCGGGCACGGTGCAGATGATTGGCCTCAAGACCACCCGCATCCGCAGCCTGCAGGGCGAGGAGGTGGTGATGTCCAACACCGACCTGCTCAAGCAGACCATCAGCAACTATCGCCCCATGCAGCGCCGCCGCATCGTGTTCGGCTTTGGCGTGCCTTACGACACCCCCATCGAACAGGTCGAGGCCATTCCTGGCGTGGTGCAGCGGCTGGTAGAAGCCCAGCCGCAGCTGCAGTTCGACCGGGCGCACTTCAAGGCCTTTGGGCAAAGCGCGCTGGAGTTTGAGGTGGTCTACATCGTGAAGGACCCGGGCTTCAATCTGTATATGGACCTGCAGCAGACCCTGAACCTGGGCTTGATGCGCGAGCTGGCCGCCATGGGAGTGAAGTTTGCCTTGCCCGCCCGCACCGTGCATGTGGCCCAGATGCCTGCCGAGCCTCCCCACCCCCTGCGCGTGGCCCCTTTGCAGGCCTGATGGGTTGATGTTGCTAAGGGCGCGGCGCGCGACGCGTTTTGCGGCGATGCCAATGCCAGCGCACCTGCTGTGCCAGTACCAGCGCAGCCAGCGCCCACAATTGCGCACGCTGCTGGCCGGTGCGCTGCTCCAACATTTGCACTTGCGCCTGCAGCACGTCGCTGTGCGCTGCGGGCGAGGCAGTGCCCGCAGGTGTGGCGGGCAGCATGTCGGCGGTGATGTCTGAGCCTGCTGCCGCCACCAAAGCGCCGGTCTGCGTGGCGGCCACCGCACGCTTGCCCACTGCGCTGCCGCGCTCGTCGGCATACACCTTGGTGAACTCGGCCCCCAGCAGAAAGATCTGTGCGGCGTAGTACACCCAGGCCAGTACCACCACCAGCGAACCGGCTGCTGCATAGGTTTCGTTCACGCCGCTCTTGCCCAGGTAGTAGCCGATGGCGAATTTGCCCAGCTCGAACAGCACAGCCGTCACGGCAGCGCCCACCCACACGTCATGCCACTGCAGTGGCACCGAGGGCATGAACTTGAAAATCATCGCGAACAGCACGGTGGTGGCGCCTACCGCAATGAGGGTGTTCAGGGCTTGCAGCGTCACCTCCCAGGCGGGCCACAGGCCGCTGGCCCAGCCGCCCAGGGCCGCCACCCCCGCGCTGATGACCAGGGACACGATGAGCAGAAAGGCCAGCCCCAGAATCAGCCCGAACGACAGCACCCGCGCGCGCAGCACGGCCCACAGCCCCGAAGGCTTGGCCCGCTGCGGCACATGCCAGATGCGGTCGAGCGCGCTTTGCAATTCGGCAAACACGGTGGTGGCCCCCACCAGAAGCACTACGCCACTGATCAGGCCCGCCACCAGGCCGCGCGTGGGCTCGCTGGCAGCGCGCACCAGCGCTTGCACGGCCACGGCAGCGTCCTGGCCGATGAGCCCTTGCAATTGCCCCACGATTTCGCCCTGCACCGCTTCGCGCCCAAACAGCGCGCCTGCCACGGCAATGACGATCACCAGCAGGGGGGCGATGGAAAACACGGTGTAGTACGCAATCGCCGCGCCCATGCTCGGGGCAAAGTCATCCATCCAGGCCATGACGGCTTTGCGGGCCAGGCGATAAAGGCGTTGTGGGTTCATGGGCGGCAAGAGAACAGAACTGACCCTATGCTGCCGTTGAACACACCTTGCGGCTGTAGGCGCGCGCACCGATGCTGCGTAGGCGGGCTGCGTGATGCATTCCTGCCAAGGTGACCTACCAAAGAGAAACGCGCCCCTCGGGGCGCGTTTCGCAGGCAGCTTGGGGTGCCTTACTTGGCAGTCACCACGCGCACCATTTCCAGGCACTTGTTCGAGTAGCCCCATTCGTTGTCGTACCAGCTCACGACCTTCACGAAGGTGCCGTCCAGCGCGATGCCGGCGTCCGCGTCGAAGATCGAAGTGCGGGTGTCGCCACGGAAGTCGGTGGCCACCACCTTGTCTTCGGTGTAGCCCAGCACGCCCTTCAGGGCGCCTTCGGACTGGGCCTTCATCTCAGCCTTGATCTCGTCGTAGGTGGCAGCCTTGTCCAGCTCCACCGTCAGGTCCACCACCGACACGTCGGAGGTGGGCACGCGGAAGGACATGCCGGTCAGCTTCTTGTTCAGCGCAGGAATCACCACGCCCACGGCCTTGGCAGCGCCAGTGCTCGAAGGGATGATGTTTTCCAGAATGCCGCGGCCGCCGCGCCAGTCCTTGTTCGAAGGGCCGTCCACGGTCTTTTGCGTGGCAGTGGCAGCGTGCACGGTGGTCATCAGGCCGCGCTTGATGCCCCACTTGTCATTCAGCACCTTGGCCACGGGAGCCAGGCAGTTGGTGGTGCACGAGGCGTTGGAGACGATGGCCTGGCCAGCGTAGGTGTCGTGGTTCACGCCGAACACGAACATGGGTGTGTCGTCCTTGGAAGGAGCCGACAGGATGACCTTCTTGGCGCCTGCGTCGATGTGCTTCTGGGCCGAGGCCTTGTCCAGGAACAGGCCGGTGGATTCGATCACCACGTCAGCGCCGACTTCGTTCCACTTCAGGTTGGCAGGGTCGCGCTCTTGCGTCAGGCGGATCTTCTTGCCGTTGACGATGAGGGTGTTGCCTTCCACGGCCACGGTGCCCTGGAAGCGGCCGTGCACCGAGTCGTACTGCAGCATGTAAGCCAGGTAGTCGGGCTCCAGCAGGTCATTGATGCCAACGACTTCGATGTCGCTGAAGTTCTGGATGGCCGAGCGCAGCACGTTGCGGCCGATACGGCCGAAACCGTTGATACCAATCTTGATCGTCATAGCTTGTAGTCTCTCAGTTAAAACAAAAAACAAAGGAAATTCGGGTCAGGCATTTGCAGGTGGGGCGCTCTTTTTCTTGCGTGCGCTGGTGGTCAAAGGCGTTTTTCTGGGCTTCGCTTGGGCGCTATTGAACTCGACGACCTTGTCCCATGAAATCACTCCGCTGGGTTGCACATATTCCAGCATGAATTCACGTAGGAGTTGCTGGTGCTTGGTGGCGAAGGCTTGTTGGTAAGCGGGGCCGTGCTGGCCTGCGAACTGCTCCATGGCATGGGAGATGCGCAGGTAAAAATCCCGCTCGCCAGACAGCAGCTCCCAAAACACCTGGCCTGCTAATTTTTCTACCGGTGTTGCCTTGCGCTCGGTTTTGCGGCCATAGCCATAACCGATGATGGGGCGGAACCCTTTGTTCAGCTTTTTAAGCCGGGCTTGCAGGGCTTGAAATTCGCTCCCTTGCCCCTTCGCGCTTTGGGAGTTGAAGATGTTTTTGCTGGACTTGACGGAAATGGCCAAATAACTATTGGCCGTCTCGATCGCGATGTCCTGTCCCGCACCTGCGCCTACGGTCACGTTCCGCAACTCGCCATCGGACGCTGTGCCATGTGTAGCTGCAAAAATGGCCAGCGGCTCGATGAAGTCGTTACCAAAAATGGTTTCATCCGAGCTGGACGCAAAAGCGATCATGAGCTGTTGTATGAACTCCAGAGAGTCTGCAATGCCTAACGCCCTGTAGAGGTATGGGTTCTTGCTTAACAGTCTGCCTAGGCTGAGTTTGTCTAGGGCTGCAAAACGCTTGGCATAAAGAATACCAAGCAGCCTGCCCACTTCTGCATGGAGTTGTGCATCAGGAATCATCGCCCCAGTCTTCCTCTGGTTGATCCAGCTTTCTATGCACCGATGTTCCACGCATGCGTTTGGCATTGACCTTGGCATTCCCTTGCGCCACCGACACCAGCATTTGTCCAAGGGCGCAGCCCAAGGGCGTGGGGACGGCATTCCCAATTTGGCGGTAGCAATCAGCAGTCTTGCCTTCAAACTTCCAGTGATCAGGAAACTTCTGAATGCGTGCGTATTCGCGGACGGACAGCGGCCGCAACTCCGTGGGGTGGCACAGCATGGTCGCTTTCTGGATGGGACTGGTCACCAGGGTGGGCGACGGTTCAGCGCGGTTGAGTCGCCGATAAAACCCCACCTTGCCACCGCCGGACTCAAACGCGCCACCCATGGCTTCCTGCACCACGTGGGCGGGAAGATGCTTCCAGTTGCAGCCCTCGCCCAGCATGGCCAAGTAGCGTTGCACGGCTGGAGAGAACTGCGCATATGGGCCAATCTCCTGCAAGTCGTGGATGGCGCTGCCTAGGGTTTGCCAGCGCATGGCCGGGTTCTGGTGGCGTTGAAAGTGGGTGGGTGCCGGTAAAAAAATATCCTCCCCGTCGCGGCTGCCCACAATCACCAGCCGCTCCCGAAACTGCGGGGTGCCGTAGTGCACGGCATCCAAAATGCCGTGCACGGTGTGGTACCCGATGGCTTTGAAGGACTCCAAGATGGTGTCCAGCACAGGCTTGGATTGCTTGTCTGCGGGGTCGCAGGGCATGGACGCCAGTCCTTTGACGTTCTCCATGATGAAGAATCGCGGGCGCAGGGCAGAAACGACCTTGATGAACTCTTGGTATAGCTGGCCGCGTGCGTCCTCCACCCCCTTGCGTTTGCCTGCCGTGGAGAAGGGTTGGCAAGGGGGGCCGCCCACCACGGCAAACAGTGCTTCGCGTGTGACACCACTGGCCTGCAGAAAGAACTCGCAGCTAGGATCGCTTTCAATCAGATCGCGTATGTCTCCATCAATGGCCAGATGGGAGTTGCGCCGCATGGTTTCGATGCACCACTTGTCCATATCCTGCGAGACGGCTACGCGTAAGCCTGCCTCATTCAGCCCCAAATCCAGGCCCATAGCACCCGAGAACAGCGATACAACAGGATAGGGATGGCGTGCGTTTTCCAAGCGCGTGGCACTGTCCGCGTCAAAAAATGGAAGTCGGCTGTTCATGTGCAGGCTCTGAGTGTTCTGCGATCACCGCTGGCGCTGGAGCACCGCCCGTACCGTGTCGGCCACGTTTTCTTCGGTGAAGCCGAAGTGCTTGAACAGCACGGGCGCAGGGGCCGACTCACCGTAGGTGTCGATGCCGACCACGGCGGCGCAGCCGTATTTCCACCAGCCGTCGGTCACGCCCATTTCCACGGCCACGCGGGGCACGCCAGCGGGCAGCACGCTGCTTTTGTACTTGGCGTCTTCGCGGTCAAACGTGGTGGTGCTGGGCATGGAGACCACGCGCACGGCGATCTTCTTGTCGGCCAGCAGGCGCTGCGCCTTCAGGGCCAGTTGCACTTCAGAGCCGGTGGCAATGATCACGGCCTGGGGCTTCTTCTTGATGCCCACGTCAGCGGGTTCGGAGAGCACATACGCGCCACGGCTGATGTCGCCCAGCACGCGCTTGGGCGCTGCGGCCGAGAGGTGTTGCAGGTTCTGGCGCGACAGGGCCAGCGCGGTGGGCTTGGTGCGGTTGGACAGGGCCACGCTCCAGGCCACGGCGGTTTCCACCGTGTCGGCAGGGCGCCACACGTCCAGGTTGGGAATCAGGCGCAGGCTGGCCACATGCTCGATGGACTGGTGCGTGGGGCCGTCTTCGCCCAGGCCGATGGAGTCGTGCGTGAACACGTGGATCACGCGCTGCTTCATCAGCGCGGCCATGCGGATGGCGTTGCGGCTGTAGTCGCTGAAGGTCAGGAAGGTGCCGCCGTAGGGGATGAAGCCGCCGTGCAGCGCCACGCCGTTCATGATGGCGGCCATGCCGAACTCGCGCACGCCGTAGTTGATGTGGCGGCCGCCAACACCAGCTTCGTTCTTGACCACGGCGCCCGCTGCGTCAAAGCGCAGGTTGGGCGTGCTCTTGGTGTTGGTGAGGTTGGAGCCGGTCAGGTCGGCGCTGCCGCCCAGCAGCTCGGGCAGGGCGGCGGTGAAGGCTTCCAGCGCCAGTTGGCTGGCCTTGCGGCTGGCCACGGTCTCGCCCTTGGTGTGCGCGGCCACCACGGTGTCCACGGCCACTTGGGCAAACTGGGCAGGCAGGTCGCCCTTCATGCGGCGGGTGAATTCGGCAGCCAACTCGGGGAAAGCCTTGCTGTAGGCAGCAAAGCGGTCGTTCCAGGCGGCTTCGGCCTTCTGGCCGCTGGCCTTGGCGTCCCAGCCGGCGTACACGTCTTCAGGAATCACGAAGGGCTCAGCGGTCCAGCCCAGGGTTTCGCGGGTCAGCTTGATTTCTTCGGCACCCAGAGGCTCGCCGTGGGCCTTGGAGGTGTTGGCACGGTTGGGGCTGCCCTTGCCGATGTGGGTCTTGCAGATGATGAGCGAAGGACGCTCGGTCTGCTTCTTGGCTTCGGCAATGGCGTCTGCCACCTTGTCGGCGTCGTGGCCGTCGATGGGGCCAATCACGTTCCACCCGGCAGACACAAAGCGCAGGGCGGTGTTGTCGGCAAACCAGGGGGCCACCTGGCCGTCGATGGAGATGCCGTTGTCGTCGTACAGGGCGATCAGCTTGTTCAGCTTCCAGGCGCCTGCCAGCGAAATCGCTTCCTGGCTGATGCCTTCCATCAGGCAGCCGTCGCCCAGGAAGGCGTAGGTGTTGTGGTCAACGATGGCATGGCCGTCGCGGTTGAACTCGGCAGCCAGCAGCTTTTCGGCCAGCGCAAAGCCCACGGCGTTGGTGATGCCCTGGCCCAGCGGGCCGGTGGTGGTTTCCACGCCGGGGGTGATGCCCACTTCGGGGTGGCCCGCGGTCTTGCTGTGCAGCTGGCGGAAGTTCTTCAGCTCGCTCATGGGCAGGTCGTAGCCCGAGAGGTGCAGCAGCGAATAGATCAGCATCGAGCCGTGGCCGTTGCTCAGCACGAAACGGTCGCGGTCAAACCACTGGGGGTTGGTGGGGTTGTGCTTGAGGTGGCGAGCCCACAGGCCCACGGCCATGTCGGCCATGCCCATGGGCGCGCCGGGGTGGCCGGAGTTGGCTTGTTGAACGGCGTCCATGGCCAATGCGCGGATCGCATTGGCCATTTGTTGGGATTGCTGGGTGTTGGCCATGGGTTGTGGGGGTGCTGGTGGGTGGGGATCAGGGAAACCGCTTATTTTACCGGGGCCGCAGTGGGCACTTCGCCCGGCACGCGGCGGCAGCATGGCAGGCCCGGTGGGTGATGCACTAGGTGATGCACTACATTGCATGCCCATGCATGGATTGCACCTCACTGCCGACCTCCACGGATGCCGCTGCGCGCCGCATTGGCTCACCGATGCCGATGCCTTGGGCCGCGCCTGCCTGGATGCCGTGGCCGCCAGTGGCCTGCAGGCGGTGGGGCAGGTTTTTCACACCTTTCCTGCCACGGCCCACGGGCCTGGCGGCGTGACGGCCACGGTGCTGCTGGCCGAGTCGCACCTGTGCGTGCACACCTGGCCCGAGCAGGCCGCCGTCACGCTGGATGTGTATGTGTGCAACTTTGGCGCCGACCACAGCGCCAAAGCCCATGCCCTGATGAATGCCCTGCTGGCGCTGCTGGAGGCCACCACCGTGCAGCGCCACGCTTTGCAACGGGGCGAACTGCGCCCGGTGCCCGAAAGCCTTGTTCCATGAGTTCGACCCTTACCGCAGCCCCTGTTCACCAGGTGCCCGCCATGCTGCTGGCCGCTGGCCGTGGGGAGCGCATGCGCCCCCTGACCGACACCTGCCCCAAGCCGCTGCTGGAGGTGCAGGGCCTGCCGCTGCTGCAGTGGCATTTGCAGGCGCTGGCGCAGGCGGGGGTGGACCGGGCGGTGATCAACACAGCCTGGCTGGGGGAACAGATCAGCGAGCGGTTTTCAAGTCATTTTGGCCTGCAGGGCTCACCGGATAAGCGCCATCAGCTATCAATTTCATACTCGCATGAGGGCGTGGACTTTGGCGGGGCGCTGGAAACCGCAGGCGGCATTGCCCGCGCGCTGCCGCAGCTGGGGCCGGTGTTCTGGCTGGCCGCAGGCGATGTGTTTGCGCCCGATTTCGTGTTCGATGCCCAGGCTGTTCAGGCCTTCGAGGCCAGCGGCCACCTCGCCCACCTGTGGCTGGTGCCCAACCCCGCCCACAACCCGCGCGGTGACTTCGGGCTCTCTGCCACCGGCCTGGCGCTGAACCTGCCGGCCGACGACCCCGCGCCGCGCTACACCTACAGCACCATCGCGCTGCTGCGCGCCGAGTTGTTGGCTGCCCCCTGGTGCGATATCCCGCCGGGCAACCCCGCAGGCGTGGCGGCCCCGCTGGCCCCCTTGCTGCGCCGCG
>VFQM010002276.1_pt1 | contig 14601 bp, 17 predicted proteins | sample 3512391 | NCBI WGS metagenome assembly VFQM01 (sample SAMN10412369, study PRJNA504923) | tailings metagenome | isolation source: Replicate 1 from Balatoc abandoned mine | place: Philippines
CGGTGCGGGTCGACGACGGGGTCTATGAAGGCGGCGAGGTCTCGCGCTTCTACGATCCGATGATCGCCAAGCTGATCACCTGGGCCCCGACCCGTGACGAGGCGGCTGACCTCCAGATCGAGGCATTGGACAAGTTCCGCATCAAGGGCCTCGGCCACAATGTCGATTTCCTCAGCGCGATCATGCAGCACCCGCGCTTCCGCTCGGGCGAGCTGACCACGGGCTTCATCGCCGAGGAATATCCCGAGGGCTTCCACGGCGCGGCGACCACGTTGGAGTTCCGCCGGATTCTGGCGGCTGTCTGTGCGGGTAACGAATTCAGCCTCCAGAGCCGCGCAAGGCAGATCTCGGGCCAGCTTGACGCGCCCTTGCCGGTCTCCAGCGCATGGCTCGTGAAGATCGCCGACGAACGCTTCGAGGTCCAACTGGGCGAGGGCCACGCGGTGGTTGACGGCGTGCGGGTCGAGGGGACCTGCAACTGGCTGCCCGGCATGGTCCAGGCCGAGGCCAGTGGCCGGGTCGAGGGCGGCGAGGAGCATCGCTTCGGCCTGATCGTCGAGCGCAGCGGCAACCACTGGAAGGTCACCACCCGCGGCGCGCAGCACACCGCCCTGGCGATCCCGCTGCGGCTCGCCAGGGCGGAAAGCCTGATGCTCGAGAAGGTTCCGCCCGATCTGTCGCGCCTGCTGATCTGCCCGATGCCCGGGATGCTGGTGAAGCTCCATGTGGCCGAAGGCGACACGGTGCAGCCCGGCCAGCCGCTCGCCACGGTCGAAGCGATGAAGATGGAGAACATCCTGCGCGCCGAAAAGGAAGGCGTGATCGCAAAGATCAACGCCGCCGAGGGCGAGAGCCTGGCGGTCGATGCGGTGATCCTCGAACTCGAATAGGCAAGGGCGCGCGCGGGGCCGCCGGCCGGCTTGCCGCGCGCGCTTTCCTACTGCCGCGGGATGCCGCAGGCTCGTTACGGGGCCGGAAAACGGGCAATTGCAGCCGTAAACCGGCGCAAATGTTGGAAGCCCCCTCGGGTGATCCGGCAAATGGGCGCGTTTCAGGGGGTGTCCAGGCCCCCGCCAGACCCTGTCCAGACCCCCTTTAGACCCCCTCCAGACCGGTTTAGCCCCCGTTCTGCCCCGTTTTGCCTTGCGCTTGACGTAAAGCGGGCCGCCCGCCTGCTTAGCGTTAATCCGAAGCAATGCTGCGCTGCGGGGCAATATCCTTGCAGACCGTGTTGCCGTTTTGCGCCAGATTAGTGATTTCCGACGGAAAATTGCGCCTCGCTCTGTCCTACACTGTTCGTCGTGAGAAACTCTCTCCTTGCCGAGTCGCGGAATTCCCCGCGCGGTGGATTGAATCTCAGTGGGAGGATTTGATCATGGCACATACAGGCACCGGGTTTTTCGACCGGAAGGGCAACTTCTTCAAATCGGCGCGTGATGCGACGGTGAGCGATCTGGCAGCGCTGCTCGGCAAGATCGGCGACGGCGAGAGCCTCGCGCCGGGCATTGCCAATATGCTGCTCGAACGGCGGGCAGAGATCGAGCAGCTCTTTGCCGAGCATGACCAGATGCTGGGCGAGGAGGCGGCGATGAAGGCGGCGCGGATCAGCGATGCCGGAAGCAATGTCGCCGCCTTGCCGAGCAGGCCGTCACACTAGGGCGCTGCGGCAAGCTCGCTGTCGAGAAAGGCGGCGATGTCGGCAAGGTCTACGTCGCGGGCGACATAGGCCTCGCCAAGCTGCCGCAGCAGCAGGAAGGGCAGGGTGGTGCCCTCGGCCTTCTTGTCGTGGCGCATGTGATCGACCAGCGCTGCCCCGTCGCATGAGAGGCCGAGAGCGGCGAGGCTGGCCGGCAGCCCTGCACCTGCGATAGCCGCCTCGGCGCGGGCGGCATCCTGTGCGGAAATCTCCCCCCGCCGCGCCGAATAGCGAGCCGCCAGCACCATGCCCAAGCCCACTGCCTCGCCGTGCAGCAGGCGGTCTGAGAAGCCGGTCTCGGCCTCCAGTGCATGGCCGAAGGTGTGCCCGAGATTGAGCAGCGCCCTGCGGTCCTCGGTCTCGCGCTCGTCCTCGGCGACGATCCGCGCCTTCATCGCGATGCTGGTGGCAATGGCGTGTTCGAGTGCGGCGGGTTCGCGCGCCAGCACCGCAGGGCCGTTCGCCTCAAGCCACGCAAAGAACGCCGGATCGCCGAGCAGGCCATATTTAAGCACCTCGGCAAAGCCTGCCCGCATCTCCCGCCCGGGCAGGGTCGCCAGCACCAGCGGGTCGATGAGGACGAGCGCGGGCTGGTGGAAGGCGCCGATCAGGTTCTTGCCTGCAGCCGTGTTGATCGCGGTCTTGCCGCCGACCGAGGAGTCGACCTGCGCGAGCAGCGTGGTCGGTAATTGCACAAAGCCGCAGCCGCGCTTGGCGATCGCGCAGGCAAAGCCGACGAGATCGCCCACCACCCCGCCGCCCAAGGCAAAGACGTGATCCTTGCGGGTGACGCCGAGGGCCAGCAGCCAGTCGCACAGCTCTTCGAGCACGCCCCAGGATTTGGCATCCTCGCCCGGCTCGACCACGAACCACTCCGCGCCAAGCCCGGCGGCTGCCAGATCGCGGGCGATCCCTTCGGCGTAGAGCCGGTGGGTGTTGCTGTCGGCCACGAAAGGCACCGGGCGGCCCGCGCCATAGCCCTTGAGGAAGGGCGCGGCGGCGGCGGGGATGCGGGCGAGCAACCCCTCCTCGATCACCACATCATAGGCTCGCCCGGCGAGCGCCACGTTGATCACAGCCATTGGTCGATCGCCTTGATGATCGCGCGCGCGGTTTCGGCATGGGGGCCGTTCTCGCTGACGACGCGGATGGGAGCCTCGGCATAGAAGGGCGCTCGCTCGGCCGCCAGCCGGGTGAGGATCTCGCGCGGGTTGCCCTGCTTGAGCAGCGGGCGGTTGCCCCTGCGCGATGTGCGCTCGACCAGCGTATCGACGTCGCAATCGATCCACACCGCGATGCCTTTCTCGAGCACGGCTGCGCGGGTGGCCGGGTCGACGAAGGCGCCGCCGCCTGTGGCGATCACGCCGTGGCCCTCGTCGATCAGGCGGGCGATCACGCGGCGTTCCCCGTCGCGGAAATGGGCCTCGCCGAAGGTCGCAAAAATCTCGGGGATCGAGCGCGCCGCCGCCTTGGCGATGGCCTCGTCGGCATCGACGAAATCGCGTCCCAGCATATTCGCCAGCTTGCGCCCGACGGTCGATTTGCCGACCCCCATCAGCCCCACCAGCACCACCGGACGGGTGATGCGCGCGGCGATGGCGGCGATATCGCGATCGCTGAGGGAAGGGCTTGCGGCGGACATTGCCGCACCGCCTATAGATGGGCTAGGGCAGGCGCAATATGGCAAACTCGCGGCGACCGCCCCTCACTCCTTCCGGGTTCGAACAGGCCCCCGCGCCCCGTGCGCGGCGCTGGCCGCTGGTCGCTGGCATCGCGGCCCTGTGCCTGCTGGTGCTCGCGTGGTTCGACGGCGGCGAGAAGCCGCTGCGCCCGATTGCGCAGGATGTCGCGCTGCCGGAGCAGGCCGGATGAGCCGCGCAAGGGGACGGATCGGGGCGAGCATGGTCGCGCTCGGCCTCGCAGGCGCGCTGGGCGGAGCCGGGCTGGCCGGGTTTGCCTTCGCGCAGAGCAAGCCCGAATCGCTTCTGCCGCCCGGGTTCGACGATCCCGCGCCGGCGCCCTCTCCGCGTCCGGGTCAGACGCCGGCGCCCGGCACTCCGGGATCGCCGCCGACCGCCGCACCCGGCGCTGCGGCGCTGCCCGGCGCGCCGGTCGATCCGGCCACTCTCCCCGCGCTGCCCGCGATCAGCCGCGAGGATCTGGCCGGCCTGCCCAGCCTCGAAGAACTGGAGAACATGTCGACCGAGGAGCTCGACCAGTTGCTCGGGCTCAAGCCCAAGTCGGATATGCCCGCAGGCGCGCAGCGTTCGCTGACCCGCGTCGGCGTGCTGGCGGTGGACGAGGGTGGGCTGCCGCCGATGGCGCTGGCCTACCAGTCGGACCAGTTGGTGCGTGCGGCGCTGAACGGCACGAGGGGGCCGTTCGTGTCGCGCTGGGGCCATATCCTGATGCGCCGCGCTCTGGCGAGCCGCCTCGCCGCGCCGCTCGGCATGGACCCGGTCGAGTTTGCCGCACTGCGCGTCGGCGTGCTCAACCGCATGGGCGAATTCGCGATTGCGCGGGCGGTGGTGCAGGATATCGACAGCGCCGCCTGGTCGCCCTCGCTCACGCAGGAGGCGCTGAACGCCTATCTCGGCAGCGGCGACATCACCGGGGCTTGCCCGGCGGTGCGCCTGCAAGGCTCGCAGCGGCAGGACGGCGAGTGGCAGATGTGGCAAGCGATCTGCAACGCCTATGCCGGCGAGAGCGCGCTGGCCGCCTCGCAGCTCGACCGCGCACTGTTCCGCGGCGCCGCGCCGCGGGTCGACGTGCTGCTGGCGCGGCGATTTGCCGGGGCTGCCGGACGCGGCCAGCGCGGCGTCAATGTCGAGTGGAACGGGGTGGACGATCTCAATCCGTGGCGCTTCGGACTGGCGACCGCCGTCGGCGAGCCGCTGCCCGACGGGCTGCTCGACACTGCGCTCAAGGCGCAGGGCGGGGCCTATTATGCCCGTGCCGGCGCGCTGCTGCCGATGCTGCCTGCGACCCAGCGCGCACCCTTCGCCGGGCGTGCCGGGCGCGATGGGATCATGTCGGCCGATGCAATGATCGACCTCTTCTCCGAGGTCTATGCCGATCCCGCCGCGCAGGGCGACCCCAAGGCTCATGCGACCGCGCTGCGCGAGGCCTATCTCGCCGAGGACCCCTCGGAGCGCATCGGCGCGATGCAGCGGTTGTGGGACGATGGCGCGAAGCTCGGCGGCGGAGATGGATATGGCGCGCGCGTCCTCACCGCCTATGCCGCCGCCCGCATCCCCGCGACCCAGGACAATGCCGGTGCGGCTGGCGATCTGATCGCGGCGATGCTGGCCGCAGGGCTTGACCGCAATGCCGGACGCTGGGCGAAGCTCGTCGAGGAAGGCTCGCTCGGATGGGCGCTGATCGCCTTGTCGAACCCGGGCGGCGGCGCGGTCGGGCAGGGCGCTGCGGAAAGCTTCATCGACAATGATGGCAGCGACGAGCAGCGCAAATCCGCCTTCCTTGTTGCCGGGCTCGCCGGGCTCGGTCGGCTGAGCGAGAGCGACGCTGCCGCGCTGGCCGGCGATCTCGGCTTCGATCTCGCCCGCCAGACCCGCTGGAGCCGCACGATTTCGCGCGCGGCCGAGGTCGGCAATCCGGCGCTGGTGGTGCTGCTGGCAGGGCTCGGGATGCAGGGCACGAGCTGGTCGCAGATGACCCCGCTGCACCTCTATCACATCACCTCCGCCCTCAGCCGCGTGGGGCTCGAGGCCGAGGCCCGCATGATCGCCGCCGAGGCCGTGGCGCGCGGTTAGAGCTGCGATGTCCGCCGCGACCGAGGCGTTCCTCGCAATGCTCGCCGCCGAGCGCGGTGCGGCCCTCAACACGCTTGCAGCCTACCGCCGCGACCTGGAACAGGCCGAGGAAGCGATCGGCGATCTTGCCGGGGCAGACCGCGATGCGGTCGCGGGCCTTGCGGGCGAATGGGCGGACCTTGCTCCTGCCAGCGTCGCCCGCAAGGCCTCGGCGCTGCGGCAGTTCTTCGGCTTTGCCATCGACGAGGGCTGGCGGCGCGATGACCCCTCGGGCGCGCTGCCGCAGCCGCGCACCCGCCGCCCGCTTCCCAAGGTCATGGGGCACGACCAGATCGCCGCCCTGTTCGCCCGCGCCGAGGAGGAGGCTTCGGGGGGTGATCCCAAGGCCGTGCGGTGCCTTGCCCTGATCGAGCTGCTATACGGATCGGGCCTGCGTGCGACCGAACTGGTGAGCCTGCCGCTTGCCGCCGTGCCGCGCGATGCGCCGTTCCTGACGGTGACGGGTAAGGGCGGGGCGAGCCGGCTGGTCCCTGTCGGCGCGCGCGCGCTGGAGGCGCTGGGGCGGTGGCTGGCGGTGCGGCCGCAGGTGCCGGCCTCGCGCTTTCTGTTTCCCTCGGGCAAGAGCGGGCATCTCTCGCGCGTCCGCCTGTTCCAGCTGCTCAAGGAACTGGCCGGGCGGGCCGGGCTCGATCCGGCCGCGATCAGCCCCCACGTGCTGCGCCACGCCTTTGCCACGCACCTGCTCGAAGGCGGCGCGGACCTGCGCGTGCTGCAAACCCTGCTCGGCCACGCCGACATCGCCACCACCCAGATCTACACCCATGTCGATGCCGCCCGGCTCGTGGCTCTGGTCAATTCCCGTCACCCGCTTGCAACCAGGGCAACATCAGACTAGCCCGCTGGCATGATTTCTTACCTCGATTTCGAGAAACCCGTCGCCGCGCTGGAAGAGCGCATCACGCAGCTTCGCAGCGTCAATGCGCTGCATGATGTCGATGTCGCGAGCGAGATCGGCCGGCTCGAGGCGAAGAGCGCCGAGCTGCTCGCCAGCACCTATGCCTCGCTCAGCCCGTGGCAGAAGACGCAGGTCGCCCGGCATCCGCAGCGGCCGCATTTCCGCGACTATGTCGCCCACGCCTTCACCGATTTCATGCCGCTGGGCGGCGACCGGCTCTATGCCGACGATCTCGCGATCATGGGCGGTTTTGCCCGTCTTGGTGGTCGCCGGGTGATGTTGATCGGCCATGAGAAAGGCCACGACACCAAGACCCGCATCGCCCACAATTTCGGCATGGGCAAGCCCGAGGGCTATCGCAAGGCGATCCGCCTGATGGAACTCGCCAGCCGATTCGGCCTGCCGGTGGTGACGCTGGTCGACACCTCGGGCGCGTTTCCGGGGATCGAGGCGGAAGAGCGCGGCCAGGCCGAGGCGATTGCCCGCTCGACCGAGGCTTGTCTTGCGATCGGCGTGCCGATGGTCGCCGCGATCGTCGGCGAGGGCGGCTCGGGCGGGGCGGTGGCGCTCGCCTCGGCCAACCGGGTGCTGATGATGGAGCACGCGGTCTATTCGGTGATCTCGCCCGAAGGCTGCGCCTCGATCCTGTGGCGCACCTCGGAAAAGGCACCCGAGGCGGCGCAGGCGATGAAGGTCACCGCACAGCATCTCAAGCGCAACAATGTGATCGACCGCATCGTCAAGGAACCTGTCGGCGGCGCGCATCGCGATCCCGCCGGCGCGGCGCGGATGCTGGGCGAGGCACTCGGCGAGGAGCTCGATCTGCTGGCCAGGCACAGTCCCGCGCAACTGGTCGCCGCACGCGAAGAACGCTTCCTCGCCATCGGCCGCTGAGCAGGCAATCCCAAGTTAAGGTCAGGCTTGCCAAGACCTTGCCGCGCGCCACTTTCCCGATAGGCTGGGGAAAGACACGAGCGTCGGAAAGGACCGAACATGGCACGAAACTCTCGCAAGCTCCTCGCCTTCGGGGCAGCCTCGGTGGCGCTGGCCGGTTGCATGACAGCGGGCGGGGCCAAGATCCCGTCGGCAACCACTCCGATCACGCAGGCCGAGGCCAAACAGGGCGCGGAGGCCCACCCGCAGTTGCTCGCCGAGTTCGGCGGAGCCATGTCGGGCCCGCACGCGGCCTATGTCGAGCAGGTCGGTAAGAACATCGCGGTGCAGTCCGGCCTCGGCAATGCGCGCGAGAGCTTCACCGTCAGCCTGCTGAACTCGCCGGTCCACAACGCCTTCGCGATCCCCGGTGGCTATATCTACACCACGCGCCAGTTGGTGACGCTCATGAACAGCGAGGCGGAGCTTGCCGCCGTGCTCGGCCACGAGGTCGGCCATGTCGCCGCGCGCCATTCGCAGCGGCGCCAGCAGGCCGCGACCAAGAACACCCTGCTCGGGCTGGGCGGGGCGATCCTCTCGGGCCTGCTGCTGGGCGATTCGGGGATCGGCCAGACCCTGTCGCGCGGGTTCCTGCAGGGCTCGCAGCTGCTCACGCTCCGGTTCTCGCGCAAGCAGGAGCTGGAGGCCGATGATCTGGGCATCCAGTATCTCGGCCGTGCCGGCTATGACCGGAGGGCGATGAGCACGGTGCTGGCCAGCCTTGCCGCGCAGAACGCGCTCGATGCGCGCCTTGCCGGCCGGAATGCGAGCGTGCCGGAATGGGCCTCGACCCACCCCGATCCTGCCAGCCGCGTGCAGAGCGCGCTCGCCAAGGCCGGCGCTCCGGGGACGAACAGTGTCAGCAATCGCGACACCTTCCTCGCCCGGATCGACGGGCTGCGCTATGGCGATGACCCGGCGCAGGGATTGATCGAGGGCAGCACCTTCATCCACCCCGAACTGCGCTTCGCCTTTACCGCGCCCCAGGGCTTTTACATGGTCAACGGCACCCGCGCCGTGAGCATCCAGGGGCAGGGCGGACAGGCGCAGCTTACGACAGCGGCTTACAACGGCAACCTCGAGACCTATCTGCGCAGTGCCTTCACCGCGCTTGGCGGTCAGAACAGCCAGCTTGCGCCGCAGCAGATCGAGCGCACCACCGTGAACGGCCTTCCGGCGCTCTATGGCACGGCGCGGGTCAACAACGGCAATTCGCAGGTCGATGTGATTGTCTTCGCCTACGAGTTCGCGCGCGACCGGGCGTTCCACTTCGCGGTGATCGCTCCCGCGGGGCGCGCGGCGACCTTCAATCCGATGTTCCAGTCGATGCGGCGCATCACCGAGGCCGAGGCAGGATCGGTGGTGCCCAAGAAATTGCAGGTGGTCACCGTGGCCCGCGGCGATACTGTGGCGAGCCTTGCCCGGCGCATGGCCTATGACAGCGCGCAGGAAGAGCGGTTCCGGGTGCTGAACGCGCTCGGCAGCGGCGATACGCTGACGGCCGGCCAGAAGGTCAAGCTGGTGGTGCGCGCCCGCTAGTCTTGCAGGCTTTCCACGCGGACCGCACAAACAAAAACGGCGGGGATTGCTCCCCGCCGTTTTCGTTTTGCTGTGTCAGCTATTAGGCGCCGGCGTTGCCCTTGGCGACTTCGGTGCCGACGTTGCTGAAGGTGCCCGAGAGGCTGGTGCCGAGGCTGGTCATCGCGGTGATCGCGGCGACAGCGATGAGAGCGGCGATCAGGCCGTATTCGATGGCGGTGGCACCCTGTTCGTCACGGACGAGGTTCTTGAAAAAGGTCATGGTTGGTCTCCTGAATGGGTGATTTGCACCCGCGCCCCCCGGTCGCGGCGGACAGTTGTTTGCTAACGGGCTGCTGGTTTAAAAATTACTAAGGTCGGGCGAAGAAAATCGTAAACCATCAAATTCCCGCAGATTTCGCGCCCGCAGACAAATGCTGGGCACAAACAAAAACGGCGGGGATTGCTCCCCGCCGTTTTCGTTTTGCTGTGTCAGCTATTAGGCGCCGGCGTTGCCCTTGGCGACTTCGGTGCCGACGTTGCTGAAGGTGCCCGAGAGGCTGGTGCCGAGGCTGGTCATCGCGGTGATCGCGGCGACAGCGATGAGAGCGGCGATCAGGCCGTATTCGATGGCGGTGGCACCCTGTTCGTCACGGACGAGGTTCTTGAAAAAGGTCATCATTGGTCTCCTGGTTTGGTCTTCGGTTCTAGTGCGCCCTGGTTTCCGGCGGGCTGTGTCTCTTCTTCTGTGTAACCTGTTGAGAAATAGATAATACTTTGAAGAATTACCTATTTCGACAGGGCGGCAGCGCTCGTTGCCTCGACGCGGGCCCACATGCCGATTGTCGAGGTGGCGACACCTTGAAGTGCGGCAATCATGGCGACGACAAGAAGAGCGATGATCAGCCCGTATTCGACGGCGGTGGCACCCGACTGGTCGTCGACGATCTTCTTCATGAATGTCGACAACATTGGGGAACCCCCTATCTAACCCGTTCTGACACCCCCAAAATCGCGTAGTCGTGTTAACAAAAAGTTGATAAGGCGCTCCAAACTGGAAAGAAAACCGACATGACCTCGCGCTGGATCACGGTGGTCGCAGGTGCGCTCCGCCGTGAAGACGGGCGGTGGCTCATGCATCAGCGGCCCGAGGGCAAGCATCACGCCGGTCTCTGGGAGTTTCCCGGAGGCAAGGTGGAAGATGATGAAATCCCCGCCGAATCACTTCTGAGGGAACTCGCCGAGGAGCTCGGGGTGCGCTGCGATCCGGCGCTTTGCGCGCCTTGCGGATTTGCGGAAGGGGCCGGCGCGCCCGGACAGCCGGGACTTGTCATCCTGCTTTACACTGTCGCCGGCTGGGAGGGCGAGCCCCAGGCGCTCGAGGGCGGTGCGGTGGGCTGGTTCACCGCGGCCGAAGTTCGCGCGCTCGACAAGCCGCCGCTCGACGTGCGCCTTGCCGAGGGGCTCTTCGCAAATATCCCGATTTAGCCTCAAGCCCCCTTGCCAAGCCGGAATGACCCCCCTAAAGGCCGCCCCCTGACGCGCACCCGTAGCTCAGCTGGATAGAGCACCAGACTACGAATCTGGGGGTCAGAGGTTCGAATCCTTTCGGGTGCGCCATCATCGCCCGCTCCTCGTCCGAGGGGCGGGCGTTGCTGTTTCGGGGACCCGCGAATCGCGTCCTCAATCGGCGACGCTGTCCTCGAGTGCGTGCATGTCCTCGTCCGAGAGGCCGAAGTGGTGGCCCGCCTCATGAATCACCACATGGCGCACCAGAGCGGCGAAGGTCACCCCGGTTTCCTCCATCTCGGCCAGCAGCGGCTGGCGGAATAAGGTGATAACGGGCGGAAGGCCCTCGCTGTCCCATTGCGATCTTTCGGTGAGGGCCACGCCTTCATAGAGGCCGGTCAGATCCCACGGGTCCTCGATCCCGAGCGAATCGAGCTGTTCTCCGGTGGCAAACTCTTCCACCCGCAGGACGATGCCGGCCAGCTCGCGCCGGAACACCTCGGGCAGCCGCGCCAGCACGCGGTGCGCGGCGGCCTCGAAATCGGCGGCGGTGGGCTCGTGCATGGCGCTTTCGGCTCCTTTTGCCGGTGTCGGGGGATGAATTGCGGGAATTGCCTATTACATCGGATGATGTGGTGACGGCATCCATCCGGCGCAATCGGCGTATCTGCTGGAACGCCTCGGGTCATGGATGGTTCACCCAACTCGGGATCGACAGGCGAGGGGGCTCCGTCAGAGCCGATGAGTGAGAAAGACAACAGACCGATGAATTACATCTCCGCCCATGATCACGACGACGAGTTCGATCCGGAAAACCCGCTCGGCAAGCCCGAGGTGCCCGAGCACGTCCAGGACGCGATCCGGACGCTGATCGCATGGGCCGGCGATGATCCGTCACGCGAGGGTCTGCTCGACACGCCCAAGCGCGTGGGGCGCGCGTGGCTCGAATATTGCGAGGGCTACCGCGAGGACCCGGCGATCCACCTCACGCGCCAGTTCACCGAGGTCGGCGGCTATGACGAGATCGTGCTGCTGAAGGACATCCCCTTCCAGTCGCATTGCGAGCACCACATGGCCCCCATCATCGGCAAGGCTGCGATCGCCTATCTGCCGCGCAACAAGGTCGTCGGCATCTCGAAGCTCGCGCGCGTGCTGCACGGCTATGCCCAGAGGTTGCAGATCCAGGAGCGCCTGACTGCCGAGGTGGCGCAGTGCATCTGGGACAATCTCGACCCTCACGGCGTTGCGGTAGTCATCGAGGCGCAGCACGGCTGCATGACGGGGCGGGGCGTGAAGACACCGGGCGTCGGCATGATCACCAGCCGCATTCTCGGCTGCTTCCTCGACAATGACAGCAGTCGCAAGGAAGTCATGAGCCTGATGGGTTACTGAGCGCGATATCTGCAAATCTTCGCGAATACTACATTTCACTTGCCTGTGCTGATTATGCATCACTGCCTACTTGGCGAGAGCGATTCGGATTGTTATCTTGTATCGTGACCCGGCCCCCGAGTGCCGGGACAAGATGAGCAGGAGAGCACAAAATGAAGAAGCGCGTTCTTGTCGGGCTTGCGCTCGGTCTGGGCCTCGCCTCGCCGGCGCTGGCGCTCGAACATGAAGTGGTGATCGATCATGCGGCCGGTCCGATCGCTGCGGACTATCGCGGCTCGGTCACCATCGAGACCGATCAGGTCGGCGCTGCCGGTGCGCCCGGCCGCCCGAGCACGCTGCGGTGCAACTGGAGCGCGAAGCTCAATGTCGAGCGGGTCGCCAAGGTAGGCGGTACGCTCCGCTCGCAGCGCTCGCTGAGCCGGGACAATGTCGCCAGCGGTTCGCGTCCGGGCTGGTGCGCCACCAGTGCCGCCGCGATCGAAGGGCTGGTCGACACCCGCAGCGAATCGGTCCGTAGCGCGCTGCTGTCTCTGGTCGAGCAGGATCGCGCCGCGATTCTCGCCGAGGCGGACAGCCAGGCGAATGGCAGCCGCATCTAGCAACCTCTGGCTGGCACAGGCTGAAAGCGGGGCCCTCCATTGCGGGGTGGCCCCGCTTTCGCGTTTGCTGCCCGGGGAAAAGCGGCATAGCCTTCCGCCCGCTTGGCCCCAAGGGAGACCGCCGATGCCGCGTCCGTCCACGCTCCGCCTGTTTCTGTCCGCCGCGCTTGCCGCCGGGCTGGCGGCCTGTTCCGGAGGCGGGGAAGCCGGAAATGATGCGCCTGCGGCATCCGCCGCGCCGCCCGTCATCGATGAGCGGCAGGACAACTTCGAGGCCATTGGCGCAGGCTTCAAGGCGGTGCGCGGCGAGCTTGAGCGCGGCACGCCCGACTATGCCCTGATCGCCGCCAGGGCAAACGACATTGCCGCTCGCGCCGGCAGGATCGCCGACCATTTTCCCGCAGGCACGAGCGTCGACGACGGCCACGATACCGAAGCCCTGCCGGCGATCTGGACGCAGCCCGAGGAATTCAGGGCCGCCGCGGCAAAGCTCGCCGGGGAAGGCGCAAAGCTCGCGCAACTGGCGCCAGGCGCCGACAAGGCCGCTCTTGCCGCGCAGGCCAAGGCGGTGGGCGCGGCCTGCAAGGCCTGCCACGACCGGTTCCGCCTCGATGACGAGAAGAACTAGGTGAGCGATACCGCGCAGGCCGCTCGCGCCGTGTGGCGCGACATTCCGGTGTGGGACCCGCTGTTGCGCCTCGCGCACTGGAGCTTTGCGCTGCTGGTTCCCGCGCTCTGGTGGACAGCGCAGAACGAGAGGTGGGCGCTGCACAAGCGGCTCGGTCTTGTTCTGCTCGGTGTGCTGGTGTTCCGGATCTTGTGGGGCCTCCTCGGTCCCCGGACGGCCCGCTTCGCGCAATTCGTCAAAGGCCCGCGCGCGGTGCTTGCCTATCTGCGCGGACAGGCAGCGACGGGAGGCGAGGTGATCGGCCATTCGCCGCTTGGTGGCTGGAGCGTGCTGGTGCTGCTTGCCGCGATGCTGTTCCAGGTCAGCCTCGGGCTGTTCGCAGGCGATCCTTTCGACGGCACCACCGGACCGCTCAATGCGCTGGTCGGGGCCGGGCTGGCAGGCAGCATCACCGAGCTGCATGAACGCTTCGTGTGGGTGATCGGCGGTCTGGTGGCTCTGCACCTCGCGGCGATCACGTTCTATGCGGCGCGCGGCGAGGATCTGCTTACCCCGATGGTGGGCGGCAGTTGTCCGCCGCAGGCAGGTCTTGCCGGGATCGGACCGGTGCCCTGGGGCAAGGGCGTGCTCGCTGCCGCGCCGGCGGCGGGACTGGCATGGTGGCTCGCTAGCGGCGCACCGCCCTGGGGCGGCTAAATCGTACAGGTTAAAGTGAGTTGTATAACGGCTGTCACGCAATTGTAACATCGCGCGATGGCAACGATTCTTCCTTTGCATGACGACCTTGCGGGCAGCGTCACGCAAACACCCGCGGTTTCGCGGACCCTTGTCACCGGCGCGCTGGTAGTGCTCTGGGCGGTGCTTATCGGAGCGAGTATCGTCCAGGATGTGGTGACCGATCTCGGATTGGCGACAGGCCGGATCTGGATGCTCGATGTCGAAGTCGAGAGCGGGTTTTACACCTGGTTCTCGACGTTGCTGCTCGCCGGGGCCGGGTTGTCATGCGGCATTGTGGCGCTCGAGAGGTGGGCGGCCGGTGACCGCCTGCGCTTTCACTGGGCAATCCTCTCGGTGCTTTTCTTCGCGCTTTCGGCTGACGAGGCCTGTTCGGTGCACGAGGCGCTGTCTGGTCCGCTCACCGCCGGGCTGGGCACAAGCGGGTGGCTGCACTTTGCCTGGGTCATCCCGGCGGGCTTCGCCTGCGCGGCAGGCCTGGTTTTCTACGCCCCCTTCATCATGTCATTCCCCGGCCATCTGCGGTTCTGGCTGATTGCCTCGGCGGCAGCCTTCCTGACGGGGGCAATCGGGATGGAGATGGCGGCGGGCGCACTCGGGGCCGCATCCGACGAGGTGCTGAAGAGCGGCAGCTACCGGTTGCTCGCCACGCTCGAGGAGGCGCTCGAAGGGGGAGCGGTGATCCTCTTCATCGGCGTCATTCTGGCCTTTCGGAGCGCGACCTCCGACACGATCCGCCTGCGCCTCACATGAAGGTTGCCGCCTCCCCGCCATTGGCATGGGCGGGGAGGGGCGCTGCAATTCTGGGTCAGAGCTGGCCGAGCATGTGTTCCGCGCTCGACACGCGGAAGTCGCCGGGTTCC
>VFQM010002277.1_pt1 | contig 14598 bp, 6 predicted proteins | sample 3512391 | NCBI WGS metagenome assembly VFQM01 (sample SAMN10412369, study PRJNA504923) | tailings metagenome | isolation source: Replicate 1 from Balatoc abandoned mine | place: Philippines
GCATCCAGCGCAACCACTGGAGCCCACGCAAGGACCTGGACATGCGCAAGCTCGCCGCCATCGAGGCGCTGTCGCGCTACGGCAAGGCCCAGGGCCGCATGGTCAGCAGCATCACCATTGCGCCCAACCAGTGGCCCACGCACTCGGTGATTGATTGGGTGAATGTTTTGAAGCGCGTGGCCGATGTGCCCGAGCGCGACAAGCGCCTGGCCGAGGCGATGCAAATCCTGCGCGCGCGCCTGTCGTTCCAGGGCACCAAGCTCATCTTCAGCACCGAGCAGGACGACTACTGGTGGTGGCTGATGCAAAACGGCGACGTGAACACCGCGCGCCTGATGCTGGCCGTGATGGACGACCCCACCTGGAAGGACGACATGGGCCGCCTGGCCAACGGCTTCATCAGCCGCCAGCAGGCCGGTGCGTGGCACACCACCACCGCCAACCTGTGGGGTGGCCTGGCGCTGGAAAAATTCAGCGCCAAGTTTGAAGCCACGCCCGTGGCGGGCGCTACCAAAGCCACCATGGGTGGTAACAATGCCAGCGTGGACTGGAGCCGGGTCGAGCGCATCAAGGCCACCGACGCCAGCGGCGCCGCCCACCAGACCACCTGGTTTGGCGCGCCTGCCGCACCGGGCAACCTGAAGAACAACACCATGTTCCTGCCCTGGGGTAAGGCTGGCGGCAAGGAAGCTCTGGAAGTGACCCACCAGGGCACCGGCAAGCCCTGGCTCACCTTGCAGTCGGTGGCGGCGGTGGAACTGAAGGCGCCGTTCGCAGCCGGCTACTCCATCAAGAAGACGGTGACCCCGGTCGAGCAGGCCAACAAGTCGCTGCCCGCAGGCCAGTACACCCGTGGCGACGTGCTGCGTGTGAAGCTGGAAGTGAATGCCAGCGCCGACATGACCTGGGTGGCCATCACCGACCCGATCCCGGGCGGCGCCACCATTTTGGGCAGCGGCCTGGGCCGCGACTCGGAAATCGCCACGCAGGGCGAAAAGCAAAGCGGCAGCGGCTGGGCCGCGTTTGAAGAGCGCAGCTTTGAGTCCTTCCGCAGCTACTACCAGTACCTGCCCAAGGGCACCGTCACCATGGAATACACGGTGCGCCTGAACAACGTGGGCGACTTCGCCTTGCCGCCCAGCCGGGTGGAAGCACTGTACGCGCCCGAGATGTTTGGTGAAGCGCCGAATGCACGGGTGAAGGTGGGGGCCGCGAAGTGACCCCACGGCACGCCGTCATGGCCCAGTCCCCTGCCACCTGGCGGTGGGTAGCGGGCCGGGCGGCCACCTGCGTGCACCTGTTGCCCACAACACCCCCAGCCCCATGAGCCTGAGTGTGTTTGTGGAGGTGCGGTTCTGGCTGCTGGTGATCTTTTCGCTGGTGCTGCCTGCAGGCATTTATGGCGTGCTGCTGCGCTCTCGCTCCATCTCCAGCCTGGCGGTGCTGGTCTTTGGTGTAGCGCTGGTGTTGATCGCGGGGGTGGACGTGTACCTGCTGCAGTCCCTCAGCTCGCTGGCCAAAACCTCTCCCTCGCTGGCCGATGACGCCCTGTTTGTGTCCGAGCTGTCGATTGCATTGTATGTGCTGCCCGTGGTGTTTGGCGGCATTGGGGTCAACCTGATTTCCCATGTGCTGCTGCGCCACCTCACCGAGGCAGAAAAGCGCTTTGAGCGGGAGCACCCGCGTGATTAGCCCTTCCTGGGTGGGCTCATCGTTTGGACTGCACATGGCTGAATGTTGCTATGTTTTTGGTAGCTGTTTGCGCACACTTCATAGGGGTTGAACGCCTGTGCTGCCCATAAAATGGCGCGCATCTAGTCCCTAAGTGCTTCATGAAAAATATCGACGCCTTCAAGGCCCACGGCGACATCATCTGGAACATCGCCAACTTGCTGCGCGGTCCCTACCGCCCACCGCAATACCGCCGGGTCATGATTCCTCTCACGGTGCTGCGCCGTCTGGACTGCGTGCTGGAAGCCAGTAAAGATGCCGTCATCAAGCACCACAAGCAGCTCAAAGAGCAAACCGACAAAGACGGCAAGCTCAAGTACGACGCCGAGACCATCGAAAAAATGGTCTTCCACAAGTTCAAGCTGGCGTTCTTCAACACCAGCGAATTCACTTTTCAGAGCCTGCTGGGCGACCCTGACAAGCTGGCAGCCAACTTGGCGAACTACATGGCGGGATTCTCCTCCCGCGCTCGCAAGATCATTGAGAAGTTCAAGTTTGAAGAAGAGATCGAAAAACTTGAAGAAGCCAACCGCCTGTTTGATGTGATCAAGCAGGTCGCTGCCGTAGACCTGCACCCCGACACCATTCCCAACATTGCCATGGGCTATTTGTTTGAGGACTTGGTGCGCCGCTTTAACGAGCAGGCCAACGAAGAGGCGGGCGATCACTTCACCCCGCGTGAAGTCATCAAGCTCATGGTGAACCTCTTGTTCACGCATGACGACTTGGTGTATCGCAAGGCCAAGCTCATCAAAATCTACGACCCCACCTGCGGCACGGGTGGCATGTTGTCAGAGTCTGAAAAGGTCATCAAAGACCCGGAGACTGGCCTCAACCCCAGCGCCGAAGTGCGCCTGTTCGGGCAAGAGTACAACCCCGAGTCCTTTGCCATTTGCGGCTCGGACTTGATGATCAAAGGTGAAGAAGTCAACAACATCGTCTTTGGCGACACGCTGGGTACCGGCAAGCCCAAAGAAGGCTTTGCCGATGGCGACGGCCACCCCGGAGAACACTTTCACTTCATGCTGGCCAACCCGCCTTTTGGGGTGGAGTGGAAGCCCGAGAAAGACTTCGTCACCAAAGAGCACGACACCTTTGGCTTTAAGGGCCGCTTTGGCCCCGGCCTGCCGCGCATCAACGACGGTGCGCTGCTCTTTTTGCTGCACATGATCTCCAAAATGCAGCCCGCGCCCGAGAAGGGTGGCGAGGGCTCGCGCATTGCCGTCGTCTTCAACGGCTCGCCGCTCTTTACGGGCGATGCGGGCAGTGGCGAGAGCAACATCCGCCGCTGGATCATTGAAAACGACATGCTGGAGGCGGTGATTGGCCTGCCCGACCAGCTCTTCTACAACACCGGCATCTACACCTATGTGTGGATCGTCACCAACCGCAAAGCCGCGCAGCGCAAAGGCCGGGTGCAGCTCATCAACGCCACCGACTTTGCCTGGAAGATGAAGAAAAGCCTGGGCGACAAGCGCAAGCGCATGGGCGACGGCACCGATGGCACGCCTGACCACCTGGCCGCCATCACCCGCCTGTATGGCGACTTCGCCAAAGACGTACGCAAAACCGTTGCTGAAATTCAGACCAACATCGACCCCAAGCGCGACCAGACCAAGAGCCAATGCGTCAGCAAGATTTTTGACAACCAAGACTTCGGCTTCCTCAAAATCACCGTAGAGCGCCCCCTGCGCCTGAATTTTGCGGTGACCGATGCGCGCATTGCGAGCGTCAAGCAAACCAACGCCTTTTGGGAACTGGCCTTGTCCCGCAAGCGCAAAAACCAAGCGCAAATTGACACCGAGGTGCTGCAAGGTAAAGCGGCCCAAGCCGCCATCCTGGCCGTGCTGGAAGGCATGCGGCCTGCTTTTGCAGACGGGCACACTGTCAAAGACCGGCCCACCTTCGACAAGCTGCTGACCGCAGCCTTTGCGGCGGCCGACCTGGAGCTGGACAGCAAGCTCAAAACCGCCTTGCTCGCCCCCGGCAGCTTGGGTGCCAAAGACCCCAGCGCCGACATCTGCCGCGACAAAAAGGGCAACCCAGAGCCCGATGCCGACCTGCGCGACACCGAAAACGTGCCCCTGCCCCCCGGCATCCCCCTACCCCTGCCGCTGGACTATGAGAGCAAAAAGAACAAGGGCAAGGTGGACACCGCACCTTTGCTCAAGCTGGTGCAAGCCCACTGTGAGGCCTACCTGGCCAAAGAAGTGCTGCCCTACCGGCCCGACGCGTGGATAGACCACAGCAAAATCAAAGTGGGCTACGAGATACCGTTCAACCGCCACTTCTACGAATACGAGCCACCGCGCCCGCTGGCAGACATTGAGGCCGACATTCTGGCGCTGGAGAAAGACATCATGGCGATGCTTCAGGACGTGACGGCATGAGCGCGAAGCTCATCCGGGGTCGAACTTGTAAGTACGGCTTACCAGTTCAAGTTGAATCGACTTCCAGCAAGTCAGTGGTCAAGGAATCCTTGATAACTGCACGGAGGGGATCCAATTGAACATCAAGCCCTATTCGAAATACAAGCCATCGGGTATCGAATGGTTTGGTGCTCTTCCTTCGCATTGGGTTGTGAAGCGCCTTCGTTTCGCGACCGAGCGCATTGAGCAAGGGTGGTCGCCCCAGTGCGACAACCAAGCAGCCGACGACGACGCCTGGGGCGTGATGAAGGTCGGTTGCGTCAATGGCGATCAGTTCGACGCCAGTGAAAACAAGGCATTGCCGCCAGAGCTGGACCCGAAGACTGAGTACGAATTGCGTCCAGGCGACGTGTTGATCAGCCGCGCCAATACCCGTGAGCTGGTGGGCAGCGCGGCCATCGTACCGAGTGACGTGCGTTCCAAGCTATTGCTGTGCGACAAACTGTTTCGCATTGCCCTGAGCCCTGAAGTCGATGCCGCGTATTTGACGTTTTGCTTGCGCACTCGTGCGGCGAGATTCCAATACGAGCAAGACGCAACCGGCGCCAGTGGCTCCATGCAGAACATTGGCCAGGACGCCATCAAGAACTTGGTTTTCCCATTTCCTTCATATGCGGAACAACAACAAATCGCCGCCTTCCTCGACTGGAAAACCGACCAGATCGACGCGCTGATTGCCAAGAAGCAAGCGCTGCTGCAAAAGCTCAAAGAAAAGCGCCTAGCCGTTATCACCCAAGCCGTGACCAAGGGCCTGAACCCGGATGCACCCATGCGCGATTCGGGGATTGCTTGGCTGGGTGAGGTGCCAACGCATTGGGAAGTGAAACGCCTTCGATTCGGTGTGCAGCGCATCGAGCAGGGCTGGTCACCACAGTGTGACAACCAGCCTGCGGAGGAGGACGAATGGGGCGTTATGAAAGTGGGATGCGTCAACGGAGGTGCATTCAATGCGCTGGAGAACAAAGCGCTACCGCCTGAGCTGATTGCATTGGCTGAGTACGAATTGCAGCCCAAAGACATTTTGATCAGCCGCGCCAATACCAAAGAGCTTCTGGGTAGCGCGGCAATCGTCCCGCTGAATGTTCGTTCAAAACTTCTGCTTTGCGATAAATTGTTCCGGCTGCGGCCTGAGCCCACCATCGATGAAGAGTTCTTGACTTGCTACCTGAGAACACCCGCAGCAAGGTATCAATACGAACGCGAAGCGACTGGCGCCAGCGGCTCCATGCAGAACATTGGGCAAAGCACTTTAAAAAACTTGGTGCTTCCGCTTCCGCCATTGGACGAGCAGCGGGCTATCTTTGAATTCATTCAGATTGAAACCTCAAGGTTGGACAACTTGATGAACAACGCCGAATCCGCCATCACCCGCCTCACCGAATACCGCTCCGCCCTCATCACCGCAGCCACCACCGGCAAGATCGATGTGCGTAGCTGGCAAGCTCCACAGGAGACCGTATGAAATTTGAGAACTTCAAGGCTGGCACCTGGACGCCGCGCTACCAGTACAAAAGTTTTGAGCCGGTGTTGGTAGACCATGCATGGATATGGGAAGACTCCACCATCAATGCGCTGCTTGAATCTGCCAACCGGGCCTTGGGTGAGTTGAATGCGTTCTCCCTCATCGTGCCGGACATTGACCTGTTCATTGAAATGCACGTGGTGAAAGAAGCGCAAACCTCCAGCCGCATTGAAGGCACGCAGACCGGCATGGATGAGGCGCTGATGACCGAAGACCAGATTCAGCCCGAAAAGCGGGACGACTGGCGCGAGGTGCGCAACTATGTGGATGCCGTGAACGGTGCCATTGCCGAACTGCAGACACTGCCCCTGTCTAACCGCTTGCTTCGCAAGACACATGAAATTTTGATGCGAGGCGTGCGGGGTGAAAACAAGCAACCCGGCGAGTTCCGCATCAGTCAAAACTGGATTGGCGGCTCCAGCCTGATGGACGCGGTATTTATCCCCCCGCATCCGGATGGCGTGCCCGCCTTGATGAGTGACCTGGAGAAGTTTTGGCACGACGAAAGCATTACCGTGCCGCACCTGATTCGGCTGGCCATCAGCCACTACCAGTTTGAAACCATTCACCCGTTTCTGGATGGCAATGGGCGCATTGGGCGGCTGCTGGTGCCGCTGTATTTGGTGAGCAACGGGCTGCTGGCGAAACCATCGTTGTACCTGTCGGACTTTTTTGAGCGAAACAGGGCCAGCTACTACGACGCGCTGATGCGGGTGCGGGTCTCCAACGACATGATCCATTGGGTGCGTTTTTTTCTGCAGGGGGTGGCAGAAACGGCAACCAAGGGGCGCAATGTGTTCAAGGAGATTTTGGCCTTGAGGACGGATGCCGAGCACAAACTACTGTCTCTGGGCAAGCGCGCACCCAATGCAAAGCAAGCGCTCAACTTGCTGTACAGACGCCCCATGTTGAGCGCTACGGACTTGGAGCATGGGTTGGGCGTTAGCCACCCGACCGCCAATGCCTTGCTACGTGACTTTATTCGGCTGGGGATTTTGAGAGAGATCACCGGCGCTGCTCGACATCGCCTGTACGTGTTCGAAACTTACCTTGAATTGTTTACAAGGTAAGGGAAATTAATTTCCCTTACATTGCGAGCCTCGTAAGGTAAAGATTCGGCCATCTCACTATGAAAAAGCACACTGAAGCCCGGCTGGAAGATGCCATTGTGGACAGCCTGACCCGCGAGGGCGGCTTTGAGCTGGTGGACTATCGGCATGGTCCGGCTGCGGGCCGCTATGACAAGGCGTTGGCGCTGGACCCGGCGCTGGTGCTGGGCTTTATCCAAACCACCCAGCCTAAGGTGTGGCACAGCCTGCAGGCCATCCACCAGGGCGATACGCCCAAGGTGGTGTTGGACCATTTGGCCAAAGAGCTGGACACCAAGGGCATGCTCAAGGTGCTGCGCCAGGGCTTCAAGTGCTATGGCAAGAAGCTGCGGGTGGCGGTGTTTGCGCCAAGCAACGCCATGAACCCCGACACGCTGGCGCTGTATGGGCACAACCAGCTCACGGTGACACGCCAGTTGTATTACAGCGATGCACACAGCAAGTCGCTGGACTTGGTGCTGTTTTTGAACGGTCTGCCCATTGCCACGGCGGAACTGAAGAACCCGCTCTCGGGCCAAACGGTGGAAGACGCCAAGCGCCAGTACAAGCGCGACCGCGATGCGCGCGAACTGCTGTTTGAGTTCAAAAAACGTGCGCTGGTGCACTTTGCGGTAGACCAGGACCAGGTGTTCATGGCTACACGGCTGAGTGGTGACAAGACGTTCTTCTTGCCCTTTAACCTGGGCGACCACGGCCATGCGGGCAACCCGCCTGCGGCAGACGGCGGCTACCGCACGGCCTACCTGTGGCGCGAGGTGTGGCAGCGCGATAGCCTGCTGGACATCGTGGGCCGCTTTATGCACCTGCAGGAGGAGGACAAGCGCATCCTCACCGACGAGGGCATCAAGAAGATCCACAAAGAGACCATGATCTTCCCGCGCTACCACCAGTTGGACGCAGTGCGCAAGCTGGTGGCCCACGCCCAGGCGCATGGGCCGGGGCGCAACTACCTGGTGCAGCACTCGGCGGGCTCGGGCAAGTCCAACTCCATTGCCTGGCTGGCGCACCGCCTGAGCAGCCTGCACGACGCGGCAGACAAGAAGGTGTTTGACTCGGTGATTGTGGTGACTGACCGGCAGGTGCTGGACGCGCAGTTGCAAGACACCATTTACCAGTTTGAGCATAAGCAAGGCGTGGTGCAAAAGATTGACGAAGACACGCGCCAACTGGCCCAGGCGCTGGCGGGCGGCACGCCCATCGTCATCACCACGCTGCAGAAGTTTCCGTTCATTACCGAAACGCTGGACAAGCTGCGCAAAGAGAACCACCCCGGCATTGCCATTGACACCCAAGACAAGCAGTTTGCGGTGATTGTGGACGAGGCGCACAGCTCGCAGTCGGGTGAAAACGCCATGGAACTCAAAGGCGTGCTGAATGCCCACCGCATTGAGGAAGAGGCGGCGCAATACGTGGCAGAGCATGGGCTGGATGCCGATGAAGACGAGGCCGACCCGCTGGCGGGTGTGGTGCGCGAGATGCGCAAGCGCGGCAAGCAAAGCAACCTGAGCTTTTTTGCGTTTACCGCCACGCCCAAGTTCAAAACCAAAAAGGTGTTTGACGAGCCTGGCCCCAACGGGCAGTCGCCCTTTCACCTGTACACCATGCGCCAGGCGATTGAGGAGAAGTTCATCCTCGATGTGCTCAAGCACTACATCACCTACGAAGCGTACTTTCGCCTGGTGCAGGTAGGCGACGACGACCCGCATGTGGAGCGCAAGAAGGCTGCCCGCGCCTTGGCCCGCACGCTCACCTTCCATGAGGTGAACCTGCGCAGCAAAACCGAGGTGATGGTGGAGCACTTTCGCACCCATGTGCGCCACAAAATCGGTGGCCGCGCCAAGGCCATGGTGGTGACTGACGGGCGCTTGCACGCGGTGCGTTACAAGCAAACCTTTGATGCCTACATTGCCGAGAAGGGCTACACCGATGTGAAAACGCTGGTGGCTTTCTCGGGCACCGTGGAAGACCCGCGCTTTCCGGGCAAGAGCCTGACCGAAGTGGGCATGAACGGTGGCATCAAGGAAAAAGAGCTGCCCGAAAAGTTCGAAAGCGCCGAATACCAGGTGCTTCTGGTGGCCGAGAAGTACCAAACCGGCTTTGACCAGCCCTTGCTGCACACCATGTATGTAGACAAGAAGCTGACTGGGCTGCAAGCGGTGCAAACCTTGTCGCGGCTGAACCGCAGCTGCGCGGGCAAGGAAGACACGTTCATTCTGGACTTCAGGAACACGCCCGAAGAAATCTTTGCAGCCTTCAAGCCCTATTACGAAGACACACCGACCGACCCGCTGACTGACGCGCAGCACCTGTACCGGCTGCACCACCAGATTGAGGAAACGGGGCTGATCTTCGAAGAAGAGGTGAATGCGTTTTGCGCGGTGTACTTCAAGTCGGTGCGCAAGCATTCGATGTCTGACCACGCCGCAATGAACGGTGTGCTGGACCAAGCGGTAGACCGGTTCAAAGAGCTGGATGAAGAGGACCGCGAAGAAACCAAAGCCCTGCTGGTGAACTTTCGCAACCTGTATGCCTTTATGTCGCAGGTCATCCCCTACCAAGACTCGGACCTGGAAAAGCTCTACACCTACTTGCGCTTTTTGCTCACCAAACTGCCGCGCCGTGAAGGCGGTGGCACCGTGCAACTGGATGAAGAAGTGGAGCTGCAGTACTACCGGCTGCAAAAGATTGGTGAGGGCCGCATTGACCTCAATGCAGGGCAAGCCCAGCCACTCAAAGGCCCGAGCGATGTGGGCACTGGGCAAGAGGACACGCCGATTCGCCTGTCTGAACTGATTGATTTGCTGAACGAGCGTTTTGGTACCGACTTCACACAAGCCGACCAACTCTTCTTTGATCAGATTCAAGAAGAGGCCGTTCAGAGCGACGTGCTGCAGCAAGCCGTGGACAACAATTCGATAGAGGACTTCCGCTACGTGTTTGAAAAGGCGTTTGAAAGCCTTGTGATAGACCGCATGGAAGGCAACGAAGAAATCTTTGGCAAGCTGATGGCAGATGGCGAGTTCCGCAAGCTGGCGCAAGAGGACTTGATGCACAAGGTCTACCGCAGCCTGAAAAATAGGAAGCCGCGTTGAAGCCTCTGATTGCTTCTTTTTTAATAGCTGCTTGCGCAATGCCTGCAAGCGCTATACCCACCTACGACGAAGTCCGCGCTGACTTCCGCCCGTCCGACACCATCATCCTCTCCGCCGAAGGCGAGGTGTTGCAGCGCCTGCGTACCGACGCCACGGTGCGGCGCGGCCAGTGGGTGCCGCTGGCCGATGTGTCGCCTGCGCTGCGCATGGCGCTGGTGCTGAGTGAGGACAAGCGCTTTTACGAGCACAGCGGGGTGGATTGGCGCGCTGCCTCGGCCGCTGCCTGGGGCAACCTGTGGAACCAGCGCACGCGGGGGGCCAGCACCATCACCATGCAACTGGCGGGGCTGCTGGATGGCGACTGGAGGCAGGGGCCCGGGGGGCGATCCGTGGTGCAAAAAATTGGGCAGACGGTGGCCGCACAGGTGCTGGACCGGCGCTGGCGCAAGGACCAGATCCTGGAGGCGTACCTGAACCTCGTGCCGTTTCGCGGCGAGGTGATGGGTATTGATGCGCTGAGCCGCACTCTGTTTGGCAAGGCAGCCCATGGCCTGCAAGACCGCGAGGCGGCCGTGGCCGCCGCCCTGGTGCGCGCCCCCAACGCCAGGCCGGCCCTGGTGGCGCAGCGTGCCTGCGGCGTGTTGCGGGCCATGCAGCCGCCAAAAGCCGCAGTGGATTGCGATGCGCTGGAACTGTTCACCACCGCCGCCGTGCAGCGGCGCGCGTTTGATGCCATCGAAGGCATGGCACCGCACTTTGCGCGCTATGCCTTGCGCCAGCAGGCAGATGGCGCTGTACCCGCCACGATAGCGGTGCGCACGGCAGACACTGGCACCCCGCAGCTGCGCACCACCTTGCGCGCACCCTTGCAGCGCTTTGCCACCCAAACCCTGCAGCAGCACCTGCGTGAACTGCGCGGGCGGAATGTGGAAGACGGCGCGGTGCTGGTGCTGGACAACGCCACGGGGGCTGTGCTGGCCTGGGTAGGTTCTTCAGGAGCGTTGAGCCAGGCCAGCGAGGTCGATGGCGTGCTGGCCGCGCGCCAGCCAGGCTCCACGCTCAAGCCGTTTCTGTACGCGCAGGCGATTGCCGAGCAGCGCCTCACGGCGGCTTCGCTGGTGGATGACTCGTCGGCCCAGATCGCCACGTCCAGTGGCCTGTACATCCCGCAGAACTACGACCGCCAGTTCAAGGGCTGGGTATCGGTGCGCACGGCGCTGGCCGCGTCGCTCAATGTGCCGGCCGTGCGCACGCTGGTGATGGTGACGCCCGATGCCTTCCACCACCAGTTGGGGGAGCTGGGCCTGCCGTTGCGCGAAAACGGTGATTACTTTGGCTACAGCCTGGCCCTGGGCAGTGCCGAGGTGCCCTTGCTGCACCTGACCAATGCCTTTCGTTCGCTGGCCAACGGCGGGCGCTTCAGCCCTTTGGTGGTGTTGCCGACGCGAGCGCGCCCGGCGTTCACCCCGGCGCTGGATGCGCGCGCTGCCTTCATCGTGGGCGACATCCTTTCAGACGGCAACGCCCGCGCCCGCACCTTTGGCACCGACAGCGTGCTGGCCACCCGCTTCTGGTCGGCCGTGAAAACTGGCACCAGCAAAGACATGCGCGACAACTGGGCGGTGGGCTGGTCCGAACGCTACACCGTGGGCGTGTGGGTGGGCAATGCCAGCGGCGCTGCGATGCACGATGTGAGCGGCACCAGCGGCGCAGCGCCCGTGTGGGCTGCGGTGATGGGCTTTTTGCACACCCGCGAGCCCAGCCGCCCGCCACGCCCGCCGCAGGGGCTGGTGCAGTGGCCCGTGCGGTTTGGGCCTGCGGGGGGCGATGGCGACAGCGCCACGGCGTCACTCCCGCTGGAGGCTGCGCGCACCGAGTGGTTTATGCCAGGCACGCAGCAGTCTGTGTTTGCTATCAATAACGTAGCTGGTGGCGCTTTATCAGTAAGCGCTGGAGGCCAAAAACGTTCAAAACCCGCAGAACCCCAGGCTGACCTGGGGCCTGCGCGCATCCTGATGCCGGTTCACGGCACGGTCATCGCGCTGGACCCGGACATTCCGCCCCAGTCCCAGCGCTTGCGGCTGCAGGCCGCCGACCTTGCAGCCCCGCGCCTGGCATGGCGCATGGACGGCAAGCCTCTGGGCCGGGGGGCTGTGCTGGAGTGGCTGCCCTGGCCGGGCCGGCACACGCTGGAACTGGTAAACGCCCAGGGGCAGGTGCTGGACACGGTGCGTTTTGAAGTGCGCGGCGCCGGGGTGGCGCCGGGGGCCGTCCCCGGCACCGCCTCGAAGCCCCGATGAGGCCGGTGACCCGTCGGTTATTTCCCCTGATGTCGTTGGCGCGATCACTAGAATGGTGCGCAACTCTGTGTAGACGTTGTTCTTACATGCCTATTCCCCCGCGCATTTCACGCCACGGCGGCGCTGAAATCCACCGCGACGGCGCCTTAGCAGCCGCTTCACGGCCCAGCGTGGGGCCTGGCCGTCGTTCTGTGGGCAGTGTGCGGGCCCGTGGTCCCGGCTTCGATCAATAGCCACGCATGTCTGCCGTCCGTTCCCTTCTGTCTCAGCGGTTTCTCTGGATGGCCTTGCTGCTGTCCCTCGGGATCGGCGCCTTGTCAGTGCGTGCTCTGTGGACGTTGCGCAACGACGAATGGACCTACGCTCTCAAAGCCAACACCAACCTGGTGGGCACGCTGGCGCATTCGCTGGAGTGGACGCTGGACTCGGTGGACCAGTCTCTGATCACGGTGGTGGAAGGGATTGAGAGCGCGGGCGAGTTGTCCCGTTCAGCCCGTATGCGTGATCGCCTGCGGGAAGTCGTTCGCTTTGAAAGCGTGGTGCGCCTGCATGCATTGGGCAATGTGGTGGTGATCAATGCCCAGGGCGATGTGATTCTGGATTCTGGCTCGCAGGAGCCTCGCAAGGCCAACGTTGCCGACCGGGATTATTTCCTGGCGTTCAAAGAGCGGGGGCATGAGGGCCTGTTTGTGGGCCGGCCGGTGCCCTCCCGCATTACCGGGGTCATGTCGCTGCCCCTGGCGCGCGGCTTTCGCACTTCCCAGGGCGAGTTTGGCGGCATTGTGCTGGGCGCGGTGCGGCTGAGCTACTTCAACGAACTGTTCGCCTCAGTGGATCTGGGTGAGAACAGCGGCGTCAATCTGTTTCGTAATGATGGTGTCATCGTTTCGCGCTTCCCATATGGTGACGCTGACGTGGGCAAGAGCATTGCGGGCACGCCCAACATGATCCGCTTTCAGCAGGAGAAAGAAGGCAGCTTTGTGGGGCGTGCGGCGCTGGATGGGGTGGAGCGCTCGTATTCCTTCAAGCAGGTGGGGCGCTTTCCGCTGATCCTGAACTTGGCCCAGGCCAAGGCCACCATTTTCAAGAAGTGGAACCGCTCGGCTTGGGGGCTGGGGCTGTTCACCTTCGCGCTCATGCTGGCGTCCATGGCGCTGGCCGTGCTCTTCACACGCGAGCTGCAGCGCCGCCAAGAGGTGAGTGCGCAACTGCAGCGCGCCGAGCGCGACATGAGCAACATCTTGCACAGCATCCCTTCGCTGGTCGGCTCGTGGGATGTGAACCTCTACAACCGTTTTGGCAACCAGGCCCACGAGAGCTGGTTTGGCGTGCCGCTTGAAAAGCTGCACGGAATGCACATGCGCGATCTGCTGGGGCCCAAACGCTTCCAGCAAACCGAACAGCTGCTGGCCAAAGCCCTGGAGGGCGAGGTGCAGGTGTTTGAAACCAAGTTTACGGATGCCCAGGGAATTCCGCGGCACCTGATTGTTTCGTGCACCCCCGAGCGCGATGGGGACAAGGTACTGGGCCTGTTCGTGCAGGGCACCGATATCAGCGAACGCAAGCGCATGGAAGACCTGCTCTTTGAAGAAAAAGAGCTGATGCGCCTGACCCTGCAGTCCATTGGCGATGCCGTGGTGTGCTGCGACGCGCAGGGGCAAGTCACCTACCTGAACCCAGTGGCTCAGCGGCTGACAGGCTGGCAGGGCTTCGATGCTGCCGGCTGCGATGTGGATGAAGTGATTCGCCTGGTTCCGTCGGAGGTGGGCGCTGATCTCAAGAGCCCGCTGCGCGCTGCCATGCGGGACGACCGTGCCTTGCCGCCTACGCGCGGTGCGGTCTCCCATCGCACCACCCACCAGCGGTTTGATGTGGAACTTTCAGCCAGCCCGATTGCCGACCGCCATGGCCATGTGACGGGCGCGGTGGCCGTGCTGCGCGATGTGACCCAGGCTGTGGCCATGCAGGCGCGTATGGCGCGGCTGGCCCATTACGACGTGCTGACCGACTTACCCAACCGCGTGTTGCTGCAAGACCGCGCCCAGCAAGCCATTGCCCAGGCCCAGCGCGAAGGCAAGTGCGTGGCGGTGATTTACCTCGACCTCGATGGTTTCAAACAGGTCAACGACACCATGGGCCACGATGTGGGCGACCAGCTGCTGGTGCAGTGGTCACGCCGCCTGCAGGCCGTGGTGCGGCAGACCGACACGGTGTGCCGCCAGGGCGGGGACGAGTTCGTTTTGCTGCTGCCAGCCATTGGCGGCGCCGAGCAGGCAGGCGTGGTGGCGCGCAAACTCATGCAGCAGTGCGTGGAGCCGTTCGTGCTGCAGGGCGTGACCCTGTCGCTGGGGCTCAGCGGGGGCATCAGCCTGTACCCCCAGCATGGCCAGAATCTGGACGAACTCACGCGCCATG
>VFQM010002278.1_pt1 | contig 14591 bp, 15 predicted proteins | sample 3512391 | NCBI WGS metagenome assembly VFQM01 (sample SAMN10412369, study PRJNA504923) | tailings metagenome | isolation source: Replicate 1 from Balatoc abandoned mine | place: Philippines
AGGCCACGCCATCGCGGGCCAGCTCGCTCCAGCTGGTCACGCTCAGCACGGTCACCTCCACGCCTTCAGCCGCCAGCAGCTCGGCTGCCTTGACCACTTCGGTCAGGATGGCGCCCGAGCCCATCAGGGTGACGGATTTGGATGAAATCGGGCTCTCACGCCCGCCCATCAAGCGTTGGTAGCTCCTGAAAACATAGCAGCCACGCAGCACACCTTCGGTGGCACCCGCTGGCAAGTCGGGCTGGGCGTAATTCTCGTTCATCAGCGTGACGTAGTAAAAAACGTCGCGCTGCTCGGTCACCATTTCGCGCATGCCCGCGTCAACGATGACAGCCATCTCGCCCGCATAGGCTGGGTCATAAGCCTTGCAATTGGGGATGGTGGCGGCCACCAGGTGGCTGGTGCCGTCCTGGTGCTGCAGGCCCTCACCGCCCAGCGTGGTGCGGCCCGAGGTGGCACCCAGCAAAAAGCCCCGCGCGCGCTGGTCTGCAGCGGCCCAGATGGCATCGCCCACGCGCTGAAAGCCGAACATGGAGTAGTAGATGTAGAACGGCAGCATGGCCAGGCCGTGCACGCTGTAGCTGGTGGCGGCCGCCGTCCAGCTCGCAATCGCACCCGCTTCGCTGATGCCTTCTTCGAGGATTTGCCCATCCAGCGCCTCGCGGTAGCTCAGCACCGAGCCGATGTCTTCGGGCGCGTAGCGCTGGCCCACGCTGCTGTAGATGCCCACCTGCTTGAACAGGTTGGCCATGCCAAAGGTGCGCGCCTCGTCGGCCACGATGGGCACGATGCGGGGGCCGAGTTGCGCATCCTTGAGCAGCGTGCCCAGCATGCGCACAAAGGCCATGGTGGTGCTCATCTCCTTGCCATCGGCCTGCAGCGCGAACTGCGCGTAGCTTTCGATGGCGGGCACGGGCAGCGCATCGCACACGGTCTCGCGCCGCGGCAAGTAGCCACCCAGTTGTTGGCGGTGGCGGCGCAGGTACTGCATCTCAGGGCTGTCTTCAGCAGGCTTGTAGAAGGCCAGGCCCGTGGCCTGCGCGTCGGTGAGCGGCAGGTTAAAACGGTTGCGGAATTCGATGAGGTCCGTGTCGTCCAGCTTTTTCTGGCTGTGCGTGGTCATCTTGCCCTGCCCCGCCGTGCCCATGCCGTAGCCCTTCTTGGTGTGGGCCAGGATGACGGTGGGCTGGCCCTTGTGGGCAGCAGCGGCGGCATATGCGGCGTGGATCTTCACCAGGTCGTGCCCGCCGCGCTTGAGGCGATCAATCTGCTCGTCCGTCATGCCCTGGGCCAGCGCGGCCAGCTCGGGGCTTTGGCCGAAGAAGTTGTCGCGGTTAAAACGCCCGTCCTTCGCCGCAAAGGTCTGCATTTGGCCATCCACCGTGCCTTGCAGCGTGCGCACCAGCGCGCCTGTCAGGTCGCGGGCAAACAGGCCGTCCCAGTCACTGCCCCACACCAGTTTGACCACGTTCCAGCCCGCGCCGGCAAACAGCCGCTCCAGCTCGTCAATGATGCGGCCATTGCCGCGCACGGGGCCGTCCAGGCGCTGCAGGTTGCAGTTGACGACCCAGACCAGGTTGTCCAAACCCTCGCGCGCGGCCAGCGTCAGGGCGCTCATGCTTTCGGGCTCGTCCATCTCGCCATCGCCAAACACGCCCCACACCTTGCGCCCCTCGCAGTTGAGCAAGTTGCGGTGCGTGAGGTAGCGCATAAAGCGTGCGTGGTAGATGCTGCTGATGGGCCCAATGCCCATCGAGCCGGTGGGGAACTGCCAAAAATCAGGCATCAGCCACGGATGCGGGTAGCTGCACAGGCCCTGCGCCCCGGCGGCGGGCGCTGTCAGCTCCTGGCGGTAGTGCATCAGGTCTTGCTCGGACAAGCGCCCTTCCAGAAACGCCCGCGCATACACGCCCGGCGCGCTGTGCGGCTGGAAGAACACCAGGTCGCCCCGGTGTTGCCCCGCGCCCAGGCCCTCGCGGGCGCGGAAGAAGTGGTTGAAGCCGCTCTCAAACAAATCCGCAGCACTGGCATAGCTGGCGATGTGCCCGCCCAGCTCGCCATACGCCTGGTTGGCGCGCACCACCATGGCGAGCGCGTTCCAGCGCATGATGGACGCGAGCCGCTCTTCCACCGCCAAATCGCCCGGGAACACGGGCTGGTTCTGCACCGCAACCGTGTTCACGTAGGGCGTGTTGAGCTGCGGCTGCCAGCCAATCTGCTGGGTGCGCGCCAGGTGCACCAGCTCGGCCAGGATGAGGCGAGCGCGCTCGGGCCCCTCGGTGGCCACCAGGGCCACAAAGGCGTCGCGCCATTCGGCGGTTTCTTGGGGGTCGATGTCAGCCACAGTGTCCTGAGGGCTGAGGAGATGGGTGGGCAGTGGGGCGTTCATGGGAGCACACTGTAGAAAAGTTTTCCAAAAATAGGATGCCGAAGTGCGCAGAATTCGCCACTTCAAAAGCACAATATGCTGCACCACAATGAAATGACAGCATATGAAGCTTGACGCAACCGATCTGCGCATTCTGGCCGAGTTGCAGGCCGATGGCTCGCTCTCCAACGTGGAGCTGGCGCGCCGCGTGCATCTGTCGCCCTCGCCCTGCCTGGCGCGGGTGAAGGCGCTGGAGGCGGCGGGCGTGATTGCCCGCTATGTGGCGCTGGCCAATGCGGCGGCGCTGGGCCTGGGGCTGAATGTGTTCATCAACATCAGCCTGAAGACGCAGAGCAAGGAGGCGCTGGCCGACTTCGAGCGGCGCATTGCCGAGCACGACGAGGTGATGGAGTGCTACCTGATGAGCGGCGACTCCGACTACCTCATCCGCGTGGCACTGCCTGACATTGCGGCGCTGGAGCGGTTCATCCTGGAGCAGCTCACGCCGATTCCGGGCATCGAGAAGATCCGCTCCAGCTTTGCGCTCAAGCAGGTGCGCTACAAAACGGCGCTGCCGCTGCCGCACGCTCGGGGCTGATAGCAGCGTTGATGCCTGCGCTCAGGTCCATGGCATGGGCCAGGTCCAGCGCCTGCCCGATGTCGGCGAGCAGGTCGTCCAGGTCTTCCAGCCCCACCGACAGGCGCACCAGCCCTTCGGCAATGCCGTGGGCGGCACGCTGCTCGGGCGTGTAGGTCGAATGGGTCATGCTGGCCGGGTGCTGGGCCAGGGTTTCGGCGTCGCCCAGGCTCACGGCGCGGGTGACGAGTTGCAGTGCGTCCATGAAGCGCACACCCGCCTGCAGGCCACCGCGCAGCTCAAAAGCAATCATCCCGCCCATCTGGCGCATCTGCTGCTGGGCCAGCGCGTGCTGCGCAAAGTTGGGCAGGCCGGGGTAGTGCACGGCCGCCGCAGCCGGGTGGGCGGCGATGAATTCGGCCACCTTCTGCGCGCTCTGGCAGTGGCGGTCCATGCGCAGCGCCAGCGTTTTCAGGCCGCGCATCACCAGGTGGGCATCTTGCGCCGACATCACCGCGCCCGTCATGTCTTTGAGTCCGTAGAGGCGCACGCGCTGGGCCAGCTCGGCATCGGCAAACACGGCTGCGCCCGCCGTCAGGTCGCCATGGCCGCCGAGGTACTTGGTCATGGAATGCACGCTCACATCGGCACCCAGCAGCAATGGCTGCTGCAGGTAGGGCGTGCAGTAGGTGTTGTCCACCACCACCTTCACGCCCTGGGCGTGGGCCAAAGCTGATACCGCAGCGATGTCCACCAGACGCATGTTGGGGTTGGCAGGGGTTTCGAGATAAAGCACGCGCGTCTTGGCGGTCAGCGCCTCGGCAACGCGCGCGGGGTCGGTCATGTCCACATGGCGCACCGTCACGCCAAAGCGGCCCAGGCCGTGGTGCAGGAACGAGAAGGTGCAGCCATAGAGGGTGAGATCGGCCAGGATCTCGTCGCCCGGCTCCAGCATGGACCACAGCGTGGCCGTGATGGCGCCCATGCCTGAGCCGAACACCACTGCGCCCGCGCCCTCTTCCAGAGCCGCCAGCCGCCCTTCCAGCAGCGCCAGCGTGGGGTTGGCAATGCGGGTGTAGAAGTAGCCGGGTTCCTCGCCAGCAAAGCAGCGCGCGCCATAGGCCACGTCCGGGAAGGCATAGGTGGCCGAGGTGTGGATGGGCGGCACCAGCGCGCCCTGGTGGTCGGCGGGGTTGTAGCCATGGTGGATGGCGCGGGTGCTGAAACCGGTGGTGGTGGTGCGGTCGGTGGTGCGGGTCATGCTTGTCTCCTGATGGGCCGACCACAGGCGGGGTGCGGGTCGGATGTGGCGATTCTTGGCCTCATCGACGGGCAAAATTTCGCCATCTTTGCCCAAAAATCCAATCACAAGGGCAAAATTTGCCCTAATCAATCACCTTGCAAGCCACCATGCACCACTACCAGCTCGACCCCGTAGACCGCACCCTGCTCAACGCCCTGCAGCGCGATGGCCGCGCCACCGTGGGCGACCTGGCCGATGCGGTGTCGCTTTCCACCTCACCCTGCTGGCGGCGCGTGCGGGCGCTGGAAGAAGCCGGGGTGATTGCGGGCTACCACGCCCACCTGCACCGCCAGCGCGTGGGCTGGGGCGTGCTGGGCTTTGTGCAACTGGCGCTGCACGACCACACGGCCGAGACCACCTCGGCCCTGGAGCGCGAGGTGATGGCCATGCCCCAGGTGCTGTCGTGCCACAACCTCTCGGGCCGCTACGACTACCAGCTGGAGGTGGTGGCGGCCGACCTGGAATCGTTTGCCGACTACGTGCGCACCCATGTGCGCAGCCTGCCCGGCGTGCGTGAGATTTCGACCAGCTTTTCGCTTAAGGAAGTGAAGCGCACCATGGCGCTGCCGCTGTAGCAAGCTGCGCGGCAGCCACCGCTCCAACCCTTCAGCGTTGCGGGAGTTGCAATTCACTGGTGGCGACACGCTTACGCAGCTCGCGAATCAGCGCTTTGGCCCGCGCCTCGTTGGCGGGCCCCATGCGCACCAGAATTTTCTGCCCGCTCGAGAGCGATTCCAGCGCTGGGTCCACCAGTTCATACCGCACCCATGGGCGCAGGTTGGGCACCTCGGTGTTCACTGGCGTGAGCTTCACGCGCAGCGGGCCCTGCGGCTCGGGCGCCAGCAGCAGGTGGTCCAGCACGGCCACCAGGCGGTCGTTGAAGTACTGCTTGGGGTAGCCCAGTTCTTCGTGCGCTTGCTGAAACAGCGGGTACAGCCGCGCGTAGAGCGCCACGGCAGAATCCAGCGGCACCGCCTCGGCAAACGTCAAAAAAGCGCTGTAGCGGGCTGCGTTGGCGGCAGAGATCGTGGTGCCAGCGTGCCCTTGGTCATCCACCACAAAGCGCTGCGGCATGGGCTGCACCGGCCACATGCGCGAGGGTGCATGGGCGCGGGCCAGGTTGTCCACGGTGGCGACCACACGGCGAACGAAGCCATCGGTCACCAAAAACGACGCCAGTTTGTCGCGGCCTAGCAGTTCGGCCAGCAGGGCCGTGACCCGTTGGTCAGACTCGGCCAGTGCAGGCAAGGCAGGGTCTGCCGGTGCCAGGGCGTCCACAGGATTCTGGGGGCCCGATGCCTCGTGCATGGGCGGCGGGGCCACTGGGGCCTCTGGCGCTGCAGCCACAGGGGGCGGCGCCACGGTGGCCTGTTCAGGGCGCAGCCAGTACCACCAGACAGCTGCGGCCGCTACCGCGCAGGCCAGCGCGGCCGCAATGACCCGGGGGGTGGACGATGCGCGCTCCGGCGCGGGGCGGAACTCGGGGGTTTCGTGATCGGGCATCAGGTCTCCTCAGGTCAAAACAGGAACAACCCTTGTCCGAGTGGCTGAGGCGCCGGGCGTTCCCTGCCCCTACCGCAGTGGGGCTTGCTGGATTGGAAACCCGCTGGGTGAGGCGCCGGTAACGCGATGTAGACAGCGCCCCGCTCGCCCCAGGGCTAGAACGCCATCGGCGTCGTCGAAAGGGACTCCAGCCACGCCACCGTGGCCGCCAGTTCGGATGGCCGGATCTCGTGTGCGCTGGGAAACTCGTGGTACGCCACCGACACAGGCAGCGTAGCCATGTGGTGCGCGATGGCCTGGGCGTGGGCCAGCGGGATCACGTTGTCGTAGGTGCCATGGCTCAGCCACAGTCGCTTGCCGTGCAGTGCATCCGCAGGCGCCGTCAGGGGCACCACCTGTTGCAACAGGCGGCTGTGCCACACCAGCGCAGCGTGCATCAACGCTGGCTGCGTCAGCAGCAACGACAGCGCCATGATGCCGCCCTGGCTGAAGCCGCCCACCACCACCCGCTCAGGCGGAATGCCCAGTTGTTCGCTGGCGGCTTGAACTGTCTGTGCCACCAGCGCGCGGCTTTGCGCCTCTTGCGCTTCGTTGATGGTGCGCTCCCCATTAGGCTCGATGGAAAAATCAAACCACGCATGCGAACCCGGCCCCATGCGAAACGGCGCTCGCAGGCTCAGCACATGAAAGCGGTCTGGTATCTGGGGCGCCAGGCTGAACAGGTCTTGCTCGTTGCTGCCCACGCCGTGCATCAGCACCAGCAACCAGGGATGGGGCGTAGTGGCGATGGCGGGGCGTTGCAAAAAGGTCAGTGGCAAATCAAGCATATCCAGTCACCTCAGGCAGGTTGAAAAGTTGGGCGCCAGCACCCGCCAGGCGGGCTCTTGGTGCAGGAGCCAACAGGTGGCGGTCAGTGCACCGGGTGCAGCGAAAAGGCATCCATGGCCAGCATGCTGTACATCACTTCGCGGCTCAGATAGTTTGCCCGCAAATCGTCGCCCGCCGCGCCCAGGGCGAAGAACAAGGGCAGGAAATGGTCGTCCGTAGGGTGGGCGCGGGCAGCGTGTGGGGCCTGGCTGCGGTAGTTCAGCAGGGCCTTCAGGTCGCCGCGAGCCAAGGCGTCTTCAATCCAGCGGCTGAATTCCAGCACATACGGGGCAGGCTCGCGCGCACCGCCAAAGAATTCCGCCAGGTTGTGCGTCATGCTGCCAGAGCCCACCACCAGCACGCCCTGGCTGCGCAGGCTGCGCAAGGCAGCGCCCATGGCATACACCTCTGCCGGACCTGCGCCCACGGGCAGCGCTACCTGCACCACGGGCACATCGGCTTGCGGCAGCAAGTGCATCATCGGCACCCAGGCACCATGGTCAAAGGGCCGGGCTGCATCGCCCTGCGCGGCAATGCCCGCAGCGCCCAGCAACTCCAGCACTTCAGACGCCAATGCAGGCGAGCCTGGGGCCGGGTACTGCAACTGGTACAGCGCGGGCGGAAAGCCGCCAAAGTCGTGCCACGTGGCGGGCTGCGCGCCCGCCATCACCAGGGGGGATCGCGCCATCCAGTGGGGCGACATCACCACCACGCCGCGCAGCCCCGGAAACTGCGCCTTCAGCTCCTGGCCCCAGCGGGTCAGCGCCGGGCCGGTTTCACCGGCCTCCAGCGCAAACAAGGGGGCACCGTGCGACACGAACAGTGCAGGCACGGCTGCGGAAGCGGGGGTAGAAAGAGCGGAAGAATGCGTGGACATGGAACACCTCTTGTGAGTATTCGTACTGTAGAAGAGATCGTCCCGCCGAAAAAGCCGCCGAACAAGGACGGATTGTTCCGCCTATGCTGCGAATCAACCCTCTTCGTGACACCTCAGCGGTGGTAGCCGCCGCGCGGTGTGCGCGGGCCGCTCAATCCCCGCTGCACACCCGCCCCCGCAGCGCTTTGGTCTCGCCCCGCTGGCTCTTGCCTGCCAGGCGGCGCTGCTGCGCACCGTATGTGGGCTTGGTGGCGCGGCGCACGCGCGGCGGCGCAGCCACCGATTGCACCAGCGCGTTGAGCCGGGCCATGGCGTCAGCCAAATTCTGCTCCTGGCTGCGAAACTGCTGGGCCTTGATCACCACCACCCCGTCTTGCGTGATGCGTGAATCGTGCAAGGCCAGAAGGCGCTCTTTCACCGCCTCTGGCAACGCAGAGGCCCGCACATCAAAGCGCAGATGCACTGCGCTTGATACCTTGTTGACGTTCTGCCCACCCGGCCCCTGCGCACGCACGGCGCACCACTCCACCTCTTCAGGCTGAATGGGGCGAACCAACGGGGCAGTAGACATAGGGCGGTGATGATGGTGCAAGCAAGGCTGAGCGCGGCTTCTTCTGGAAACACAAGAAACACGCGGCACCAGAATACCGCGCCTTTTTGCCGCGCCGTTTGCACAGGCCGCAAAAAAGCGCCCTGCCCCAAAGAGGCAAGGCGCTGGGAAGGCGCTTCGGCGGTGACGACGCACGAAGCGCGAGGGGAATGGTGCGCAGCCAGGGCCGCAGGGGCCCCTAACGTTCAGCGCCAGTCACGGTCACCGTGGTGGCGGTGATGGCGATGCCCGCGATGGCCTTCACGGTAATAGTGGCCGGGGGGCGGCGCGTAGTACACCGCTGGGGGGGGCGCGTAGTACACGCGGGGTGGCGGTGGCGCGTAATAGATGGGGCGCGGCGCCACGTACACCGGCGGGGGAGCCACATACACGGGGTAACCGTAGCCGTTGCTCACGCCCACCGACACGCCAGGCGAATTCACGCCAATCGACCAATTGACATCACGCGCCTGGGCAGCACCGGCGCCAGTCAGCAGCGCCAGGGCCACGCCGGCCGCTGCGGCCATGGCTTGGATAGAACGGGTTTTCGTCATGGAAATCTCCTTTTTGAGGGGAGGCGGCCCACGGGCGGGGTTGGCCTCTGCCGTGCATAACGCACCAGGTGCCCAAAAGGATGGCACAAAACCGCCGCAATATTGTTTCTGGACGTACACGCGCCAGCGGCACCTGTGCCATTTGCCACGTAAGCGCCGCCTAAAATGGGCGAATGAGTACCCCCACCCCCGCCAACACACAACCTGCAGCCACCGCCGCAGCCCCCGAAGCCGTCAAGCCCAGCAACTTTCTGCGCCAGATCATCGAATCTGATCTGGAAAAAGGCACCTATGCCACCCGCCGCTGGGCAGGCAGCCCCGGCGACGCCGCCCACCACGCCAAGGGCGAGCCCGACCCCGCCAAGATCCGCACCCGCTTCCCGCCCGAGCCCAACGGCTACCTGCACGTGGGCCATGCCAAGAGCATCTGCATCAACTTTGGCCTGGCGCGTGACTACGGCGGCGTGTGCCACCTGCGCTTTGACGACACCAACCCCGAAAAAGAAGACACCGAATACGTCAACAGCATCATCGACGCGGTGAAATGGCTCGGTTTTGACTGGGCCCAGCTCGGCCAGCCCCCCGGCAGCGCCGCGCCCTACCAGGCCAGCGACTACTTCGACTTCATGTATCGCGCGGCAGAACACCTGATTGAAGCCGGCCACGCCTATGTGGACGAGCAAACGCCCGAAGAAATGCGCGTGAACCGCGGCGACTTTGGCAAGCCCGGCGTCAACAGCCCCTTCCGCGCCCGCACCCCGGCAGAAAACCTGGCGCGCTTTCGCGAAATGCGCGATGGCAAGCTGGCCGACGGCGCTGCCGTGCTACGCGCCAAGATCGACATGGCCTCGCCCAACATCAACATGCGCGACCCGGCCATCTACCGCATTCGGCGCGCCACGCACCACAACACGGGCGACACATGGTGCATTTACCCCATGTACACCTTTGCGCACCCCATTGAAGATGCGCTGGAGCAAATCACCCACTCCATCTGCACGCTGGAGTTTGAAGACCAGCGCCCCTTCTACGACTGGCTGATGGACCGCCTGTGCGAAGGCGGCCTTCTGGCCGCCCCCGCGCCCAAGCAGTACGAATTTGCGCGCCTGAACCTCACCTACGTCATCACCAGCAAGCGCAAGCTGGCCCAACTGGTGAACGAAGGCAAGGTGAACGGCTGGGACGACCCCCGCATGCCCACCATCGTTGGCCTGCGCCGCCGTGGCTACACGCCCGCCGCCATCCAGATGTTTGCCGAGCGCATTGGCGTCACCAAGTCCGACAGCTGGATCGACTACAGCACCCTGGAAGGCTGCCTGCGCGAAGACCTGGAAGCCAAGGCCCACCGCGGCATGGCCGTGCTCGACCCCGTCAAGCTCGTGCTGACCAACTGGGACGAAGTGATGGGCCCCGGCCACCTGGAGCCCTGCCAATTGCCCGCCCTGCCCCACCCACCCGAAGGTGTGGAAAGCCCCGTGCGCCACTTCACCATCGGCAAAGAAGTGTGGATTGAGCGCGAAGACTTTGCCGAAGTGCCGCCCAAGGGCTACAAGCGCCTTTATCCGCCCCGGCCAGGGGCGGACGGTCAAATGCTGCCCGGCAACACTGTGCGCCTGAAGGGCGGCTACGTCATTGAATGCACAGGCTGCACTAAAGATGCAGATGGAAACATCACCGAAGTGCTGGCCACCGTGGTGCCCGACACCAAGAGCGGCACCCCCGGCGCCGACACCGTGAAGGTGAAAGCCGCCATCACCTGGGTGGGCGTGGCCGACGGCGTGAACGCCGAAGTGCGCATGTACGACCGCCTGTTCAGCGACGCCCACCCCGACTCGGGCGGTAAAAACTTCTTGGAAAGCCTGAACCCGAACAGCCTGAAGGTGGTGACCGCCATCGTGGAACCGTCATTGGCCAATGCGAAGCCGGACGACAAGTTTCAGTTTGAACGGCACGGGTACTTTGTGGCGGACCGGGTGGACCACACGGCGGAGAAGCCGGTGTTTAACTTGGCGGTGGGGTTGAAGGATTCGTGGGGGAAGTGATTTCCGCTTAATTAAAAGAAAGGCCAGCAGATCGTGAGGTTTGCTGGCCTTTTTTAACGAAATAGCTACCCAAAACCCTAAGCCGAAATTTATAAGCAATTGCTCAATGCGAGCACTGCTTTTTGGACCAGCTTACTCGCAGATAAAAACCTTCCAGCAGAGAAATACATACACCAGTATTTCCCGTATACCTCATACCATACTACCGGCAAAAATTAAGTACCCGAGGATATTTCGTGTCAACAGTTAGATTCCCCAATAGTTGCAATGAAACCGCAATATTCAGATTCTGCACAGAGGTTGGACTAAAGCACGGGCGAGAGCCAAATTGCAAAGATGGCAATGAAAGCTTTGTCCCCTTCACAATTTTGAGAATTCAAACCATTGTCGATGAAGCTTCCAAGGAATGGAAGGAAGCACAAGACATTATAGAAAAGCGCTCAGAGCACCTTTCTCGAATTCTATCCAGAGAGGAAAAAGGCAATTTAGTAGACGCACTTACATTTTCAATAAGAGAGATTATGCGAAATGTTCTGGAGCATAGTCAATCTCGCAGCATGGAGTACTGCGCACAATTTTGGCCAACCTATAATAAAGTAGAGATCGCTATCATCGACAATGGCATTGGATTAAGAAAATCTCTATCAGCAAACCCGTTTATCCAAATTCAAAGTGATTCTGTCGCAATTCAACAGGCACTAATGCCCGCAATTTCCAGCAAAAATTTCAAAGGCGCTATTATTGATAGAAATAATCCATGACACAATTCAGGTTTCGGCCTATACATGATCAGTCGAATTTGCAGACTAGGCGGAAGCTTCTTAATTTGCAGCGGAGATCATGGAGTCGCCCTTAAGGAGCATGGAAAGCAGCATATCGAGTTAGGCCATCAATTGAATGGCACAGCAGTTAGAATGGTTTTAAACACCAGCAAACTTACAGAGCTAAGCCAGATGCTCGCCAAATTTAGAGATGATGGCTATGAAATTGCAAAAGAAATTAAAGGTGTTGGCATGTACACCGCTTCTGCTGCATCGCAAATGTTATCTAGGGACTTCAAAAAACAGGCCTAAATATTCTTTGCTCACTCACCTGAAAGTCTCAAATCTCCAATTTAATGACTGAGCCAGATACATTCTCGCCATGCAACCAACTACACCAAGCGACGTTCTGCACTTCTGGTTCACCGAGCTAACCCCTCAGCAGCACTTCGCCAAAGACGCTACCCTCGACGAATCCATCCGCACCCGCTTCGGCCCCACGCTGGACGCCGCTGCCCGCTGTGAACTGTTCGCCTGGCGCGCTACGCCCGAGGGCCGGTTGGCAGAAATCCTGGTGCTGGACCAGTTCTCGCGCAATGTGTACCGCGACACCGCCCGCGCCTTTGCGCAAGACGCGCTGGCCCTTGCCCTGGCGCAAGAGCTGGTGGCCAGCGGGCAGGACCGCAACCTGCCCACGGCGCAGCGTGTGTTTGCCTACATGCCGTACATGCACAGCGAATCGGCGCTGATCCATGAGCAAGCCCTGGAGTTGTTTGCGCAGCCGGGCATGGAAAACAACCTCGACTTTGAGCGCCGCCACAAGGCCATCATTGACCGCTTTGGGCGCTACCCGCACCGCAACGCCGTCCTGGGTCGCAGCTCTACGCCTGAAGAGTTGGCGTTTTTGAGCGGGCCTGGGTCTTCGTTTTAAAGGGGAAGCAATGACTTGGGGATGCTTGAGCACTCCAAGCGCTAGGCCCTGCGCCCATGACGACCGCGATGTGCTTTGAGCTTTCCCTCTCGCTATAGTCAAGCCTTCTGCCAATGCCACCGGAGCCGCCATGACCCCCACCGCCGAAGCCCTCAGCGCCCAAGCCGCCCAACTGCCGCCCGCAGAGCGCATGCAAGTGGTAGAGCGCATCTTGGACAGCCTGGATCAGCCCGACGCCGCGCTCGATTCGCTCTGGGCCCATGAAGCAAGTGACCGGCTGGCCGCCTACCGGCGCGGCGAGATCAAGGCGGTGGCCTTGTCCGATGTGATTGCGAAGTACTCTGCCGCCGCCCAGCGCACATGAACATCCGCTTGCTGGAGCCAGCACAAGCAGAGTTGGACGAAGCCATTGCCTGGTATGCAGAACAAGCACCAGGGTTGGGTGATGCTTTTTTGGTCGAAACGCTCAAGACCCTGCGGCTTGTGGAGCAGTTTCCCGAAGCGTGGCACCCGCTCTCCCCTGAGATTCGGCGCTGCCGGTTGCGGCGCTTTCCCTACAGCGTGGTCTACACGCAAGATGGCCCAGACATTCTGGTGCTCGCCATCGCGCACCAGCACCGCAAACCCGGCTATTGGAAGCATCGGCGTGGCTGAGCACAAAGCGCCGTTTCGGTGTGATTGAACTATTATTTTGATAGCTGCTTGCGCTTTCTCATCAAGCGCCAGAGGCATTTTTATTCATAAATTTGCAGAGCCCAGGCCATCAATGACACATCCCTTCACCCCCACCTTTGCCCATGTGCCGCCCGGCCCGCTGGCGGGGCCGTTGCAGCTATTGCCCGTCGATGCCGCAGTGGTGTCCGTGCACACGGCCGATGGTGCGCATGTGGGCTCGTTGAAGCTGGTTGGCGGGGTGTGGAAGTTCAAGGCCATGGGCTACGACTCTGCCGGGCGCATGGAGCCGGGCCACGGCCCGCTGACGGAGCAGCACAACATGGCGTTTGCCGCGCCCGATGCGGCCGAGGTGAGTGCACGGCTGCTGGGGGCGCTGGCGGGTGAATCTGGCGCGGGGTCTTGACGGTTGAAAGCCCTCGGCACGCTTTGTGGCGCCGGGGGTTGTGGGCCTGCAGTGAGTGGCCTACGCACCGGGCGCAGCTGGCGCTGAAGCGAATTTGCAAGGGCTCTCCTTGTCGTTCGGCACAGCCCTGAAATTGCTCTCATATCTATAGCTAGCAGCGCTTACCAGCTGAGCGCTACAGGCACTTTTACTTCAAACATCTGGTGGCGCAAGCTGCGCACGCTTGGCCAGCAACATACCTGTGCTGGCTGGCCGGTGTGCGCTCGCGCTTGCCTTCATGACTGCCGGAAAGAAGGCCGCGTTTTCCACATCGACTTCACGGCTTGAACCGTTCGGCGAAGGAAAGTTGGATACAACCTCCGCACCTGCTTACAATGTTAACAAAATGTAATTTGATACGGATTGCCGTAGCGGTTGCTTGGCAGCAGCGCAGGTGTGAGAGGTGTTTGCCCCCCGCTTTCTGCGCTACGCAACTGATAGCGCCCAGCGCTTTCTGCACAAGCCTTAGAAGGCTTTGAAGCATTGGGATTGCCCCACTTGATGCGGCCGGGAACTGCCGGGCAGGCCGCAGACCATCGCGTTAGCAAGGAGAACGACGTGGCACGCACTTATTCTCGATCGGTGGGGCGCAGCAGGCGGCAAGAGCGGGCGCGGGGCGCGCTGCGTGAAAAGGGCTGGGCGGCGTGCGTGCTGGGCGTGGCGCTGCTGACGGTGTTCCCGCTGGTGGCTGGCAACACCACCTTCGGCACCGCCGTCACCCAGGGGCTGCGCCCGGTGGGGTGGACGGCTTTGGGCCTGGGGGTGGTGCTGCTGGCCCTGCACTATGCGCTGAAGGGCAAAGAATCAAAACTGCGCGCGGTGCCCCCCGCCAACTCGCGCCCGGCAGCGCAAAAGCGCAACGGGCGCGCCACCCTGCAAACGGCCAACAGCGTTGCCAGCCACCCTGCTGCCGATGCCCGCAACACGGCGCAACGCACCGAGCCCACGCTGACCGACACAGCTGCCCCCACTACAACCCCGGCCGGACCCGCGGTGGCATGGAACATGGAAGTGTTTGCCGCAATTGAGTGGCGCCGCTTTGAAGCGGTGTGCGAGGCGCTGTTTGCGCAGGCGGGGTTTGAAACGCATGCCCAATCGCACG
>VFQM010002279.1_pt1 | contig 14584 bp, 16 predicted proteins | sample 3512391 | NCBI WGS metagenome assembly VFQM01 (sample SAMN10412369, study PRJNA504923) | tailings metagenome | isolation source: Replicate 1 from Balatoc abandoned mine | place: Philippines
TTCTCCTTCCAAAATTATTCCGGTCTTAAGGGGTCAATATGCTCCGGAATATCCACGGCAGGGCAAATCCGGGATTTGGAGCAAGGTCCCCGAACTGGGGTTGTTTGTTGTACTTGTTTTTTTTACCTCAAATAAATTGACATGAAAACGATCATGTGGGACCCGCTTGTCCTTAAACCCCTATTGGGACTGAAAGGCGGGCCAAAAGATGAAGAATTCCGGAACCTCCGGAATTACATGGAACAGAAAAAGCTTCCTAAGAATGCTGTCATTAGGGAAGCTGGAGTGGTAGAATCAAACTCTCATGTCCTCCTAGAAGGATTGATAGGGATGTACTTCAATCGAAAACTGGTTCGGTTATTCTTTCCCGGAGATATGTTTCTCGATTTCGAATCCTATTCACAGCAGATCCCCAGCAGATTTCAAATCAAGGTTTTGTTCGATGCTTGTTTTACCTCTCTTTCCTTTGAAAATGAAATGAGAGTGCTCAATGAAATCACCGATTTCAGAGAAGTTTCGGATCACCTCAAAGCTCGGGTTCGTCACTCCAATGAGGAATGGATTGCCTTTACTCAATTACATTATATGGATCGACTGAGAGAACTGGTGAATAAATTCCCAAAGCTTATACTGGTTCTTTCGGTAAACGATCTCTGTGGATTGTTGGGGATCGGTAAATCAACTGCAATTAAACTTAGAAAAGTAGATTACCTGGCTCATCAAAAAGCGAAATCAGATGAGGAACTAGTGAAGCAAATCAAGTATCCTTTTGAAGCGCTGAAACATCCTCAAAGTGTAGAACTTGAGGATTTGGCACATTCTTGGGCGTACAATTTTCATTCTTTTTTTACTGATCTGGAAGAGTTTAAGAGCTTTAAGAATAAAAAGCACGCTCTTCTGTCATCCTATCTTTATCCGGAAATTGATTTTTTCAAAGGGCTTTGGATCAATAAACTTTTTGTCTGGCTGTTTTACCTGGATGATAAAACAGACCTTATCAGTCCGGGGGCCAAGGAGGAGTTCTGGACAAAGCTAGAACTATGGATCTTAGGTTTCCTTGGAGAGAAAAACGCCAACCTTCCTTTCCTTCCTCAACGATTAACTGCCTTGGCAAATGCCTTTCAGGATCTCTGGAATGAGCTCCATAAGCTGGATAATGTCACCCAAACCCAAATAGACCTGATTCAGAGTGAACTTTTGGATCACATTAAATTCAGTAGAATCGAAGCAGGTTTTAAGGACAAAGGCACGTTGCCCAGTATTTCTGAGTATTTGGAAATCAAACCCTACATCTCCGCAGCCAAATTGGCAGTAAGCCTATCCTGTCTGGAATTTGAGGATGAAGAGACGATTAATGCTCCATTTTGGCAAAAAACCGAAGAGCTCAGAAGCTTAGGGGCAAGTCTGATTTATTTCGATAATGACCTTTTCTCCTACAAAAAGGAACAGGCTGCCAATGATCAAATGAATTACATCGCCTTATTGATAAAACAGGAAGGCTTATCCCTAGTTCAGGCAAAAAACAAAGTATTAGAGGATCAAATGGTTCATTTCAAGGCTTTTATGGAGCTTAACAAGAAATGGATGAATGACTTCAATCCGGATAATCACCTGATTCTACAGAAACTCAAGTTCATCAAATATAAAATCTCCGGAGCAAGACTCTGGTCCACTGAAATATCTAAGCGCTATGAGATTTAATACCTTCAAACTAAACCAACTATTTTATGACCATTCAAGAGTATTCCAAACGGATCAGCTCAAAATTGGAGCATGATCTAGGCGTTCTGAATATGGATGCCGAAAACAAATTGATTCAGTTTGAATCGGCTTTCTATTTAGTCGATCGTGCATTGGATGAACTCAAAAAGTTTCTGGCAACTTATGAGTTTACATCAGATGAGGAAGAAATAGAGTTCTTTAAAAATCAAATGACGGAGTTCCTGAAGGAGTCTGTGTTTTATTCGGAGCTATTTATGATCGAAGCCTCCAAAACTCCTGGGACTAGCAAAGAGCTGAAACGGTTCTATGAGAATGAACAGGCAGCGATGCGAAAATTCCTGAAGGAAAATCAGAATCTCTATAATTACCTGCTCCTAAAAAAAGAAAATCAGGATAAAGTGTTTTTCCTGAGGAGTGCTCAAGCACCGATCTATAAACCCAATTTGTTCTGGCATACCCTGGATACCCGGTACTGCACGGTTTACACACTTTATTTTGCCAGAATAAAGGGAACAGTTGCCCTGATGGATTATATCCACGAACAGCTAAGGCTCCTTAATGGACTGGATGAGTCTGATTGGAAAAATGGTATCTCCTCTCTGAATTGGACAGGAAAAAAAGTCGAACTCGTCGAACTCATCTATGCTCTCAAGCTCTCTGGTGTCTTCAACCACAGCAGAGCGGATCTTGTACAGATCGCGGGATTTTTTGAGCGGTTTTTCGGGGTTTCCCTAACCGATCTCTACCGCACTTTTTCCGAAATCACGGTTCGGAAAAACCGGACAGCCTTTCTGGATAATCTCAAATACCGACTGGAAGATTACATCGAAAAAGGAGAAGCACTCCAATAAATCCAATTTCAATCCTAATTCAAAAACCATGAAAAAGCTCGCTTTGGTGCTTTTACTGGCACCGATTTACCAATTTGGCTTGGCTCAAGTCATTCTTGAAGGAAAGTTTGACCTCGCTAACCCCAACCATCAGAGTTGGGATGGGAGATACTTGGTGTACACCTTTTACAGGGACGTTCATATCTATGACACGAATACAGGAATTCTTCATAAAGAGACCGGTCAATCGCTACCCAACATGTCATTTAAAGAGGGACTTTATTTTCGAGAGAGAGATGGCCATTATCAACTCAGAAGAGTAGGGGAAACCGATCCAGTTCTCCCTAATGAGTTTCTTCGAATCACCAAGTGGTTTGGGAATTCTGTTTTAGCCTGGGAACAGACAGCTCCCAATCTGGAAGGAATGAAAGCCACTTGGTATGACTTGGAAAAGGGAGTAATTGCTCAATATTCCCTAGCTCAACTTTATCAAGCTGTTGGGTATGATGGAACCTATTCCAATGATGCGATGACCATCTTTCAAAGCAAGCCCTGGGAAAGCTTTATCTATTTTTTTCATGATGGACTAATCACACTTCGGCATCCGCTAACACAAAAGTTCTCCTATTTTGATCGAAACCTTAAACCAGCGTTTGCGGGAGAATTTAGGAATGCAGATCCTTTTTTCGAAGGCTTAGCCGCCGTTCAGAATGATAATGGACTATGGGGATTTATTGATAAAACAGGACAGGAAGTCATCCCTTTTATCTATACCAAAAAACCTTGGCCATTTCATTCCGGATTGGCTCGAGTGGAAAATAAAGAGGGGTCTGTTGGATTTATAAATAATGAGGGGGAGCTCTCAATAGAGGCAAAGTATCCTTATGCATCTAATTTTTACAAAGGAAGGTCTATAGCCAGGATACATGGATTCCCTGAGAAATTTGTCGTTCTAGATACTTTAGGGAATGAAACTCCATTTCCATGTATATGTGGTCCCGACAATGGAAATTTCATGTCACAGTTTTACGCATCATACTTTCCTCTTAACCCTGTGGTTGATCTTGCTGATGAAGGTGTTTTAGTTTTGCATATGAAAAGTAGGAGTGGCTTGTATTCGGATTTGAATGAACCTTTGATACCTTTTGAATATGCTATGATAAAGGATATCAAGTCTGGAAAAGGAATTGCGATCAGATGGAAGGTTCCTGGAGACTATAGTGATATGGAATATTATCTTCTTGATTTGAGGGCGAATGTGCCCGTTGTCGAACTTCGATCCAACGAATTTTAATCAATTTTTTATCCCAATGGGGAATGCCTACTGAATAACAGGAGGCGATTTTTCAGATGTTTGAAGCCCTTATTTCAAAAAATCAAACTGTTATGCTCCATGATTTAATTCAATCCAATTGGTTCTGGCCGATACTAGGCATCTCCCTCATGGGATATTATGTATGGGTAATCCTTACCTACTTCAGGTCATTACTGACCCAAGGAATCTCCAGGTTTAAGGGAGTGCAATTAAGGCCTAATTCCAATCAACAGGTCAAAATCTCCTGGGATGAATTGGCCATGGGATTTGCACTCCATCGAAGACTGTTGATAAATCCACAAACTGCCTTGGATGCAAAGGAAAGAGTCCTGCTGGGGAAATCACCCTTTAAAGAGTTGATTCAACAAACCACAATTCAATACTAACTAAACCAACTAATCCATGATGAATAAACACTTTAAAAATCTCTGGCGGGGCCTTTCTTGCTTTGGTCTCCTGTTATTTTCAGGAACCTTGGCCTTTGGGTTTCAGGGTTCGGGACAGGACAATGGCATTGCCGGAATCAATTCTGCAACTCAACAAGTAAATGGTTTTTTTGCCAGTGGGGTAAGTTTGATGTATGCCATCGGTGCCATTGTGGGATTGGTAGGAGCCGTTAAGGTTTTTAATAAGTGGAATTCCGGTGATCCGGATACAGGGAAAGTGGCAGCTGCTTGGTTCGGGTCCTGTGTATTCCTGGTAGTGGTGGCTTTGGTGTTACAAAGCTTCTTTGGAACAACTCCTTAACTGCCATGGGTGATTCCTTTCATATTCATAAAGGAGTAGATCATGAAATGGAGTTTAAAGGGCTCACCCCTCCATTTCTGTACTATATGATCGGATTGCTGATCGGCTCCATCATTCTCTTTCTCCTACTGAAGGCCTTGGAGATTCCTGTCGTAATTGCCTTGGGTATTACGCTAGGTCAACTGACCTGGCTTGGTAACCGAATCTACCGGCTTAATCGGCTATTGGGTAAAAATGGAATGCTTAAGAAATCTGCCTATTCCAAAGTCCCTTTGGGAATCCGAATCAAAGACCGAAGCCCGATTCTAGGGCTGAAGGTCAAGATTAAATAGCGCTGGTTAGCTTCTTAGAGGGCAGATTTTATAGGTCTGCCTTCTTTCCTAACCAAATCTGATCTGGATATCCTTCCCTATAGCTCTAATCTTCTAATTCTAGTTATTTATCGTCCATTCCCATGAATAAAATCAGGGATCTTGAAAAGCTATTGCCGTTGTTTTCCTACGAGGATGACTATCTAATCTCCAAGCAAGGTGACTTGACTGCCGGATTCCAACTGGAGCTCCCGCCCTTGTTTACCCTTTCCAAATCGGAGGCGGAAGGTCTTCACTCCGCCTTTGTTAAGGCATTTCGTCTTCTTCCTCCAAAAGCCTTGGTTTGGAAACAAGACTGGTTTGTCAAATCAGCCTTCTCTGAGGTTCTTAGGAAGGATGAATTGAATACTTCATCCGGGTTTTTAGCTCAGGCTAATTCCAGATTCTTTCAGGGTAAGCCTGTGCTTGACCATTCTTGCTATCTCTGGATTACGTTTCCTAATCCGGATAAGAAATTGGCAAATTCCAGCCTCTCCAACCTCTTTCGTGATCACTGGATAGGTCAACCTTTCATTCAGAATGGCCTTCTGGATAATTATTCAGCTTCGCTTGCCCAAATCCAACATTTGATCAGCTCAGAAGGAATAGGGTTCACTCGAATACCTGAGGAAAAACTGCTGGGAACTCCTGCCGAAAAAGGCTTGATTGAATCTTACCTGATGACTTCCTCTCAAAACTCATTTCCTCAGCTTTGGGATATCGAATTCAAACCGGATTGGAAAATTGGAAATCATCACCTGGGAATGATTTCTCTTTCTTCGCTAAGTCAATTACCTCCCGAATTGAATGTTACCAAAGTTTATGAACCGTATTCTACAGATTTAAGCAAGTTCTACCTTGGTTTTGCTTCGCCTATAGGTCAATTACTGGATTGCAATCATATCTATTCTCAAGTTTTCCAAATGGAGGACCGGGACAAATTCTTCGCCTCCCTGGAATCCAAACGGCTACGACTTCATGCCTTATCCAAATACTCCAGAGCCAACGAATTAGCATCGAACTCCATCGCTCAATACTTGGATGATTCGATTCGTGATAGCAGAACTCCTATACTTGGTCATGCTCATTTGTTGATATGGTCTGAGTCTGCTCAGGAATTGAAGTCTGCAGTTCAAGAAGCTTCATCCTCACTCAGTAGGTTGGGAATTCTTCCCAAAGTGGAAACTTGGGGCGCTCCTCAGCTTTTCTGGGCAGGCATACCCGGAAATGCAGCAGCTTTCCCAACTAATGAAGGCTTTCATTGTAACCTGGATCAGTTTATCTGTCTCTATAATCTGGAAGGTGCTTCCTCTTCAGGGCTTTTGCCTCAAGGAATTCGATTAGGCGAGCGTCGTTATGGTCAACCCATTTGGGTGGATCTTTCTGATGAGCCCATGAAAAAGGGTTGGATTACCAATAGGAACAAGTTTATTCTCGTTCCCTCAGGCTCGGGGAAATCTTTCTTCACCAATCACATGGTCAGAAGCTATTTCGAGCAGGGTACCCACGTAGTCCTGATTGATGTGGGACATTCCTATCAAGGACTCTGTGAACTGGTAGGAGGATATTATTTCACGTATTCAGAGGAGTCTCCCATTTGCTTTAATCCCTTCTACTTAGACCGAGGGGTGATGGATACGGAGAAAAAGGAAAGCCTGAAAACCCTTTTGCTTGCTCTTTGGAAAAAGGAGGATGAGGTCTTCCGCCGGTCGGAATATGTGGCAATATCGAATGCGCTGAAATCTTTTTATGAATTTTTGGATGGTTCACCACAGGTTTTTCCCTGCTTTGATTCTTTCTACGAGTTTCTTCAATCGGAATTCCGTCAGTTGATCGAAGTGGAAAAGGTGAACAGCCGGGATTTTGATCTGGGGAATTTCCTCTACGTACTCCGGCCTTTTTATCGGGGTGGTGAATTTGATTACCTGCTCAACGCCAGGGAGAATCTCAATCTCTTAGACCAACGGTTTATCGTTTTTGAGCTGGATAAAATCAAAGACCACCCCATACTTTTTCCTGTGGTCACCCTGATCATCATGGAGATTTTTATCGCCAAAATGAGAAAGCTCAAGGGCCAGCGAAAAATGATCCTCATTGAAGAAGCCTGGAAAGCCATTGCCAAGGAAGGGATGGCTGAGTACATCAAATACCTCTTCAAAACTGTTCGAAAGTTCTATGGGGAAGCCATCGTCGTCACCCAGGAAGTAGATGATATCATCCAAAGCCCGGTCATTAAGGATGCTATCATTAATAACTCGGACTGTAAAATCCTGCTGGACCAGAGTAAATACCAAAATAAGTTTGATCTCATTCAACAGCTCTTGGGCCTCACAGATAAGGAACGGTCCATGATTCTCTCAATCAACAAGGCCAATGATCCCTCTAGGAAATACAAAGAGGTATTTATTGGATTGGGAAGCCACAGTCAAGTCTTTCGAACAGAGGTAAGTATCGAAGAATATCTGACCTATACCACGGAAGAAAAAGAGAAAATGCGTATCGAGGAGCTCTGTCTGCTTTATGGTGGAAACAGAGAAAAAGCCATTGCCCAATTGGCAGAAGAATTACGAACTCAAATACCTAGCTAAACCCACTTAACTCTAGCTTATGTCTTTCCTTCACTTGCCCGTCATCAGGCGTCTAGCCTTGATGCTGGCCCTGCTGTGTCTAAACAGCCCATCTCAAGCGGCAGCTCTTCCTCTTGCAGAAATTATCCGCCAAGGAGTAAAAAAAATCATCGTTGCCGTGGATTTGAAAATCCAAAGGCTCCAGAATGAAACCATCTGGCTGCAACAGGTTCAACAAAAGTTGGAAAATATCCTATCCAAAAACGAACTGGCTGATATTGCCGCTTGGGGACAACGCCAAAAAGAGCTCTACGGAGAGTATTACGAAGGGCTCTGGAAAGTCAAACAAACGATCAAACAGGTCCAGCGAATAAAATCAATTGCCCAAACTCAGGCTGAAATGCTAAGGGCTTACCAAGAATCCTGGCAAATCTTGCAAGCAGATGGTAGGTTTTCACTAGCTGAACTGGAACTCATTCGAAATCGATACGGGGAAATCCTAAGGCAAAGCGCCCTTCATCTCTCTGAACTGACGGAGTTAATACAGGAATTTTCTATTCGCTTGTCGGATGGAGAGCGACTGGAGCGCATCCATCACCTTGATCTTCAAATGGCGGGAAATTTCCGTAGGCTGGTCAGCTTAAATCTGCAACTGGAAACAATCAATACCCAGCGCAAAATCTGGGCTAAAGAAGGTAATGTTCTGGAGGGACTCCTGAAATGAAGAAGGCATCTATTACCGTTATCCTGATATTAAGCGCTTTTCTTTTTGAGGCTAGGCTTTCTGCCCAAACTTGGAATGAACTCTTCCGGCAAAAAGAAACCCAAAAAAAATACCTGCTCCTTCAAGTAGGCGCCCTAAAAATACAATCGGGACTTTTGAATGAAGCTGGCCAAATTGCGGAGTTTGGTCTGAATGCCATTGGAACTTGGAGGAATCTGGAAAAAGGTCTTCATGAGGACTTCTTCATTTCCTTCAAAAGATTGGGGCCCTTGTCGAATCGCGCTCTTGAAAAACTCCATAATTCAGGACTACATCCACTCATTCTTAGGGACCGAATCCGAAAAAGTGAACTTCAGGGATTAAGCCTCAGCAAGGATCAACTCTTCCTCCATTGGAATTCTAAAGTCCACCAAGGAATGCTTCGGCGATGTGAATTTTTCCTCGCTGAGCTAAACCTGATCCTAGGGAATAATTTGGAAATGGACGACAACGATCGATCCGCCTTACTGGATAGCCTAGGTAGGGATATCCTTCAGCTCCATCGTGATCTTTCACAAGTACAAAAATCTGTACAATTCCGATTAGCAAGCCAACGCTTTCAGGAATACCAATTACAACTTCTAAACCGATACTGAGATGAGAAACCTATGCTACCGCTTTATCATGGTTATTCTATTGCTGATTTCTGGACCTATTGCTAAAGCTCAATCGGATGAAGTTCAACAACTTCTGCTCAACGTGGAAAAGCTGAATCAGCTGAAAGACATGCTTGAGAATATGAAGGATAAATATCTAATTATCAGGCAAGGGTATAATCAGGTTAAAGGGATTGCTGAAGGCAACTTTAACCTTCATCAGGCTTTTTTGAATCGCTTGCTGAAAGTGAACCCCAATGTTAGAGCCTACTATAAGGTTGGTGAAATCGTTGAACTCCAAATCAGTTTGATTCGGGGGATGGCTAAAGTCAAACAGGAATTCAGATGGTCGGATTTCTTGGAGGAACAGGAGTTTGCTCAAGTGGATCGCCTCTTTTCGGTGTGGTCAAGATCTAGCCTGAATCTGTTGGAAGAACTCCTTCTAATCCTTTCTGATAATCAACTTGAGATGGGGGACTGGGAACGCATTGAAGCGATTGATCGCCTCCATGCTTCGGTTCTTAACCTCAGTAAAGGCGTTGCCATGTTCGCCAACTCTATTTCCGAGTTGGGAGACCTGCGCAATATGAAATCCAGGGAATTAACAACGCTACAAACTTTATTTGGTGATGAGTCTAATTAGCAAGAAACCAACTAAAGGAAGTTTATCTAAAATCCCGAAATCCATCAGATTACTGCCTCTTCTAATCCTAATGCCTAATCTGGTATTTGCCGGAGACTTCGCTGATTTTATTAAAGATTTCAATGCTATCATCTCTGAGGTAGGATTGACTATCAGTGCAGATACCATATCACTTAGCGGTCCAGCTAGAGCAATCGCAAGCCTTGGTGCTGTTTTCTACATTGGATTTCGAGTGTGGAGGCATATCGCCAATGCGGAAGCAGTGGATTTTTATCCCTTATTGAGGCCTTTTGTCCTAGCTATTGTCATTGCCAATTTCAATTGGGTGACGAGTCTGATTGCCGGAATATGCAGTCCGGTGGTTGCCGGAACGGATCACCTGAGGGAGGCATCCCAAAACAGCATCAACCTGCTCATTGAGGCGAAGAAAAAGGCCATGAAGGAAGGTGAGTTTTGGAATATGTACGTAGGGGACTCGGGATCAGGTGACCGGGATCTTTGGTATGAATATGCTAACCCCGGAGCAGGAGATGAGAATTGGCTGGAAAGCATTGGGAATGGGGTTCAGTTTGCCATGGAAAAAGCCTCTTTTCAGCTCCAGATGAATATCAAAAGCTGGATGTCTGAAGTCCTCCAAGTCCTTTACCAAGCTGCCGGTTTGGCCATCAATGTCATCCGCTTATTCTACCTCGTGGTATTGGGCATCTTGGGGCCAATTAGCTTTGGATTAGCCGTATTCGATGGATTTCAACATACCCTAGTTCAATGGATCGCCCGCTATGTCAATGTTTACCTGTGGCTTCCAGTAGCTAATGTTTTTGGATACATCATCAATGTCATCCAAACCAAAATGCTGGAATTGGATCTCTCCCAGATCGAGTCAGAGGGAAGAACCTTCTTTTCTTCCACTGATACAGCCTTCTTAATTTTTATGGTGATCGCCATCGTAGGATACACAACCGTGCCCTCTGTAGCCAACTACATCATCTATGCCGGTGGAAAGGACTCACTCCTGCATAAGACCAGCAACATCGTGGCTCAATACCCCAATCAGTTTCAAAAAATGCTCAGATAAACCAATTTCCTATGCTCGCAAAACTTAAAGAATTGGATACTGCCTTTGTGCATCTAAAAAATTGGACTCTGGCTCTTGTGACATTTTGCCTTCTTTTCTCTTGCTGGACGGTGTGGTATTGCTTGGGAGAATTGAACAAGGCAAGGCAGGAAGTCTATCTTGTGACACAAGATCAGGTGCTCAAGGCCTTTGCCAATCCCCGGGATGCACTGATAGGCGTGGAGGCTAGAAGTCACCTGAAGCAGTTTCATAACCTGCTGTTTACTCTTTCTCCAGATGAGAAATTAATCGAGCAGCAGCTCAGTGAATCGCTTTATTTCGGAGATCATAGTGTCAAGTTTCACCTTGACAACCTAAGAGAAACGGGGTACTTCAAAAAACTCCTTGCTGCGAATATTAGTCAACGAGTGCACCTGGATAGTATTCAGGTAGACGAAACCCAGACAGATTACCCCTTTCGGGTTTATGGAAAACAGGAAATCATCCGCTCCTCTTCCATACTCTTTCGCTCCTTGGTCACCTCCGGAAATCTCCGTCCTATCCAACGTTCGCCGGCCAATCCTCATGGATTTCTCATCGAAAACTGGGAAATCCTCGACAATCGAGATCTCTACCAAAAAAACCGATAACCATGATTCAATTGACCTTTGCCCAATTTGAACGGGATATCCATGCGCTTTCCGCTATAAGATCTACCGGAAAAATTGCCAGTGGATTTTCTCCCTACCTAGCCTTTGGACTGATCTATATCCAATTGGTTTGGACCAAGTGCTTAAACAAATGGGATTCCGGCCTTCAGCCCAAACTAAGACCCTGGATCTATCTGGGCATATTCCTCTTCTTTTTAGCGGGATTGATCCTGCCACAATGGCTCGCTAATCCTAAACCCAATGCTTCAGCGGTCTCCCTAGTTTCGATAGTACCCATGGTACCCCTCGAACCAACATGGATTCCAGATACCCTGATTACTAACTCTTCATTCACTAAACCAACACTACCATGAGTACAAAACTCTCCGAATCTGCCCAACGAAAAAAAGGCATTTTCCTGCTTTGCGTTCCAGTTTTGATTATTCCAATCCTTGCCTTATTGGCTTGGAATGGACCTGCAAATCTGCCATTAACAGAACCTGAGACCCATGGACTTAACCTTGAAATCCCCAGCCCTTCCTTAGAGAAGAAGCAAAGCTCCAAGGCTGATGCCTACCAATCCGTCCAAACAGCCGAAAAAGCAGCGGAGGAATGGCCCCTTCCTGATTTTTTGAACCAATCTCTCCTGGAGTCTTCTGCAAAGGTAGCCCTTCCAAATAATTCTATGGGGTTTGATTTGATTAGTCATCAGACTTCTGAAAAACTATTAAATCCTTCCTTAAATGGGACCGAAAAGGAAATCCAAGAACGTCTGCTACTCTTGGACCAGGTAGTTCAGGGTAGGGAGATACCTGCCTCCTTTTCTTCACCACTACAAAGGGATGCTCATAATTCTCGTGAAATCGATCCTCAACTCCTTGAATTGCAACAAATGATGGATCAGATTATGGCCTCTAAGAAGCAACCTGATCCTGAAATCCAACAGCTGGAAGGACTTATGGATAAAATTCTTCAGCTTCAATATCCGGATAAGTACCCGAGTCCGGAATTGAAAATCGTGTCAGATTTTTCTCCTGTTTCAGTTGGCTCGTCGGCAGGTAATTCGAATCAAGAGGAGATCACTTTTCCAGAAATAGATGATTATCAAATTTCTTCAAATGGATTTTTTGGCTTGGATGAAAAAACGAGCCACCCCTATTCTGACAACACTTCCTTTCCAAAAACCATTGCCGCATCTGTAGCACGCTCTCAGGAAATTATTCCCGGAGAAGCACTGGAATTAACTCTTGAACAGGATTTGACGGTGGGAGGAAATGTCATCTCCCCCGGGTCAGTACTTCATGCAAAAACCAGCTTAAAAGGTAGCCGATTGGAGATTCAGGTTTCTGGAATTCTCCAAGAAGGAATTCTGATTCCGGTTTCCCTGATTGGCTATGGACTTGACGGGATTTCGGGAATCGAACTATCGGATATGAAAGGAGCCTCTCAATGGATTAAAGCCTCAAGTCAATCAGCTCAGTCCATGAATATGGGTATGCTGGGAATGGATTGGCAAAGTCAGTTGGCTAACTCCGGTATTCAAGCAACCCGTAATCTGATCCGAAGCAAATCCCGAGTCCGAAAAATTGAAATCAAGGCCGGACATCCTATCCTATTAATCGATTCTTCCACTTCTAAAACACAATCCTTATGAAGTATTTTGCAAGTGTATGCTGTTTAGTATTCTGCTTGGTGAGTTTAGGATACGCCCAAACTGTTGAGGTTTCTTGGGACAAAACCACTGTACTTATTTTTGATAGCCCTATCCAATCCGTTGATCGGGGCAACCGGTTTCTCCTGAGTGAACAGGACCCCAAGGCGCTCAATGTGCTCAAAATCAAAGCGGGAAGTAGAGAACTGCCCGAAACTAACCTTCATGTGTTGACTGAAGACGGTGAAATCCATGCTTTTGAGATTCGTTATGCAGCTAATCCAACTTCCACAACGCTTGATTTCAGAAACCAAGCCGAACGGAAAAAAGCCATTGCCTCCTATGGTTTTGATTGGGAAGATTTTGAGATGCTGGCAACCTATCTGGAGGAAAGGTCTGCTAAAACCATAAAGAAGCAATTCCAATATGAGGTCCACTTTTGGCTTAGAGGAATCTATTACCAGAATGGATTGCTGTTTTTTGATCTAAATGCAAAGAACAATTCATCTATTCCTTTTGAAGTCATCGGCCCCGAAGCAAGAGTGGTGGACTCCAAATCCAAAAAGCAAGGCTCCTCACGAGAACAAGTGCTTACTCCTTGGATGGATTTTAGTTCGAGAAATCTATTATTGACCACTGGTAGCAACCAATCCCTTTTAGTTGCCTATCCTGCCTTTACTATTTCCAACCGGAAGCGCCTCAATTTTTACCTCAAAGAGAAGAATGGGGATCGGGAACTTCAACTCAGTCTTAAAGGCAAAAAACTATTGAAAGCAATTCCTTTACCTATGTTTCACACTAAACCAACTATCACACATGGATCAGGAGAATTATGAGTTTTTGACTGAAAAACTCAAGTACACAGGCTTTGAAGATAAGCTGAATGCCAAACTCAAAGAAGAGATCAAGTCCGGAAAAGAATCATTTAATCTGGGACTTAGCATTGAAATCGAAGGTAAAACCATGGATGTTGATCTTCACTTTAAGAAGTCAGCGATTTCTGAACGATATTTCTTCAACAAGTTTGATGCAAGCCTTCGAAATGAAAACCCGGAACTGGAGCCTAAACGGCATACCTTCTATCAGAATCAGGGTGTAACTGCCAAAGAAGCATTCAACCTGCTGGAAGGTAGGGCGGTTTATAAGTCTCTGACAGATTCTGAAAAAGAACCATACCAAGCATGGCTTCAGTTGGATTTGACCAAAAAGGAAGACAACAACAACTTTCAAGTCAATCAATATCATGAGAAATATGGCTTTAATCTCGAAGAGGCACTTAAAAAGCTTCCCATTAAAGAGCTTAAGGATGATACCCGAACGGAATGGATGATCCGCTCGCTTCAAAAGGGTAATACCTATCCGGTGGTCATGGAACGGAAAGGCCAAGATGAGGTCATGTTCGTCGAAGCAAGCCCCAAGTTTAAATCAATCAATGTTTATGATTCGAATATGAATTCAGTGAAATCATCTGAAATCTTGGGTATGGATCAAAAGCAGTCTGCTGAACAAAAAGCCGATGACCTTTCTGGTAAAAAAAAAGACCTGAAACAGGGGGAGAAAAAGGGACTGGTTGAACCAACTCTTAGTCAATCTGTTGCCAAAAGCCGAAAAGGGTCTAGAATTTGATTAGCTTGCTGAGCTATTTGACCTATTTGTTTTTGGTGAAAGACCCGACTTTTGTAAGTCGGGTTTTTTT
>VFQM010002280.1_pt1 | contig 14575 bp, 11 predicted proteins | sample 3512391 | NCBI WGS metagenome assembly VFQM01 (sample SAMN10412369, study PRJNA504923) | tailings metagenome | isolation source: Replicate 1 from Balatoc abandoned mine | place: Philippines
GCCAGCTGCACGTCGAAGGGCAGCGAGGTCGAGATGCCGTTCGGGTAGATCTCGTGCGTCGTCAGGCCTTCCGGCTCGAGGAAGATGTTATGGCTGTCCTTCGCCGCAAAACGGTGGATCTTGTCTTCGATCGACGGGCAGTAGCGCGGCCCGACACCTTCGATGACGCCGGTGTACATCGGCGAGCGGTCGAGGTTGTCGCGGATGATCTGGTGGGTTTGCGCGTTGGTCTGCGTCACCCAGCACGGCAGCTGCTTCGGGTGCTGGCTGGCCGAGCCGAGGAAGGAGAACACCGGCAGCGGATCGTCCGAGTGCTGTTCTTCCATCACCGAAAAATCGATGGTCTTGCCATCGAGCCGCGGCGGCGTGCCGGTCTTCAGCCGGCCGACCGGCAGCGCCAGTTCGCGCAGGCGCGCGGCGAGCGACACCGACGGCGGATCACCCATGCGGCCGCCGGTGTAGTTCTGCAGGCCGACGTGAATGAGACCATTGAGGAAGGTGCCGGCGGTAAGCACGACGGCGCGCGCGTCGAAACGGATGCCGAGTTGCGTCACTGCGCCGGCGATGCGGTCGCCCTCGACGATCAGGTCGTCGCAGGCCTGCGCGAAGATGGTCAGGTTCGGCTGGTTCTCCAGCCGGGAACGGATCGCCTGCTTGTAGAGCACGCGGTCAGCCTGCGCGCGGGTGGCGCGCACTGCCGGGCCCTTCGAGCTGTTGAGAATGCGGAACTGGATGCCGGCCTCGTCGGTGGCCGCCGCCATTGCCCCGCCGAGCGCATCGACCTCCTTGACCAGGTGGCCCTTGCCGATGCCGCCTATCGACGGGTTGCAGCTCATCGCCCCGAGCGTATCCATGTTGTGCGTCAGCAGCAACGTGCGCTGCCCCGTGCGCGCGGCAGCGAGCGCCGCCTCGGTGCCGGCGTGGCCGCCACCGACGACAATGACGTCGAAACGCTCGGGGTAGTGCATGGGGTCGGAAACCTTGGGGGAAAGTGAACGGGAAAGGGGCGCGATTTTACGCCAGTTCGCTGAAAAATAACAGGTTTCCGGGTTTTGCCCGGGCCGTGGCATGCTGGCGGAAAACCCCGAACCCGCCATGCGCATCCATCGTCAGTTCCTCAATCGCCTCGATCCGGACCCCGAGCCGGAAGACGTCGTCGTCGTCATCGACGTGCTGCGCTCATTCTCCACGGCAGCCTATGCCTTCGCTGCCGGCGCCACGGCCATTCATCCGGTCGAAACGATCGTCGAGGCGGTGAACCTGCATCGGTTGCTGCCGCAGGCCCTCACCACCGGCGCCATTGCCGGCGGCGACCCGGCACCGGGGCTCGATTTCGGCAATTCGCCCTCGGCACTCGCCAGCAGGAATCTGTCGGGCCGCGAGCTGATCCAGACCACCGCCGCCGGTGTCCGCGGCCTGCTCCGCTTTGCCCATGCCCGCTCGGTGTTCGCCGGCAGCCTCGTCTGTGCGCAGGCAACGGCTGCCGCCATACGGAAACAGGGAGCACGGGAGGTGATGCTCCTCATCACCGGCGAATGGGTCGATCGCGACGGTGATGAGGACGTCGCCTGCGCCGATTATCTCGAAGCACTGTTGCGCGGCGAGAAACCCGACGCGCGAAGCTTCGAGCAGCGTGTCCGCAACTCCGACTTCGGCCGCCGCTTCCTTGCCGGCGACAACCCGAGCCTGCCCCTGGCCGACCTCGACCTCTGCGCGCAAGCCGACCGCTTCGATTTCGCGATGCCGGCGACCCGGCGCGAGGAACGCTTCGTGCTGGAACCGCTGCGTCTTGGCTGATCGATGCCCGGAAAGCAGATCGGCCACCCGCGGGTGGCCGATCTGTCATGGCAGGTAGAAGCCGTCAGGCAGCGACGGAAGCCGGGACGGACGTCCGGATCAGGTGGTCGAAGGCGCCGAGCGAAGCCGTGGCGCCCGCCCCCATCGCGATGATGATCTGCTTGTAGGGCACCGTCGTCGCATCGCCGGCCGCGAACACGCCGGGAACCGAGGTCTGGCCGCGGGCATCGATCTCGATCTCGCCATGCTTCGACAGGTTGAGCGTGCCCTTCAGCCAGTCGGTATTCGGCAGCAGGCCGATCTGCACGAAGATGCCTTCGAGGTCGATCCGCTTCGTTTCGCCGGTGGTCCGATCCTTGTAGCTGAGACCGACGACCTTGCTGCCATCGCCGTGCACCTCGGTGGTCTGCGCCTGCTTGATCACGGTGACGTTCGGCAGACTGGCCAGCTTCTTCTGCAGCACGGCATCGGCGCGCAGCGCATCGGCAAATTCGAGCAGCGTGACGTGGCCGACGATGCCGGCGAGATCAATCGCCGCCTCGACGCCGGAATTGCCGCCACCGATCACCGCGACGCGCTTGCCCTTGAACAGCGGGCCATCGCAGTGCGGGCAGTAGGCCACGCCCTTGCCCCGATACTCGCGCTCGCCGGGAACGTTCATCTCGCGCCAGCGGGCGCCGGTGGCGATGATGACGCTCCTCGCTTTGAGCACGCCGCCGCTGGCTGTGCGGATCTCGTGGAAACCCTGGCCGTCTGCGGCCGGAATGAGCGACTCCGCGCGCTGCAGGTTCATGATGTCGACGTCGTACTCTCGCACGTGCTGCTCAAGGCCGGCAGCCAGCTTCGGACCGTCGGTTTCCTTCACCGAAATGAAGTTCTCGATCGCCATCGTGTCCAGCACCTGTCCGCCGAAGCGCTCGGCCAGCACGCCGGTGCGGATGCCCTTGCGCGCGGCATAGATCGCCGCTGCCGCGCCGGCCGGACCGCCGCCGACGACGAGCACGTCGAAGGCTGTCTTGGCGCTGATTTTCTCCGCCTCGCGCTTCTCGGCACCGACATCGAGCCTGGCGACGATCTCCTCGATCGTCATGCGTCCCTGGCCGAAGGGCTCGCCGTTAAGGAACACGGTGGGCACGGCCATGATCTTGCGGGCACTGACTTCATCCTGGAACAACGCGCCGTCGATCATGACGCTGCTGGCACCCGGATTGAGCACCGCGATCAGGTTGAGGGCCTGCACGACATCCGGGCAGTTGTGGCACGACAGCGAGATGAAGGTCTCGAAGCGGAAGTTTCCGTCGAGCGCCCGGATCTGTTCGATCACTTCCGGCTCGACCTTGGGCGGATGGCCACCGGTCTGCAGCAGCGCAAGCACCAGCGAAGTGAACTCGTGGCCCATCGGCACGCCGGCGAACTCGATTCGCGCCGCCTCGCCGGGACGGCCGATGGCGAACGACGGCTTGAGACGGGCATTACCGTCCTCGCGCACGCTGACCTTGGCCGACAGTTCGGCGATGTCATGCAGCAGGCCGCGGATTTCGCCGGCGGCAGCGCTGTCGTCGAGAGAGGCGACCAGTTCGATCGGCTGCTGCAGCCGTTCGAGGTAGGTGCCGAGTTGTTGCTTGATGGCGTCGTCGAGCATGTTCGTTCTCCCTTGGGTATCGGTTATATCCGTTCCACTGGCAAGGCCGCGGGCGATGGTCTGCCACGGCCTTGCCGGTGGCTTCCGGGGGTGACCCCGGAAGCAGCGGTGGCAGGTTTAGATCTTGCCGACCAGGTCCAGCGACGGCGCCAGGGTCTTCTCGCCCGGGGTCCACTTGGCCGGGCAGACTTCACCCGGATGCGAGGCGACGTACTGGGCAGCCTGAATCTTGCGCTTCAGTTCCTTGGCGTCACGGCCGATGCCCAGGTCGTGGATTTCGCAGACCTTGATCACGCCTTCCGGGTTGATGACGAAGGTGCCGCGCAGGGCCAGGCCCTCTTCCTCGATCATCACGCCGAAGTTGCGGGTGATGGCGCCGGTCGGGTCACCGAGCATCGGGTACTTGATCTTCTTGATCGTGTCCGAGGTGTCGTGCCAGGCCTTGTGCGTGAAGTGGGTGTCGGTCGACACGGAGTACACCTCGACGCCCATCTTCTGCAGGTCGGCGTATTCATCGGCCAGGTCGCCCAGCTCGGTCGGGCAGACGAAGGTGAAGTCGGCCGGGTAGAAGAAGACGACGGACCACTTGCCCTTGAGGTCGGCCTCGGTGACCGGCACAAACTTGCCGTTGTGGTAGGCGGTGGCCTTGAAGGGCTTGATTTCGGTATTGATCAGGGAAGTGCTCATGGTTATCTCCTTGGGTTGAGGTTATGCAACGAGAGTGATGATAGGCATCGGCGATGGATTAATCTAATTTATATTATTCATATATAAAATAGTCTTTAACTATCACCATTCAGGGTGACGTCGCAATCCTTGCGGCACCGACACGCGATCAGATCGCCGGCAGGCCGCTTGTCAGCGCTGATTGCATCGCTTACCTTTGTGTCATGGCCCTTGTAGACGACATTTCCGCCGACGAGATTTCGCAGCGACTGCAGAAGGAACTGCCCCGCAAGCGCGTATTGATTGTAGACCGTCACCCGGCAGCGCGCGACTCGCTCAGGCTGATGCTTTCCGCTCTCGGCATCACCTCGGTGGTTGGCGCCGGCGGTTCGGCCGAAGCCCTGCGGCAGGTCGGTTCATCGAGCTTCGACATCATCATCTCCGACTACGTGCTCGACGATGGGCGGGACGGACAGCAACTGCTGGAAGAACTGCGCCTCCGCCACCTGATTCCGCTGGGCACGGTCTTCATGATCGTTACCAGCGAACGCAGTTTTCAGAACGTGATCTCGGTTGCCGAACTCGCTCCCGACGATTACGTCATCAAGCCGTTCACGGTGGACCAGCTGCAGGCACGCCTGCTCAAGGCCGTCTTCAAGAAGAACTTCTTTGCCCCGGTCTACCAGAAGCTCGATGCCGGCGCCTACGTCGGCGCACTCAATGCCTGCGAGCGCCTGCTTGCCAATACCTCGCCCTTCGAATTCGACATCATTCGGCTGAAGGGCGAGATTCTCAATGCGCTTGGCCGGCACGACGAGGCAGAGGCGGTCTATCGGGAAGTCATGACCACGAAGCCTTCGCCGTGGGCCCGCATGGGGCTTGCCGTCGCCTTGCGCGGCCGCAAGTCGCTCGACGAGGCCGAATCGCTGGCGAGATCCGTCGTCGACGAGTTCCCGCAATATCTGTCCGCGTTCGACTTTCTCGCCGGTGTGCAGGAGGAGAAAGGCCTGCTCACCGAAGCACAGGCGGTATTGCAGCAGGCTGCAACGATTTCTCCGAAGAACGCGGTCCGCCAGCGCATCGTCGGCGATGTGGCGATGCGTAATGGCGATCTGGAAACCGCCGAAAAGGCATACACGAAGGTCCTGGAACGTCACCGCGGCTCATCGCTGCGGCAGATCGACGACTACGCCAACCTGTCGCGCGTCATGCTCGACCGCGGGCATACCGGCGGTGCCCGTCAGGTCATCCAGGAACTGAAGCGGGAGTGGCGCGGCAACCGTCAGGGCGAGTACGCCGCGACGGTGATGGACAGCCTCTGCCTGCAAGCGGAAGGCGAACCCGGCAAGGCCCGGGCGGCAATGGAAGAAGCGCTGCGCTTGCACCAGGCCCTGGCCGCGGATGCCGACCCGGTGCGGCCGATGTCGAACAAGATCGCGATTGATCTGGCACAAGCCTGCCTCGCCGCTGGCGACAGTGACGCTGCGCAGGCGATCATGCGCAAGGTGGCGGCGGAGAACAACGAGAACAAGAATCTCATCTCGCGCATCGAAGGCGTATTCGCCAAGAGCGGCCAGGAAGACGTTGGCCGCATGCTGCTCGACGAGGTCAACCGCGAGATCATCGAGCTCAACAACCGGGGCGTTCTCGCCGCCCGCAGCGGCAATCTGGAGGAATCGGTACGCATGCTGATCGATGCCGCTGAAACGGTGCCGAGCGTCCAGTTCCTGGCCAACGCCGTGAAAGCGATCTGTGCCCTGATGGATCAGCGGGGTTGGCGGGACGACCTCGCCGAGCAGGCCCAGCGTTACCTGAGAACGGCGCGTGGCCGCGACGCCAAGGACTGGCGCGTGATCACTGCTCAGGAAGTCCTGTCGCGGATCTGCAGCAAGTACGGAAAATCGCTCGGCTGACTGCCGTCCGGCCGGGTTGTTCCGGAATTAGTTGAACGTATCCCAGCCGAATTTCAGGATCAGCAACGAAACGACGATCAGGAACACCTGACGCACGAAGCCGCTGCCGTGCTTCAGCGCGAGGTGCGTGCCGGCGACCGAGCCGCCGACGTTGCAGAGCGCCATCAGGATTGCCGCCTGCCAGAGCAGGTGGCCGTTCGGCGCGAAGTAGGCGAGCGCGGCGAGGTTGGTGGCGACGTTCACCACCTTCGCCGCCGCCGACGCGTGCAGGAAGTCGAAGCCGAAGAAGCGGACGAACAGGAAGATCAGGAAGCTGCCGGTGCCTGGACCGAAGAAGCCATCGTAGAAGCCGATGACGCCGCCGAGCAGCACCGCGTAGACGAGTTCCCGGTGCCCCGAATGCGCCGGCCCGTGCACCGCACCGAAATCCTTCTTCATGAAGGTATAGGCCGCGGCACCGACCAGCAGCACGAGGATCAGCGGCCGCAGCAGCTCGCGCGGCAGCCAGGCCACCGCCATCGCGCCAAGGTAGGAGCAGGCGAAGGCGGCGAGCGCCGCCGGCAAGGTGGTGCGCCAGGGCATCGCGACGCGGCGCGCGTAGCGCCAGGCGGCGTTGCTCGTGCCGAAGATGCTGGCGAACTTGTTGGTGCCGAACAGCGTCGCCGGCGACTGCTGCGGCAGCAGCGTGAACAGCGCCGGGATCTGGATCAGGCCGCCGCCGCCAACCACCGAATCGATGAAGCCGGCGACGAATGCCGCCAGCGCCAGCGCGGCAAGAAGCTCGGGAAACGCGTCAACCGGCAAGTGGAATCAGCGGCGCTCGCGCCACCCGGCATACCAGGCGACGAAGCGTGCCAGCCCGTCGCGCAGTGAGGTGCGCGGCGCAAAATCCACCCAGGCACGCAACTGCTCGGTATCGGCGTAGGTCGTATGGACATCGCCGGGCTGCATGGGAAGGAATTCCTTGATCGCCGAACGACCGAGAGCCTGCTCCAGCGTTTCGATGAATTCGAGCAGCGTCACCGGCTGGTGGTTGCCGATGTTGAACACGCGATGCGCCGCATGCGGTGCTGCCGCTTCCGGCCCTGGCGCCTTGTCAAGGACGCGGATGATTCCCTCGACGATGTCGTCGATGTAGGTGAAGTCGCGCTGCAGCTGGCCGTGGTTGAAGACCTTGATCGGCTCGCCGGCGAGAATGGCGCGGGCGAAGCTGAAATAGGCCATGTCGGGCCGTCCCCACGGACCGTAGACGGTGAAGAAGCGCAAACCAGTGGCGGGAATCCCGTAGAGATGGCTGTAGGCATGCGCCATCAGTTCGTTTGCCTTCTTCGTCGCCGCATAGAGGCTGACCGGCCGGTCGACGTTGTCGTCCTCGGCGAAAGGCACCTTCTCGTTGTCGCCATAGACGCTGGAACTGGAAGCGTAGGCAAGATGTTCAACGCTGGCATACCGGCATCCTTCGAGGATGTTGAGAAAGCCGACCAGATTACTGTCGGCGTAGGCATGCGGATTCTGCAGCGAGTAGCGGACACCAGCCTGGGCCCCCAGATGCACGACGCGCTGCGGCCGGCTGTCGGCAAACAGGAGCGCCATGCCGTCACGGTCGGCAAGGTCGAGACGAAGGAAGCGGAATCCCGGCTGTGGCAGGAGTTGCGCGAGGCGCGCCTCCTTCAGCGAGACATCGTAGTAATCGTTGAGGTTGTCGATGCCGATGACCTCGTCACCGCGCGCCAGCAGTCGCTGGCAGACATGCATGCCGATGAAGCCAGCGGCTCCGGTAACGAGGATCTTCATTTCAGCGACGTCCGATCGGGTAGTACTCGAAGCCGGCAGCACGCGGCTGCTCGGGCGGATAGAGATTGCGCCCGTCGAAGATCACCGGCGACTTGAGCGCAGTGCGAACGGCATCGAAATCGGGGCTGCGGAATTCCTTCCACTCGGTGACGATGACCAGCGCATCGGCCTCCCTGAGGGCCGCCATCGGGCTGTCGGCGTAGACGATGCGGCTATCGTCGCCGAAGATCCGCTGTGCCTCGCGCATCGCTTCCGGATCGTAGGCGGCGACTGTCGCCCCGGCAGCCAGCAGGTCGGCGACCAGTTCCCGGCTCGGCGCCTCCCGCATGTCGTCGGTGTTCGGCTTGAAGGCCAGCCCCCAGAGGGCGAAGCGCCGGCCGGCAAGATCGTCACCGAAGCGCTTCTTCACCTTGCCGGCAAGAACGCGTTTCTGCGCCTGGTTGGCCTCTTCGACGGCGGTCAGAACGCGCAGGGTCATGCCGGCCTCGTCGGCAGCCGTGCGGATCAGCGCCTTCACGTCCTTCGGGAAGCAGGAACCGCCATAACCGCAGCCGGGGTAGAGGAAATGATAGCCGATGCGGGCATCCGAGCCGATGCCCTGGCGAACCATCTCGATGTCGGCACCGAGCTGCTCGGCGAGATTGGCCAGCTCGTTCATGAAGCTGATGCGCGTCGCCAGCATGGCGTTGGCCGCGTACTTGATCAGCTCCGCGCTCTTCACGTCGGTCACGATCAGGCGTTCGTGATTGCGCTGGAACGGGGCATACAAGGCACGCATTGTCTGGATCGCCCGCTCGTCGGAAGCGCCGACGACGATGCGGTCCGGCCGCATGAAATCATCGACGGCAGCACCCTGCTTGAGGAACTCCGGATTGGAGACAACGCTGTACGGGATGTCCAGGCGGCGTTTGGCCAGCTCGTCGGCGACTGCGGCCGATACCTTGTCACCGGTACCGACTGGCACCGTGCTCTTGTCGACCACCAGCTTGTAGTCGGTCATCAAGCGACCGATGTTGCGGGCCGCCGCCAGCACGTACTGCAAGTCGGCCGAGCCATCCTCGTCCGGCGGCGTGCCGACGGCGATGAACTGGACGGCCCCGTGCGCCACGCTTTCTTCGACATCGGTCGTAAAATGCAGGCGGCCTGCAGCGACGTTGCGGCGGACCATGTCGTCGAGTCCGGGTTCGAAGATGGGTATGCCTCCCGATTTGAGAATCCGGATCTTTTCCTCATTCACATCGAGGCAAAGGACATCGTTGCCGACATCCGCCAGACAGGCCCCAGTAACGAGTCCGACGTATCCAGTACCGACGACGGTGATCTTCATTTAATGGCTCCCGACAAAAACTTCGATTCAATTACCAGTAAGGACGGCAATCGCCTCATCCGCCGTCAGCAGGGCGGCAACACCGCCCATGTAGCCGTGCACGGCGATGGTCTTGCGTCCCTGCAGGCGCTTTTCGTTCTTCAGATAGACGACGGCGCAGGCCTCCGGATTCCGCTTCAGCCAGGCCACGAGATCGGGCTCGTCGTCGAAGGCCACCAGCGGCTGGCGCAGGCGGCCGGCGAAATGGAACTGGTCATGGTAGAAGCCGTCGTTCGCCACCTGCTTGCCGCCTGCCTGCACAACAGCGATGGCTTCGGCCAGCGGGCGCGTATCGTAGTCGGAGAAGAAGGCGCGCGAAATCGCGAACTGGGCGAGACCGGCGAGCAGCGCTCCACAGAGCGCCAGCAGCGGCAATGTGTGTCGGCGGCAGCACAACCCGAGCACGACGAGCGCGAGGGCCAGCACGGTGAGCAGGAGCGAGGGCCACAGAACCGGCAACTCTGGCAGTGGATTCTTCGCCAGCGGCAGCCGGTCGAGGGCAAGCACCGACAGCGAAATACCGACGAGTGCGGCAACGATGGCCGGCAGCCAGGTACCTCCCCGGACTTCATTGCCAAGAGCCCGCGCAGCAAGCAGGGCGAATGCCGGAAAAATGGGAATCAGGTAATGCATCTGCTTGCCGCTGATCAGCGAGAAGGCGATGAAAACAGGCAGCATCCAGGCAACGCAGAAGCGCGCTCCGCCGTCGAGGCCGCCGGCTGAAAGCCGCTTCAGGCCTAGCCAAACCCCTGACCAGAGCAGCCACGGGAAGAACATCACCGGCAGCAGCGGCAGGTACCACCACAAGGGCCGCTTGTGGGCGAAGGATTGCACCATGCGATCCGCGGTCTGACCCCAGAAGATGGCCCGACGATATTCGTCGCCGCCGGCAAAGCCTGCCGGGACCGCCCAGGCCAGCGCGATCGCCGCACCGCACAGGACGGCAGCGCCGATTCCGGCGGCCCAGCGCCCCCAGCGCAATCCGGGTCGCCACCAGGGCGCCAGCACCGCGACCGGCAGGGTATGCAGCAGGATCACCGGCCCCTTGGCGAGCACACCGAAACCGATGGCCACCCCGAGCAGGCCGAAGCCAAGACGCATGCGACCGTTCGCGGCGGTGAGGATGCCATGCATGCCGATCAGCGTAAAGCACGCCAGCATGACGTCGAACATCGCAGCGGTGGAGAAAAAAATCCACAGGAGACAACTTGCCAGCACCAGCGCGGCACGACCGCCGAGTCCGGTCCGCTCTGGCCAGAGTCGACGCGCAAGATAGCGTGTCAGTATCAGGCCTGCCGCGGAGAACAGTGGCGAAACAAGGCGCGGCCACCATTCATTGACGCCAAAGACTGCCCAGCCAAGCTGATAGAACCACATCAGCAGCGGCGGCTTGTGGCTGTAAGGCTCACCGTTCTTGAACGGAACCAAGTAGTCGCCGCGCAGCCACATTTCCCAGGCGACGCTGATGTAGCGGGTTTCATCGATCGGCGTCATCGGTCGGGTTTCCATGCCGATGGCCGCCATTATCGCAATGAGAATCAAGGCTGCCGCCAGGGCGACGCGCTCGCCATGCAGTGTGACGGAATCGGTTTGGTTCATCGTTGGCTTGTTTCCCCGAGTGCAGCATCCACTTCATCGTCAATGGACAGGCCATGCCGGTGGCGGTGATAGAGGTAAGCGCCGAGTATGCCCGAGAGCAGAAACAGCGCCACCGCCAAACCGACTCGCTGCGTTGGCGCGACATTGATGCCGCTGCCGACCAGGGAGAAGACCAGAGTCTGCGGCAGGAAGCCGACAAAATTCGCCGACAGGAAAGGCAGCGAGCGGATGCTGGAAATACCGGCAGCGAGATTGGTCAGCAGGTTGCTGCCGACCGGCAGCAGGCGGATGAGTAGGGTCATCGTGAACGGATGTTCGTGGATGAAGCGATCGAAGCGCTCCGCGCGGGCGCCGAAGCGACCACGCAGCAGACTGCGCCCGAAGAGGCGCGCATAGACGAACGAGAGGAAGCAGCCGAGGAGTGCCGCCAAGGCGCCGTACAGCGTGCCTTCGATCAGCCCGAAGGCGTAGCCGGCGAGGAAGGCGATGATCTGCCGCGGCAGGCCGATGGCGGTAAACACCGCCCCCATCGCCAGAAAGAGTGCCATTCCCTCGAAGCCATGGTCACGGATGTGTTCGTCGATCCACTTTTCGTTGATCGCATTGCCCAAGTCGCTGCTCTCGAACAGGTAGCCGAACAGCGCGAGGCTGAGGATCAGCCCCAGGCCCTTGAGCAGTACCTTGGGATTCATCAGAGATCGGAATCCGTCTCGATGATCGGCAGGCGCACACGGCGCTGCAGCCAAGCCACCCCGAACAGGTCGACGATGCCGACCCACAGCCGGTTGTGCAGGCCGTACTTCGAGGTGCCGCGCTCGCGTGGCCGATGATTGACCGGCACCGACACGACCGCCCCGCCGCCACGGATCACCAGGGCCGGCAGGAAACGATGGATGTGATCGAAGTTCGGCAGCATCAGGAAGGTCTCGCGGGCAAAGACCTTCAGGCCGCAACCGGTATCCGGCGTGCTGTCCTTCAGCATGCGCGAGCGCACGCCGTTGGCGACCTTCGACGACAGGCGGCGCAGGAAGGTATCGTTGCGACGGGTGCGCCAGCCGGCGAGCAGTTCGAGGTTGGCCGGCTGCTTCGCATCGGCGAGAACCGCCAGCAGCGCGGGGATGTCGGCCGGGTCGTTCTGTCCGTCGCCGTCGAGCGTGGCAATCCATTCGTGGCGCGCCGCACGCACGCCCGTCGTCACCGCCTGGCTCTGGCCGCAGGCCGTGCGATGGCGGATCACGCGCAGCATCGGAAATTCCTGCTTCAGCCTGTCAAGAACAGCCTGGGTGCCGTCGGTACTGCCATCGTTGACGTAGATGATCTCGAACTCCGCGCGACCGGTAAGCGCGGCGGCGATTTCGCGGACCAGCGGCTCGACGTTGTCCTGCTCGTTCTTGACCGGAACGACAACGGACAGGCGGCCGCGGTAGGGATGTTTGGGCATGACAAACCTGGAAAATAGTATAGGGCGCCAAATGGCAGGCGCCCTACGTACGACAAAGCCGTATTCTAGTCGATTACCGGCTCCAAAGCCTTAACCCCCAAAAGGATCGATCACTTTCCGATGCAGAAGCGGCCGAAGATCTCGCCAAGCAGGTCGTCGGCGCTGAATTCGCCGGTGATGCGGTTCAGCGCCCGCTGCGCCAGTCGCATTTCCTCAGCGAAGAGTTCGAGCTGCGGCAGCCGCGCCTCGGCGGCGACGAGATGCGCCGCCGCTTCGCGCAGGGCTTCGAGGTGCCGCTCGCGGGCGATGAACACGTCCTCGGCCTGATGCCAGCCAGCAACGGCGAGGAGTTCCCGGCGCAGCAGGTCGACGCCCTGCCCGCTCTTCGCCGATAGCGCGACGGTAACGCCGTCGGCGGTCTCGCGCCGTGCCGGCGGCTGGCCGGCGAGATCGATCTTGTTGTCGACGGTGATACGGCGGATGTCCGCCGGCAGGCGGTCGAGAATCGTCCGCTCGGCCGGGCCGATGCCATGCTGGGCGTCGGTCAGCAGCAGCACGACGTCGGCGCGCTCGACCTCGCGCCAGGTGCGGGCGATGCCGATTTTCTCGACCTCGTCCTCGGTGTCGCGCAGGCCAGCGGTATCGATCACGTGCAGCGGGATGCCTTCGATCTGGATGCTGCCCTTCAGCGCGTCGCGCGTTGTGCCGGCGACCGGCGTGACGATGGCCAGCTCGTCGCCGGCGAGGCAGTTGAGCAGACTGGACTTGCCGACGTTCGGCTGGCCGACCAGCACGACCTGCAGGCCGCCCTGCAAGAGCCGCCCCTGCTGCGCGCGGTCGAAGACCGCGGCGAGCCGGCCGCGCAGCCGCGCCAGCCGGCCGAAGGCGTCGGCCGACTGCAGGAAGTCGATTTCCTCGTCGGGAAAGTCGAGGGTTGCCTCGGTCAGCGCGCGCAGCTCGATCAGCTGGTCGGTAAGGGCGTGGATCTCCTTCGAGAATTCGCCCTGCAGCGAGCGCACCGCCGAGCGCGCGGCGCTTGCCGTGGCTGCATCGATCAGGTCGGCGACGGCTTCCGCCTGCGCCAGGTCGAGCTTGTCGTTCTCGAAGGCGCGACGGGTGAATTCGCCAGGTTCGGCCAGCCTCGCGCCGAGTTCGAGGCAGCGCGCAAGCAAGAGCTGCATGACCACCGGCCCGCCATGTCCCTGCAGTTCGAGGACGTCGTCGCCGGTGAAGGAATTTGGTGCAGGAAAGTAAAGAAGAAGGCCGCTGTCGATGCTGCGGCCTTCATTGTCGCGGAAGTCGGCGAGCGTGGCGTGGCGCGGTTTCGGCATCGTGCCGGTCAGCGCCTGCGCTAGAGGTGCCAGGTCTCCACCTGAAACGCGAACGACGCCGATACCACCACGGCCAGGTGCCGTCGCGATAGCGGCAATCGTCTCAGGACTTCTTCGCTGCACCCTCGATCATCCGCGTGATCTGCCACTGTTGGGCGATCGACAGGACGTTGTTCACCACCCAGTAGAGAACCAGACCGGACGGGAACCAGAAGAACATGATGCCGAAAATGAACGGCATCGCCGTCATGATCTTGGCCTGAATCGGGTCCGGCGGCGTCGGGTTGAGCTTGGTCTGGATAATCATCGAGACGACCATGATCACCGGCAGCACGTAGTACGGATCGGCAGACGACAGGTCGGTGATCCACAGCATCCACGGCGCATCGCGCATCTCGACGGCGCCGAGCAGCACCCAGTACAGGGCGATGAACACCGGGATCTGCACTAGGATCGGCAGACAGCCGCCGAGCGGGTTGATCTTCTCGGTCTGGTAGAGCTTCATCATTTCCTGGTTGAGGCGGGCACGGTCGTCGCCAAAGCGCTCCTTCAGCTGCATCAGGCGCGGCGTGATCGTCCGCATCTTCGCCATCGACTTGTAGCTGGCCGCCGACAGCGGATAGAAGATCGCCTTGATGCCGACCGTCAGCAGAATGATCGCCCAGCCCCAGTTGCCAACCAGCGTATGGATTGCCTGCAGCACCCAGAAAATGGGGGCAGCGACCACCGTCAGCCAACCGTAGTCGACGACCAGGTCAAGACCTTCCGCCAGCTTTTTCAGCGTCGCCTGTTCCTGCGGACCGGCATAAAGCGTGATCGACTGCGTTCCCTTGTCGCCGGCTGCAATCGGCGCCACCGGCAGGATCAGGCCGGTCGCGACGACGGTCGGATTGCCGTTGCCACCTTCGACCTTGCGCACGTAGAACTCGCGCTGGTCCTTGCCTTGCGGCACCCACGCAGAAACGAAGTAATGCTGGACCATCGCCAGCCAGCCGTTGTCGGCCGTCTTGGCAAACTTGGCCTTGT
>VFQM010002281.1_pt1 | contig 14558 bp, 12 predicted proteins | sample 3512391 | NCBI WGS metagenome assembly VFQM01 (sample SAMN10412369, study PRJNA504923) | tailings metagenome | isolation source: Replicate 1 from Balatoc abandoned mine | place: Philippines
GATGTTCGCCACCTGCGCGAAGCGCTCGCTGGCAATGCTGCCGAGGGCGAGTCCGGCCTGCGCGAGTTGCTGCCGACTCATCTGCGCCGCGGAGTGGCGGGCCGTGACATGGCCGATCTCGTGCCCGAGCACGGCGACGAGCTGCGCTTCGGAATTGAAGTGCGCGAGGATGCCGCGCGTGATGTAGATGAAGCCGCCCGGCACGGCGAAGGCGTTCACGACGGGGTCGTCCACCACGCGGAAGGTCCAGGGCAGGTTCGGGCGCTCGCTCTGCGCGGCCATCCGCGTGCCCAGTGTGCTCACGTAGCGCTGCAGCGCGCTGTCGGGCACGAGGCCCATTTCGGCGACGATCTGCGGGTCGTACTCGCGGCCCATCGCGATCTCCTGATCCTCGCTGATCATCATCAGCTCGCGGCGGCCGGTGGCCGGGTTGATGGCGCAGGCCGCGGCGATGACGCCGGCGGTGAGGAACGCGAGGGAGAGTTGGCGGCTGGGCATCGGGACTCCGTGTGGCGTCGGGGACTGCGACAATATGCGCCTGCGGGCGTGGTGCGGACTGGCATAATGAATGTAGGGTCTGTACATTTTACTCGTAATAATGAGTAGTTTTACTCATCATACTGAGTATTGTGTATGACCTTCCGACGCGCCCATTCGGACCTTCTCCGTGGCCGCCTAATGCAGCCGCGACAGTTCATCCAGGCGGTCACGGGCCCGCGCCAGGTCGGAAAGTCCACCCTCGTCCAGCAGGCGGTGGAGCAGCTCGACCTGCCCCTGCGTTACGTCAGCGCTGACGAACCGACGCTTCGAGGGCCCGACTGGATCGCGCAGCAATGGGAGGCCGCCCGGCTCGCAATCACCGGAGACAGCGGCGCCGTGCTGGTCATCGACGAGATCCAGAAGCTTCCGCAATGGTCTGAGACCGTGAAGCGGCTCTGGGACGAGGACAGTCGCGCGCGACGCCCGCTCAAGGTCGTCCTGCTCGGCTCGTCGCCGGTGCTCATTGCCGAAGGCCTCACGGAGAGTCTCGCCGGGCGATTCGAGACGATCTTTGCCGGACACTGGTCGCTGTCCGAGATGCAGGCCGCGTTCGGCTGGACGCTCGAGCAGTACCTGTTCTACGGCGGCTATCCGGGCGCTGCGCCGCTCATTGACGATCCCGCACGCTGGCGCCGCTACCTGCTCGACAGCTTGATCGAGACCACCATCGCGCGCGACGTGCTGATGCTCACGCGCGTGCACAAGCCGGCGCTGATGCGCCGCCTGTTCGACCTGGTCTGCCGCTACTCAGGACAAGAGTTGTCGTACACGAAGATGCTGGGCCAGCTGCAGGACGCCGGCAACACGGTCACGCTCGCCCACTACCTCGATTTGCTCGCCACCGCCGGAATGGTGCGCGGGCTCCCCAAGTACGCGGGCGACGCGGCCCGACGCCGCGCATCGAGCCCAAAGCTCCAAGTGTTCAACACCGCGTTGATGACGGCGCTCAGCGGGCACACGTTGGAGTCCGCGCGCCAAGACCACGAGTACTGGGGCCGCCTCGTAGAGTCCGCGGTCGGCGCACATCTCGCCAATGCCGCCCTCAGCGGGCAATGCGAGCTCCACTACTGGCGCGAGCGCGACCGTGAAGTGGACTTCGTCGTCACCGCGGAAGGCACTCTCACGGCCATCGAGGTAAAGAGCGGCCGCGCGCGACACGCGCACCCGGGCATCGCGGCGTTCACCGCGGCATTCTCACCGACGCGCACGCTGCTCGTCGGCGGCGATGGGATCGCGGTTCACGAATTCCTCGGGCAGACGGTCGAGCATTGGATCGGCGCTTCGCGCGTGGCTCTGCGACAGGGACATCGGGGAAACCACTACAGCGAGTGACCGCGCTCGCATCACAATATTGATACAGCGCAACGCAGGCCCCTCAGACCCGGACACGCCGTGCGTCACGACGAACGCCATCGCAGCGCCCACATCGGCTGGCTCCGCGCCGCCGTGCTCGGCGCCAACGACGGCCTCATTTCCACGGCCAGCCTCGTCATCGGCGTGGCCTCATCGGGCAGCGGGCGCGCGGCCATCCTGATTGCCGGCGTGGCCGGCGTCGTGGCGGGGGCGATGTCTATGGCGGCCGGCGAGTATGTGTCGGTGAGTTCACAGGCCGACGTCGAGGGTGCCGACCTCGCCCGCGAGCGCGGCGAGCTCGCCACGCAGCCGGAGTTGGAACTGGCCGAGTTGACGGGCATCTACATACAGCGCGGGCTCTCGCCCGACGTGGCGAAGCAGGTAGCCGAGCAGCTCACGGCCAAGGACGCACTTGGCGCGCACGCCCGGGATGAACTGGGCCTCTCGGAGATCACCGCCGCACGCCCCCTGCAGGCCGCGCTGGCGAGCGCGGGTTCGTTTGCGGTTGGTGCCGCGTTGCCGGTACTGATTGTCGCGTTCGCACCCAGCGCATCGCTCACGCAGTTGGTGATCGTCAGCACGCTGGTGCTGCTGGGCCTGCTCGGCGGCGTGGCGGCGAAGGTTGGCGGCGCAGCGGTTGGGCGCGGGGCCCTGCGCGTCGCCTTCTGGGGCGCCATCGCGATGGCCGCGTCGGCGATGGTCGGGAAGCTCTTCGGCACCTCGGTCGCGTAAGGACACACCGTCACCCTCACTCGCCTCGCCGTGCCTGACTTCCTCGAGTACGTGCTCGGCAACCTGCAGGCCAACGCCTATCCACTGCTGTTCGTCGGCTTGCTGGCCGCCGGCGAGGTGGTGTTGATCCCTGCGCTGTACCTCGCCGTCACGGGCCATCTCGAGCTGCCCGTCGTGCTCGGCATCGCCATCAGCGCGACCATCCTCTCCGACCTCGGCTGGTACGGCCTCGGGCGACTCTTCCCCAGCGCGGCGCTCTCGCGCCTCGCCAAGCGCCGCGGCGGCCGATTGCTGCCGTGGATCGAACAGGTCTTCACCGAACGCGCGGCGCGCGCGCTGTTCTACTCCAAGTTCGTGTACGGCACGCGCGTGCTGGCACAGTTGCTCGCCGGCCTGCACGCGATGCCGCTGCGCGTGTACCTGCCCGTCAACACGATGGCGATCGTCGCGGTCACGCTGCTGTTCACCGCCATCGCCCTGGCAATCGCCAGCGCCGCGGGGGTCCGATGATCTCCGTGATCATCCCGGCGTTCAACGAAGAAGCCACCGTCGGCGCCTGCGTCGCCGCCGTGCGCGGGCATCCGCAGGTGGACGAGATCATCGTGGTGGACGATGGCTCCGCCGACCGCAGCGCCGAGGTTGCCGAGCGTGCCGGCGCGATGGTGATCCGCCTCGCGGCGAACGTGGGCAAGGCGATGGCCCTCGACGCCGGCGTGCGCGCGGCGCGCAATGAGACCCTGCTCTTTCTCGATGCCGACGTGAGCGGCCACACGCACGCGACGATCTCGCGCATCATCCAGCCCGTGCTCGAGGGCAAGGTGGAGATGTTCGTCGGCATCCACGCGCGGCGCACGCTGTGGCTCAACCGCCTGCTGCCCGTGTTCCCCATCATCGGCGGCGATCGCGCGCTGACGCGCCGCCTCTGGGACGCCGTGCCGACGGCGCACAAACAGGGCTTTCAGATCGAGATCGCGATGAACCACACCGCCAAGCGATTCCCGCTGCGGATGGGATTCGCGCTGATCCCCGGCATCACGCATCACAGCAAGGAGCGCAAGTACGGCGTGCTCGTGGGGCTCTGGCGGCGATTGTTGATGCTGCGCGATATCGTTCGGGTGACGTTTCGGCTCTATGTGCTCGACGCCGTCACCCTCACCGACTCCTAATGCCGCCAGTTCACGTCGACCCCGCGCGCATCAAGCCATTCCGCGACGCCAAGGCCTTCTACGCCTGGCTCTCCAAGCATCACGACAAGGCCGACGAGCTCTGGCTCCGCATCTATAAGAAGGACTCCGGCATTCCCAGCATCACCGCCCTCGAGGCCATCGACGCCGGCCTCTGCTGGGGCTGGATCGACGGCATCCGCAAAGGCTACGACGAGATCTCGTTCCTGCAGCGCTACACGCCGCGCCGCGCCAAGAGCGTGTGGAGCCAGGTGAATCGCGACAACGTCGCGCGTTTGGTAAGCGAGGGGCGAATGACAGTGCACGGCCTCAAGCACGTGGACGCCGCCAAGCAGGACGGCCGCTGGGACGCCGCCTACGCGCCGATCCGCAGCGCCTCGCACAGCGCCATTCCCGACGACCTGCGCGCGGCGATCAAGGCGAACGCGAAGGCCGAGCGGATGTTCGCCAAGCTCAACAAGACGAACCTCTTTGCGCTGGCGTATCGCGTGGGCGCGATGCGCACGCCGGCCGGCCGAGCGAAGAAGATCGCGACCTTGGTGGCGATGCTGGCGAAGGGCGAGACGATCACGCCGATGCCGAAGGCGAAGGCGGCGGCGAAGAAGAAGTAGCCGCGGGCAATTCGTCCGTCGGGAGTGCACTGAAGGGATGGCGTTAGCACTGTAATGCGACTTGACCTGAAGCTCCGACGATCGCATATTTCAGGTGTTAGATCCCCCCTGTGCTTCAGCGCAGGGTGCGAGGCCGCTCCCCATCTGGGGGGCGGCTTCTGCTTTTCACACGGGATCTTCTATGAAGCGGACCTACGTGTACGTGGACGGGTTCAACCTCTACTACGGAGCCCTTCGAAGGACTCCGTTTCGCTGGCTGAATCTCGATCGGCTCTGCGCGCTGATGCTGCCGAAGAACGACATCCTGCGCATCAATTACTACACCGCGAAGATCGGCGCCCGGCCGGACGACTCCGAGCAACCCCTCCGGCAGCAAGCATACTTGCGTGCGTTAGCCACATTACCGACGGTTCGAGCGCACTTCGGACACTACCTTTCCCACCCCGTCTGGATGCCACTCGAGTCGCCCAGGCCTGGCGAACCGCGTTTCGCACGCGTGATAAGGACCGAAGAGAAGGGCTCCGACGTGAACCTCGCGACCCACCTAGTGAGCGACGCATACGAGGACCGGTTCGATTGCGCCGTGCTTGTTACTAACGATTCGGACTTGCGAGAGCCTGTAAGCCTCGTCCGTCACCGGCTTGGCAAGACCGTCGGCATCCTCAATCCGCAGCGTCATCCCGCACTGGCGCTGACGAAAGTCGCCACGTTTATGAAGACCATTCGAGCAGGCGCGCTGGGCGCGAGTCAGTTTCCGTCGGTGCTTCGCGACGCGCGCGGGACGTTCTCCAAACCAAAATCCTGGTAGGCAAGCTCAGGGCGTCGCCTTGAAGAACGCCCACATCATCTCGGTCGCATCGGGCTCGGCCGGTACGCGATCCGCCCCGAAGCGCCGCCCTGCCCGCCCGCCGGGCCACACGTGGCCCCCGTCCACTACCGCGTGCAGTTCCACCTCGCGTCCGCGTGGGCAGGGCCAGCGATAGCTAACCACGTTCGCCACCGAGTCGCGCCGCGGCTCGAGTCCGCAGCCATTAGCCTTGGCCCAGTACCGCCCCTGCTCCAACGACGGGGCGGCATCGCGGCGCCAGGAGTTCCGCCCCACGCCACCTGACGGACCGCCGCCAAATGGCACGCTCTCGTCGAGCATTCCATTGAAGATGATTGCGCGCACTGGCGCCGCCGGCGCGGGCTCATCCCCAAAGAGCGTCCCCACCACCGGCGCGATGGCCTTCACCTTGCCGCCAAGCCGCAGCGCCGCGTAGTGGCTCATCATCCCGCCGTTCGACATCCCGGTCACGAAAACCCGCGCCGGATCCACGCCCTGCGCCGCGACGAGTGTGTCGATCAACGCCGAGAGGAACGCGACGTCGTCCACATTGCGATCCACCGCGGGTCCGCAGCAGTGCCGCGCGTTCCACGTAAGCAAGATCTCGCGCCGCGGGCGGCGCCCGCTGCCGTTGGGATAGGCCACCACGATGCCCTCGCGCTCCACCAAGCGCGTAAAGCCCGTCATCTGCTCGGCGTTGGACGCGTTGCCGCCCCCGCCGTGGAGCACGATCACCAGCGGACGCTTGGCGTTCGCCGCTGTGTTGGCGCGCGGTGCGCGGACCTCGGCGCTGCGCGTGCTGCCATCGATGCGGAGTTCGTAGCGCTGGTTGCGCTGTGCGAGCAGCGGCGACGCAACCAGCGCCAGCGCGAGGAGCGCCTGCGCCGCGAGCCTCACCGCGGCAACCGCACGATAGTCACCACCGCCACTGCCCGCTCCGGCCGGCGCCCGGCACTGCGATGCCGCAGCAGCACGCGCGTGTTCTGCCGTACACGACATATGATGGTCTCCTTGGGTCCCTTCGCATCGGGCACGCAGATGAGGTCCGCCGCCAGCTCCAGCGGCTGCGCCTCGCCTGGCCGTGCTTTGGCGTCCACCGTGATACTGTACCAACTCGGTTGAAGGTCCCAGGCGCGCACTTCGCCGGGGGCAAGCCAGACGGAGTCCGAGAACAGGCGTTCCTCCACGCCGATCACGCCGCGGAGCCTGAGCCGAACGTTGAGATCGATCTGCGCCGTGGTCTGGCCGGCCTTCACGGGCTGCACGCGCCCGTCCACGACGCGTGCTACGCTGCTGTCCCTCACCAGCGTCACCGGCGGCGAGAGTGTGTCGACCCGGCCATTGTTGCGCTCCACCTCGACGCGGAACTGATACGCCGTGTCGCGGACGTCGAGGGCAACGTAGCCCTCGAGCAATCGCACGCGCCGCGCGGCCTCGGGGCCGGTCTGGGGAATCACCTCGGCCATCAACGTCCCATCGCTGCTGCGCGCCCGGTCGCTCGGGTCGCCGGGAAATCCGCAGCCGAGGCACATCAACAGCAACGTCCTGACAATCCTTCGCATCAACTCGGGTTCGGGGGACAGGGCGCCGACGTGCGTAGCTCTCGCTCGTAGCGAAGGTACCACGCCTGCGCGCGGCTCGACAGCGGCGCGAAGGCGCGCGTGGCCTCGGAGAGCGAGACCATCAGGCAGCGGAATCCCGGCGGATCATACAGTCGCCGGGCCTCACGGCGGCTGCGATCGGCCTCGGCGAAGTCCCCGCGCAGGGCCAACGCCAGCGCGCGATTGTGCAAGTAGAAGGCGTCGCGCGCGTTGTGCGTGTGGATGGAGAAGGCCGGACGCGCCGCAGTGGTGTCGCCGCGCGCGCGCGGCAGATGCGTCAGCGACCAGCCCCAGGTCGAATCGGGTTCAGTGGCCCGCAGCGAATCCAGCGAGACACGACCGCGGTCCAAGGCGCGCAGCGCAGAATCGGCGTCCCCGCGCAAGCGCGCGATGGTCGCGGCGTTCAAGGTGACGGAGAGCGTCGGCGAGATGAGCGCGGCGCGCCGCAGCGCCGTATCGGCGGCGACGACGTCGCCCGCCACGAGCGCGTGATACGCCAGCGAATTCCAAAGATTGCCATTGCCCGGGTGCAGCGACAACGCCTCCTCGAGATGGGGGATGCCCCGCCAGGCGTAGCCGCGATGCAACCAGACGTCGGCAATCCAGCCCTGCTGCTCGGCAAACACCGCGCGCGCATCCACCGCCGTGCCGGCAAACGCAGGCTCAAGCCGCAGCAGCAGCCGCGAGAGCGAGTCCACGTTGCTGAGCTCCTGCGGCTGCACGAGCTCGGGCCGCGGATCCAGCCAGACCACATAGCGGAAGACCGTGAACGCGACCATCGTCCGCAGGTCCGATTCGCCGCCGCTGAACGGCCGCGGCGGCGACGTGAATCGGCCGCCGTGCACGTTGGCCGCGAGGTCGCGCAGGGATTCCCACTCGGTGGCACGCACGAGCCGGTCCGGCAGCGTATCGAGGATCTCGAGATACGCCGCGTGACTGTTCCAGCCGACGCTGTCGATCCCCACCCAGGGCAGCGCCGCCACGGGGCGCGTCCCCGCCACGGACAGCGCACCGCGCGGCGTCGAGTACACGACTCGCAGGTCGCGCCGCTGGCCCTCGTGCTGCAGCAGCCGGAGCAGCAGCCAATCGAAGAGGCCGTCCACCGCGACGATCGCCTCGCTGGGCATCGCGGCGATGGACCACTCCGCCAAACGCCGGTACGCCGGGGAGAGGTACTGCAGCGTCGAGAGCGTATCGAGCGCGCGCCTGAGCGTCGCCGAGTCTGCCGTGAACTGCGTGAGGATGGCGAGATTGCTCCACACCTCACCCGAGCGCGGCGCGCAGCGCAGATGCCGTTCCGTGGCCTGCAGGATGGAATCGATGGGCCACTCCCCGCGCGCGAAGCGCAGTCCGCCCTCGTTCACCGCCACGGAGAGCGCGGCATCGTCGCAGGCATCGCGGGCGAGCAATCGCCGCGCTTCGCGCTGCGCCAGTTCGAAGTGCCCCAGCGTGAGCAGCGCCGTCGCGAGCCCGCGCTGCGCCTCGAGGTCCGTGGAGTCCGCCGCGACCCGGTCGGCCAAGTGCGGCAGGGCCTCAGTGACGCCCGCCGATCCGGCCAACGACGCCAGCTCTCTGACGGGCCGCCGCGTCGTCGGGGTCGCGCCGTGGCGCTGCAGCCAGCGCATCGCGTCGGCGTCACCGACCCTGCGTGCGGCATCGTGTGCGCGCTGGACGCTGGCCGACGAGGCAATCAAGCGCCGAGCCACGGCCTCTCGCCCGTTCGTCACCGCGACCAGCAATGCCGTGCGCCCGCTGTCGTCCGGGTGATCCACCGCCTCGCCGGCCGCGAGTGCCGCGACCACGCCATCCACATCGCCTGCGGCCGCCGCCACGTGAAGGGCCGACGCTGCCGGCGAGAGCGTGAGCCACAGCGAGATCACCGCGCGGCGCAATTGCCGCTCAGGGGGCTGCCCCAGCGGGCGCATCGCGATGAACGATTCCTCGGCGTGGCGAATCGCCCTTGGCACCAGGGTGCCGGGCTCGGACCAGACGTGCATCAACGTCTGCACGTCCACCGAGTCCACCGCCGACGGCGGCGAAGCCGACGCCAGCGCCCGGGCCATCCGCTCCCGCATCACGGTGGGATCCAACTGCGAGTGGAGTCCCAGTTGCACGCAACTGGTCGGAGACATCCCCGCCGCACAGGGTGAGTAGCCTATCACGCCGAGGCTGCGCTTCACTGGCGTGGCCGTCATCATTCCAACCGACGACTGCGTGGTGTCAATGAACTCGTGCACCTCCCCGACCGGCAGCGTGACGCCGCGCCAGAAGGGGATGGCATCGGACCAGATGATCCCCACCACCTCGCGCAGCCGCGCGCCTGACAGCCGTTGCTCGAAGGATTGCAGGAAGGCCGGCGCGTGACGGGCGATTGAATCGAGACTCGGACGCAGCTCGCGCTGCAGGCCGCTGGTGAAGCTCTCGATACTCAGCACGTCCGCGATGTTCCCGAGTGAATCCACGCGAATCCGCGGCGTGTACAGCGAATCGGCGTCCGCATAGGTAACCGGCACGCCGACCAGTTGCGCGTCGCGAATGGCCTGGAAGCGCAGGAGCCGCAGTTCGAGGCCCGTGCCGCGTGGCTGCACGGCGAAGCGCAGCAACCAGGCGAACTGTACGCTGTCGCGGGAGCTCGAGTTCTCGTTGACGACGCTGATCTGCAGCTCCGCGTCGAGCGTGGCGCGCTGTGGCCAACGGTAGCTGAGGCTCACCGGCGGTGCCTGCGTCGTATCCTGCGCGCGGAGGGGTGCTGCAAGCGCCGTGATGACCGCCGCCGCAGCGGCAGTCATCGCAAACAGCAACAGCATCGCTCGGGACGTGTTCACGACGCACCCCCTCGCCCCGAAGATTGCGCGTCAGGCCGCGCTCGGCAAGCGAACGAGCCTAGGGCGAGGGAGCGCCGTGATCCTACACAGCTACTTCTTGGCGTTCTCCACCGGCGCCGGGATCGCCGGCGCCGCCGGTGCATCCACGCGCTTGGCCGCCGCCTGCAGCACCGACTGGATGTCGATGCCGAAGGCCGAACCCAGGCCTTCGAGCGTCTTGTAGGCCGCATTCACGCGCTGCGTCGCGGCGTTGCTCACGCCCTCGCCGCTGCCGCCGTCCATCACCACGAGGCGGTCGATGTCAATGCCCTTCACCGCGCCCACCGCGGTCTCGAGCAGCGTCGGTAGCTTCTCGGCCATAAACACCGCGAAGCCCTGCTCGCCGGCGTTGTTGATCTGCGCGTAGAGCATCCGCAGCACTTCGACCTGCGCCTTGCCGTTCTCGAGGATCGGCGCGGCCTCGGCGCGGGCGCGCAGCTCGGCGGCCTTGCGCTCCGCCTCGGCCGGCTCGACGACGTCGGCGAGCAGCTTGCGCTTCTGCAGCTCGACGCGCTGGCTCTCGAGGTTCTGCTGCGCCTCGACTTCCGCGCGCTGCGCCTCCACCTGCGCGACGCGCTCGATGGTCTCGGCTTCCTGGTTGAGCTTGGCCTGCTTCACGCGCAGCTCGTTGCGCGCGCTGGCCACGGCGATCTCCGCCTCGGCCTTGGCCACCTCGGCCACGCGCATCGCCTCGGCCTGGCGCTGCTTGGTCTCGGCTTCGTTGTCCGCCTCGGCGATCTGCGCGCTCTTGAGCACCTGCGCGGTCTTGGAGCGGCCGACCGCCGCGAGATAGCCGACCTCGTCGGTGACGTTCTGGATCTTGAGCGTGTCGAGCTGCAGGCCGAGCTTCTGCAGGTCCTGATCGGCCTCCTCGAGCAGCTGCGCGGCGAACTTCATCCGGTCCTCGTTCACTTCCTCGGGCGTCATCGTCGCGAGCACGCCGCGGAGGTTGGCCGAGAGCGTTTCCTTGGCGAGTTCCTCGATCTCACGCACGTTCTTGCCAAGCAGGCGCTCGACGCCGTTGTTGAACGTGGCCTCGGGCTCCGACGCGACCTTGATGTTGCCGACGGCCTGCACCGAGAGCGGGATGCCGCCCTTGGAGAAGGCGTTCTGCACGTTGAGCTCGATGGGGATCGTCGCCAGCGGCATCCACGAGACCTGCTCGAGGATGGGAATGCGGATGGTGCGCCCGCCGATGACGGCGCGATAGCCGACGCTGCGGCCGTCGCTGAGCTGGCGGTTGCGACCGGTGATGACGGCCGCGGCGTTGGGCGGCACGAGGACGATGAGGGCCTTGATGGTGATCAGCAGCGCGACGAGCGCGCCGACGACCACACCCGCGGCGATGAGCGGTCCGATGAACGCTTCCATTCAGGCTCCTGAGGAGTTGGGCAGTGAGAGATTGTCCGGCGCCGCGGCGTCCAGCGGCGTGACCAGCGCGGTACCGCGTTGCATTTCGACCACGATCACCTGCTTCCACGTGCGCGGATCGCCCTGCGTGTCGTCGAAGGGCCGCGCCAGCAACTCGAAGCTCCGGTCGGCGCGCGAGATGAGCACCTTGCCGGTGCCGCTCTCGCCGAAGGGCAGCGTGATGCGACCGCTGAGCCCGACGAAGCTATCGTCGCTGCCGCGGTCGCCCGACTCCGTGCGCTTGAGATAGCGGAACGTCGCCGACACGATGGCCGACACGCCGACGCCCGCGGTGGTGGCCAGCACGGCGATGATCGGCGCCGTGACCGCGGACCAGGTGAGCGTGAGCACCGCGCCCACGCCGCCGAACACGAAGCCGAAGTAGCTCAGGCCGCGCAGCGAGAGCCAGCGCAGCGCCTCGACGTCGGCGAGGTCCGTGGCATCGGCATCGGCATCCCCGCCGAGCATCGAGAAGGCGAGGAGGCCGGCACCGAGGATGAGGGCGAAGACGTACAGGTTCATCATCGGGGGGCATCTCCGGGCGGGGGGCGGCGGGACGACTTGTCGTATACTACGTGCTGTGCAGCGCTCCGTGTCAGTGGGACCCGAGGAAATTTCGATGCGCGCCACTTGCGCCCTGGTGTTCGGACTTGTGCTGGTTTCGTCGTCGCTCTCCGCGCAGGCTGGCGTGCCCTTTTCCGCGGTGGCCGACTCGGCGCGGCAGGCGCCTGCCGCCGAGTTGCGCATCAGCTACGGCAGCGCCGCGTCGCAGTTCGCCGAACTGCGCTTGCCGCAGGGTCCGGGGCCGCATCCGGTGGTGTTCCTGCTGCACGGCGGCTGCTGGCTCCGCGCCTACGGCGTGGACCACGTGGCGGGCATCGCCGAGTCGCTGCGGCGGGATGGCTTCGCGGTGTTTGCCGCGGAGTATCGCCGCGTGGGCGAGGAAGGCGCTGGCGCACCCGGGACCTTCGACGACGTGCGCGTGGCGTTCGATTCGTTGCGGGCGATCGCGCCGCGCTACGAGATGGACACGAGCCGCGTGATGGCAATCGGGCACTCGGCGGGCGGGCAGCTGGCGCTGTGGTTGGCGAGCGAACCTGGCGTCAGGCTTCGCGCCGTGGTCGCGCTCGCCGCAGTCACGGATCTCGCCGCCTTCGCCGCGCCCTCGGGATGCGGCTCGGCGGTGCCGCGCTTGATCGGTGGCGCGCCTGACGCTCCAGACGCCGAGCTCGTCGCACGCTATGCCTCGTACTCTCCGGCACGTCGCAGCGGGGCGTCCGCGCACACCTCGGTCCTGCTGGTGACGGCGGACGACGATCGCGTCGTGCCGCGCGCGCAGGCGGAGGCGTATCTCGCTCGCTTCAGCGCCGCGCGGGAGCTGCGCGTGCCGGGCGGGCACTTTGATCTTGTGGCGCCGTGGACGGAGGCGTGGGCGCAGATTGGCGCGATGCTCAGGGCAATCTCGCGCTAGGCGCGGCTGGCGAGGTCCCGTGTCGCCTTGCCCTTCCCTGCGCCGGCCACCAAACTGATTGGTCGCCTGTCACGCTGGCTGCGCCCCCACCCTTCCTCTCCGCACAATGGCTGACACGCCCACCCCCGCCGACGCCCAGATCCTCGCGTCGGTCCAGGCCGCGCTCGGTGCTGGCTTCACGGTGGAGCGCGAACTTGGCGGCGGCGGGATGTCCCGCGTGTACGTCGCGCTGGAGACGGCACTCGCCCGCCGCGTCGCGGTGAAGGTGTTGTCGCCAGATCTCTTCGAGGGCGTGAGCGCCGAGCGCTTCTCGCGCGAAGTCGCGCTGGCAGCCAAGCTGCAGGACCCGCACATCGTGCCGGTGCTGACCACGGGCCAAACGGCGGACGGCCTGCCCTGGTACACGATGCCGTTCATCGAGGGGGAGTCGCTGCGCGCCCGTCTGGAGCGCGGGAGCGTCCCGCTGGACGAAGCCCTGCGCATCCTGCGCGACGTGGCGGAAGCGCTCGAGTACGCCCACGCGCGCGGCATCGTGCATCGCGACATCAAGCCGGAGAACGTGCTGCTCACCGGCCGCAGCGCGATGGTGACGGACTTCGGCATCGCCAAGGCCGTGAGTGCGGCGCGCGACTCGGCCTCGAAGGGCACGCTGACTTCCGTGGGACTCTCGCTCGGCACGCCGGCCTATATGGCGCCCGAGCAGGTGGCGGCGGACGCCATCGATTACCGTACCGACCTCTACGCCTGGGGAATGGTCGCCTACGAGGTGCTGACCGGCGCACATCCATTCGCGGCACGCACGCAGGCGCAACTGATGGCGGCGCAGCTCAGCGAGATGCCGCCGGCGCTCGGCAGCGTTCGGCCTGCGCTGCCGCCGGCGCTCGCCGATCTCGTGATGCAGTGCTTGGCCAAGGAGCCCTCGAACCGGCCGTCCGACGCCACGAGCCTCTTGGGCGTGCTCGCCGGCGTCAGTGGCGACTCCGGCGCGATGGCAGCGGCGCGGATGCCCGCGGTGGCGCTGCCGTCAGGTCGAGGGGCGCGCTGGGGATGGCTGGCGGCGGTTGCCGTGTTGGTGCTGGCGCTCGCGGCGTGGCTGGGCACGAGCGGTGCGCTCGCGCGCTTCGGAATCGGCGGTGCCCCCGAGCAGCCGTCGCTGGCCGTGCTGCCGTTCGAACACCAAGGCGATTCGGCGGACATCTATTTGACCGAAGGCATCACGGACGAGATCCGGACCAAGCTGGCCGGCGTGCGAGACTTGATCGTGATTGCGCGCGCGAGTTCCAACGCATTCCGCCGTAGCGACAAGACGCCGCAGGAGATCGCGAAGGACTTGGGCGTGCGCTGGCTGCTCACGGGCACGGTGCGCGTCACCGGCAGCGGGAGCGAGCGCCGCGTGATCGTACGTCCGGAGTTGGTGGAAGTCACGAAGGACGGCCAGTCACAGAGTCGCTGGGGCCAACCCTTCGATGCCACGGGTAACGACGTGCTGCGCCTGCAGGGCGACGTCGCGACGCGCGTCGTTTCCGCAATGGAAGTGCCTGGCATCGCTGGGGCGGATCAGGCACGACTGCGCACGCTGGCGACTCGTGACCCGCTGGCCCACGATCTCTATCTCCGTTCGAGGGCGGCCATCGACTATGGCGCGAACAGCTCGCCCACGGCGATTCTGACGGCCGAGCGGTTGCTTGAGCAGGCGGTCGAGCGAGACAGTCTCTACGTCGAGGCGTGGGCCGCACTCGCGGTGGCTCGCGCAAATCTCTTCGTGGTGCGGCCCTCGGAGGCCCTCGCGGAACGGGTGCGTGTTACCGCGCAGCGAGCGCTCGCACTGGACCCCACCGGTTCCGCCGGTCCGAGGGCGATGGGGGTGTACCACCGAAACGTGACGGGTGATCTGGCGAGCGCGGTTACACAGTTGGAGCGGGCACTGCGCGCCGACTCCAATTACGTCTCGGTCGTCACGAACCTT